>OGXI01000037.1_pt1 | contig 94660 bp, 95 predicted proteins | sample 1576221 | NCBI WGS metagenome assembly OGXI01 (sample SAMEA3541523, study PRJEB24748) | human gut metagenome | biome: human gut; feature: human-associated habitat; material: faeces | place: China | collected 2012
GAGCTTAGTACAGCTACGTGGGAGTCCGAACGCAAGTGGGTTGCAGACACATGATTTCTTTTTATAATATTCCACCAATAATTTTCGTCATTCAAATCACAATTTAATCATTGAGGCTTTTTGCTTCTTCAAATTCTTTCACCATAACATCGCTAGGTTCTTCTGTACATAAACTAACTACGATGATCAGAATAGAAGATATGATAAATGCTGGTAACAGGCAGTAAATTCCAAAAATTCCACCTAATTTACCCAGAGTCACTGGCCATACAAGTGCGATGATACCTCCACTTAACATTCCAGCGATCGCTCCTTTTAAATTTGTTCGTTTCCAGAATAATGCAAACAGTGTTAATGGACCAAAGGCTCCACCGAATCCTGCCCATGCATTTTCTACTAGTCCGAATACAGAACTGTTTTCATCCATTGCGATAACGATACCGATCAATGCGATCACGATCGTTGTCAGTCTTGAGATCATCAGTACTTTTTCTTCGGACATTTCTTTCTTAAATAATCCCTGGAATAAGTTCTTTGATACACAGGATGATGCGATCAGTAACTGGGAATCTGAGGTACTCATTGTTGCTGCAAGAATTCCTGATAAAATGATTCCAGCCATAAATAATGGGATCAGTCCTTTAAATAAATGTGTTGTCATGTAGATAAAGATTCTCTGATTTCCATTTCCAGCTAATTCTGCTACATTTGGATAAAGTGCTGCTCCTGTAAATCCGATACATACAGCTACACTTAAAGAAATCAGTACCCAGATCATTGCGATATTTCTTGATTTCTTTACTTCCTGTGGGTCACGGATCGCCATGAATCTTACAAGAATATGTGGCATACCAAAATATCCAAGTCCCCATGCAAGTCCGGATAAGATTGGAATCACACCCTGTGATACTGCACCTCCTGTTGCTGGGTCATGGTACTTCATAACATCAAAGAATCCTTCCATTGCTTGACCGTGTGCAATAACATTCGCTACTCCACCTGCATTCACAACTCCAACGATCAGTACGATCACAATGGCAAATGACATTAATAATCCCTGAATCAGGTCTGTTGTACTTGCTGCCAAGAATCCACCCATGGATGTATATAATACGATAACGATCGCACAGACGATCATACTCTTCTGATAATTTAATCCAAATACAGAGTTAAATAATGTCCCACATGCAGCAAATCCTGATGCTGTGTATACTGTAAAGAAAATAAGGATCATGATTGCGGAAATACTGCTTAAGATTTTCTTATCATCTTTGAAACGGTTACTGAAAAAGTCTGGTACTGTGATCGCATTATCTGCTACTTCTGTATAATGACGTAATCTCTTTGCCACGATCTTCCAGTTTAAATATGTACCAAGAATCAATCCGATTGCTGTCCATCCTGCCTGGCTGAATCCTGTTGCGTATGCAAGTCCAGGAAGTCCCATCAACAGCCAGCTGCTCATATCAGATGCCTCTGCACTCATTGCAGTAACCCATGGTCCAAGTCCTCGTCCTCCAAGGAAATAGTCTTCGGATGTCTTTGTCTTCTTACTGTAAATGACACCAATCCAGATAACCATTGCCATATAGAGAACCATTGCGATCAATATTGGTAATTTCATATGATTTCTCCTCTTCTTTATGTGTATTTATCTTCATGATCAAAGTCTTATTTGACCTGAATTTTGACATGATTGTCTATTTTATCACATTCTTTGGATTGATTCAAGAAAAAGACAATTACTCGACACGCTCCGGCATGACAACAGCTGCCACAATATATAACAACAATCCTGTTCCTGTTGTGCATAATGCTGCTGTAAGGATTCGTACCAAAGTTGGATCTACCTCAAAATATTCTGCTAATCCTCCACATACACCAAATAAAAAACGGTCTTTTCTTGATTTATATAATGTTTTCTTCATTTCCTTTTCCTCCATCTATCTGTTACTTTGTTTTACAATATTGTATTATCGAAATCGATCGTAAGATCTCCACTTCCACAATCTATATTAATCCATCTTAATGCATTGATATTTCGTTTTTTTAGATCATCTTCGAAAAGTATATCTCCAATCTTAACATCTCCACTTCCACAATCCAGATTATAGTTATAATCTTTTTCTGTTCCTGCCATTGTCAGTATAATATCTCCAGAACCCAGATCAATCTCTGTCTTTGGTGCTGTGATCGTTGACAGATCAATATCTCCACTGCCACAGTCTATGTCAAGTTCGTCTGTGATATTCAAAGAATCTGATGCAATGTCTCCACTGCCACAATCCATGGAAACTTTCTCAAAGGTAACACCTTTGGGCAGAATAACTGTGATCTCATCGTTTGATTGAAACCAAAACAATTTAAAATGTCTGCTCTTCTGCTTGATTTCAATCTCTCCATCTGACTTTAATATCACTGGCTCCCAGCTTCCTTTTTTCTTTATGATCAGATGATCCTGATTTCCATTTTGTAGCTTAACATTTCCACTTCCAATATCAATATTTAATTTTCGGATCTGATCTGCTCTTATATTTCGTTCCTCTGTCTGTAATTTACCGCTTGTCTTTCCTTCTGCATAATTTCGAATCTGTCTTGGATCTGCACCCATAACAAATGCTGCTATGATGCATCCGATCCCTGCAACAGCCGTTACTGATATTAATATCATGCATACTTTCTTAAATATCTTCAAACTTATTCACATCCTCTCCCAAAATTCCTGTTCCAAAATTCACGGATCTTTGCAATGATCCATGGAATAGCATTTGCACAGATCCATACAAGGGACCATAATAATAAAATTCCACCAGCGATCATCAGAAAACCGCCGCCCATCAACAATAAACCATATGGAACTGTCGTAAACATCTTATAAATTCCAGCACCGACCAGTCCAAGTCCTCCAAACAACAATCCCGCACAACTGCCAAAAATTCCTCCTGCAATTCCAATCACAATGCCAAAAATACCAGGAATCAGCCAGCTTCCCACAAAGACAAGAATTAAGATCATCAAAATGATATTCCGGTTTCTTCTTCCCTTCATATGCCATCTGCTGCCTTGTTTTGCTTCCTTTTGTGAGTCTTTTCTGCTCATCTGCTGGTAATCTTCGTAAGTTTCCTGTCTGTATCCTTCTTCTGTATACTCACTGCTTGCCTGATTTCCCTGTACAGAATCACGGATCATCCTCGCGATCTTCTCTGGGGAACCAAGTTCCTTGATCACCTGTTCTTCTTTCTCTTCTCCTGCTTCCTCAAAATAATCTTCATAATATGCGATCGCATCTTCAATTTCTTCTTCTGGAAGATCTTTTAGTAAAAAAGACAATCTCTTTAAGTACTCCTCCCGGTTCATACTCTCTCTCCTCCTTCAAAAATTCCAGATATTCTCTGGGAATATTGTTTCCATTCTTCTTTATATAACGAAAGCTGTGCTATTCCCACAGATGTGATCTTATAATATCTGCGGTTCCTACCGCCGTATTGCTTATCATAAACTTCCAGGCAGCCATCCTTCTTAAGTCTCCTTAATACTGGATATAATGTAGATTCTGATACTTCTAACACTTCTCTTACATCCTGTGTAATCTTATATCCATACGTGCCTTCTTGTTCTCTTGATACGACAGCCAGAACTACCGCATCTAACAGCGCAGCTCCTGTATTAAAAACCATTGGCATCCTCCTTACTCATATTATACGCCATATAATATTATATTTTTCATATTATGTCAACTCGCTGTAGATTTCTTATATAGCGTAATTTACATGAAAAGAAATCTGCTGTAACTAAAAAGAGACCATCACATATCTCTATGCAATGATCTCTGTAATATTTATTTTAAAACTGTCTTGAGCTGATTGACCGCTTTGGCACTTGTCTTGCTCTTTAGATCCTGATAATCAAAGAATGCAAATCCATCCACATGTTTCTTTCTTGCATACTGAACCTGTTTCTTTAAGACTTTGGTATCACGCTTCCATTCTTTTCGTTCTGCACGATTCTGGCCAACATTATGTCCCGCACGATATACTGCGATTCCAATATAAAGTTTAACTTTCTTACTCTTTGCTGCCTTGATCCAACGATCTGTGACTTTATTAAATTTTGCAGTTGGATGTTTAAATCCCCAGTATACTTGTGGACAGATATAATCAACATACTCTGTAGAATTTAGCCATTTATAGATATCTACATAATATGAATATTTACTCGTCAGATTATCAATATTTCCTGCCGGGCTGATACCATATGATACATTTGGATCTACACTTTTTACTGCTTTTTTCATCTGTTTCACAAGAGTATTTACCTGTGCACGACGGTAAGTATAGATACTTTTCCTTTTCTTCTTATAAGAAGATTTCTTATATTCTTTTGCATCAAATGCCTTTTTGACATTACGTTTTGTAAAAGATGGATAGAAATAATCATCCATATGAATTCCATCGACATCATAATTTTGTACGATTTCTTTTACTCCGTTTGTGATCAGTGTTCTGACCGCTTTCTTAGATGGGTTGTAATACAAACTTCCGCCATAAGATAATACATTTCTTCTTGTAGACTTCTTTGCATGCCATTTTCTTGCCTGATTATTCTTTGCAAGTTTCTTATAATTCGTAGAACCTGTTGTTACACGGTATGGATTTACCCATGCCTCGATCTTCATGTCATTGTCATGTGCAACTTCTACCATGATCTTTAATGGGTCAAATCCTGGATTTCTTCCCTGTTTTCCAGAAATATATTTGGACCAAGGGAAATACTTTGACTTATAAATGGCATCTCCAAATGGTCTTACTTGCACGATCACACGATTCATTCCAAGACTCTTTCCTTTTTTGACAACTCCTGTAAAGTAGGTACGGAAATTTGCTGCCGTTCTCTTTTTATATTTTGCACGATAAGAGTCATAATCATAGAAAGAAAACCAGAATGCTTTATATTCTCCCACAGATTGTGTCTCTTCCTGCTGTGTCGTTGTAGTTTCTGTTGTTGATTCTGAAGCTGTTGTCGTCTCAGTTGTTTCCTGTGCTTGGTCATTTCCATCTCTTGCTGCTGCCAATACCATATGGCTGCATAAATTCACAAACATTGCACTGACAACCAATAATGCGATCCATTGTATCTTCCCTAATTTTAAATGTTTCATATTTCCCTCCGATGTATCTTCTGTCTGCTGTTTTACTTTATTAAATCCATTCAAAATGTTCACATGCTTTCTTAATACCGTCATTGATATTTGTATCGGTCACATAACTTGCCATATCTTTTAAATCCTGGCATCCATTTCCCATAGCAATGGAAAACCAGTCTTTACAGAACATATCCATATCATTGTAATCGTCCCCGAATACAACCACATTTTTAATATCTGCGCCAAGATATTCCATCATCTTCACAATACCACCACGTTTATTATCTGGCTGGAACATTAAATATTCTGGTTCAAATCTCAAATGCCCGATCAACTCTTTCTTTGTAAGTTTCTCTTCTTCCTCTTTTGGAATAGCTACATAAATCTTGTAAATCGCGTCGACACTGTCAATATCTAACATATCATCGATAATATATCTGGTTGGTTCTTTTCTCTTTCCAACCTGTCTTAGAAATTTATCGTCTGTCATATAGACATCTTTCGTATCATCAAGAGCTACACACCATCCATACCCTAATTCTTCTGACTGATGAATGATCTGTAAACACCCTTCTTTATCCAAAGGAATATTTTCCACTAATTCATTGTTGATCACACAGCCATTGCCTCCACAACAAACCATATTTTTAAACCCATTGGCTTCTGTGAATTTACGTGCTTTGTAATGTGCTCTTCCAGTTGCGATCGCAACAAAATGCCCATTTGCTTCTAAACGGTCTAACGCCTCTCTGGCACTTGGCACAATCTTCCCTGTCGATCTATCTGTCAATGTTCCGTCAATATCAAAAAAGAAATATTTCTTTTCCATTGTTATCTACTCCTTATAAACTCTTATCATAGCATTTTATTTATTGCAATGAATTTAACTGTTCATAAAATGTTGGATAAGACACATCTACACATTCTGAATCTTCGATCACAGTTTCTCCTTCTGCATTGATTCCTGCAATCGAAAATGTCATAGCGATTCGATGGTCGTATTTACAATTGATGCTTGCTCCATGTAATGGATTACCGCCTTTGATGATCATTCCATCGTCTGTCGCTGTCGCATCAACACCCATTTTCACAAGATTATCAACCGTTAATGCGATTCGATCAGACTCTTTTACCTTCAACTCTGCCGCGTCTTTGATCACTGTCTCACCTTCTGCAAATGCTGCTAACAGTGCAATAACTGGAATCTCATCGATCAATGTTGGAATGACTTCTCCACCAATCACCGTTCCTTTTAATTTGCTTGTCTTTACAACGATATCTGCTGTTGGCTCTCCGCCATTATCGATCACATTTTCTAATGTAACATCAGCTCCCATATCTTTACATACACGCAGGATTCCATCTCTTGTTGGATTGATTCCAACATTTTTTAAACGGATACATGAATTTGGTGTGATCAATCCTGCCACGATAAAGAATGTTGCTGAAGAAATATCTCCTGGAACCACGATATCTGTTGCGATCATCTCTTCTGGAGGTGTGATCGTCGCTGTTGTATCATGTGATTCTACTTTCACTCCAAAAGAACGAAGCATTAATTCTGTATGATTTCTTGATAATGCTGGTTCTGTCACACTTGTCTTGCCATCTGCATATAATCCTGCTAATAACACACAGGATTTTACCTGTGCAGATGCAACTGGAGAATCATAATGTGTTGCATTTAATTTTGTTCCTTCAATCTTCAATGGTGCACATCCATTCCCATTCACACTTGTGATCTTTGCACCCATCTGTTCTAATGGTTTGATGATCCTTCCCATTGGACGTTTATTTAAGGATGCATCTCCAGATAATACAGTTTCAAAATCCTGACCTGCCAGGATTCCTGAGATCAATCTTGTTGTTGTTCCGCTATTTCCTACATCTAATGTCTCACTTGGTGCCTTTAAGCCATGAAGTCCATTTCCATGAACAGTGACGTTCGTTCCATTCTGTTCGATCAAAACACCCATCTTACGAAAACAATCGATCGTTGACAGGCAGTCTGCTCCTGATAAGAAATTGCTGATATGTGTTGTTCCTTTTGCTAAAGATCCAAACATAACTGCTCTATGGCTGATCGATTTGTCTCCTGGAATTGATAATTCTCCTCTAAGTCCCGCACTTTTTGTTAATTTCATGTTTTTATTTCCTCTCGTATACTGTGTAGTTTTTATCTCTTAAGATTTTTGTCGCCTTCTTTGCTGATTCATCATCATATAACATGATCTTTAAAACACCTTCTTCGAATTCACGGTTGTGAATGATTCCAATATTCTTGATACTTACATGATTCAAAGCAAGCAAGGTTGTCGTTGTTGCGATCGTTCCTGGTTCATCTGGAATATCAATAAAGATCTCATAAGATTTCTGGATCAGACCAACCGCACTGTCTGGCACAGAATCTCTATATTCTCCTGCCTGTTTAAAATAATTATTCAAATATTCTCTGTCTTCCATATCAAGTGCTGCGATCACATAGCCTAAATGATTCTGTGCTTTTTGCAGTAATTCTTTGATATTCTTCTTATTTGATAAAGAAATCTGTTCCCATACGACTGGAGATGAAGATGCGATTCTAGTGATATCTTTAAAACCACCTGCAGCTAACTGTTTTAAGATTCCATCATCTGTATCCATATTACTTACGATATGTACCAGTTCTGCTGCCATGATATGTGGTACATGACTGATCGCTGCAGTATAGGCATCATGCTGCTTATAATCCAGAATGATCGTTAATGCCCCTAATTCTTCAATGAAGTTTGTAAAATCTTTCACTCTTTGTTCGCTGACTTTCTTCGTTGGCGTGATAAAATAGTAAGCATTCTCAACTAATCTGTCAGAACTGAAAGAAAAACCTGCCTTCTCTGATCCTACCATCGGATGTCCTCCGATAAAGTATTCTTCCATTCCTAATTCTTCAATCTTTAAGTGAATCTCTTCCTTTACACTTCCTACATCTGTTAAAATACAATTTTCATTAATCGATCCTTTCAGATCTTTTAGATACATTACATTATATTGAACCGGTGCACACAAAAATACATAGTTGCATTCCGCAAAATCTGTTTTGCAGTCTGTAGCAATTGAATCAATGATTCCATCCTCCAATGCACTTTTGATCGTATCCGGGTTTTCATCCATTCCAATGAGTGTATAGTTTGGAAAAACTCTTCTTATTCCCTTCGCAATGGATCCACCGATCAATCCTAAACCGATAAATCCGATCGTAAAATTGCTGTCTGTCATTGTTTTACTCTCCTTTTTTCTTGCGGTGATCACAAAATCTTCTCATTCTTTGATCACACTTAGTTTTTATTTTAACTTCCTGTATTTAAAAAGTCAACACTGACACGCTTTAAAGTGACAAAGTATTTTCCTCTCTATTTTCTTGGATTTCCTACTTGAATACCAAAAAAAAATGCTTTATGATTATCTTAACAATTATTTTACACTAACTTATTTTAATAAAGGAGTTTTCCAATGTTTGAAAAAGCCGTTATCTACGCAACAAATGCCCACAACGGTCAGACAAGAAAAGGCACCAATCTTCCTTTTATCATCCACCCTATGGAAGTTGCTGCCATCGTTGCCGCTATGACTCTCGATCAGGATATGCTTTGTGCCGCTGTCCTTCATGATGTTGTTGAAGATTGTGACGGAATCTCGATAGAGGACATCCGTCGTGAATTCGGTGATATCGTTGCTTCTTATGTCCATCAGGAAAGTGAAGATAAGAGTAAGACATGGGTTGAGAGAAAAGGCCATACGATTGATTTCTTAAAGAACCGTGCATCCCGCAACGCTAAGATCATCGCCCTTGGTGACAAACTTGCTAACATCCGTGCACTTTATCGGGATTATAACATCCTTGGCGAAGAGTTATGGGAGAGATTCAATATGAAGGATAAGAAGATGCAGAGTTGGTATTATCGTGGAATGATCGAAGGTTTTGCTGATCTTTCAGAATTTCATGAGTATGAGGAATACTGTCAACTTGTAAATGAAGTTTTCCCTGAAGAGTAACACAAAAGAAAAAAGACTGATTTCGCAAACATTGTTAAATGTTTGTAAAATCAGTCTTTTTATCAGATTCTGAACTCTTTTGCCATCAAGATCGTTGCGATCGCTAGCAAAATACTACAGATAAAGATAGAACTTCCTCCTGCACGACCGGTTAAAAATCCTCCGATCACTGCTCCAATAATGAAAAAAGTAATAATTCCATAATATCGTAAACTTTTTTGTTTTAATGTCTTATCTCCTGTTTTAAAGTACTGGCACAGTGCTTCTGTTCCACTTCTTAAATTACCAGTACACATCGTACTGGCAAATGGATGCCCATGAACCCTTCGAAATGTCTCCACCTGCATAGAACATACAAAAGAAATCAGTACATTCGCCACAACATCATATTGTCCCAGCGGAATAAATCCAACAACCGTTATCAGCACAAACTCAAGTGCCACAGTTCTCTGTCTCCAATGAATCTTATGTTCTTCCTTATAAAAATACTTTATGACCTCAACAAGGATTACGCCCACAGCAAATGCAAGAATTGGAACAAAATAGTAAAATGCCTGTGTAAAATCCCGCTTTTGAAGATTCACACCAAACAATACGATATTTCCTGTCTGTGCATTTGCAAATACATGTCCACGCATTAAATAACTGTAGGAATCAAGAAAGCCTCCTACGATTGCAAGAATTGCTGTTAAGAAAAAACTCTCTGACATCTGCAAACGTTTTTCTTCCATTAAATCTGCACTTCCTTTCCAAGCTCATAAAAAGATCCCATCAGTGTGATCATATCATCTAAATCTTTGCATCCGGCAGTTTCGTATGTTGAATGCATGGATAACTGTGGAAGTCCGATATCTGCTGCCTTGATCGACACCTGTCCAATCAGGATATTACCAAGTGTTGAACCGCCTAACATATCCGAACGGTTAAAGAATACCTGACACTTAATCTTTTCTTTTTTACACAGATATTTTACGAGTGCCGCTGAATTCGCATCGGTTGTATATTTTTGTGATGCATTGTATTTTAATACAATTCCTTCATTGATATACGGACGGTTCGTAGGGTCTGTCTTATCCTGATAGTTCGGATGAACTGCATGAGCGTTATCTGCAGATAACATAAAGCTGTCTGCCACCGCCATATAATATTCTTCTTCATTTTTTCCGCAAAGATAACTGATCCTTTTTAATACCTCTGGGAAAAATGTTGATCCAGCCCCTTGCTTTGTACCGCTTCCGACTTCTTCATTATCAAAGACCGCACATACTGTGACATAATCTTTGGAAAGCTTTGCATTTAACATTCCTTCGATGGATGAATATGCACATTCAAGGTCGTCTAATTTGGGAGCTGCAACAAATTCTTCATTGATTCCTAGTGTTGTTCCTCTCATTCGGTTATATAAAAACAGATCATAAGATAAGATATCTTCTTTCTCAACGCCTGATTCTTTGGCGATCATTTCCTCAAAACCATCTTTTGTAAGATTTCCTCCACATAATGGCAGGAGATCTTTTTGTGGATTTAACTGTTTTGATTCATTTGAAGATCTTGACATATGAATTGCAAGATTCGGAATGATCATAAGATCTCTGTCAATATTGACCAACTGATCTTTGATCTGTCCGTTTTCTTCTATTATAATACGTCCCGCAACAGATAATGGACGATCAAACCATGTTTCTGGGATCATTCCACCATAACGTTCAATATTTAATTTCGTATAATGTTTCTCAACTGACATCTCGGGCTGTTCTTTGATACGGTATGTTGGAGAATCACTGTGGCTTGCCACGATGTGAAACCCTTGAAAATCCTTCTTAGGAAGATGAAAGGCTAAAATAGAACTTCCATTTCGTTCTACAAAGTAACTTTTTCCTTCTTCTAAATTCCAATGTTCTTTTTCTTCTAACTGTATAAAATCATGTTCCAAGAACTGTTTTTTTGCATTTTCAATCACATGAAAACAACTTGGACTGTGATCAATAAACTGAATTAAATTTTTGACACTGTTTTCCATTTTTTAATTCCTCCAAGGCAAAAATTTTTCTAACGCTATTCTATCACAATTGTATACAAAAAGAAAGAAAAGCACTTATATCAATTTGATATGTTTGTAATATGATTTTACTCATTTTCTTATTTTTTTGTAAAAATAACAGGCTTTTTCCAAGTTTTTGGATATACTAAAATCAACTTAACAATATACGAAACAAAAAGGAGATTTTATAATGAATGCATATCCATATATCAAAAATATTGTCCACGAAAAAGTACTCAAAATTGCTGACCAGGTCAATGCAGATGCTGATCAAGTTGTAAGCAAGACTTTAGCACAAAATGACTTTGTCAGTGTTACACTCTTTGCTTTTTCCAAAGGAGAAGATATTTCTACTCATGACTCGATCGGAGATGCAATGGTAACTGTCATTGAAGGCTGCGGAAAATTTATTGTAGATGGCAAAGAATATATCGTAAATCAAGGGGAATCTCTTGTCATGCCTGCAAAGAAACCACACTCTGTTCATGCAGTAGAAGCATTTAAGATGATGTTAGTTGTCGTCTTCCCATTAGAACAGGATTAATCTATGGAACATAACTTATCAAACAGAGATGAACTTATCTGATGGTACGATCCAGAACACTACATTTCTTATTAAATCCGAAAAATCAAAAATCGCCCCAATGTGCGAAACCTGTGCCGCACGTTGGGGCAAGACTGGGATATAAGCCAATTATCTTTGGTATTGAACGAATCCCTATATAACTTCAATGTGTAATTTTTCGATACTATCTTTTAATTCCTTTGATATTTTATCATCCGTGATAATCACATCAAACTCTTCAATCTTGGCAAATGAACAAACTGTTTTCGTTCCAATCTTACTGCTATCACAGAGTAAATATCTCTGATTCCCAATCTTCATCATTTCACGTTTGATTTCTGCATTGTCAAGATTTGGAGTTGTTGCTCCCTTTTGTAAAGAAAGGGCATTTGTTGTCATAAACACCTTATCAACAGATAATTCTTCTAGTGCTCTGATTCCCATACCTCCAACGGTACACTCAAATGATGTTCGAACTCTTCCACCTAATAAAATTAAATGAATTTCTGAATATTTTTGCAATTTTAATGCGATCTGCAGATCATTTGTAATTACTGTAAGATTATGAATATCTTTCAATAACTCTGCAAGATCTAATGCTGTCGTTCCACTATCTAAAAGAATTGTATCTCCATCTTCAATCTGAGTTCGTGCTTTCTTTGCAATACATTCTTTCTCTTCTTTATTTTTTTCTCGTCTTGATGATATCGAATCCTCTCCATAAACTGGATCTTCTTTTAAGATCGCACCTCCATGTGTTCTTGAAAGCAAACCTTTTTGCTCTAATTCAGTCAGATCAATTCGTATTGTTGTTCCACTGACTCCAAATTTCTTGATCAATTCTGTATTGCTTACACGCTTATTAACTTTAAGCATTTCTAAAATCTTTTCTTGTCTTTCTTCTGCAAACATGTATGACAACTTCCTCCTTCATCTGACTCATTTATTTATTCAAATTTTAACATATTCTATCTAAAACTTCTATGAAATAAATATTTTTTCAAAAAAAGATATGCTCTTACAAATTTATGCATGAACATATCTTTTAAATCAAAATCACTACTATCTTGTCTCTTTTATTTTTTCTATGATTGCATCGTATTGTTCTCCCTCAAGGAAATTTTCTACAGAATAATGAATCGCATTTGGTCTGACAGCTATTGCACGATCTGTTAGAGATTTATGTGTAACTACAATGTCTACATCTTCTGGTAAAGATGGAATTGATACATTTTTTACTTCAATATCATCAAATCCAGCTTCTTTCATTTTCTTTCTAAGAATAGATGCTCCCATAGCACTAGATCCCATTCCTGCATCACATGCCACATATACTTTTTTAATTACTTTTCCAGATAAATCTATGATCGTTTCTTTCTTTTCTTCTTGTTTTCCTTCAGCTTTCATTGCATCTTTCTTTTCTAATGCATTATCATAATCATCTCCACCTTTAGATAATTTCAAAATGATTGATCCAACTGCAAATGACACTGCTGTTGACAATAACATTCCTGCAATGATCGGAAGATAATCTGATTTTGGTGCAACTGCAAGCACTGAGAAATAACTTCCAGGAGAAGCTGTAGCTACTAAACCACAATTAAAAAATTCAAATACAAAGTTTCCTGATACGGCTCCACAAATTGATGCAATTATCATCTGTGGTTTCATTAAGATAAATGGAAAATATGGTTCATGAATTCCACCAAATGCATGAATGATCGCTACTCCTGGTGCTGTTCTCTTTGCTGTTCCTGTTCCAAAGAATGTATATGCTAATAATACTCCAACACCTGGTCCTGGGTTTGGCTCTAAAATAAACAGAATTGATTTTCCAGCTTTGGCAGCCTGTGTAATTCCAATTGGTGATAAAATTCCATGATTGATTGCATTATTTAAGAATAATACTTTCGCTGGTTCAATAAAAATACTTGCAAATGGAATTAGTTTATGTGCAATGATCCAACTCACTCCACCTGACAATACAACATTAATTGCCTGAACAAATGGTCCGATCGCATAATAAGCAGCTAATACAAGAAATATTCCAAGAATTCCCATAGAAAAGTTATTTACAATCATTTCAAATCCAGGTTTAATCTTCCCTTCAAGTAACTTATCTACCTGTTTCATACATAATGCTGCCACCGGTCCCATGATCATAGCTCCCATAAACATAGGGATGTCTGCTCCTACGATCACGCCCATGGTCGCTGCTGCCCCAATAACACCGCCTCGATCTCCGTAAAAATTCTTACCTCCCGTATATCCGATCAAAATTGGAAGTAAGTAAGAAAGCATTGGACTAATCAATTTTGCAATATGTGCATTCGGATGCCATCCTGTCTGAAGAAAAATTGCAGTGATCAATCCCCATGTAATAAATGCTCCGATATTTGGCATGACCATACCACTTAAAACACCACCAAATTTTTGGATTTTAGCTCTAAACCCTGTATTATTATTTTCCATAGCCGTTCCTCCTATAGTTTTTTAATCTTCTTCTCCTTTAATGATTCATTTCCGATGCGTACAATCCTTACTGCCATTTTCCCATCATGCCCTGTTGCTTTTACTTCTGTATTATCAAGAATTGCTCTTACAAATGCCGTATCTTCCGCAACATAGGCATCTTTAAATAAATATGTCCAACTATGCATGGTTGGTCGTTTGACATTATGGTTCTTTGTACAAGTTAATACTTTCTTTTCATGAACATCTCCAAGACAGATCACTCCTTCTGTCCCAAGGATTTCAACCCGTGCATCATATCCATATTGCACATACTGTGCTCCCTCTACCACACCTTGCATTCCATTTTCGAATTCTACACTCATGATTACATTATCATAAAAATCTGGGTATTTTTCTGCGATTTCTTTATTTCTATAATTTCCACCAATTGCATATAAACTACTAATTTCACTTCCACTAAACCATCGAACTGTATCAATATCATGACTGCAAACTTCCCCAAGTGGCCCATTACTGATTGAAATATCATACATCCATTCTTTTGGTTTACTTGGTCCTCTGGTATGAGATTTTACTGAGACAACTTCTCCGATTTCACCTACCTCTATCATCTTCTTAGCCTCTTGAAAGCTCTCATCGAATCTTCTCATAAAACCAATCTGTAATTTTACATGATTCTTCTCTGCAGCCTCAATCATCTCATCACATTCTTCTTCATTCATTGCCATTGGTTTCTCACAAAAGATGTGTTTTCCTGCATTTGCAGCTGCTACTGTGATCTCTTTATGAAATTTTGTAGGACATGCTATAATCACCGCATCAATATCTTCATTTTTCATAACGTCAAGATATTCTTTGTAAAAAAGATCTATTCCCAACTCTTTTGCTGCATTCTCTGCCACATCACCTACAGGATCACAAACTGCGATGATCTTACCTCCTGGTACACTTCCTGCAAAATTATGCCCATGTATCATGCCTGCACGACCCGAACCAATCAGACAAACCTTTACTTCATCCTTCATGTAGAACCATCTCCTTTTTTATTTTTGATTATTATATTCTTCAACAATTGCTACTCCTGCACTTGTTCCTAATCTCTCAGCTCCTGCTTCGATCATAGCTAATGCAGTTTTTAAATCCCTAATTCCACCTGCTGCTTTTACTTTTACTTCATCTCCTACCACAGACTTCATTAATTTAACATCTTCCACTGTAGCTCCACTTGTTCCAAATCCGGTAGATGTCTTAATGAAATCTGGTTTAACTTCTTTCGCAATTTCTGCAACTTTTCTCTTTTCATCATCTGTTAAATAGCAATTCTCAAAGATAACTTTTGAAGTTTTTCCAGCTTCTCTGCAGATCTTTACGATTTCTTCCATTTCTTTTTTTATGTAATCATAATTTTTATTCTTTAACTCTGCCACATTGATCACATAATCGATTTCATCTGCCCCTTTTTCAATCGCATCTTTTGTTTCAAAAATCTTACATTCCAAAGTTGTCTGACCTAAAGGAAAACCAATCGCTGCCCCTACATGAACCGGACTTCCCTCAAGTTTTTTCTTACATCTTACCGTCTGAGCGGGATTGATCGCCACCATTTTAAAATTATACTTCTTCGCCTCATCACATAACTTTTCAAATGCAGCATCATCTGCAAATGCTTTCAAATTTGTATGATCTATCATGTTTGCTAACTGTTCTACTGTAACCATTTCCTTTACCTTCGCTTTCATTCATTTTCATTTACTGTTGTTTATGCTGTTATATTACATCATTTCATTTCACTTGTCAACCATTTATTGAAACTTTTCAAAACTAAATAAATCAAAATACAACCATACAAAAGAAAAATAATTTCAAAAATGGCATCCAACACCCTACAGCAGCCATAATTTAAAAGTGTAGATACAAAAAATGCAAGGTAGTTTATGATCATATGAATACGTCGGCACTTAGCGATTGGATGATTGAACGATCATTCAACCGCTTAGTACAGTTACGTAATTCATCTGAGCGAGAGCGGATCATAAACTACCTTGCGTTTTTTGTATCTACACTTTTAAATTATGCCAAAACTTTTCCTTCAGGGAATGCACTTCGAAATACGAATCTTGTAAGTGGTCCTGCAATGATCAACTGATATGGAAGTGCCATTACAAAATTCTTTGGAATATTTGTAAGCCAGATGATCAGTAAATTTGAAAAATTTCCCATCTCTACACTTACTTCTACTGCTCCATAAAGTGACATAATGATCACCATAGGAACAACCATACAGCAAGATACTGAAATAACTTTTCTTAAAACAGAACTGTCTGGTTTTACAAGATATTTAAACGCAAATCCTTTTGCGATCTTAGATACAAAGAACCAGTCGCAGCACATTGCAAAAATATATGCGATCGGGAAGCCTAACCATCCGGCTTTGATGGATTCCATTGATAATCCTCCCATATGTAATGATACGTTGTATATGCTCATCCAAAATACCATCATGAAACACATGATGAATGTATAGATAAGGCTTTCTCTTTTATTCTGTGGCATTTTCTTTTCTCCTCTTCTTGTTGTAATAAATTGTTGCTTTTCTTCAAGAAATAAGGCAAAAAAATAGTGGAGACCCTCAACCAAACTCGTTGCGGATCTCCACTTTCTATTGTGTGCAATCTTCACTGCGTTCTTTCCTGCTTATTTCTTGTCAATGCATTATTATACACACTTTTTATGTCTTGTATAAGCACTTTTTTTAATTTCGTCACATTCTTTAATTTAATTATTATACATATCGTATTTTTGTGCATTTTCCACAACGAAATATGTTAAAATGTAATTAGAAACAATTAGTTTTCATATACTTAAGAAGGAGGGATTTTCTCATGAAAAGAAATGTATACAGGATTTTAGGTTGTTTTCTTTTTGCTTTTACATTATGCATTATAACACCATCATTTGCAAAAGCTTCTGTTAAAAACATACCTCAAACAAAAACTTCTGGAACTTATGCTGGTAATGTTGACATCACTGGAGACGGAAATGCTGATTCTGTGATCATCCGTACAACACCCGATCAAGAAGTCTGGTACATCAACCGTTTTACGATCTATCTAAATGGAAAAAGGACCACAGAAATATCTCTCCGTGATCACGACTGTTATGACCTCACTGTAAAATATGCAAAAATGAACAAACAACATACATTTATCCAGATCATTGGCCGTGGTGAAAATGACTACGTTACTTATAATGAAATCTTTACTTATAACAAAAAATCCAACCAATTTCGTGTTGTAAAATCTTTGAATGATCGCTCATCTTACGCTGAAGAAATCGTTACTGCCAATAAAAAAGGGATTACCGTTAAACATCGTGTACAACCTATGGAAACCGGATGGATCAATTGGACACTGCCTTTTAAATACAGTAAGCAAAAATTCATTAGAACTGCATCTTCTACAAAAACGGTACGAAGCGAACTTGGACAAAACAGAAAAGATAAATATTCAAGATACTTTGCAAAAAACAAGTTTATCACTGCCAAAAAAGTAACTTTTTATAAAAAAGCTGGCAGCAAAAAAGTTGCTTTTCGTGTACCAAAAGGGAAAGCTGTAACTTTAAAGAAATTAATTTATTCTAAGAAAAAGATTTATCTACAGTTTAAATACGGGAAGAAATATGGCTATCTTCGTGTAAATCGGGCAAATTATAACTTTGAAAAACCACTTTTTCAGAATGTTAATTCACGATTATCTGGCTGATCATTTTCAATACCAATCAAAAAAGAAAAGAACAACCATTTTGACGTTCATAATATGGTTGTTCTTTTCTTTTTAGTTTTTTTGAATTATATGTGTTTGAGTTTTATATGTTTTTTGGAGTTTTATTTTTTTATATTTTTGGAGTTTTCATTTATGATTATCTTTGTTTATCTTATATGTTTCTTAGGAGTTTGGCAATTTTATAACATCTACCATAAATTTTTATAAATTTCTTTTACATCTTCTGCTGTGATCGCTTTTCTTGTATTGGATGGGCTTCCACTTTCCATAGCATCTGCTGCCATTTTATCGATCACATTAAAGAATTCTTCTTTGTTGATTCCGTATTCTTCCAGTGTTGGTGTTTCAAGTTCATCGCAGATATCAACAACCGCCTGAAGGAATTTTTCACTTGCTTCTTTATCGGAATCTACATCACTCGCAGCTCCGATTGCTCTTCCAAGATCTGCAAATCTATCGTAAGCACCATCTAAAGCATAGATGAAGCATTGTTTTAATAACATCGCATTGGATAATCCATGCGCTACATGGAATAATGCCCCGATTGGACGGCTCATTCCATGAACTAATGTAACAGATGCATTGTTAAATGCGATTCCTGCTTCTAACGCTGCGATTGACATCTGTTCTCTTGCTTCTACATTCTTTCCATCATGGAATGCAACTGGCAGATATTTGAAGATTCGTTTGATCGCTGATAATGCAAATGTATCAGATAATGGCTGTGCAAGTTTAGATGTATACGCCTCTGCTGCATGTGTCAGTGCATCTAATCCTGTTGCTGCTGTGATCTTTGGTGGTGCAGTCATTGTAAACTGTGGATCAATGATCGCATAATCTGGCATTAACACTGCACCTTTTAATAACATTTTTACATCATTTTGTGTATCTGTAATGATCGTAAACTGTGTTGCTTCTGATCCCGTACCTGCTGTTGTTGGAATTGCAACCGTTGTTGGAAGTTCCCCACCAATGATCTTTCCCATATAGTCGGAGATATTTCCACCATTTGCAACGAGTGCTGCGATGGCTTTCATAGAGTCGATCGGACTTCCTCCACCTAGTGCAACTAAGAAATCGCATCCGTTTTCTTTGTAAAGCTCTAATCCTTTATTGATCATAACATCAGTTGGTTCCCCATTGATCTCATGATAAACAACATAATCTACATTTCCGTTTTTTAATGCTGCTTCTACTTTTGCACAGTTTCCAAGTTCTACCATTACATTGTCTGTAACAATCAGTGCTTTTTTACCAAGCTGTCTTAATTTGTCTTCTGCCATATCAAGTGCGCCGGCACCTGTAAATATATTTCCTGGTGCAATAAATTCTCTTGCCATGTTCTTTTCCTCCTGTTTTTATTGATTAAAATTGTGCATCATGAAGCCAGAGATATCTCTCATCTTCATTTCGATCTGTCTGTAACCAAGGGTTTCCATCCAGATGGCGGATCATCCAGCATGTATACATCTGGAATCCTGGTGCAACAGCCTGTGGATGTAATTCTCCACCTGGGATTGCTGAAAAACTTCCATCTGTACTTTTAAATACCTGATCACCTACGAAACTTGCTCCAAATCCTTCCGGACGGTCAAATTTAAAGTAGTAAGTTTCTGGCTGTGGGTGTCTGTGTGGCAGATATCCTGACCAGTTTCCTCTGTCATTTAATACTTCTCCAAGTACCATATTAGAATATGGAGCGATATCATGATCAAAGATCGTATTTACACGGCGTTTTGCCACATTTCCAAATTTACCAACAGAAGAATATCCCCATGGAGCATCTTCTGGTTTATATAATTTAGTGTCAAACTTTGTATCATTCTTTGTTGACTGAACAAGGATCTCACTATCTGCAAGTGCCTTAACACTTACCTTAGATTCTGTTGCTGCATGCACACACCAAGGTCCTTCTGTGAAAACATCCTTTCGATCTGCTTTCGCTGTCACATCATCAAATACAAATTCAATAGAACCGCTTAATAATAAGACTGCTGTTTCCTCACCTGTCTTTTGAAAACTTTTTTCGTCTCCTGCCTTCATTCGATATACTCGAACATCCATTAACATATCCTTATATTCATTGTCATAAGTTGTTAAGATCTGTTCTCCATTTTCATCAAATTCAGGATATCCAAATACTTTACCCATTGTCTCTTCCTTCTTTCTATTAGTAAGCTCTTGCTTCTTTTCTTCCTTCCATAACACCTTCACATGCCTTGCGAACGCTTTCTTTTTCAGAAGTTGTAGCAATTCCAACATTCCACCATGATTCATATCCATCTGTCATTGTCTTTGGAATTACTTTTAAGTCAAATAAGCATGCAACGTTTTGTTTCTTAGCATCTTCTAAGGCTGCTCTTAATTCTTCGATCGTCTTACATGTATAAGATTTTAATCCATATCCTTCTGCAACTTTTGCATAATCAACTGGGATCAGATCTCCGCAAGGTTTATTTCCTTCTCTGTAACGGAATTCTGTTGCAAGGGATCCAATACCATGATTCATCTGCAGATTATTGATGCATCCAAATCCACAGTTATCGAATACTAAGATATTTGCTTTCTGTTTTTCCTGCATCATTGTCATGATCTCACTGTGTAACATCTGGAAACTTGCATCTCCAACAACTGCATAGACTTCATTGTCAGGCTCTGCAAGTTTAACTCCGAGTGCTGCTGCAACTTCATATCCCATACAAGAATATCCGTACTCTGCATGATATCCACCACGTTTATCTGTTGTCCATACACGCTGCATACAACTTGGTAAGCTTCCTCCTGCTGTGATGATCGTTGCATCTTCATCGATCACATCTCTGATCGTTGCTAATGCTGCTGTCTGTGTGATCTTACCTTTTGTCAGCTCCACGAATTCTGGAATTGTTCTTGGATCCATATTTTTGATCATTGGTTCAAATGTTTCATCATATTTGTACTCAGCCAGACGTTTCATTTCTTTATCCCATACAGCCTTGGCTTCTTCAATCTCTCCATTATAAGATGAAACATAATTCATTGCTCTTAATTTTTCAGCTAATGCTTTCACTGTTACTTTTGCATCTCCAACTGCTTTCACAGAATCTAATTTATATGCATGATATCTGCTGTTATTGATAGATACAAACTTCACATCAGGATTTGCAAACTGTCTCTTGGATCCTGTCGCGAAATCTGACATTCTGCTTCCGATTGCAATGACTACATCCGCATCTTTTGCAAGAACATTGGATGCATAAGTACCTGTAACACCGATTCCTCCCATGCAGTATGGATGGCTTGATCTACATGCACTTTTTCCTCCCTGTGTCTCACCAAATGGAATCTTGAATTCTTCACAAAATTTTTCTACTTCTTCCCCAGCTTCAGAGTAACGAACACCTCCACCAACGATAACAAGTGGTTTCTTCGCATTTGCGATCACATTTGCAATGTCTTCAATCTCTTCTTCCACTGCCACTGGTCTTGTGATCCTGTGAACTCGTTTCTCAAAGAAATATTCAGGGAAATCAAAAGATTCACCTTCAACATCCTGGCAAAGACCGATGCAGCATGCTCCTGTTTCTGCTGGATCTGTTAAAACTCTCATTGCATTGATCAGTGCTGTCATGATATGTTCTGGTCTTGTAACTCGGTCCCAATATTTGCACACTGGCTTAAATGCATCATTTGTTGTTGTTGATAAACTATTGCTCTGCTCTAACTGCTGAAGAACTGGGTCTGGCTGTCTTGATGCAAATGTATCTGCTGGAAATACTAATAATGGAATATTATTCACTGTAGCTGTCGCACAAGCTGTTACCATATTCGCAGCTCCAGGTCCTACAGATGATGCACAAGGAATGATCTTCTTTCTTCCATTCTGTTTTGCATAAGCTGTTGCAACATGACACATTCCCTGTTCATTTCTTCCCTGAAGAACTCTTAAGTTTCCTGGATTGGTATCAAGTGCTTCTCCAAGTCCAACTGCGATTCCATGTCCGAAGATTGTGAAGAATCCTTCTACAAATTTTGTTTCTTCTCCGTCCATTGAAACATACTGATTATCTAAAAACTTTACAATTGCCTGAGCAACTGTCATTCTTACTGTCTTTGCCATCTTTCTATCCTCCTGACTTTTTGATCCCTATACTCTTGCGATCATTTCTCCGTATTTTTCTTTTGTTTCTTTAATGAAGTCTTTTACCTGCTGTGGGTTTGGAAGTTCTTCGGAACAAGAATTACTTCTTACCATCATAGATGCTTCTGCTGATCCGAACTCTAAACAGTCGATAACTTCCCATCCCTGATAGATTCCATATAAGAAGGCTGATCCATAACCATCTCCTCCACCGAATCCTTTTCTTGCATTGACTGGGAATGGTTTGATTGAGAAGTTCTGTCCATCAATCGTGTATGCTGTAGATCCTTTCATACCATGTTTGATAACAACGATCTTCGCATTGTATGCATGCCATGCAGCTGCTGTTTCTTCATCTGTTCTTCCTGGCTGGATCAGTTTCTCTGTTAAGTCAAACTCTTCTCTGGATCCCATGATGATATCTGCTTCTCTTGCTACCATAGAATAGTAAATAGAGATTTCATCTTCACTCTTCCAGTTATATTCTCTATAATCAATATCAAAAATGATCTTTGTATCATTTTTCTTTGCTAACATCACTGCTTTTAAAGCTGCTTCTCTTGATGGGCTTTCTGCAAGTGCTGTTCCTGAGATCAGGATTGCTTTTGACTGTTTGATGTAATCTTCATCAATGTCATCGACAGATAACTGTAAGTCTGCGATGCAATTTCGATACATCAGGATGCTGCTTTCTTTTTCTGATAGCATCTCTGTAAATGTAAGTCCTAGTTTTTCACCGTTTGTACATTTTGTAATGTGACTTGTATCAATTCCTTCTTTATTGAAAAAGTCAACTACGAATTTACCAAACTTATCATCAGATACTTTCCCAAGAAATCCTGCTTTTAATCCATGTCTTGTAACCCCAACTGCGATATTTGCTGGAGAACCACCAACATACTTCTTAAAAGTTCTGACATTCTCAAGTGGTCCGAATGGCTCATCTTCTGATGGATTAAAATCAATAGCGACACGTCCTAATAAAATTAAATCCATAGGTCTTGTTTCATCAAATTCTACATATCTCATAACCTTCACCTCATACTATGTGCTTTGCGTGCTTTTTATTTTTGTTTTGCGTGTTTTCTTTATGTGCTTATATTATCACGCACGCATTTAGTGTGCAAGTGTTTTTTATCATTTTCTTTCTTTTCATCTTTTTGCACAATTACATCTTGCTGTTTTTGTGCATTTTAAATAAATCAGACTCCATTTAGCACGCAAAAGCACACTTTTAATCTTTCCATATTCGATTTGTTCTCAACTGCTTCTGCTTGAATTTTTCACACACCAAAAAGAGGTTTTGAAATCTATTGCAGATTTCAAACCCTCTTTTTCCTTTATTCTCTTTTACAAATTGTACTTCGTCTTTATACTAATATCCGTATAAGCATACTCTTTCTCTATCTTCTCGCCTTTTCTTATCATATTATATAACAGATGTGGTGGACGATATCCTTGTTCAAAGCCTTCCTGATCGATCAGAAAATCATAGGTTCCTTCTTTCAATGCCTTGATATTTGTCGGTGTCACATCATACCCGATCACATATGGGCGTGTTTCCATGTTAAGATTTTGCATTGCTTTGCATACACCCGCCTGACCACCGGAAACTACAAAAATGCCAGCAAGATCTGGAGCGATCTCTATCGTATTCTCAACGATCTTCTCCACTTCACTCATCTCATCAAAACTGCTCTGAACTCCCAGAAGTTCAATCTCTGGATATGACATTTTTAATTCCTGAATAAACCCATCCACACGAAGATTATTGACACTGTTTGTAAAGAAACCAGTGATCACTAGGACTTTTCCAGTTCCACGGGTTAACATCCCCATAAGACCAGCTGCTGTCATACCACTTCTCTTATTATCAAGTCCTACGTAGCAGACTCTGTTTGTGCCAACGATATCTGAGTTAAATGTTATGATCGGAAGATCATTCTGTTCTGTCATATCATTTAACTTTTCCCGAATTCGTTCAGACTGAACTGGCATGATTGCTAATCCATCGATCTGTTCTTGCGAAAGTTCTTCCAACGCTTCCAATTGGGCGTCTTCACTTACTCCATCAATCTGTTTTCTGATAATCTCTACACCGAATTCTTCCAACTCCTGTTCAGCCTTGTCGATTCCTGCATGAATCGTCTTTACAAAAGAAGATTTTGCTAACTGGGTAATGACACCAATCCTGATCTTCTTTCCTTGATTATATACTTTCTTTTTTCTCTTTGGCTGATAGTTCATCTCTCTTGCAATCTCAAAAATACGTTCTGCGACCTCTGGATTGACTCTTCCACGGTTATTTAACGCTCTGTCAACCGTTCCTCTTGATACTCCTGCCTTTTCTGCAATTTCTTTGATCGTTCCTGCCATGTGCTTTCTCACCTTTCTTCTTATTTGCACACAAATAGCACATTCTTTGTTTCATTATAGCTTTTGTACATAAAAAAGTAAAGAAAAACAGTAGAAATCCCCTATATATCGTGCTATGATAGAAATCGCAAAATACTGAATACAATATTCACTTAAAAGGAGTTTTTATTATGACACATACAACAGAGTATAATAATAAGTTTTCAAATACAGAAAAAAAACCTTCTCTCAAAGAAAGATTTGTAAAATATATCACATGCAAAGAAACTGCAGAGGTTTTCAATAGTGCTCTTGCAGCTATGAACGGTGGACATTATGTTCCACTTGATCGATAATTTTCTATCATTGAATATATGCAAAATGAGATCATCTAAAAAACAGGTATTGCATTTTTTCATGCAATACCTGTTTCCTTTTTCATTTATCATTTATTTACAGTTAAATACTTCGATATGATGTTTTACATTCTTATACGTTCCAAGTACCATTGCCTCATTCATATCAAAGTAATTATGTGCACCTTCTGTTGCCAGATAGTTTTCTACTTCTTTTGTCAAGCTTTTAAAGCTTGCTGTTGCAATATTGACTTTGCGGATTCCAAGTGATATTGCTTTCTGGAAATCAGCATCTGTGATCCCACTTCCTCCATGAAGCACAAGAGGAATTCCTGTTTTATCATGGATTTCTTCTAACACACCAAATTCTAACTGTGGTGCAACTGGATAATCTCCATGTGCATTTCCGATCGCTACTGCCAACGCATCAATTCCTGTTTCTTCACAAAAAATCTTCGCATCTTCTGGGTTTGTACAGCGAATTCCATGGTCACTTTTTCCATCTTCACTTCCACCAACAAGTCCTAATTCTGCTTCAACAGTGGCACCGTATTTTGCTGCAAGCTCTACCACTTCCTTTGTTTTTTCAATATTTTCTTCAAATGAATCTCTAGATGCATCAAGCATGACAGATGTAAAACCATATTCTAATGCTTTTTTGATCGTTTCAAATTTTAATCCATGATCCAGATGTACCGCAACATCTACTTTTGCATTTCTTGCTGCTTCTAACATCATAGGTCCCATCAGATGCAGTGGTGAATGGTCTAATCTCACTTCTGCAATCTGAAGGATGATCGGTGTATCAAGTTCTTCTGCTGCCTTGATCACACCTTTTACCATCTCCATATTTCCTACACTAAATGCTCCACATCCCTTGTTTTCTTTCTGTGCTCTAAGAAGCAGCTCTTTCATTTTTACAAGTGCCATAATTTCTTACTTCCTTTCCTGAATGATTTATCTCTCAATCTGAATCGTCTGTGAGATTGGTAATCCCACCTGCAAATACGATTTCTCCGATTCCAAGGGTCATTCTTCCGTATCCTTTGTCATAGATTCTTCCTTCATTCCATTCCTTTTTTATCTTATTTATGATTATCTATTAAGTGTTTCTTGGTTATCTTTTGATAACGATTTAGCACTTTCTTGTAATGCCGTTAATCAATTTTGAGTTTATTTTCTTTTTTCCATATAATCAAGGATCAATTGTGCAGCTTCCTCTACTTCAATAGTCGCTAGATTGATCGCAAGATCATAATTTTCCATATCATACCAGTTTCTTCCAGTATAATAACTGTAGTATGATGAACGCATCTTATCTTCTTTTCGGATTTCTTCTGCTGTTACGGCTCTTCCTTCTTTTTCTGACAGATGCTTTATACGGTAAGATTCCTCTGCATAAAGATACACGGAGCACACTCCTGGTTCATCCTTTAATACGTAATCTGCGCATCTTCCTAAGAAGACGCCAGATCCGTACCCTGCTAATTTCTTTATGATCTTAGACTGTTCTTTGAACATCTGATTATAAACTGGAATATGATTTCTTGAACCTGTCATGATACTAAGACCTTCCATATATTTGGAAGCCTTTTTATAATTAATCTCATCCATGCTCTTTTCATCGAGAGAATCATATCCGATCTTATCTGCGGCAATATAAAGAATCTCTCTGTTGTAGTACCATATTCCTAATTTTTCTGCCAAAATCTGTGCTACTTTTGTTCCACCGCTTCCGTGTTGTCGGCTGATCGTGATCAATGTATTCCCCATAATATGCCTCTTTCTCCTGGTTTATAATCCAGTTTTTTCTCTGATAAATTTACGTGCTTTGATCGCATATTCTAATGGATTTGCTTTTGCTGGATCTTGTTCTGCTTCTACGAGCATATATCCTTCATATCCATTTTCCTCTAATACTTTAAAGATCGGATCAAAATCAATACATCCATCTCCAGGTACTGTAAAAGCACCTCTTCTTACTCCTTCAAGGAAGCTTAAATCGTTGTCTTTCACTTCTTTTACAACTTCTGGACGGATATCTTTTAAATGCACATGTTTAATACGGTTTACATATTTTTTCACCATTTCTAATGGATCTGCTCCACAGTAAGTAAAATGTCCTGTATCGAATAATAAACTTACATATTCTGGATCTGTATTTGCCATCATGCGTTCTACTTCATCTGGGTCTTGTACGACTGTTCCCATATGATGATGGAATGTTAATGCGATTCCGTATTCCTCTTTTGCAATCTTTCCAAGATAATTCATTCCGTTGCAGAATGTATCCCATTCTTCATCGTTCATCACATATTTATGTCCAAAAACTGGTGTATCTTCCTGTCCCTGTACACTGTAACTTTGTTCAGAAGCTCCGATCACTTTTGCTCCCATTGCTTTTAAGAACTCTAACTGTGCACGGAATTCTTTTTCTACTTCCTCTAATGGTTTTGTGATCAGGAAAGATGAAAACCACTGATTACAAATTTCGATTCCACGAAGATCTAATGCTTTCTTTAATTCTGCTGGATCTTTTGGATATTTATTTCCTACTTCTGACCCTGTAAATCCTGCAAGTGCCATTTCACTGACACACTGTTCAAATGTATTTTCAGCTCCAAGATCTGGAAGGTCATCATTTGTCCATGCGATTGGTGCGATTCCTAATTTTACTTTATTCTTATCAAACATCTTTTATTCCTTTCTTGTGCACGAGCACACACTATGCAAAATTTTTATAATTCTCCTCTTGCTTCTCTTTCCTCTAACTCTTTCATGATCATTGGATATTTTTTATCCAATCTGTACAGAAGTAAGATGATAACGACTGTTACCCATACGATCAATGGTCCTACTTTATAAATATTCATGATCATATTGACAACTGACTGTGGCTGTGTTGTAACACCAGCTTTGCTGACATATCCGCTAAATGCTAATAACTGTGTTAAAACTGCAGCTGTGATTCCGTTTCCAAGCTTTGTACCAACAGATCCGATCGCGAAGATGAAACTCTCCTGACGTAAATGTGTTTTCCACTGACCAAATTCTACAACATCTCCTAACATTCCGAAGATTACAGAGTTCAATGGTGCAAAACAGATTCCTCTGATGATGCAACATCCAAGTAACCAATAAAAGTTCTCTGGTTTGATCATGAATACAAATTGTCCGATCAAACATCCAACACAGCCGATTAATGACATATTTCTCTTTCCAAGACGTTTTAATAATAATGGGCTGCATAGAGTAGCTGCGATCAATGTAACTGTTTCTACCATGTATAATACACTGTACATCCATGTATCATTTCCAAGAATGTATTTGCAGTAGTATGGAAGGATCGTTCCTGTGATCGATGTGATGACGTTTTGCATCATCCATAAGATCAGTACTGCCCAGAAATACTGGTTTTTCAGTAATGCTGAAAATGTCTTTCCTACAGGAATCTTTTCTTTTTTCACTACTTTGATCTTAACTTTTTCTTCACAGTTTTTGAAACATGTGATCAACATTAAGAGTGCTAATACTGCCCAGATTGCCATTGTCTTAACCCACGCTGCCTGATCATCCCCAAATAATTTAACCAGTGGTGTTGTAAATGTAACTGCCATGATTCTTCCGATCGGAGAAAGTGCCATACGAACGATACTCAACATATCTCTTTCTCTGGAAGATCTTGTCATCATCGCTGATAAACTTCCGTATGGAAGGTTCAATGCTGTATAACAGATCGTTGCTGTAAAGTTATAAGTTACAAAAATATATATTAACTGTATATTAGTTGCAGTATGTGGTACTGTGAATAACAATACTGCTGATACTGCATATGGAATCGCCATCCATAAGATCCACGGCCTGGACTGACCGTACCTGCTATGTGTTTTATTGACAACGAATCCCATGATAACATCGGAACATCCATCAAAAATTCTAGATATCAGCATGATCACACCGATCGCTGCTGCACTGATTCCAACATAATCAGTATAAAAGATCGTTAACAGGCTTCCGATCATTCCATATACAACGTTACACGCTGTATCACCTAATCCGTAAGACACTCTGGTCTTCCAGCTAAGTGCTCTCATCTGATTGTCTTCAACCTCATTTGTATGTTTTTCCATATACACTCTCCTTCAAATTAGAATTCAATTTCTGAAATTTTTACTGGACGGCCTTCTTCTACTGATTTCTTTGCTGCAAGTCCCATAAGTACTGGTTTTAATCCATCTTCTACTCCTAATGGTGTTTCTGTGTCATTTTCGATCGCGTCAATGAACTGAACCATTTCTTTTCCATATGCATCCATATATCTTTCAAGGAAGAAGAACTGTGGTTTTTCTCCTGTCACACCATCTTCATTGCTGATCACTGCTGTAGAATCAGAATCATTCTTGATCGCTACCATGCCTTTAGATCCGAATACTTCTGCTCTCTGATCATATCCATAAACTGCCTGACGAGAGTTATCGATCACTGCAAGTGCTCCATTTTCCATCTTCAATGTGATGATCGCTGTGTCAACATCACCTGCTTTTCCAATCTCTGGATCTACAAGATTTGCTGCCTGTACATAAACTTCTTCTGCATCACATCCTGCAAGGAATCGTACCATATCAAAATCATGAATTGTCATATCAAGGAACATTCCTCCAGATACTTTTACATATTCAGCACTTGGTGGCTCAGGATCTCTTGATGTGATCTTGATGATATGAGGTGCTCCGATCTTTCCATTGACAACAGTTCTCTGCGCTGCTTCAAAGTTGTGGTCAAATCTTCTGTTAAATCCTACCTGATATTTAAGTCCTGTTCCTTCTAATGTTTTAATAACTTCTTTGATCTTGTCTACATCATGATCGATTGGTTTTTCACAAAATACATGTTTTCCTGCTTTGATCGCTTCAATTGAGATTGGGGAATGAGTATCTGTTGATGAACAAATGATCACTGCGTCAATATCCTTATCTGCTAAAACTTCTTTGTAATCTTTTGTTGTATACTCTGCTCCAGCTGCTTTTGCTTTCTTGTCTGCTTCTTCACTTAAGAATGGATCTGCAACTGCTTTGATCTTTGCATTTGGTACTCTTGTTAAAATGCTGTTCATGTGTACCTGTCCGATTCTTCCTGCTCCAATAATTCCTACGTTTACCATAATTGTTTCTCCTTTTCTAATACGCTTTTGATTTGTTTTTTGTGTTTTGTGTTCGAGCACATCTTTTATGTTTTGAATTATAGCACTTTGTGTTCGAGCACACAATTGGTAAACTGCACAAAAATTCTTCCTAAATTTTGTGCAAATGTACGAAAATAAGAACAAGACCAAGGATATTTCCCTGATCTTGTTCTTATTCTCACTTACATCATTAAATATTGTACTTTGTTTTTACAATAATATCTGTATACTTATGTTCTTTTTTGGGCGGCTCATCATTAAATAATAACCGATATAAGGTCATGACAGCTTCATATCCTTGATAACGTCCATCCTGCCCGATCAGATACTTGATGTCTCCATTCTTTAGATATCTGTAATTCTGCCGTGACAGGTCACATGCAATGATGGTCACTTTCTTCATCTTCTTATGTTTCCTAAGGGTATCACATACCCCTTTTTCTCCATGACAGGTAATATAAATCGCAGATAAATCTTCGTAACGGTTCAAAATACTCTCTGTCAGATGTGCTGCGATCAGATCATCCTCAAAGCAGTATTTTGTATCTAATATCTCAGTCTTTGGTGAAATTTTCTTCATCTCGTCACAAAATCCATAGATTCTGTCACTTAATGAAGTATTCGTCTCAATTCCAGAGATCACTGCGATCGTTCCTTCTTCTTCTCTTAGAATATCATGCATTAATCCTGCTGCTGCCCTGCCGCTTTGTACAGAGTTCTGTCCAACAAAACAAATTCTCTTTGTATCTTCCACATCTGCATTCACTGTGACAACGGATATCCCATATTCTTCTGTAAACTGATCGATCTTCTGAAGAACTCTCTTATCATTGATCGGCATCAGCACAAGCCCTTTGATCCCTGCTTCTTTCAGCTTATTCATTGCCGCTAAGGTCTGTTCTACATTACCATAATCTACCGCTTTCACAATGACAGTTCCACCAAAATCTTCTACTTCGCCTTTTGCCTTCTTGATCCCATCCGATAATGTTTTTAAATAAGGCGTTCCTGTATCCTGAAGGATCACACCGATCTTGATATTCTCTTTCATCTTGATCAATGCACGACCTAAAAGATTTGGCTTATATCCAAGCTCCTCTGCTACTTTACGGACTCGTTCTTCTACTTCTGGACGAACTTTTCCCCTGTTATTCAATACACGGTCTACCGTTCCTCTGGAAACTCCTGATTCTTCTGCAATTTGTCGAATTGTTACTCTCATACTTATCCCTGTCTGTCATGACCAGAGTTCTCTTTATTCGTCCTCCAGTCCACCCAGAATCCTCAAGGCTTTCTTCAGTTCACTTTGTTCTTCCTGCGACATCTCAGACAATACATCTTTATTCACTTCTTCTACCGTCGCAAGGATCGGATTCTGTAATGCTTTTCCTTTCTCTGTTAATACAACTTCTATAAATCTACGGTCTTCTTTGCTTACCTGACGTTCGATCAGTTCCTTCTTCTCCATACGTTCTAAAACTCCGGAGATCGTAGAGTTCTCTAGCTTTAATTCTGCTGCGATCTCTTTTGGTTTTGTTTTTCCTTCGATCCATAAACAATACATGACACCATACTGAACTGGTGTTACATCAAACTTTTCAAGTCTGGAACTCATCTCCTGAAAAACTTTATGCTGTGCTGTTGTTAATAAATAATTAATACATTGTGTTAGTTCCATATAATTTCTCCTTTAAATATTTCGCACACTAATATTAGTGTAGCTTGCTTTTTTTTATGTGTCAAGTAATTTAGTTTTCTCTCCTTTTTTGTTTCATAGTAGATTTCATTAAAATTTTCTATGAAGAAATAGAAAAAAGTTATCAGATAGTTCAAACCTATCCGATAACTTTTTACTTAAGGAGAAGAAATTTTTAATTTTATATTCTTTTCTATCGGAAGATTGCTCCGCTTACGATCAGTTTCTGGATTTCATTTGTTCCTTCGTAAATCTGTGTGATCTTCGCATCTCTCATCATACGTTCTACATGATATTCTTTCATATATCCGTTTCCACCTAACATCTGTACAGCTTCTGTTGTAACATGCATTGCTGCTTCTGTACATAAATATTTTGCTTTCGCTGCTGGCAGTGAGTATGGTCTTCCTTCCTGTTTATCTGTTGCTGCTTTATATAACATTAATTTCGCTGCTTCGATTTCCATCTCAAGTTCTGCCATCTTGAATGCAAGATACTGATTTCTATATAATGTTTTTCCAAACTGTTCTCTTGTCTTTAGATATTCTTTGGCAATCTCAAATGCACCTTCTGCGATTCCAAGTCCCTGGGCAGCAACACCGATACGTCCACCATCCAATGTTTTCATTGCAAGTTTGAATCCCTGTCCAGATTCTACAATCATATTTTCTTTTGGTACTCTTACATTCTCAAGGATCATCTCTGATACCTGTGCAGAACGGATTCCCATCTTATCTTCAATCTTTCCAACACTGAATCCAGGTGTTCCTTTCTTAACTACAAAGCAAGATAATCCTTTGGCTTTCTTTTCTGGTTCTGTCAGTGCATAAACCGCTGTGTAATCTGCTAATGGTCCATTTGTATTAAAGCATTTTAATCCGTTTAAGATGTAATCATCACCATCTTTTTCTGCTACTGTGACACATCCACCAGCATCAGACCCTGCGTTAGGTTCTGTCAGTCCAAAGGAACCGAAGCATTTTCCTGATAATACTTCCTCTAAGAATTCTCTCTTCTTCTCTACTGGTGCTGCAGAGTTCATAATACTTCCACCATAAAGAGAAGTTACAACAGAATATCCAATTCCCATAGATGCATCAACTTTAGAAATTTCTTCAACTGCTAATACATAGGAAAGATAATCTGCACCCTGGCCTCCAACTTCTGTTGGATATGGAAGTCCGACTAATCCAAGTTCTCCCATCTTATGGAACTGTTCGACTGGGAATTCACTGTTTGCATCTCTTTCTAATACTCCTGGAAGTAATTCTTCCTGTGCAAATTTTCTTGCTGTTTCCTGAATGGCTGCCTGCTGTTGTGTTAATTCAAAATTCATCGTACATCTTCCTTTCTTCTTACTTAGGCTTATTCTCTTTTATTATCACTTTATCTGAACGCCTTTGTAATTGTTTGTTTGTCTTATTACTTGCGTGCAAATACTTTGTGTGCTAATTATATTTTTATTTGTTCATTTTGTCAATACATTTTTTTATTCTTTTATTTTTTTATATATTTTCACTAATTTTTATTGACAAATTAATAACAAGGGCGCATAATGTAGGCACAAGTTATTTGTATGCTAAATATTCGTGTTGCCAAAAATTGCATACATTGTTTATTATTTTATTATTTATTTTTAATCTATGTAGGAGGATATGTTATGAACAATTTATTAATGGAAGTGGAAAACGAAATCGCCGTTGTTACTATTAACCGTCCAAAATCTTTAAACGCCCTAAACAGTGAAACTTTAGCAGAACTTGATGCTTGCTTCTCTGAAATTTCTGAGAGAAAAGATATCAAAGTTGTGATCTTAACAGGTTCTGGAGCAAAAGCTTTCGTTGCTGGAGCTGATATCTCTGAAATGGTAAATGCAACACCTGCAGAAGGTAGAAAAATGGGAATGCTTGCAAAAGAAGCTTTCTTAAAACTTGAAACAATGCCTCAGGTTACGATCGCTGCTGTCAATGGTTTCGCATTAGGTGGTGGGTGTGAGATCTCTATGGCTTGTGATATCCGTATCGCATCTGATAACGCAAAATTCGGACAGCCTGAAACAGGACTTGGTATCCTTCCTGGTTTCGGTGGAACACAGCGTCTTGCTCGTCTGGTTGGTAAAGGACGTGCAAAAGAATTGATCTTTACATGTGATATGATCGATGCTAATGAAGCTTACAGAATCGGACTTGCTAACAAAGTAGTTCCTCAGGCTGAATTACTTGATACCTGTAAGGCAATGGCTGAGAAGATCATGAGCAAAGGAAGCTATGCTATTTCTCTTGCAAAAGAAGCAATCAACACTGGTACAGAAACAGACCTTTCAAGCGGATTAACATTAGAAGCAGACTTATTTGGTCTTGCATTCTCAACTGATGACAAAAAAGAAGGTATGACAGCTTTCTTAGAGAAACGTAAAGCAAATCTTACAGATTTCTAGAGTGATTTTGGGAGGAAAAAGCCATGGCTAAAGTAAAAATTTTAACTGCTGCTGAGGCTGCAAACTTGGTAGAAGACGGTATGACCGTCTCTACCAACGGTTTTGTAGCATGTGATCTGCCAGAAGAATTAACTTCTGCGTTAGAAAAACGATTTTTAGAAACCGGTTCCCCAAAAAATCTGACTTACTTTTATGCTGCTGGACAGGGAAATCGTGATGGAAGTGGTGCTGATCATTTTGCACATGAGGGCATGACATCAACGGTTATTGCTGGTCACTATAATATGGCTCCTAAACTGGGTGAGCTAATCATGCAAAATAAGATCAAAGCCTATAACCTTCCTCAGGGTACTTTATCACAGCTTTATCGTGATATTGCTGCCAAGAAACTTGGTACTTTAACACATGTTGGTCTTTATACATTTGCAGATCCACGTGTAGAAGGTGGAAAATTAAATGATATCACAACCGAAGATCTTGTAGAAGTTGTTAATATCTGCGGAGAAGAACGCCTCTTATATAAGGCGATCCATGTCGATGTCGCACTGATCCGTGCTACTTATGCGGATGAATATGGAAACATTACAATGGAACATGAATGTTGTACTGCTGAAGCTACTGCGATCGCACAGGCTGCAAAAAACTGTGGTGGTAAAGTTATCGTACAGGTAGAGAAAGTTGTCACAGACGTTGATCCAAAACTTGTAAAGGTCCCTGGAATCTACGTAGATGCGGTTGTTGTCACAGAGAACAAAGAAAACCATACACAGTGTGTCGGATGTGAATATGATGGTTCTATGACTGGAGAATTTCGTGTTCCTCTTGGAAGCCTTGAAGCTCCTTCTCTTTCCCCTAAGAAGATCATTGGACGTCGAGCTGCGATGGAATTACGTCCTGACACCGTTGTAAACCTTGGAATTGGTATTCCTGAATATATCTCTATGGTTGCAAATGAAGAAGGTATCGGAGATCACTTTACTTTAACAGTAGAAGCTGGTCCTGTCGGTGGTGTACCTCAAGGTGGACCTCAATTTGGCGGGGCTGTAAATGCTCAGGCGATCTTAGACCAGCCTGCACAGTTTGACTTCTATGATGGTGGTGGAGTCGATGATGCATTCTTAGGTCTTGCTCAGGCAGATAAAGATGGAAATATCAATGTCAGCAAGTTTGGACCACGTATTGCAGGATGCGGTGGTTTCGTTAATATTACTCAGAACGCTAAACGTGTATACTACTGCGGAACATTTACTGCCGGTGGTTTAAAATGTTCTACAAAAGACGGAAAACTGATCATTGACCAGGAAGGAAAATCTGATAAATTCATTGATACCGTAGAACAGATCACTTTCTCTGGTAAATATGCCAATAAAGTTGGCCAGCCAGTTATGTATATCACAGAACGTGCTGTCTTTGAACTTCGAGAAGATGGCGTTTATCTGACTGAAGTTGCACCTGGAATTGACATCCAGACTCAGATTCTTGACCATATGGGATTCGTACCAAAAATGGATGGCGAACCGAAACTCATGGATGAACGGATTTTTAAAGATGAGATCATGGGTCTTGAATAACTAGTTTATTGTCCCCCAAAAGGAGATTTATATGAATATACATATTTTAGTATTGGTCATTGCTATCATCTTATTTGGTTTATTAGCTTTTAAACAGATGAGTGCTTTGATCCTCGCTCCTCTTGTAACTTCCTTTGTGATCATCTGCTCCGGCATGCCGATTCTTGACAGTTTAAAAAACTTATTCATGCCTGCCGCAGCAGAATATGTCACAAGTTACTTTTTGGTATTCTTTGTAGGAGCTTTGTTCGGAGCTGTTTACCAGTATACTGGTGCAGCAGAATCGATCGCACGTGCGATCGCCAGTTTATGTCACGGAAAATTTGTAGCACCGATCATTATGATCATCACTGGTTTATTAACCTTTGGTGGTGTCAGCGGATTCGTTGTATTCTTTGTTATTTACCCTATCGCACTTAATCTGTTCAAAGAAGCAAATCTTACCCGCCGCCTGATCCCTGCTGCCATCTCTGCAGGATGCTGGACTTGGTCTATGAGTGGACCTGGTTCTCCTTCTGTACAGAATGTTATCGCTATGGATAGTCTTGGAACACCATCTACGGCTGCGTTTGTTCCATCTTTGTTAACTGCGATCGCAATGTTTTTGATGATTTTCTTCTGGTTAGAATTTCGTGCCCGTTCTTTTACTAAAAAAGGGTATGGATTTTTTGACAGTACTTTAAAATATCAATTATCTGAGGATGAACTGCCTTCTGAAGAAGAAAACCCGGATCTTCCACATGTTGCCATCGCAGTCCTTCCGATCATCGTGATCTTAGTATTATTTAATAATCCATGGCATCCTTTCCCTGTTGAAACTTCTGTATTTGCAGGTGTTGCACTTGCCACGATCTTAATGTTTAAACGAATCGACGGCATGACGGAATGGATCAATATCTTTAATAAAGGTGCCGCTGATTCTGGAGTTTCTATCCTTAACACAGCTATCGTTGTAGGATTTGGTGGTGTTGTTGCAAAAACACAGGGATTTACTGATCTTGTTGCAGGATTAAAACATCTATCCATGCCTCCTTTAATCTTCGTTATGGTAACCGTTGCTGTTTGTGCTGGTGCCTGCGGATCTGCTTCTGGTGGTATGGGAGTCGCTTTTAAAGCATTAAAAGATACTTATTTAAAACTTGGTGCCAGCCTTCCTGATATCCATAGAATTTCCACGATCGCCGCTGGAACTTTAGATACCCTTCCTCATCAGGGAGCTCAGATCACTTTATTAGGTATCTGTAAATTAACACATAAAGAAGCATACTGGGATATCGCAGTCACACAGATCTTCATTCCTCTGATCGACTGTCTTGTATTCATTGCGTTAACCAGTATTTTCTAAGACTTACCTTTATATTAAAAAAAGTATGCTGTATATCAAAACCAGATACACAGCATACTTTTTTATCCATTTTTATAAGAATTCTTTTCCTTCTTCCATCTGTTTTAACATACTCTCCAGTAATTTCTTTGCATCCGAAACCACACCATAATCACTGTATGCAAAGATCGCAGCCCTCGGATTATTATTGACTGAAATGATGCAATCTGCATCAATTCCTGTCATATGCTGAATTGCCCCGGCAATCCCAAATGCAAGATACAGTTTCGGTTTTACGGAGATTCCTGACTGTCCTACCTGCTGTGTTGGAAGCATCCATCCGGCATCTACACATGGTCTTGTACATGCAACTTCCCCTCCGATCTTCTCTGCAAGTCTCTCAAGAAGCGCAAATCCTTCTTCTCCTTTCATCCCACGGCCACCGGAAACTATGATCCTTGCTGTATCCAGATGAACTTCTTTTCCACTTTTTCCTGCCACTCCGTGATAGATCAGATCTTGTCGTTCTTCCTTCAGACATTCTGGATATACATATAACATCTCACCTTGTTTGTCTTCCTTATATTCTGCTTTTCCCATCACTCCTGTACGGATCGTGATCACCGATGCCAATGATGGATCGATCACAAAGTCTGCCATATTTTTTCCATCGAATGCCGGTCTTGTGATGATAAGTTGTTCCTGTTTCTCATCGTATGCAAGTTTCGATGCATCACAGACTAATTCTGTATCAAATGCATAAGCTGTCTTTCCTGCAAGAACTCTTCCTGATGCCGTTCCTCCGATCAGAATCACTTTCGGATCCTTTTCTTTTAAAACTTCTATTACCGCATCATGATGCAGCTGCATATGTCCTTCTATTAATTTTTCATCTTCGATACAGAGGATTTCATCAACTCCGTAATTATAAAGCTTCTTTGCCTCTTCTTTGATCCCACATCCTGATAGAATAACTGACAATGAAAGATTTCTCTCCTTCGAAAGTTTTCCTGCTGCCCCGATCAATTCCAACGTCAGCGGCATGATCTCTCTCTTTTGAATCTCTCCAACAACAACGATTCCTTCTTTTTTCCCTAAATTCATCCAAACACCTCCTAGATCACACTCTTTTGCTTTAACAACTGAAGAATCTGTGTTGCCTTTTCTTCTTCATCTTTTCCCCCGATCATAACAAGTTTTTGCTGTTTGCTGCTTTTGACTTCATATTTTCTAAGTTGCGTTACTTTTCTCTTGGTCACAGAAAAATTCAGGTCTTCATTCGTCAATATCTTTGTCTTATATGTTCCATCATATGTTTTCATGATATCTGGTACGGATGGAAAACGGTTCTTGTTCTTCTCTCTGATAGAAAGTATCATTGCTGGAGTTTTTGCTTCTACCTTATATGCCATTTGATCACCCATACATGTTGCGAAAACACTTCCATCTTTCATCTCTGTGATCTCGTCAGAATACGCGATCAATGGGATCTCCAATGCACAAGAGGTCATAGAAGCCATATGGGCACTGTCTCCATCAATTGCCTGCCGTCCGCATAAGACCAGATCATATGGACCAAGCTTTTTGATCACCGCTGCGACGATCTTGGCTACCTGTGATACATCCATATCTGCGAATTGTGGATCACCGATCAGGAAGGCATCATCAATTCCATAAGTAAGCGTCTCTTTCATAACATCTTCTGCGGATAATGGTCCAAATCCGATCACATCTACAGTTCCACCATAGCGGTCTCTCAAATCCAGTGCTTCTTTTATTACGTTCTTATCACTGTCATTTAACTGATCCACATCCTGATATTCATCTTTGATCGAATCATCTGGAATTTGTTTTAAAATCACAACAAATCTCATTTCGTTTCTCCTTTTTGTTTATTTTGTAAATATTTCGCACGCTAATTATATTTCATATTGTAACATTCTAACAATTCTTCGTCAAGCATTTTTACTTTCCAAAGGACAGAAAAATAGACGGTTTTCACGCCGTCCATCTTTCTGTTTTTTGGAGTTTTTAATTTTTTGAGTTTTTATGTTTTTAGGAGTTTTTATTTATAACTTCATTTATATTTTATTTTTCTTTGACTGCTTTGATCGCGTCATTTAATTTTGGAAGGATCTTCTTAATATCACCTACGATACCAAGGTCTGCGATATCAAAGATCGCTGCATCTTCATCTCGGTTGATCGCTACGATGAATTCTGAATTCTCCATACCTGCTGCGTGCTGGATTGCTCCAGAGATTCCACATGCTAAGTATAACTCTGGACGAACCGTCTTACCTGTCTGTCCAACCTGACGGTCATTGCTGATCCATCCTGAATCTACAGCTGCTCTTGATGCTGCTACTTCACCATCTAATGTGTCTGCTAATGCTTCAAGATCTTTAAATCCTTCTGCATTTCCTACACCACGTCCTCCTGCTACCAGGATCTTAGCTTCTGTGATATCTACAGATTTATGTGTTGTTTTTACAACTTCACGGATCTTAACATTCATATCTGCATCTGTAAAGTTTACTTCAACAACTTCAACCTCACCCTGTCTGCTTTCATCAGCTTCTAATGCTTTCATAACACCAGGTCTTACCGTTGCCATCTGTGGTCTGAAATCTTCACAGACGATCGTTGCCATGATATTTCCACCAAATGCTGGTCGTGTCATCATTAATAATTTTGTTTCTTCATCAATATCAAGTTTTGTACAGTCTGCTGTTAATCCTGTATGAATCCTTGCAGAAACTCTTGGTGCAAGATCTCGTCCGATCGATGTTGCTCCATAGAGAACAATCTCTGGATTATGGGACTGAATGATCTCCATCATTGCTTTTGCATATGGTTCTGTCACATATTCTGCCAGCATTTCATCATCTACTACTACAACTTTATCTGCTCCATGAGCGATCAGTTCACTTGCTTTGTCTTTAATCTGATTTCCAAGTAAAACTGCAACTACATTCTGTCCAAGATCATCTGCAAGCTTTCTTGCTTCTCCGATCAGTTCGATACCGACTTTCTGAAGATTTCCATCTCTCTGCTCGGCAAATACATAAACATCTTTACACATTTTGATTGTCCTCCTTACCTTAAATGATGTGTTTTTCCTGTAATTTTTCTACGATTGCGGCAACTGCTTCGTCATCGGAGAGATCATTTAAGATCGTTCCTGCACCTTTTGCCTGTTTTGTAAAGGATTTCTTAACTCTGGTAGGAGAACCTTTTAATCCGATATTTCCTTCATTGACTGTATCTTTGATATCCTCTAATCCCCATACTTTAACTTCTTTTTCACGATATGCATCAAATACACCGTGAACAGACATATATCTTGGATCAGCAAGTTCAGCTAATGCTGTTAAAAGACAAGGTGTCTTCACTTCAATGATCTGGTGACGATCTTCAAACTGTCTCTGGACAACTAAAGTATCTTCCCCTTCTACATCCATCTTCTCTACATAACTTACCTGAGGGATTCCAAGGTGTTCTGCGATCTGAGGTCCAACCTGTGCTGTATCTCCATCAATCGCCTGACGACCTGTGATGATCACATCATAATCTAATTTCTTTAATGCTGCTGCAATTGTAGAAGAAGTAGCCCATGTATCTGCTCCTCCAAATGCACGATCTGAAATCAGTAATGCATCATCGCATCCCATTGCTAATGCTTCTCTTAATGCAACATCTGCCTGAGGTGGTCCCATAGAAACAACAGTTACTGTACTTCCTGGGCATTTTTCTTTTAACTGAAGTGCTGCTTCAATTCCTGCTTTATCATCTGGGTTAATAATACTTGGAACACCATCACGGATCAGTGTATTTGTCTTTGGATCTAATTTTACTTCCGTTGTATCTGGTACTTGTTTTGCACAAACAACAATCTTCATTCTCTTGTCTCCTTCTTTCTTATCTTAATAATCCACCGCCAACGATCATCTTCATAGCTTCGGATGTACCTTCATAAATCTCTGTGATCTTTGCATCACGATACATTCTCTCTACTGGATATTCTCTTGAGTATCCATATCCACCAAGCATCTGAACTGCTCCTCTTGTAACTTCAACAGCTACATCAGAAGCAAATAATTTACACTGTGCTGCAAGTGGTGCAAAATTTTCATGATCATCTTTTGCTTTCGCTGCTCTCCATACCATTAATCTTGCTGCATCAATCTTTGTCTGTAATGCTGCGATCAAGAACTGTGTATTCTGGAATTTTGCGATTGGTTTTCCAAACTGTTTTCTTTCTTTTACGTATTTGATCGCTTCATTTAATGCACCCTGTGCAATACCAACAGACTGAGCACCGATTCCGATACGTCCTCCTGCTAAAGCTCCCATAGCGATCTTATATCCCATTCCTTCTCTTCCGATCAGGTTTTCTTTTGGAACTTTCACATCAACTAATGCTACTTCTGCGTTGGATGCTGCTCTGATTCCCATACGAGGAATATCTTTGCTGACTGTTAATCCTTCGCTGTCTCTATCTACGATAAATGCAGACATACCTCTTGTTCCTGCACTCTTATCTGTGTAAGCAAAAATAATGAATGTATCTGCAAATCCAGAGTTTGTTGTAAATACTTTCTGACCATTTAATACATAATGATCACCGTCTAATTTTGCAGTTGTTTTAACTCCGCTGGCATCTGTTCCAGCTCCTGGTTCTGTCAGTCCAAAACATCCAATCTTACTTCCGTCAACTAATGGACGTAAGAATTTCTGTTTCTGTTCTTCTGATGCATAGTCGTTAATACAAGAACAGCAAAGAGAAGTATGTACGGAAATTGTGATTCCTGCACTGGCATCAACTTTGGATACCTCTTCCATTGCTAAAGCATATGTTAATACATCTGCTCCCTCTCCACCGTATTCTTTAGAATATGGAATTCCCATCAGACCGTATTTCTTCATCTTATCTAACAGATCCATATCAAATTTCTCTGCTTCATCCATATCTCTGGAAATTGGTTTGATCTCATTCTCAGCGAAACTTCTGAACAATTCCTTTGCAAGCAGTTGTTCTTTCGTTAATTTAAATTCAACCATTCTTTTTATCCTCCTGTCTGGTCAAAATAATTTGTCTGTTATATTCTTCGTATGTTTTATTTTTCGTGTACCAATACTTTGTACGCTAATTATATGACTAAAAAAATATGTTGTCAAGGATTTAACAAATATTTTTTCATGTATACTGTGTTTTAATTACGTTCTACGATCTCCTTTTCTGATTTAGGAGTCTCGGAGATTTCTTCTACTACAAAAAAGAAGAGGCAAATACTACATTCAACTCTTCTTTCTTCTATGGTCTATAAGGATTTATTTGATTTATTTCTTTAATGTCTTCATCCATTCATCCATCTCAGCTCGATCTGCCATGGCTGCTAATGCACCTTCTTTTGTTGTTGTGTTCGCTGCATAAGCATTGGCAAAATCAAGATAGTTTCTTAATGTATCATCACTTACGGACTCCAAATCTTCTACTTCATCATTTAACAGACAGTATAGGAATGCTCCGATAAACGAATCTCCAGCACCTGTCGTATCTCGGACATCGATCTTATATCCAGAAGCTTCTACCATTCCATTTCTCGTATACACTTCTGCTCCGTCAGCTCCTTTTGTGTAGATAACGTATTTTGCACGATCAGCAAATAAACCGTCCAGAGCATCTTTGATATCTGTATGTCCTGTGATAAATTCCAGTTCTTCGTCAGAAATCTTGATGATATCTGCGTATTTTAAGAAATCATTGACTGTCTCTTTTAATTGATCAAGATCGTCCCATAATGAAAATCTTAAGTTTGGATCAAAAGATACTTTCACATTCTGCGCGATTGCCATATCGATCAGTTTCTTGTGAGCTTCCTTCATTGGAGATTCCACAAGGTCTACACTGCAAAAATGAATCATTCCACAATCGTTTAAGATATCTGCCGGGATATCTTCTACACTGTAGCGTAAATCTGCACTGTTTTTTCTATAAAATTTGAAATCACGATTTCCGTCAGAGGCAAGGGATACAAATGCTAAGGCTGTTTCCCCTTCTTTGTCTCTTGCGATATTAGAAGTGTCGATTCCTGCTTCATCTAATACTTCCACGATATAATCTCCAAATGGATCATCTCCAAGCTTTGTTAAAAATTTGGATGGAATACCAAGCTTCGTGACTGCCCCGACTACATTGGCAGGTGCTCCTCCTGCAACTCTTTTAAATGAAGGTACATCTTTTAGTCTCTGTCCCTTAACTTCTGGAATAAAATCGATCAGTGCTTCTCCGATCCCACATAATTTATTCTTCATGTCTTCCTCCTTCGATTTCAAATGATTTTAATGGATATACAGTCATTATACCAGAACATTCTCCATTAATCAGTAGTCTTCCATAATGATTGTAGATTCTTGTTGTAAAAACTTCTTCTCCATGATTCACAAAGATTTCTAAGGATGAAGTATCCGCAAAAATCTGAAGATGCTCTAATTTTTCTAATCTGACTTTTCTTGTTGATCTTCCACTTCCATAGACTCCAAGATTTAAGGTCAGGATATTGTCTTTATAGGAAAGAGTGATTCCTTCGCGCAATGTCATTACCATTTCTCTGCATCGTTTAAAATCTACAACAGCTTCATAGATTGCATTTTGCATGATGATCGTCTGTCCATAACAAAATGTACAAACTGCTTTGTCCTCGCTTCGAAGTTGTTTTAATTCTTCGATTGGTTCCTGAATCAGTTTTCCGTCTCTTACGGATAATTCTCTTGGGATCGTCAGTGCATGCTGCCATCCTGCTTCTTCGGTTGGATTCGTATAGTCTGCGTCTGGGATTCCCATCCATCCGATCAGAATCCTTCTTCCACTTTCATCCTCAAAACTTTGTGGTGCATAGAAATCAAATCCGCGGTCAAAAAGTTTGATATCTGTGATCTCATATTCATCGGTATCAAAATCATAGTCTAATTTCATTGCTGTGACCTGATGAACATTTTCGTAATCAATGCCTTGTGTTTCTACTCCCTGTGGGCAGCAGATGATGTATAACTGTCCGTCCATCTCAAACAGATCCGGACATTCCCACATATAACCAAACTTCTGTGGAGTTGTAATGCGGTTCTTGTATGTCCAGTTCTTAAGATCTGTAGATTCATACAGAAGGATCATACCCACACCTTCGACATCCCTTGCTCCGAGAACCATGTAATATTTCTCATTTTTCTTAAAGATTTTTGGATCACGCACATGGTTACTCATGTCAGCTGGATAATCATCGGTTGTCATTAACAATTCCTTTTTGGTAAACTCATAGCCGTCTTTACTTGTAAATGTGATCGTATTACTTCCACGTCCACTGTTGATATAGTCATAATCATCTCTGTCAAAATATTTTAAATTTCCTGTGTAGAAATAGTGGATCGTATCATCTTCAATAAATGCGGAACCGGAATAGACACCATGGGCATCAATGTCTTCATCTGGGAATACGACTGGTCCAAAATCTTCGTAATGAATAAAATCTTTTGTCGTATAATGTCCCCATGTCTTTAACTCACCAGTTGGCTCAAACGGCGTGTACTGGTAATAAATATGGTATGTCCCATTAAACTGGCATAAACCGTTTGGATCATTTAACCATCCTGTCTTTGGCATTAAATGGAATTTTAATCGGTCTTGATCTGCTGCCACACGTTCTCTGTAAGCTTCATTTTCTTTATACCATTTTTCATAATCTGCCTTATAGACTTTCTTGTATTTTTCAAACATCTGCCCTAGTTTCCTTTCCTTCTTTGAATAATGATTATTTTAAATTCATGATCTTCGTATTATTATCTGCATCCGCTGCTTCAACCACTTCGACTTCTTTTCCTTTCGCATCTGCAACTAAGAACATCGTCTGTGTCTTGTATCCTTTTTCTTTCACAAGATCCATGTCAAAAGATAATAATTTATCACCTTTCTTTACTTTGGCTCCTGTTTCTACGAAAGTCTCAAAACCTTCGCCATTCATCTTAACTGTATCGATTCCTGCATGGATCAGAAGTTCTACTCCTGAGTTTAATGTGATCCCCATTGCATGTTTTGTAGGGAAGATCAGACTGATCGTTCCATCGGCTGGTGCATATACGATGCCTTCGCTTGGGTTGATCGCTACACCTTCTCCCATTGCCTTACTTGCAAATGCTGGGTCTGCGGACTTTGCTACATCTAAAACTTCACCTTTCATTGGTGCATATAATTCATTTGTTTCTTCTGTTGTATCTGCTGGTTCCTGTACTTCGATTTCTTTTACTTCTTCTTTAACCGGAGTCTCTGCTTTGTGATCTTCTCCTTCGATGTTAAACTTCTTCCAGAAGACTGCAGTTAAAACTGCGGATACTCCCATGGATAAGAGCAGTCCGATCGCGAAGTTTAAGTAATCTTTTGGAAGCATGGACAGGAATCCTGGAAGTCCTGCTGCTCCTAATGCCTGTGCCAAAACTCCTGTTGCCGCACAATATGCATTACCTACGGCTGAACCGATGATGGCAGCGTAGAATGGATATTTTAATTTCAGTGTTACACCGAACATTGCTGGTTCTGTGATTCCAAGTAATGCAGAAACACCTGATGCAGAACAGATTGATTTCATCTTCTCATTCTTTGTTAAGAATAAAACTGCTAATACGGCTGCTCCCTGTGCTACGTTGTTCATACTTGCTGTTGTGAAGATAAAACTTCCACCTGTTGTTGCTTTGGCTGCGATCAGCTGTGTCTCGATCGCGATAAAGCTGTGATGCATTCCTGTTAGACAGATCGGTGCATATGCAAGTCCGAATAATCCTCCACCGACAAATCCAAGTGTGTTATATACCCATGTGATTCCATCTGCTAATAAGTTACCTGCTTCTCTTAACACTGGTCCTACGCAGATGAATGTTAAAAATGATGTTACCATGATAGAAATCAATGGTGTTGTCAGGTTATCTAACCATGTTGGTGTTACTTTATGTAACTTCTTCTCGATCGTTGCTAAAATAAATGCAACTGCTAATACTGGAAGTACAGTTCCCTGATATCCGATCGCCTGGATCTTAAATCCAAAGATATCCCATACTGGCGCTTTGGCGATACCGATGCTGTATGCACTTAACAGATCTGGATGAACCATGATCATACCCATGGCTGCTCCAAGATATGGATTCCCTCCAAACTTCTTCGTTGCGCTAAATCCGATCAATACTGGCAAAAATGCAAATGGAGCACTTGCAAACATGTTGATCGCTGTTGCCAGACCCTTAAACTGTGGGTACAGATCAATGACGGACTTTCCACTAAACATCGCTGCTGTCAGGATATTGTTCACTCCCATTAACAGACCACCTGCTACGATGGCTGGAATGATCGGTACGAAAATATCACTTAATAACTTTACTAATCTCTGAAGAACATTTCCTTTCTTCTCTTTTTTCTCAGCATCTGCAGGTGCATCGACTGCGATCCCTAACTGCTTCTGTACTTCGTCACATACTAAGTTTACAAGTCCTGATCCGAAAATGATCTGGAACTGTGACTGTGTTAAGAACACTCCCTTAACTCCTTCAATGTCGCTGACTGCATCTTCATTGCGAAGATCGTTGTCTTTTAACTGTAAACGAAGTCTTGTTGCACAATGCTGAACTGACTTAATGTTTTGTTTGCCACCAACATGCTCGATGACCTGGCTGGCGATTTTTGCGTAATCCATATCTTCTCTCCTTTTTTATTGTGAAACTTATTATGGTATCGGTTCCATATCTGTATCTTATAACTTTCTCTTTTATTTGTCAATAGTATTTATGGAATCGATACCACATTTTTTATTTTATTACTTTTATTTATGTTTTATGTGAAGCGATTTAACAAAGCAACAGGTAAACGACAAAACCCTCCGTTCCGAGCAATACGGAAGGAGGGCGATATTTAAGCATATATGAAGAATTTATGATTTGACACTTCCGCCTTCAATAAATTCATATCCCACAATCTGTTTCTTGGATACTGGTTCTCCTGTGATCATCTTAAGGATCGTTTCCGCTCCAAGGTATCCCATTCCATAGGAATCAAACTTTAGCGTTGTAAGCTCTGGCGTCAGGAGTGTACTTTCATCATATCCTCCAAACGCTGCCACAGACACTTCTTCTGGAATCCTCTTCTTATGTTCGTGTAAAATCTTATATGCACCAAACGCAAGCCGGTCTGTTGCACAGATGATCGCATCTAAATCTGATTCCCTCTCAAGTAATTCTCTCGTAACCATCTGTCCACCAATAAAACTATAATCACTCTTCCCTGTCACTGGTGTGATCCCGTATTCTTTCAATCCATCTAATACGCCATTTCTACGCTCGATTCCAACTGCCTGGTCTGTCTCATAGACACCAATATATCCAACCTTTTGATGTCCTTTCTTCCCAATATACTCTCCGATCGTTTTCCCTGCATGATAATCATCATAAATAATGGAAATTCCATCTTCATAATCCTGTGTTAAAACAACCACTGGAATCCCCGCTTTCTTTAACAGCTCTTTGTGGTCCTTTGTGATCGCTATGGAACTGATCAAGATCCCATCCACATTTAACTGGATCAGGCGCTGGATATTCTGTAATTCCTGATCAATATCATGGTCTGAGTTCTGAATAAGGGTTGTATACCCCTTTTCTCTTAAATACCGATCGATACTTGTGATCACACGGCTTGTGATCTTAGAATTCAATGTCGGCACAACTACACCGATCACGTTGCTTTGTTTCGCATTCAATCTTGCAAATGCATTCGGTGTATAATTGTATTCTTCAATGACCTTCTGAATCTTCGCTCTCGTCTCATCCTTTACATATCCCCCATTAAAATAGCGGGATACTGTGCTTTTTCCAACTCCTGATAAATTTGCGATATCTGCCATGGTCATCTTCTTTGCCATATATTTTGATCTCCTTTGCTACTTTATCTCTCATTATCTTAGCACAGAAAAAGCTATAAAGAAACAAGATGATATAAAATTTCTTTCTCATCCAATAAACGAAGTATTTCTTTCCTGCCCGTAAATAAAAAGATCTGACGGTCTGTATGATGACTTAAATACTGCATCGTCTGTGCCAGTCTTTCATCATCATAATTACCGAACACATCGTCTAAAAACAACGGAAATGCGTCATTTTCATACAAAAGATCGGCCGATGCAAGACGCAGTGCAAAGTATAATTGTTCTACTGTAGCATTGCTTAAATACTTCATATCGATATGATCAAATCCATCATAAACCATCATCGAAAGATTCTCGTCCATGACTGCCTGCGTGTATTTTCCATTCGTCATATCACAAAAAATCTCTGATATCTTCTCATTTAGTTCCTGTCCAAAAGTTTTTTGTACCTGGCTTGCAGCTTCCTCGATCGCTTTCATTGCAAGTTCTATCTCGTGAATCTCAAGTTCTTTCTTCCTTTTTTGCCCCAGCAAGATCTCGTATTCCTGCTTTCTCTTATCTGCCTGCTCTTTTTGCTGCAAAAGCTGTGTTTTCTCGATCTCTATGATCTCTAAGCGATGTCTTAGTTCTATTTTGCGAATTCTTTCTGCATCTTCCCCGCCAAATAACTTTCGAAACCACATCAAAATCTTCTGAAGCAACGTCAACTTTCTCTTTTGCCTTAAACGTTTCCGAATCTCTCTCTCTTCTTGTTCATATTCATTCAACGCTTGTGCATCATACTGCCATGACCCCTGTTGTCTTCGCAAGTTGTCAATCTGTGCAAAAACAGGATCTTTTCGCATTTGTCTGCGTCTGGCTTTCAAATGATCGATCGCTTTTCGTAAGTCGATCGCAGCATCCTTGCTGCTTCGCAGATTCGCCATGGAATTTTGCAAAACTTCCTTCATCTCTCTGCCAGTACGGATCTCTGCCTGTGTCATCGAAACCGTATTCTCAAATGCCTGTTTATCGGATTCAAATAAGTATTCCTTCTCCTTAAGTTCCTCCATCGTATCTGCATCAAATATTCGATACTCTGTCTGCCCTTGGCCGAAGTTTCGCATGATCTTATATCTGATCCCGTCCTTTTCAAAGACCATGGAGCCACCGTAAATACCACCATTTACCGGCTGATATCTGGTATGATCATCATATTTTGCAGCAAGTCCTCTTGATTTCTCCAGCCCAAACAGCATTGCGATCATAAACTTACGAAGCGTTGTCTTGCCAGATTCATTCTTGCCATAGAAAACTTCTAACTTCCCAGATGTCTGGCAATGATATTTATGAAATTTTCCAAATCCATCAATATTGATCTCCTCAATCTTCATCTTTTACTTCTCCCTGGCATATGTTAAAGCTTCCATCGCATAACGCAAAGCCTCTGGTTCATCTTTTAAAATATCTGCGACCTTCTGGATGATAAAATCATCTTCCTCTGATAACTGTTCGTATTCCCATTGATCCCTCGTTTCATAAATGATATCTGTGACCATATATTGGCTCGTGATCTCATAAAAGTCCAGATGGATCTGTGGATCAATACTTCCTGTCAGTACAATCTCATATATATTCTCTCTTCCACGATATGAAAGTTCCGTTTCTACCCGATCTATGATCTCTAACGCTGACATCTCATCGGATATCATGACTTCCACTTGTGTATACATTCTTTTTGCAAAGGGAACGAAGGTTATCTGTTTCTTTTCTTCGCTGATCTCCCCTTCGATCAGCCCATGGTATCCCGTCTCTGTGTGATCCAATGGTTCCAGCGATCCTGCATATGCCATCAGATCTTCGAAAATGATCTCTGGTTTATGGATATGTCCAAGAGCGATATAGTCGAATCCAGACCATTTTAACGCTTCTCTCTGAATCGGGATATGACTTTCATCCCCTCCATGTGCCAACAGGATTGAAAAATCACTGCTTTCGCTCTCATCTGGTTTCATGCGATCATACAATGGTTTCGTGATCTGATTCTTCCAATAACTAAAGCCATAAATGGTCGTTTCAAGATCTTCAAAAGCAATATGATCTCTTTGTTCTCCATCCAGAAGGTAAACTTCCGAATTCCATTTATACTGAGAAAATACATCATGCGGTTCCAGATGATCGTGATTCCCTGCGATCAAAACCGTTCTTGTATGATTCAATCTGGACAACAGATAATCCACTTCTCTCAGCTCCTGCTGCGTTGGCGGCTGATCAAACAGATCCCCTGCGATCAATAACAGATCTACCTGTTGCTTATTCGCATGATCAATGACTCTTTGAAATGTCTCTTTGATCTCTTGTTCTCTGATCCTTCCAAATGTCTGCTCTCTCTCTGGTCTGGCTCCCCAATGAACATCCGCAATATGAATAAATTTCAAAAAATCACCTGCTTTCTGATCATCTTCTATGATCTTATTCTGTCATCATACGATCGATATTCTTTAATAATTCTTCGATCTGTTCTCCCGTTATATGATCCATGTGTACCCCGCCTGTGCATACCACTACTTTTCCTGTTTCCCTGCATCGATTCTCAGCCAGTCTGCGGCATAGAAATTCGTCTTTGTGACCTGTCAGGTTGATCACAGATGAAGTGACACTGATCGTTCCATCACCACTCAGCGAAGGGCGTGGAACTGCCTGAACAACACAGCCAATATGCGGTTTCTCACCACCGCTTAGAGTTAAAACAAGATCTTCTCCTATTGCTTTTTCACAGATCTCTATCGTAATTCCCGCAATTGTTTTGCTATATTTCATTTTGATCCTCCTTATTCTATTTCAAAGCGGACCTCACCAAAACTTCCTCTGAAATAAAACAGGCAGCCAGTTCAACACTGACTGCCCCTAAATTATGCCATATATCTTAGCCCCATAAATTCGCTGGGTAGACACCTTCTTTGATCAATCCGGCAAATGCTTTCTGTACAGCTTCCTTATCTTCCTGATAAGTTACACCGAACCATCGATCCTGTGTCTCTAATACTTTGACGTTTGCACGTCCTTCTTTCAATAATTTATCTACGATGTTTGGTAATAAATATTCCTTCTTCAGATCTCCTTCTTCTACTTCACTTAAGAAAGTCTTGAAGTCTTCTGCAAGGAACTCTAAAAATTCTGGATATGCAGCCCACATATTCATAGAAACCTTATCCTCTGGACTGATCCATTCCTGAACATCTGGAAGATCACACTTGATCTTACCATCTTCCCCCATCATAATTCCTGTTGTCTCATGAACCTGGCTTAATAATCCATTCTCATCTACAACACTAACTCCTCGTGTGACAGTTCCATTGTCACTTAATGTATTCTTCAGGATAAATCCTGCCATTCCCATTGTGAATTCTCTTCCAAGATCTTCTCCAGATACTAAGAAATCATGAAGCTTCACAAAAGCTTCCTTTCCATAGTAATCATCTGCGTTGATGATCACAAATGGTTCCTTAACGATATCCTTGCAGCAAAGAACAGCCTGTCCTGTTCCCCAAGGCTTTGTACGTCCTTCTGGTACTTCAAATCCTTCTGGAAGGTCATCTAATTCCTGAAATACATATTCTACATCAATCTGATCTTTAATTCGGCTGCCGATTATCTCTTCAAACTCTTCAAAGATGTCCTTACGGATAATAAATACAACCTTATTAAATCCAGCTTCTTTCGCATCACGAATTGAATAATCCATAATGATCTCACCATTCGGTCCCATCTTCGCAAGCTGTTTGATTCCTGCACCGTATCTTGATCCGATTCCGGCTGCCATAATTATTAATGTAGTATCCATAAATCTCCCCTTCAGTCATCTGACCTGTTTTGTTACCTGTATACTTGTTATATCCTGTGTGAAACATTCCATATATTTGTCCTCACATATACTTTTCATTATAAATATTATTCTCTATAATGTCAATATCTTCTGGCTATCCTTTCCTTAAGTACTTTCTTATTTTATTGTATTTTCATATGGACATTTTTGTTATTTGTATTATAATCTTTGTTATAAAGATTTTTTCTTTATTTTAAATATTTTTTGTTGTTTTTTAACATTTTTCACGAAAGGAAAGCATTATGAAAAAAGAAATCTCCTTAAAAGGAAAAACTGCCATCGTCACTGGAGGAGCTACCGGGATCGGGTTCGCCATTGCAAGCGAACTTCTGGATGTGGATGCTAACGTTATTATTCTTGGACGTCGAGAAGAAAAATTAAAAGAAGCCGCCAAAAAACTCGGGGAACGTTGCTCTTATTACGTATTCGACGTCACAAATACCGCACACTATGACGAACTCATTTCCAAAATCGAAGAAACTACACCTATCGACATTCTGGTTAACAATGCTGGAATCAATAACAAAAAAGATTATTTTGACTTTACTGAAGAAGAATTAGATACCATCATCGCCACTCAGGCTAAAGCACCATTTTTATTCTCACAGGCTGTTGCTGCGAATATGAAAAACCGAAAATCCGGCTGCATTCTCTTTATCTCTTCCCTTGCTTCAATCCTCGGAATGCATGATATTCAGGCCTATACTTTATGTAAAAGCGGCGTAAAAGGTCTTACAAGAAGCCTTTCCCGCGATCTTGGTCCATATGGCATCCGTGTCAACAGCTTAAATCCTGGATTCGTATACACAGATATGCTTGCAAAAACAAACTTAAAAACACCAGAACGATTAGAAGAAATCCAAAACTGCACACCTCTTCGTGGTTTTGCAAAAGAAAAAGACCTTGGAATGGCAGCTGCTTTCCTTTGCTCTGATGCCGCACGATTCATTAGTGGAATCGACCTTGTTGTAGATGGCGGAATCAGCAGTTCTTTCTTATTGTAAGACCAAAAAGAGCAGGTACTCTGTTTCGTACCTGCTCTTTTATCTTATTGATCTTATACTTAACAACTTCTTAATCTTCTTGCCTCTGGCTCTCTGGATGTCTTATCTTCTGATACCCATAAATCTTTGTAATTTAATTTTAAAAGCCCTGCGATCATTAAGCTTAACACTAAGATCATTGCAATTGTTCCTAATAAATGCATTGTTATTCTCCTCTTTATATTGTGTTGTATTATGTATTCTGTATTTATGCTTTATATTTTATCAAATTAATTTCGGAGAATCAATATGCAGCATTATTTTCTAGGAAATTACAACATTTCATTTGCATTTTCCCTCTGATGTTAGCAAAATTTTCAGTAATAAATATGTCTTTGTTATTGTTTTTGTGCAATTTGTAGTACCAATTTCTGAATGGGGTGTTTGTGTTTGGTCGTATTTAATTTCTGATTCGTCTAATCCGTTCTGCCATAGCATTCACTAGAAAATAAATAATTCCTCCTGCTAATCCTCCAATTGTATTAAAAAATAAATCTGATATTTGAAATGTTCCTAATCTTAAAAACAACTGCAACAGCTCAATTGTCAGAGATGACAGAAACGCTATTTGGATACTTTTTAATATGATTTTCCCTATATACACTTTCTTACCAAATATTTTTTCTTCAAAATTCCAAAACATTAATATTATATACGGCATAAGCAGGAAAAAATTTTCTATACACTCTGATGTTAAAATGCGCTGGCCTGTCACTGTATTATATCTGTATATCCCCCATACTCCCCACACATCACATAATGGATTCATCCACATATCTCGGTTGATCAATGTCTTAAATAATACCATGGTAATATAGAAAAACAATATATATTTTTTACGAAATTCTCTATCTCCTTTAAAATGATCGATCCATGTCCGGATAGCTGCTTTCCATCCCTTGCCTGCTCCTTCTGGACATTTTACATACAAATAAAAGAACATTGTCATTATTGATAACAAAATTGCAAACCAAAACGGCTGATAGATTGATGTTAGAATGTCTATTGTGATTTTTCCTATGATAGTCTTCATTCTTGTGCCTTCTCCTGTTTTATATGTTAAATGCGTATTTTGTTTGGAATATTTTTAAAGTCTGATTTCTTAAGGTCCCTGGGAACTTAAGTTTTCTGAACTCTCAACTGTTTTACTCATTGATATTTACGGAAGCCTAGTCTACTTTGAATCCACACTTTTATATTTTGTATTAAAATAATGATTATACATTACTTTAAGATTCTTCTCCGAACGTTTTCCTTTCAAATATAATATTTCATTATCAATTTCAAACATAATCGTCTCTAAATGAGAATTCATTGTTCTAATATATGTATATATACCTTTATCCTTTTTATCCGCCCTGGCTATAAAACCATAAAAGCTATTTGCATTGTCAACATTATTACAAAGTACTCTATATGATAATGATGATATCGTAACTATTATCATACTATTATCTAATATCTCACGTAAAGTAGCATTATTATTTTTTGCATTATATTTTAACTGGGCAATTCCGATATTCTTCTGATTATATTGTTCTATCAGCACTTTATTCAATTTATGTGATTCGTATATTTCAAATCTCGCTTCTTCCAATAAATCTATAGCATTTTGTTTATCCTTTTGCTTCTCTTGTATATTAGTAAAATTGATTGCTATTGTTGCACCTAGAACTATAATCATCAATTCTATTAATATTTCACAAAATTTTTTGCTAATAAAAAATTCTTTTAACTTAATACCTCTATTTTCTTTATTATAAATATAGTATTTTAAAAGAAATAAAACAAATATACCAATTATAGTAAATATCAATATCATTTTTATTTTTCACTCTCATTAATAATTTCATCTAATTCTTATTTTTGTGCGGAATACCCTTATCTATCAGACAAATATCACACTCATCTTTTCCACTGCGATCATACTACGACGCAATCCATGTTTAACATCAAATCGCAGTTTTTGTGTAAATATATTTCCCAATAAATCATTATAACTTAATAGCATTATAATATTATATGAATCTGGTATTTCAACCTTTGTATAATCATACTCACAATGTTCATTTTTTCCCCATTTAATATCTTCTTTATATGGTATTCGATTATTCGAAATTACTATATACATATAAGCTTCTTCTCCTTGTCGAATTGAACTTGTTCTCACATTTGTATTTTCATTACTAAATTTAGTAGACTAATTTCTTAAGGTCCCTGGGAACTTAATTATGAATTACAGAAATGCTTAAGAAGTCAAGTTTATAAATTTAAAATAGTTCTTCTAATAACATTTTTATTTTATACAATATCTTATTTTTATTTTGATTTTTATACTTAATACCATACTTTTCATAATATAGTTTTCTAAGTTTTCTATCTTTCATTACTTTTTTAGCTATACACATTGTCAAATCATTTTGTATTCTTTTATCTTCTGGATCAATTTCTGCAAAATTGTTTTTTATTTTTTCTATATCCTGATTCCAAATTCCTTCTAAAATTTTTTGTTCTAAAATATCCCTTTCCGTCTCTTCTAATAATTCTGGATGTTCTGCATAATATTCTGCTTCTGCTTCTGCTCTTTCTTCCATTTCTCTAATAAATTCTTCCGATGTTTCAATAACTTCTCTAAAATATAAATCATCAAAATAACTCTCTAAATTATAATTTTCACTCTTTATTTTTCGTCTAACTACATCTAATGTTCTTGACATTCTATTAATTTGGAGTATTGTCCCATGAAACAATTGTATTCTTATCTCATATTTTTTTTGATCTGTCAATTCATCTTTCTCTAATTGATCTACCAATTTTTTGCATTTATCTACAATATGATAATTTTTTAACTTACTATATTGTTCTTCAGTAATTAATTCTTGATATAACATATCATCTAATGGTAAATCATAATACTTTCCATACATTTCTCTGTAATATACCAAAGGAATATCAAACAACTTTTCTATCTTTTTCCTTTCTTCAATTGATTGATTATTTAAATCTAATGATCCAAAATACTTTAATCTGCTTGATAGTTCTTTCGTATCCTCGATTGGAATCAAAATATATTCTTTCTTTTCTTGTATTATACGATATTCATTCAAATTATACATCAAACTATTATATATATATCCAACTGAAACAAGAAATGGCGTTAACATTTTATTGTAATAAATTTCCATTTTTCTTTTCTCATTTACCCTATTACTACTTTCCATTAAAAAAGATACTATTGCAGAAGTAATAATTCCTGTTCCAACACCGCATAGAATATTATTCATTGAATCCTTAGTATATGATATGATAAGAATAACAATTCCTACAATTATCAATATTACAATTATACTTGTCAATTTTGTAATATTATTTCCAATCCTTTTAAGTATATTTTTTATTGTTATTTTAAATTTTCTCACTGTTTCATAAATCTCCATAACTATTTTAGCATTGCCTTTCTTCTATACTTATGTTTGCAGTGTAAATTGAAAATATCATCTTAATTCTATTTTTATTTAAAATATTATATCTATAGAATAACATAATTCCTATTATTATATATAGTACAACCCCTACCCCAATTTTTGCAATAAGAACTTGTAAATCTATATCTGTCTCAAAAAACATTTGCTGTATTATTACAATTAATATATTTAACACTGCAGTTACTAAAAAGGTACATGCTAATAATGCCGTTAATCCCTCTGTCTCATACATTCTCTCTGTTTTTTTATCTGTGATTTCTTAATGTCTACAGGACCTTAATCCGTTACAATATATCCTTTTCCACCTCTAACATAACATATTGAAATTTTATACCTAATTTTTAATTCTTTTTTAAAAATATATTCTAATATGTCTTTTGCCTGTTCAATATCTTTTAATTCAAAATAATTCTTAAACCAGTTTATCGCATCTTTTTCCATATATCTTTCATGTTCTTTTACTACATTCGCAAATTTTTCTGCAGCATCATAAACATAAGGATACAAATATTTTTGTCCTTCATTGTTGATCAAATATTTTTCTTTTTCTTCACAATAATCGCAAAAACCTTTATCCTTAAATTTTTTAAATTCTGGCTCATTCTCTTCTTTCTTAAAATATCCTGTTGGTTCCCAACAAAAATTTAATATCAACTCTACAATTTCTTCTTTTGAAAATTCATCATTCATTTTGCTCTCTCCTTTTTGTAAAAACAAATTTCCTAGTATTTATATTTAATTATTCCTGATAATTCTCCATCAGAATATTTAGATTTTATCAAATACTCAATGTCAAAACTCTTCTTTAATGGCTTCATTAGCAATGCAGGTCCTAACCACTTTTTTTCTTTTGCATAAATATTATTTATTCTAAATTTAAATTCATTCTTATCATTCATATTAGGAATTGCAATATATTTTTTTATTTGTCTTTCGTAATCTTCTTCATCATAATTCGGATTTCCATTAATTCCTGGAAAACTCCATTGTTTCTTCATTTCAACCTGAGTATCTTCCATACTATATGTTATATCTTTATCATATGATATATCTGATGTTTCTGGCATTAACAACAGCTCTTTTATAATTTCTTCTTCAATAATAGTTTCTAGCATTCCTTTTATTTTAGGATTTATAAGTTTCCTCGACGGGATAACAATATTTGCATCTTCTTCTTTTACTCTTATATATATATCTATATTCTCATCTCGTATTTTAGATATATTTTCTATCACTAATGGCATAAAAATCATATTATCAAACGTCTTCACATATTCATCAAAAATATATAAACACTGTAAATAATTATATAATTCCATTATCTTATTATATTTATTCTCTTCATCCTTTGTACCTTCATAAGATTTAAAAAGTAATGCATCTATTTTTTCTTCTAAATTGCCAATACAAAAAAATTCTTCATCCTTTGAAATATTTATCTCTAAATATTTCTTACTTAATTCTGTTATCATATTTTTATCATCTTCTTTAATAGATATTTTGTATCTTCTTATAAAATTATTTTTTAAAGAACTTGTTTCTGAAGTTATTAACAAATTATCTTGTTTCACATCCATAATTTCTTCATCAACATTTTTCTGTGGCGAATTATTTTCTTTTTTAGTACTTAAAAGTTCCGATGGTTCTGTTATTTTTATATTTTTGATTTGTTCTATCAATTTTAGACTTTCCGATATAATTTGCTTCCTATGATTAGTAAATGCATCCTTTTTTGATAATTTTATTGGATTAAAATGATTAGAAACTACACCATCATTATAACTACCTAATCGCAAATTCGAAAAGCCCTCTTTAGATCGTTTCCCATTATTCAATATATTTTCAACAGTATCCTGAATAATACCTTTAATATATCTTTTAATCTCACCTTTACTTTTTCCATCTTTTAATGAAAAAGGTGTCAATCTACGACTTGCAATATCAAAAGGCATATCCGCTGGTTTTCCATAATCAGAATTTAAAATGCAAATTACATTGTCCCATCCAATTACATGGCTAGCATATCCTAATTCAAGCATAACATTAGCATTAGGTGCGTATTTTATTTTCTCATTACCATCTTTATCCGTTGTCGCATAGTGACATACTGCACTAACATCAGCAATAAAAATATCACAATCATCAATTTTTGAAAAAATAGTCTGTGTAATATCAGGAGTTCCAAACTTTCCTCTTGTATCACGATCAGCTTTTATATTAACTGTACCTCTCAATAATCGAACTGCGTCTTTTATACTTTCATCAATAATATTTCTTGTTTCTTTACTTGGCAAGTCTGATTGCCATGAATAAAAAATAGTAATCTTTGATTCACTCACACTATCGCCTCTTCTTTTTTCATTATCTTTCTTGTATATTTATATAACCAAACATAGCCAATAAAACATGATCCTAACAAAAATCACATCCTATTGGCTACCACCTATTCATCTACTCCCAAAGCTTCTCCGCATAAACCCCATCAGCAATCAACTCTCTAAAAGCCTCCTGCACAGTCTCTTTATCTTCCTTATATGTAACTCCAAACCAACGATCCTGTGTCTCCAACACCTTCACGTTCGCTCTTTCTTCTTTCAAAAGCTTGTCCACGATATTCGGTAACAGATATTCGCTCTTTAAATCTCCTTCTTCCACATTCGCAAGGAAATCTTTGAAATCCTCTGCTAAAAAATCTAAAAATTCTGGATATCCTGCCCACATGTTCATGGATACTTTATCTTCTGGACTGATCCATTCCTGTACTTCTTCGCTGTCGCATTTGATCTGTCCGTCTTCTCCCATTTCAATTCCTGTTGTCTCATGTACTTGGCTTAATAAACCATTCTCATCGACAACACTGACTCCTCTGGTCACTGTTCCATTGTCGCTTAATGTGTTCTTTAAAATGAATCCGCCCATTCCCATGGTAAATTCTCTTCCAAGATTTTCTCCGGATACTAAGAAATCATGCAGTTTCACAAATGCTTCTTTTCCATAATAGTCATCTGCATTGATGATCACAAATGGTTCTTTCACTACATCTTTGCAGCATAACACTGCCTGTCCTGTTCCCCATGGTTTTGTTCTTCCTTTTGGTACTTCAAAACCTTCTGGCAGATCATCAAGCTCCTGAAATACATATTCTACATCGATCTGTTCTTTGATCCTGTTTCCGATGATCTCTTCGAACTCCTTGAAAATGTCTTTGCGGATAATAAAGACTACTTTATTAAATCCTGCTTCTTTTGCATCATGAATGGAATAATCCATGATGATTTCTCCATTTGGTCCCATCTGGGCTAACTGTTTAATTCCTTCTCCAAATCTGGAGCCGATTCCGGCTGCCATAATAATTAATGTTGTATTCATTTGTATTCTCTCCCCTTTACAATATAAAAGTTCCTTTTTTGCAAAAAGTGAACCTATTTTTCAAATTTTTTGTATTTTTTATTCAATATAACTATTCACTCGTAGACTGATTTCTTAAGGTCCCTGGGAACTTAACAAATTCACACGTCTAATCCGTTCCATCACAGCATTCACTAGAAAATAAACAATTCCTCCAACTAATCCTCCTGCTGTATTAAAAAATAAATCTGATATCTGAAATGTTCCTAATCTCAAAAGCAGCTGTAACAACTCAATCATCAAAGATGATAAAAAAGCTATCTTAATACTTTCCAGTACAATTTCCCTATATATAACTTTCTTTCCAAATATCTTCTCTTCAAAATTCCAAAATATTAATATGATGTATGGCATAAGCAGAAGAAAATTTTCGATACATTCTGAGGTTAAAACACGTTGCCCTGTCACTGAATTATATGTATATATTCCCCATACTCCCCACACATCAGATAATGGATTCATCCACCTATTTCGATTGATCAATGTCTTAAATAGTACCATTGTAATGTAAAAAAACAAAATATATTTTTTACGAAATTCTCTATCTTTTTTGAAATGGCTTATCCATGTATAAACTGCTACCTTCCATCCTTTCCCTGCTCCTTCCGGACATTTTACATATAAATAAAAGAACATTGTCATTATTGATAGTAAAATTGCAAACCAAAATGGCTGATAGATTGATGTTAGAATGTCTATTATTATTTTTCCTATGATCGTCTTCATTCTTATACTTTCTCCTAACAGTTATACATTCATGTATTTTATTTGGAATTTTTTGAATAATCTAATCTTAACATTACAATTTACTTTGCAGACTGATTTCTTAACATCTACAGAATCTTAAATTACTCTTCTTTATGCTTTATATCCCCACATTCAATCAAATAATCTATAATGTCTTCCTTGATACTATGCTTATATTTTTCTAAAATATCAAATTTATTTTCTGTATCTATTGTAATAATATTTGTATTATTATACACATCATTATATATTATCGTTTCAAATAAATATTTATTAAATTCTGATTTTACCATACATTCATCAGGCTCTTCTTTAAGTTTTTTTATTTCTTCATCTAGTTCTAAATTTATTTTTTGAAAAAGATTTTTAGAATGCCGTTTGGTGTTCGGATATCACCTATATCTGGACAATAGATGGATTTGTCTATCTGACCAGTATGATGGATTTATTTTCCAGAAAAATCATAGCCTGGACGCTTTCAGAAACACTGGAAGTATCCTGTGTAATTGATACTATAAATAAAGCCAAAGCCCGCCGAGATATTGGCAAACCATTAATCATTCACTCAGATCGTGGCAGTCAGTATGTTGCAAAGGAATATATAAAAGCAACCGAAAACATGCAGCGCAGTTATTCGAAGAAAGCATTTCCATGGGATAATGCATGCATTGAATCCTTTCATTCTATTATCAAACGTGAATGGCTCAATCGCTTTAAAATCCGCGATTACAAGCAGGCATACCGTCTGATTTTCGAATATCTGGAAGCTTTTTACAACACGAAACGAATTCACAGCCATTGCGACTTTATGTCACCAGACGAATTCGAACGAGTATATGAAAGAACACACACTAAGGCAGAGCTTCTGGCAAGTTAAAACGGGGAGAAATTTCTCATTTTAACTTGTACTAAATCTTGACATAGGACCAATCATACTTTGCTCATTATATACTTAAAACTCACATTTGGTCCCGTCTAGCTAACTGTTTAATATATTCTCAAAATCTAAAGTTAATTCTAGCTACTATGATAATTAGTATTGTATTCATCCGTATTTTTATCCAATGTAATAATTTGCTTTATATCCTAATTCATTAATATCCGATAAAACCTTAAGTAAAATCCTTAAATCAGCTATAAATCCATCCCAGCCAATTCTTTTGTATTGATTCTGGAAAACGAGATTTAATCCACTGAAAAATTTTAATAACTAAAATCTCTATAATCATCACCATTGCAACTACAATAAGTGAAGTTATTATATTAGTCTGCAAATTATCAGTTGTAATTCCTATATTACATTTATTTAATAAGATTTCAGAACATTTCAGAATTACTCTTTTTATTGGTTCATGTGTAGCAAGAATAATAATGGTATACCTTCCATACCACTCTATTATTCTCGATTCAGTAATAACCCACTTACATAAACATGCAATAAACAAAGATCCACTTACATTTCCAATAATCCATAATGGATATTTACCAAAACAATTGCTCCACATAGATACCAACGAATTGCTCATACCACTCCAAATAGAAATAAAGAATAAACATATTAAAATAAATATTTTTTTACTTAATCCAATTTCTAATTTTCTTTTCTCATTCCATTTTATTTGAAATTTTCCAACTATTGCGCCCACAACGTACCATATAAAAGCATTAATTATTCTAACCTCCCAAGCTTTCCAACCTGTTATACTAGATTCTTGCAACAAAATATAATATAAAATACAAAATACTCCTAATACAAATAAGCAATCTACATATAGTGATATTTTCTCTAAAATTATGTATGCAGCAAGTTCAACGATATACAAAACAATTAAAAACCAAATAGGTCCTAAATCTAAATTTCTAAAATGAGATTCTATTATGATCCAATAAATCACCAATAATATACGGAATATTATAAAAGGCAATAATAATGATTGGGTTCTTTTTTCTGTAAATTTTACAAATGTATATTGTTTTCTTCCTCTTCCAAACATATAGCCTGATAATGCAAAAAAAAGTGGCATATGAAATACATATATCCATTTTACTAATGGATTCTCCATACTAGTATGCCCTATAACTACTAATATGATTCCTATTCCTTTTAGAACATCAATCCAGCTTTCTCTCACCCCCCCCCTCTCTCATGTTTACTTTTTTTAACATTCTATCATTTTCTTTCATAATTGTTTCTTTCTAACCAATAGCTTTCTTATTACCTACATTTTTTTATCTTTTTTAATACTTCTTCTATATGTTTTTCTCTCACTAATACAAGTATTAACATATAAATTATAACGCCAATACTTCCCAAAACTAAACATCTAATTAAATCACTAGAAATACTAAAAGTATTCATTGAAATATATACTACAATACACATAATTCCAGTTCCAACAACTGAAATTAAAAATTCTTTTCCTATCAATTTAACTTGTAATCCATCTAATTTTCTTATTAATTGAATAAACAAAAGGATCGTACAAATAGTAGATGAAAGAGCTGTCGCTATCGCAAGTCCCAAATATTTGTATTGCCCAACCAATGCAAAATTCATTATTATATTACACACAACAGCTATGACACCATTTACCATAGGAATTACTGTGTTCTTCATTGAATAAAATACCTTATTCAAAACATCTCTAAAAGAGGCTCCAATAATTCCTAGTGCATATATTTTTAATGCTCTGCTAACAAATTCAACTGTATTTGTATCAAATGCTCCTCTACCAAACAAAATTTGTATAATTTCTTTTGAAAAAATAAAAATCAAGCCCGTAAGTGGCAAAACTAGCAAAGTTACTATACTAACGTATTTTTCAGTAAAATCACTTTGAGATTTTTTTTCATTTGTTGCAAATAATCTAGTCATCTGAGGATACAATATTGTTGTTAAACTTAATATAATAACTTGTGTAACAATATTGGCTACTTCACTAGAATAATTTAATGCCGAAACACTTCCCTCTGTCAATCCTGATGCCAGTGCTCTATCAATAATTGTATTTAATTGATTTACACCAGTACTAATAAATACTGGTCCAACAAGAATCAACATTCTCCTTATTGCTGGATCTCCCAATTTTAATATAAATTTGTGTTTAAAAGAAGTTTTTGTTTTCATTAATACTGCCAAATAAGCAAATTGACTATACGACGCAATCAATAATCCTATTGCCAATATATATACATTTCCAACATAAAATCCTATCGCAATAAACAATATCTGCATAACATTATATGGAACATTCATCAAAGAATTTTGATTAAAATATCCTTCAATCTGTAAATACGCATTATATACATAAACTAATATTATTGCTATACTAGTCGGCATGATAATTTTTGCAAACTTATTACATAATAGAAACGTTTTCCCACTAAATCCCCCAGCAAATATTCTAACTAACCATTCAGAAAATATCATCCCTAATAAAGACAATACGATTGCCAAAACTAAAAATACATTAAAGACATTATTAGCAAATCTATCGGCCTCATTTTTTCCTTTCTTTACACTTAGTTCTGAATAAAGAGGAATAAATCCTGTTGTAACAGCTGTTCCAAATAATGTAAAAATAATTGCAGGAATATTTTGAACGGCAACAAATACATCGGATACATAACTCGTCCCATAATAATTAGCTAAAACCATTTCGCGGACAAATCCCAATCCTTTAGCTATAAATGCAGCAAAAATTAATTCAACAACCTTTATTGCTATACTTTTGTTCCCTTTTTTCATTTAATTAAATCCTCTCTTTGTTGCAAGTGTTGCTTTTTTTCTAAGGTAAAAGAGTACTTTTTTAATCGTTATTTTTTTTCTGTAAAACCATGCTACTTTAACATAAAATCTTAATTTACTACAAGTTCCATGTTTCTTAATAAATTTATAATTAAGTTGCTCTTTTTTTATTTCTCTAACTATATCAGGATAGATAGCATAAATAATATCTTTAGAATACGTCTTTGCTTTAAAAGAAATTGGTCTTGAAAAAAGGTGAATATACATATATTCTTCACTTTCAACTTTACTTCCATTTAAATAATTTCTGATTATTTTTCCATTTTCCCAACTAAAAACTTGTTTATTATTTTTAAATCCATATTCCTCTGGAAGATATAACAAATAAAAACTTGTCGTAAATCGATCTAAATGTGCAAAATTAGTTTCTCTATAATATGGAATTTTTAATGCATCATATATTTCACATATACCAACTTCGTCAAAAAATTTTCCATCACCTGATGTAAATACATCTTTATAATTTGGTGCACCCTCTACACTCATTCGATAACGTTTGTTAACTTCAGTTGTATTTCTATATAAAACAGAATGACCTTGAAAACCTATTTTATCATACCTTTCTAATATTTCATCTGTTATAAATTTTCGTATATCACCAAAAATCATGTCCATATCACAATGGCCCCAATAATCGTAATCTTTTAATTCATCACTAAATATTTCTCCATATGCAGGTCGATAGTCACACAATTTCCATGGCCTACTAATAACTATTGGAAAATCAAAATTGTCTTGTATTCTTTTTTTTATACTATCATAAGAACAATAATGTACTTTTACATTATCTGGATAATCATACTTTGTTCTATCGTCTGTAATTAAAATCCAATCTATCGTCTCATTAGCTGCACATGAAAGCAACCACATCTTAAATCCTGATGGAAATTTTCCAAAATACGGAACTAGGTAACATATTGATTTCATTATTTGTTTATCCCCTTTCTAATCGCTAACAAATATCCAATAGGATATCCACAAGTAACAAATAGTTTTCTATAAATTCCGTTAATTGATGAAATAGCTTCTCTATATTTTCGCCCAATTCTAATATTATCGCGGCTATATCCTATATACGCTTTTATAAATGCTTTTGGATATTTCCAAAAATAATCCATCGCCTCATTGATATAATATCTCCATAAGTATATCGTTTCTCTAGCACGTCCTGTGCTTTGATTAATAACAGAATTTTCTTGGTCATGATAATAAGCTCTTATATTTTCATCAATATAACGAGTCTTATATTTTCTCGCCATTCTCCACCATACAACAGATTCTGGATAAAATTTCAACTTCTCATTTGGTTCTGGAAAAGGCATTTCTTTCATTATATCTGTACGAACTATATTCCATTTTTCGAAACATAGTCTAAGTCTAAAATATGCATCAAGATCATTACTATCGAACATATGCTGTGGATAAGATCCAATTGGAGTTCCATCTTCAGCATTATAACATTTTGCAATAACTCCTTTATATTGACTTCTTTCTTCCAATGGTATTGATTCCCAAGTATTAATAAATATCTCTAATGCATTTTCCTTAAATGAATCATCCGAATCCGCAATCAAAAATAATTCTGAAGTTGTTTCCTTGAGTCCTCTATTTATTGCAGAATGTTTACCTGCATTTTCTTGATAAATATATATAATTTTAAAATCTGCTTTAACTATAAATTCATCTATAAGACTTTTAGTATCATCTTTTGATCCATCATCAACAATAATCCAATTAAAATCTCTATACGTTTGCTTTTGTAAACTTTCAAAAACGCGGGTCAATGATTGTCTTCTGTTATAGGTTGGTGTAAAAACTGTTATTCGTTCCATTTTTTTTCTCCATTATTTCTTTATTTTTCGTTGTTATACCTGCTACTGACATCATCAAATATGTTAAAATCCAAATATGTGTACACCCTGCTCCAAAAAGATGATTAAAATAACATTCAAAAAATATATAACTCATTAACACAAAAGACATTCTACTAACCGCTGCTGCTTTCATATAAACATATGTAAAAATGGTTGATCCAATAATTCCACATTCTAAATACATCTGAACTAAATCATTATGCATGCTACGACTTACAAAATTTGACCCATGTATAGTATTCAAATATTTAGTCAAATATGTAGTAACTGACCCTAATCCATATTTAATTTGTCCCGAATTCATAGCAGCCTCTATTCTAGAAGATCTAGTAAGAGTAGCTTCATACAAAGTTACATGAAATGTATGGTAAAACCAAGCTTCAAATTGACTATTTAACGTCATACACGTAATTATCGGTACTACAACAAAAAAAGCTGTTACAAGAATAATGATTTTTTTATCAATATTCTTTCTTTTAACAAGAGGTTTCGAAAAAAGAAAGAAAGAAATAGCTACAATCATACAAATTCTTTTAAAGCTCAAAACACATAGAATCAATGAAAGTATTGCATTTGTCTTCTTTCCACTATAAAGATAAAAATACTCAAAAATTAAGAATACAAAAGCTAATTCACTTTCAAATGGGCTATATGAATCCACAAAAGAAATACTTCTTATATTTGCAAGCGTAAGCTGCCCAGAGAAGTTCTTTAAAAATACTATAATATATAGCGCAAATAAATAATTCATTATACTTTCTATTTCTTCTGCATCAGAAAATTGAGAATATACAATCACTACAAGCAAAGGAGTATAATAATATATTGCTTCATTTATTGCATATGAATTAAATCCATTTGCTATTTGAAGTATTGCTGTTATAACAAATAAAATTGTAATGCCCTTTAAAATTAATAAATAATTTTTCCCAATTCCTCTCCATTTATGTCTTTCATACATCCTATTTCCAAGAAAATATACCGCAGAAAAGCACCATGCAATCGCATATTTAATATTTCCAAAATCAAATGCATATGCAATCATTACTAAAAGAAAAAACATATCTATTTGTCGAACTTTTTTTATCCGAAGCACAGTACATCACCCCTTTAATTTTCTCAATAGCTTCATGAATCCCCACTTATATGCAACCCCTTTTATTGATTCCAAAACTTTATCTTTAAAAGTAATTTTTATGTACTTTTGAATATGATCTTCCAGACTATTTTCATCTAAATCTTTATAAAAGTCTTTTCTATCTTTATGAGGAATAGCAGAATTACAAACCATAATTCCATCTAACGCAATTGCTTTTTCAGCATCAACATGAAAAACTTCATATGCATCTGAAATTTTTTCCATCATAAATCTTCCTTTTTCTGTATGAACCAAAACATTTGTATATCCCTTATCATCATCTTTTTTCCCAAGAAGATCTTCCATATGCCAGCAATCAAATACTGTAAAATCACTAACACGATTTATATTTTTAAATTTACACTCATAGCAAGAAGGTCTAGAAGATATTTCTGTAAAAAAACTTTTTAACATATAATCAACTCTTGCACTACCTGTATATTTTTTCCCATTCTTAAATTCTAACATCATAGTACCACTATGATAACCATAAGTTTTATTTCTAAAATTAATTTCTGTTATCGCGGAAGAATATTTTTTAGTTTGAAAATCTATATATTTCTTCCATAATTTAGGTGATGGTGTTCCATGACAAACCAAATCTACAGTTATTAATTTTTCATAATCCTTACCTAGAAATTGCTTTAATCCATATACTTGACAAGTAGTCCCTATAAAACAAATCCATTTATCATCTTTCAATTCCTCTTGAATTCTTGTATATGCGTCTCCTAAATAACTTTGAACATATTTTGATCCTCTTGTTTTAGAAAATTCCATGCCAGTTTTAGTAAATTTTCTATGTACAACTTTCCAGTCCTCATCATAACTTGCTGTCCACACACTTCCTTCATTATTAAAAAACCATTGTGCGAGTGGTGTTGAAAAACCTCCCGATGTACTTTGCATAAGATCATCTTTATCTTTTGTACGAATAACATATGCTTCGGGCAATTTCCCATTAATCGGTTTATAATTCAATATTGGGCATGCTTTTTCACACAAACCACAATCTATACATTTGCTTTCTTCAATTATTGGATATAAAAATCCCTCTTCATCCGATTGCATTGAAATGCATTTTTTAGGACATATATTAAAACATGCCGTACATCCACAGCAATTTTCTTTATTCAAAATCTTAATCATTTTGTCATCTCCAATTTTTTAATTTTCTTAAACAGCTATCAATCACGCTTTTTGCAAATACAGAAAATATAATTGTTAGTATGATTGTAAAAAATAATGTTGTCAAAGTAAGAAATATTTTTATTTGTTATCCGATTAGAAAATCCAATTTTTTCAACCACACGAAATAACATCATATGAGAAAGATATATTTCTAAACTTACTTTACTCAATTTTTTAGTAATACTATTCCCTAATATTTTTGATTTATATGATATAGCCGCTACTATCCAAACAACAAAAAGTATTATTGTTTTCAAAGTGAACCAAACCGAAAATTCACTTGAAGGTATTAAGTACCATACTATGGTTACCAATAATATTACTAATATTGCAACATATACTGGTACTTGTCTCATCTTCTTTTCAATATCTTCTTTGTAAAGATAAATCATTCCACCGACTACAAAATAAACAGACAAGAACAAAAAGTTAGCTCCATCTGCTTTCCCCACAAATTCATAATAATTACAACAACACCAATTTAAAATTAAACAAATGCCCGCAGTACACCATGCTCTTTTTTTGTTGATAGCAAAAAACATAGAAAGGAAATAGAAAATAAAAAACAAATATAGCTCCTAATGTCCAACCAACTCCAACAATTGACATATCATGTGTAGGCATCAAATTAAACGCCATTGTCAATGATGCAAAAACATCTCTCCATATTACTCCTCTTATACTAACTAATGTATCAATAAATACAAGTAATACAAAAAATGGCATATTCTTAGAAAATTTACGTTTATAAAACTTTTCAATATCAGCTTTTCCTTCCTTAAATTTTACATAATATCCACAACACATTCCAAATCCACTCAATATTAAAAATAATTTTACAAAATGTGTCATTGTTCCTATAATATTTGTCGTAAATATTGATGTCAATGGATGCCCCATATTAGCTGATACATGCATAGCAACAATTCCAAAAGCGGCAATAACTTTTAGACCATCCAAATTTTTATATCTATTGTTACCGCTGACTATCATAAGTTTTTTCTCCTTCTAAGCACGATTTTTAATTTCATTTAATATCACTCTCAAATAATCATCTGTTGTTTTCTTGAGTTTTTCATATTTTTTGTTAATCAAATTATAATCAATATCCTTCTCTACAACAGATATCAAATCCATTCCTTCTTTATATCGACGTTTCTCAACCCCAAAATTTGTACATAGAGTGTCGATTCGTGAATTTTTAGAAAAGCTAGAATTCTCTACATATCTATTAAATACTACAAATTGTTTTTGATTTAGAATCGAAAATGCAGTTCCATGGAAAGAATCCGTACAAACATATTCTGCATTTCGTAAAAGATTTAAAAATCTCTTAGGGCTTACATCATATGGTGCAATATCTCCAAAATTTTCATCTTCTTCCACATATTGATCCATATGTCTTAAAGCAACAACTTTTATACCTTTATCTTTCGCCAATTTCTGTACTGCATTTCGATGTTTTTGATTAGCACCAAGAAAATATGCAAAAATATATGGTTCTTCAATTTCTCTTTTATTAGGAATCCTTTCTAGCCACTCATCCTTGCTCAAAAAGAATACTGGATCTAAAATTGTTGGAACAGTTCGCCCTGTTAGCTCCTTAACAATTTCGCTTCCTCTATTTTCGCGCATGCTGATATTTTCAATACGATTCAAATACTGTATTGTTCTTTTCTTTTGATACCATGGGATTTCTTTTACTCCAAAACTCGAAGCAATAGAAACTTTTAACGTACTATCAGGAACAAACATTAAATTATAATAATTTGTCGGTAATCCTGCGGGGCTCCAAAGCTGATCACTTCCCGTTATTACAGCTGAATATTTTTTCCCACCTCTACATAATTCTGAATATCCTACATATTCATCTGAAAATCTTTTAAATGCCCATTTTTTAAATCCAGCAAACGCTTTCATACGAATTTCATTATTTTTCGCATATTCTGGATGTTTTTTTAAACTAACCTTCCTTTGGATTCCTTCATACCTACTGTTAAACCAAACAGCATTGAAAAGTCGTGGCACATCCTTTATAGTTTCCAATATATTTTTCTTTTTTGTATATCTAATAAGTTCATATTCAACATTCTTATTTTCCAAATAACTAACTGTAGCATATGCCTGTAATATACCACCATAATTCTCATGCATATATTTTATACATACTCCAACCATTTAATCTTTCCTCCATAGTATATAAACTAATTTTCCAGTAATTTTTTATATATTTTTTGATATTTTTTATTTTTTTCTTGCCAAGTATATTTTTCTGCTTTCATTCTTGCATTTTTCCCACGTCTTGCTACTTCATTGGGATTGGCAATACATTCAAGAATTGCCTTTTTCAGATTTTCAATATATTCTTCTTTCGTGTTGCCTTCATAAAGCCATCCCGTATTCTTATCGAAAAGAGTTGCTCCGCCAAATTTATTGATAGTAACAACGGGAATGCCTTTTGCCATTGCTTCCACTAAAACAGTGCCTGTCGTCTCTCGAATACTTGGCATAATAAAGACATCTGCACTCTCATATTGCTTTTCCATTTCCATATAGGGAATGGAACCCATGCAGTACACATGCTCAGATAAATTCAAGTTATCCTTGCATCGCCTACGCAGATGCTCAAGTTCGGGACCATCACCAACAACCCTAACCTGATATTTAGTTTCCTGAGGAATTCTCATCAATGCATCAAAAAGGAAGTCTAATCCCTTTCGATATATCATTCTTCCGGCAACCAGAAAAATACACTCTTCATTTCTACTCTTTTCACTGTAGTTTTCCTTAATATCATCTATATCTACCGCAACCTCAGTCACTGGCTCGTCACTTACATTGTAGTTCTTCATTCACTTTTTCCTTTTCTGTCCCATTCACTAATTCGTCCGTTCTTAATCCGTTATCAAAGACTAATTCATACGGGCAGTTTAGTTCTGCCCCCCCCCCACGAGGAATTCTTGAGTCTCTTTATTTGCAAACATAATATAGTCGCAGCGATTTAGTTTGCCCGTGATTCTCAGCTTAAAACGATACCAACAATTTATCCCTGAACGAACGACTTCAATGATTTCATGTCCCTTTGCGTAATCTTTTAATCCATTAGGCAAAGACTCTCCTCCGCCAAGTGGCCCGCAGACAAATTTGATATTTGCTATCTTTCCATAGTCTCCAATTGCACGGAACTCAATTGGCGTAATCTGATGAATAATGTCAATTTTTTGATCCGCACAGATTTTCTTTGCAAAAGGAAGTACCCGTCTATTCCACACATTAAGTCTTCCAGAATACATGAATCCCTTGAAGATTTTCTTGTAAAAATTCGGGATGTCAACATAATAAAACTTTATATTTTCAAGTGGGTGACTCTGCAAATATTTTTCGACTGGTTCTCGTTGCTCTTCTTTTGTGATTACATAAACTTTATTTGTTTTTGAACTTTCATAAGGAACGCACCAGCCGATTTTATCTTCACTTCCGGCAAAAGGATTACACGAATAAGCTATATACAGAATATTCATCACTTTATCTCCATCTGCTTCGCAATATCTGCGTCTACAATCTCTTCTCCTGTCTTACCAACTAGCTGTTCTTTAGAAGCTGCTGACAATCCATCATTGATTGTTGCACACATATCACATGTACTGCATTTATCTAACTGTTCTTTTGTTACTTTTCCTTCTTTGTAATCTCTTACAATCTTTAATTCATACATACTATATTTTTTCTTTTTAAAGAATCTGAGAAATTTATGCTGAATTACCCAGAATGCTGGTTTCCAGATATATTTATGCATAGCTGGTGATACAGAACCGATCATCCAGCAGTCACGATCGCAGCAACGAACTTTCTTACGAACTTCTTCTGCTTCTTTACTATTCCATAATTCATTCCAGCTCTGTTCATTTAAGTTACCCATAACTTCTTTATCTTTTGTTCCATTACATGGCATGACATCACCATATGGATCAATAAAGAATGTGTCAAAACTCATATCACATGGAAGTAATCTCTTCTGTCCATAAATATAATTGATCAATCCATGGTTAAAGTAAGCACGGAACCATTTCTTTGGTGAATTGCTGTTTAACAGTTCATTTACTAAGTTTTCAAACTGTTTTGCAACCATTGGACGGTTTTTGATGATATTCTTTGCTTCTACAAAGTAAAAACTATTATGTAAGGAAGCCGTTGCAAATTCCATTCCCATCTTATCGGAAATCTTATAAAGTGGTACTAAGTCTTTACAGTTTGCATCCTGTACTGTCATACCAAATCCAACGTCTTTCATACCCATCTGTCTTAATTTCTTTAATGTTGTATATCCACGCTGGAATCCATTTTCTAATCCACGGATCTTGTTATTTGTTTCTTCTAATCCTTCGATAGAAATACGAATTCCGACATTAGGAAACTCTTTACACAGATCTACAATACGATCTGTAAAAAAACCATTTGTTGAAATAACGATACGATCGGATTTTTTCTGCAATTCACGTACAATATCTTTTAAGTCTGTACGGATAAATGGTTCTCCACCAGTAATGTTTGTAAAGTACATTGGTGGTAACTTCTTAATTGTCTCTAAGCTGATTTCTTCATCTGGTGTAGATGGTTTCTTGTAACGATTACACATATTACATCTTGCATTACAACGATATGTAACAATGACTGTACCATTTAACTTTTTATCTTTCTTATCTTTACTCATATTTTTCTCACTCAACTTCCCTTTTTGTTTACTTGCTACTCGATTGCCTCGAACTCTTCCTGTATAAATCTTCATCAACTTCTCATAATACTCATCGATCGTATCAAAACTAATATTTTTACAATTTTCTGTATAAGAAGCTGTTAATTCCTTATCTTCCCACAGATGTTTAATCTTTGCTTTCAGATCAGCAGCATCTGCACTTTCAAATAACTCTCCTGTTTTTCCTTCCTGAATCAGCTCTGGAATCCCACCAATGTTAGCTCCTAATACTGGAGTTCCATACATCTGTGATTCCATCACTGAGAATGGGCAGTTTTCATACCATTCAGATGGATAAATAGAAAATCTTGCTTCTCTGATCAGTTTTTCCAAATCTCCGCCTGTCTGAAATCCGACATTCTTAATGTTTGGAATTCCTTCAATTTGATCTTCTAACGGACCAGTTCCAGCAAAGATAAATGGAACATCTGGTAATGACTTACATACATCAATTAATGTCCCAATTCCCTTTTCTTCAGAAAAACGTCCAAAATACAGAACATAGTCTTTTTTCTCTGTATTCTTCCATTCTACTTTATCAATAAAGTTATGCAATGCGATTGTTTTCTTTGCGAACAATGGATTACTATCTAACTTTTCTTTCATAAAATGACTGCAACAAATCATTGCATCAATATATTTATAAGTTCCTTTTAGTTTCCAAAACTCAGCTTCCATGGTTCCAACTGCACTCTTTGCGGTGCTTCCATGGATACATTTTCCTTTTATACAATTTAAGAAATGTCCACCTAAACATTTTTCACAGTTTTCATGTGTGTTAGGATTGTTACACATATGGTTTGGACAGACAAGCTGATAATCATGTGCTGTAAATACGATTCTACAGTTCTTTCCTATCTCTTTTCTCCATTTCTGGATTTCTACAATGATACTTGGTGTCAACTGATAGTTGAAATTATTAATATGACACACATCTGGCTGAAAATCATCCAGTACCTGCCTGATCTTTGTTCTTGCTTCTTTGGAATAGATTGTTTTTAATGGATATGTTAACTTTGCAAGTTTACTTCCACCATGAAAATCCATATCAGATGTATACGCATCTACATTGTTTCCTACACATCTTCCTTCATGTTCCATTCCAAAAAACTCTACTTTATGTCCCTGTTTTTCTAAATATTCTCCTAATTTGAAGATATATGTTTCTGATCCACCATTAGGATATAGAAACTTGTTTATCATTAAGATTTTCATTGATCTTTTTTCCCTTCTGATATACTCTCAATGTTCTCTCCACAACATCTTCCCAATTATACTTCCCACAAATATATTCCGAAGCTTCACTCTTATATTTCCGAACGATTTGTTCATCATCACAAACCATCTGCAGCTTTTCTTTCAGATCCTCAACATTAGCCTTCTTAAACAATATCGCCTTATCCTCAACCACATCAGCAATCTCAGCAATATCAGACCCGATCACACAGTTCCCATAACTCATAGCCTCAAGCAGACTAAGTGGCATACCCTCCAACTTAGAAGGCAGCACATAAACATAAGCATTACTATAAATCTCTTCCAGTAACTTTCCAGAAACAAATCCAGTAAAGATAATATTCGGATCATCTCCAGCCATCTCTTTCAGCATCTTCACATACCCATCCGTATCACTCGTAGCCCCAGCGATCACTAGTTTCTTATCTGTTTTAAGTTCCTTATACGCCTCAATCAAGAAATGAATTCCCTTTTCTTCTGTCAGTCGTGATAATGCACAAATATACTCATCCTTATGAAGTCCAAATTTCTGAGTGATCAAATCCGCTTTCTGATTCTCATGCGTCATAACCCCATTCGGAATCAAAACAGTATCTCTGTCATAAAACTTCTTAAAATATTTCTGTACCTTCTTACTTAATACAATCACTTCATCTGCATACTTTGCTGCAATATATTCCCCAAACTTAATATATCTAGAACCAAATCCGTGTTTCCATTTATCCCTCGCCCAGTCAATTCCATGAATCGTTACAATACATCGTTTTCCAAACAGTTTCGGAATCCATAGAAATGCACTTGGTCCTTCTGCATGAAAATGCACAACATCATATTTTCCAAATGCTGCACAGATTGCAGCAGAAAAAGAGGATGTCATCGCTGCTAATCCTCTTTTATTGATCGTTATTACTTTCTTTAACTGAACTCCCCTATACTTTTTCCCTTTTACAGTTTTTACATATTCATTTTCCACTTTATCGCCAGATCGGTTAAAGCATGTTACTTGGTGGCCTTTTTTTATCATTAATGGACACATAATCGTCAATACACGTTCAATTCCACCTCTTCTAGATGGAACAACCTTATGACCGATCATCGCAATTCTTAAATTCTTGTTACCTCTTTTTTTCAATTTGATAGTCCCCTTCATTCAATCAACAATCAACTAATCCACAACTCCACACTCTCAAATCTACCTACTGTGCCCCATCATCCCCACAAACAACAAGCCACACTGTCTTAATCAATATCCCAATATCCTTCCAGATAGACCAATGATCGATATAATCAACATCCATCTGAACAATCTCCTCAAAATCTGTGATCGTGCTTCTTCCGCTAACCTGCCAAACCCCAGTCAGTCCAGGCTTCTGGCAAAGTCTCTTCTTATGGTAAGTACTATACTGTTCAAACTCATCCACTGTAGGCGGTCTTGTCCCTACCAGACTCATATCCCCCTTCAGTACATTCCAAAACTGTGGAAGTTCATCAATACTTGTCTTCCTGATAAACTTTCCAACCTTGGTAATTCTCGGATCGTCTTTCATCTTAAACATCAAGCCGTCCATCTCATTCTGCGCCATAAGCTCTTTCTTGCGCTCTTCCGCATCCTGATACATCGAACGGATCTTATAGATTTTGAAGATCCTTCCATTCTTCCCAACTCTCTTCTGTGAGAAGAACAGCGGCCCCGGTGATTCTAGCTTCACCAGTGGTCCAACAATGATCACTGCGATCGCTGTGATCAACATTCCAACCAATCCCCCGGCAATATCCATTGCTCTCTTCATCATCAGCATGACAAATGATACATTATGACCAGAGAAACTTACACTTTCATAAGGACCAACTTTCTCAAGTGATCGTTCCAGATTCTCATTGATCTGAAACTGGGAAATGTTAAGATTCGTCTTAATTCCCATGTCCTCAAGGTTCTGTACTGTCATCGCGATCGGGAATTCGTCATCCATCGGTATATATAAGAATACTTCATCCACAACCGACCGCATCGCATATTCAAAAATACTTCGATACGAATGTGCTACAACCGGAATCTCGTTGATGAGCCATCCTGTCATGTCTTTGTCCACAACTGCAACACTTGTGATCCACAGGTCCCAGTTCTTCTCTTCCATGATATTCCCGATTACTTCTTCTGCATGATCACTCGTTGTGATAATCATCATCTTTCTTGCATAAGAATGATCCTTTCTTCTTGATAGCCAATACTTCCGATAAACTCGATGTGTGATCTGCATCCATACAAAACTGAATCCAGAAGTAAAGATATAGATAAATCTGGAGTAATCTTTTGCATCTTGGATCAGGAATGCGACCATCGCCATTCCTGCTGCCATCAGGATGACCGTCTGCAGATTCATTCTCATTTCTTCTATAAATTTGCGCTTAAAAAAACCACGATTCGGTCGAAACAGAAAGTAGATCATCATAAGTACTACGATCGCAATGAGCCAACGATAATACGTATCGTTCCCCATCACGGTATACCCTGTTTCAATATTTCCAAACCGCAGCCATACTGCTGCAAAATAACCAACAGTAACTCCCACCAGATCCAATAAAAAGATCAGGAAGTTCTGCATCTGTAATCTTGTTGCTCCCATATTCTATTTCATCCCCATTTATTTTCACACTTTGTGTTAATTATTTATGCCTTTCCCTTTCAAAGTATAGCATATATTTTCTAAATTTCAATACAAATCTTTGTACTTTTTGTCGAGCTTTGATTTTTTCTCTTAACTTCTTTGAACTTTCGGCTCTTATTTTGAACTTTTTATTGAACTTTTCTTGTTTTTGTGCTATATTAAACAAAATCATTTGAACTTTGAATTTTATTTTGAACTTTTATCGGAGGGTGTTATGAATCAGACATTTACCTTTGCAGATCGTTTGAAGTCTGCAATGGAACAAAAACATATGAAACAGGTTGATCTTATTCATGCAGCAGAGACTGCTGGAGTCAAGGTTGGGAAAAGTCATATCAGCCAGTATGTCAGTGGCAAGACGGTTCCTCGTTCAGAGATTCTTCATTTCTTATCAGAAACTCTTGATGTCGATGCTGACTGGCTTTCTGGAAATGGAGGGAATGCTGTGAATCTGGAAACTTCTCCAAAGAGAACATTTAGCAAATCTACCAAATTAGATAATGTGCTTTACGATGTACGTGGTCCTGTCGTAGATGAAGCGAACCGCATGGAACGTAATGGAACTCATATCCTGAAATTAAATATCGGGAATCCTGCTCCATTTGGTTTCAGAACCCCGGATGAAGTCATCTATGATATGAGACATCAGTTAGCTGACTGCCAGGGATATTCGGCTTCTCAGGGATTATTTGCTGCAAGAAAGGCGATCATGCAGTATGCACAGCTTAAGAAGATCCCAAATGTTGATATCGACGACATTTATACTGGAAATGGTGTCAGTGAGCTGATCAATCTGTCAATGTCTGCTTTATTAGATGATGGGGATGAGATTTTGATCCCTTCTCCGGATTATCCTTTATGGACAGCTTGTGCTACGCTTGCTGGCGGGAAAGCGGTTCATTATATCTGTGATGAACAGTCAGCGTGGTATCCTGATATGGAAGATATCAAGCGAAAGGTAAATTCCCGTACAAAAGCGATCGTTCTGATCAACCCTAACAATCCAACGGGGGCTCTTTATCCAAGAGAAGTCTTACAGCAGATCGTTGATATCGCAAGGGAACATCAGTTGATGATCTTCTCTGATGAGATTTATGACCGTCTGGTGATGGATGGAGAAGAACATGTATCTATTGCTTCTCTGGCTCCAGATCTGTTCTGTGTGACATTCTCTGGTTTATCCAAGTCTCATATGATCGCTGGTTTCCGTATCGGATGGATGATCTTAAGTGGTAATAAGGCGATCGCGAGGGATTATATTGAAGGTTTAAATATGTTATCAAATATGCGACTTTGTTCGAATGTTCCTGCGCAGGCAGTTGTCCAGACAGCACTTGGCGGCCATCAGAGTGTCAATGATTACATCATTCCTGGTGGACGTATTTATGAACAGAGAGAGTTTATTTATAATGCGTTGTGTGATATCCCTGGTATCAGTGCAGTGAAACCAAAAGCTGCTTTTTATATCTTCCCGAAGATTGATACGAAGAAGTTTAACATTACAAATGATGAGCAGTTTGCTCTTGATCTGCTTCGTGAGAAAAAGATCCTGATCGTTCATGGAAGTGGATTTAACTGGAAAGATCCGGATCATTTCAGAGTGGTTTATCTGCCTCGTGTGGAAGTGCTTGAGGATGCTTCTGTGAAGCTGAGGGATTTCTTGGAGTATTATAGACAGTAAAATCTTACTCCATTATAAATTTTTGAAGAATGTACAATCAAAAAGAGAACTTACCCGTTTGTATGTAAGTTCTCTTTTTTATTATCTCTTAACAATCTTTAAGTCATATCCTAACGTATTTATAATCTTACAGAATGTTGCCAAAGACGGTTTTACCAATTTCTTTTCTATTCTTGATATTGATTGTTGTTTATTTCCTGTCATTTTTGCTAATTGTGTTTGTGTAATATGTTGCTCTTTTCTAATTTTGATCATTTCCTGAATCAGCTTATATTCGTTCCTGCTCTCATCCCATTGTTTTGCAAACACTTTATCTTTTTGTTTCTTTTCATGAATTAATTCTTCTGTTTTTATCGTTGTAAATGGCATATGATCATTCCTTTCCGATTAGATAAATCTCTTATTAAACATTTTTCCTAATTCTTTTGCTCTTTTTATTACTATATTTTTGTCTTTCTTCTCTGTTTTATTTTTCTGCTTTTTACACGCATGTAAAAGATAAATATTATCTTTATCCACAGTTATATAAAAAATACGATTATGCTTATAAAAATAAACTTCATATACTTTTTTGTCCCATTTTTTAAATAATATAGACTCAAACTTTTCTTCTTCCATACATTGTATTACTGATAATGCGTCAATTTGTTCTTGCTTAGATAATGAATTTATGTAATCTAGGATTAAGTTTTTACCTGAATTATTTGTATAATAATTTATGTTCATATATTTCTCCTTAATTATACATTATATTTGTTGTATTTACAATGTATTTTTTCTTATTATACTATCATTATCATTTTTGTCAATATTTTACTTGTAATTATTTTACATTACAGATTCATATAAAAATAAACAAACACCGGCATCGTAACCACCGCCAGCAATGTTGTCATTACATTGATCGCGCTTGCATATTTCGAATCGTTTCCGTACACCTGACACATCTGTGTGATCGTTGAGGCGCATGGTGTGATCGCCGCCATGTATGTGATCAGGATGATGTTTTCTGCCTGTGGGTGCCAGTTTTTCATTCCTAACAGAATAATGACTGCAAGTGCTATAATCGGTTCGATCACTAATCGGATGAATGTGACCAGGTAGATTCTTTTGTTTGTAAATACTTTCTTTAGATCAACTCCTGCGATCAGCATTCCTGTGACAATCATACTTAATGGTCCGATCATGCTTCCAACGGATGACAGGGTATTTCCTATGATCTCTGGAAATCTGATCTTCGTGAAGAATAAAAATACTCCTGCGAATACAGAGATCATGTTTATATTTAACAGGATCTTCTTTAAACTGATCTCTGTTTCCCCACTAATCTTACATTTGCAGTGGGTCCAGATGAAGAATAATTGGACACTCATGAAGACGCAGCCGTAGATGACCCATTCTTTTCCTAAGATATAGGTGACTAATGGTACGATCAGGTTGCCTGAGTTGGAATAGTAAGCAGATGTGTATTCCACCATGTTCAAATGAAACATTTTTCCCATAATCCATGTGACAAACAGTAATAAAAACTGCAGGATCACAGATGCGATACATGCAACTGCCAGTCCTTTCATAATGCTTGGGGTATAGTCTACCTGAAATGCAGTGATGATTACAGATGGTACAATCAGATAGAGTATGATCTTTGAGATCACTTTGCTGTCTTCTTCTTTTAAAAATTTGATCTTTACCATAATGTAACCCATGAGGATCATCAGGAATAGTTGTACGATCTGTTTTAGCAGCAGAATACTGATTTGCATGGTGTTTTCCTTCTTTCTTTTGTATGTTTTATTGATATCTCATCCTAGTATATCATTCTGCTTTTTTTATACAAGAAATGTTTCGAATTTGATACATCTTTCTTCGTTGTTTTTCCTGGAATCATCTTGATAATCTTCCCAAAAAGTATTAGAATCTGTATAGTTTTTTGAAAGAGGGTATTGTATATGAAGAATTCTTCGAAACAGTCCGTGAAGATGGATATGCTTCATGGAAGTTTATTCGATAAGATGTTAATGTTTGCTATGCCGCTTGCTGCCTGTAGTATCTTACAGCAGCTTTTTAATTCGGTTGGTACTGCCGTTGTCGGACGGTTTGCGAGCAGTGAGGCTTTGGCAGCGGTTGGTAGTAATAGTTCTGTGATCGCTTTGATGGTTACATTGTTTTCTGGGATTTCTCTTGGTTCTAATGTTGTGATCGCCAATTATATCGGACAGAATGATACGAAGCGGATTCCTCGTGTGGTACATACCGCTGTGTCTCTTGCACTGCTTAGTGGTGTGTTTTTGCTGATTCTTGGACAGTTTGTGGCTCATCCGATCCTTTTGCTGATGGGTGCACCGAAGGATATCATTCATCTTGCAACGTTATATCTGCGGATTTATTTTCTTGGAATGCCATTTTTTATGTTATATGATTTCGGTGCTTCCATTCTTCGCAGTATCGGAGATACACGTCGTCCGATGTATGCTTTGATCGTGTCTGGTGTTGTGAATGTGATCTTGAATCTTCTATTTGTCGTTGTATTTCATATGGGTGTTGCGGGTGCCGGACTTGCGACGGTTGGTGCGAATGCAACAAGTGCGATTCAGATCCTTTATTTTCTGACGCATGAAGAACTTCCGATCCGCTTGTCTTTTAAGTCTTTGACGATTGATCATGATGCCGTTTCTAAGATCCTGAAGATTGGGGTTCCTGCGGGACTTCAGGGAATGGTTTTCTCTCTTGCCAATGTCTGTATCCAATCTGGGATCAACAGTTTTGGAGCTGGCGGGATCGCGGGTTCTGCGGTAGAATTAAATTATGAGTATTTTGCTTATTATCTGGTCAATGCCTTTGCTCAGACGGTGGTTACATTTACCGGACAGAATTATGGGGCGAAAGATGAGGGGCGTTGTAAGAAGATTTTTCGCCTTGGAATGTTGTGCAGTGTGATCTCTTGCGGAATCCTTAGTACGATCTTTGTTGTATTCCGTACGTTCTTTATTGGATTATTTACAAGTGATCCATCTGTCTATCATTATGCTCAGCTTCGTTTTTTGATCGTTCTGACATTCGAATGTCTGACAAGTTCTTATGAAATCAGTGGTGGATGTCTGCGTGGATTTGGACGTTCCATGACTCCTGCGATCCTGACAGTGTTTGGATCTTGTGTATTACGTTTGATCTGGCTTGCGACAGTATGTAACTGGTTCCATGATTATAAGCTTTTGATGGCGATCTATCCAATCTCTTGGGTATTGACTGGAACGATGGTTTTAGTTGCTTATTTTAGGACACGTAAGAAGCTGTTTTTATAATTTGATAATGTAATTAAAATGTCTGTTATACCTATTTGTTTCATAGATCTAACAGACATTTTTCTTTGCTATTTTTAATATTTAATACACAAAAACCGAACAATTTACGTAAATCAAAATCATATTTACGTGAATTGTTCGGTTTTATTTCACATATTTACTTCCTATTCATCTTCCTGCAATGCATACGCTCTTTCTTCGATTGATTTCTTCTTTGTTTCTTCATAGTTCTTTAACTCTTTGATTGCTTGTCCTGACATTGCATACAGGATGAAGATATTAAAGATCGTCATTAACCCAATTCCGACATCTCCTAAATCCCATACGAATGTATAGGTCTGGATTCCTCCGATAAATAACATCACAAGTGCTAATACTTTATAGGCTGTCTGCCATCCCCATTTGTCACCGAATAAGTAGGCGACGTTAGATCTTGCATAGAATAAGATTCCAAGGAATGTCGAGAAGCTGAACATCCAGAGGATCACTGCGATAAATACAACTCCGAATCCTCCTAAATGGTAGTTCATTGCTGTCTGTAACAAGTTCATACCGGTTAATCCATTGGTCAGATTCTGTGGTGCTAATAACATCAACATTGCCGTACAGCTGCAGATCACGATCGTGTCGATAAAGACTCCTAATGCCTGTACCAATCCCATCTGTGCTGGGCGTTCACAGTCTGCTGCTGCGGCTGCACATGGTGCGGATCCTGATCCTGCTTCGTTGGAGAATAATCCTCGTTTCACTCCGTTCATAAGAACTGCTCCAAATCCTCCGGCTGCGACCTGACGGATTCCAAAGGCTTCTTTGAAGATTCTTGCAAAAACTCCCGGAATGCTTGGCAGATTCGTGAGGATCACAAAAATCGTAATCCCAAAGTAAATGACTGCCATGATCGGTACCACGATATCTAATACTTTGACCGTTGCATTCTTCCTTAGTACGATCACTGCTGCCACAATAACAAGCACGATCGTTGTATAAAGTGTTGGAATATGGAAGGCATTGTGGAATGATTCTGCTACGGAATTACTTACCACCTGACTGATCCCACACCAGCAGATCAATCCTGAAATCGCAAATAAGACAGCGATCAGCGTGTGTTTTTTCTTCTTTCCTTGTCTCTCTTCCACAAAGTGGTGTATATAATAGGCTGGTCCTCCTCGATATCCACCATACAGGGGGTCTTTTTCTTTATGTAACTGTGCAAGAGTTGCTTCGATAAAGGCTGTCGATGATCCAAGCAATGCTGTGATCCACATCCAGAATACAGCCCCTGCTCCACCTGCGGATATTGCTGCGACAACTCCTGTCAGATTCCCCATTCCGACACGTGTTGCTGTTGATACGATCAAGGTCTGTAAAGAAGAAAGACTGCTTTTTTCATCTTTTCCATTCTTATTGTTTGCTGTTAGTGCTTTGACCATATCCGGGAACAGGCGGATCGGTAAAAATCTTGTTTTGATCGTAAAGACGATACCTGCTGGAAGCAGCAATATAATGAGCAGCGAAAGTCCCAGGCTTCCACCTCCTGGTAACGGAACATGAATCCATTCTCCCCATAAAAACTGATATATATTTTCTATTAGCTGAACAATCATTGACTTGCCTTTCCTTTCATTGTTTTTTCCAAAAAAGAAGGCATGCAGTTTTATTCTGTTATGCATGCCTTCCTTTTATTATATAAAATTTTCTGATAAATGTCAAAAAATTTACTTCGTATACCTGCTTATCAGTGCAAGGATCAGGAAACATACCACCTCGAGCAGTACGATCGTTCCTCCTGGCTTAAGACCTACATAATAAGACAGTGTTAATCCGATCACTGTTGTGACCAATGCTGTGATCACACCGATGATCATAACTGCTTTGTAGCTTCGTCCTACCTGCATTCCGCATGCGATCGGGATCACAAGCATAGATGAGACGATCAGTGTTCCAACCGTTCTTGATGCGATCGATACCGTCAATGCGGTCAATAAAGTAAAGATAAAATTGATCGTCTTGACAGGTACACCGCTGATCCTTGCTGCATTTTCATCAAATCCGATATAGAATAGTTCTTTATATAGAAGCAATACACATAGCAATACTAACACACTGATCACACATACGATCTTCAGTTCGTCTTTACTAATGGATATGATACTTCCAAATAAGAAACTGTTAAAGTTCGTTCCGTTTTTTACGAATCCGGATAGAATACCAGCAAGTCCGATCCCTGTTGACATAATGATTGATATCGCCATCTCAGAATATCTTGGAATCTTTCTTCGGATCGCTTCGACTCCCAGGGCTGCAAACAGGCAGATCCCCATTGCTCCTAAGATCGGATTGATTCCTAATAACAAGCCCAGAGCAACACCTGCCAGGGATGCATGAGAGAGTGCATCTCCGATCATGGACATTCTCTTTAAGACGATCGTGATTCCGATCAATGGTGTGATCACGGCCAGTAAGATTCCTGTAATAAATGCACGCTGCATAAATCCGTATTGTAACATCTCGATCATTCTTCCACGATCCTCCCTTCATCCATTCTTAAAATACGATCACATCCTTTACATTCCTGCAGTCTTCCGTGTGTGATCATAAAAATGGTCGTATTGTATTTTGTATTGATCTCATAGAGCATATCGTACAAGATCTTTGTTGATCTTGCATCTACTCCCGTTGTTGGTTCATCTAAGATCAGAAGTTTCGGATCTCCGATCATTGCTCTTGCGATCATCACTCGCTGCTGCTGTCCACCAGATAATTCACCGATCCGTCTCTTAAGGAATTCTTCCATTCCAAAATCCCTTAGTGTCTCTTTGATCTTATTCTTATGCTTTTTACGTGGCAGATGGAACAAGCCAAGTTCCTGATAAAGTCCTGTGATCATGATCTCTTCTACCGTTGCTGGGAAGCTCTGGTTCTTACTGATCCCATTCTGTGACACGTAACCGATCCGTTTCTTTAATCTTGGATCGTTATTCATCAGGATGATCTCTCCTTCATCTGGTTTCATTTCACCTAAGATCAGACGCATAAGTGTACTTTTTCCGCTTCCATTTTCACCAGTCAGAACAACATATTCACCTTCATGGATCGTCAGATTGATCTCTTCTAAGACTTCCGTATCACTGTATCCGAATTTTACATGATTTAATTGTATCATCTGTTTTGTGTTTGATTCACTCATTCGCTTAATGCCTCTTTGATCGCAGCGAGATTTTGTTTCATTACGGAAAAATAATCTTCTCCTGCTTTGATTTTTTTGTTACTTAGTCCTTCCAGAGGGTTTAACATCTTTGCATTGGCTCCGGTCTCTTTTGCAATGGTTTTCGCTACTTTCGGACTCACCAGTTCTTCAAAAAAGATCGTTTTTACCTGATGTTCTTTTGCAAAGCGGATCACTTCGCTCATCTGTTTGGGATCTGGTTCATCGTCTGCGGATAATCCCTCAATTCCCATCTGTTCTAACCCATATGCGTGACATAGATAGCCAAATGCTTCATGTGCCACAACAAGTTCTTTCTTTGTAAGTTTGGATGTTTCTTCCTTATATAATGTATCTAATTTGTCACATTCTTTTGCGTATCTCTTATAATTCGCTTCGTAATAATCTTTATTCTCTGCATCCACTTTGATCAATGCTTTCTTGATCTTGTTCATCTCATACTTTGCATTCTGTGGATCTAACCAGACATGTGGATCATTCTCACTGTTGTGTTCGTGATCATGTTCATGTGCATCCTCATCTTTTAGTAACTTGATCCCTTTGGATGCTTCAACGCTTGTAAGTTCTTCCGTATCAAGGCTTTCCAAAACGTCATCTACCCATTGTTCCATGCCGGCTCCATTATAAATAAAGATATCTGATTTCTCCATCTCGATCAGATCCTTCGTTGATGGTTCCCAGTCATGAGGTTCTGTTCCTGCTGGTACTAAATTGATCACTTCTACTTTGTCTCCACCGATCTTCTTTGCAAAATCATACATGGTGTAAAAACTTGTTGTAATCCTTATCTTGCCATCTGCTTTCTTCTTGCTTGTATTGCCAGTACATCCTGCCATGCAAAAACTCATGGATATGATGCATACCAGGATCATCCAAATCTTTTTTCTCATTCTTCTACTCCAATTCCTGTGGTTTCTCTCTGGTATTTATAGCAAATCTTTCTTGGTCGTGTCAAGCGTGGTTTATGAATGATCGCTGAAAATAGACGTGCGAAATGCATTCTGTGACCATAATTCGTTCCCATAGATGATCCTGTAACATCCAGTATACATCAGGGCTGCGAGCACTACGTCCACCACACTGTGTTGTTTTAAGAACATCGTCGACATGATAATTAATATCGTTAAGACAACACATGCTGTATCGGTGCTTTTCTTATATTTTCTCTGATTCTTCAAAATCGCAACGCAGCATGCCAGAGAGTTAAATACATGGATACTTGGAAGTACATTCGTCGGAGTATCCGTGTGATAGACCATCTGTACTGCTTTGATAAAAATGCTGTCTCCAGTAAGAACAGGTCTTAGATCCTGTCCATTCGGAAATACTAATGAGATGATCAAAAACAGGGTCATGCCTGTTCCAAGTGTTATGATCAACTGATAATATTCTTTCCATTGATTCTTATTAAAAAACATAAAATAAAAAACTGTAACTGCTACAAATAAGAACCATATTAGATATGGTACGATGAAATATTCACAGAATGGTATCTGATCATCTATCGTTGTATGTATGATGTAATGATGCACATCTCGATCTTCAATGTAGGAAAATGTGATCATATATACTATGAAAAATACTGCGATCATACCAAGATGTCCATTTTTTATGATCTCATTTAATTTTGTTCTCAATTGTGACTCCTTTCTTCAAAATCATCGCCTGTTAGAAAGTGTATACATATAGTAGTACCACGATTTTGTAGAAATTTCAAATCTTTTATCGAAATAGTTGTGGCGGGATCTTCTTAACTAGCACTCCACTTAACACTCCGATGATGATCCCTGCAATCGTTCCTGTGATCAGTAATACCGGTGCATAATAATAAATCTTCGTATTCTCCATTAAGAAAACAGCGACACTAAGCTGCCCGATATTATGCGCCACTCCACCTCCAACGCTGATTCCAATGGGTGAGAATCCTTCGATCTTCTTTAGAAGTCCCATGATGACCAGACTTAAGATCCCTCCTGCCAGACTGTAGGCGATCGTCATTGGATTTCCAAATAAGAATCCTGCCAGTACAACACGGATCACTGAGATCTCAAGCGTTCTTGTCCATGTTGTAAAGAATAACAAAACCATGATCACTCCATTGGCAAGTCCTAATTTCACTCCGGGAATTCCAACTGGTACCGGGATCAATACTTCTATATAGGATACAACAAGTGCCAATGTTAAAAACATCGCATCTGTCGCTAATCTTTTTGTTGACATATATTTTATTTCTCCTGTTGTTTACTATCTCATCTGATGTTTATTGTGTTACCCCGTCTAATTCCTGTTCTTTGCCATCTTCTGATCGAATCTCGATCACTACTTTATGTGGCAGACATACGATCGTTTCTCCTGATTTCTCGATTGCTTTATGGTCTGCACAAATCTGGTCTTTACAGTCTGCTTTTTTCATTGTAACTTTTCCATCTTTGATCTGCATGACGTTCGTGCCATTTTTCTCTGGAATCTGATAGATCTGATCTTTATTGATGGATGTTTTGTACACTTCTTTTCCTTCAACTGTCACGATCACTTCTTTTCCGTCTTTTTGTGTCATCTTGATCGCTGCCAAACTGATCAACGAAATTGCCAGTACTGCTGCGATCAATATCATATCTTTTTTCTTCATCTTTATACCCTGATTCTTCCCAGTACTTCTCCAATTGGATCTGTAATGCACAGATCCGCCTGTTTGTCTCTGCTTGTCGCATCACGATTCAGTACTACAAGATATTTTCCTTTAAAATAATCGATCATTCCAGCGGCTGGATAGACAACCAGTGATGTTCCTCCAATGATCAGCATATCTGCCTTGGAAATGGCTCTGACTGCTCCGTTGATCGTCTGAGAATCTAAACCTTCTTCATATAATACAACATCTGGTTTGATGATTCCCCCACATTCATCACAATATGGGACTCCTTTGGCATTCACGACATAATTCACATCGAAGAACTTTCCGCATTTCTGGCAATAGTTTCTGTGAACACTGCCGTGCAGTTCAAAAACATTTTTACTTCCTGCTGCCTGATGAAGCCCGTCGATATTTTGTGTAACGATCGCAGATAGTTTTCCCGCCTGTTCCATTTCTGCCAGTTTTAAATGTGCCTTATTCGGTTTTGCATCCAAGAAGATCATCTTATTCTTATAAAAATCGTAAAATTCTTCCGTATGCTGTGTATAAAATGTATGGCTTACCATAACCTCGGGTGGATATTTATAAGTCTGGTGATACAAACCATCCGTGCTTCGAAAGTCTGGAATATGACTCTCTGTTGAAACACCTGCGCCACCAAAGAATACGATATTATTACTTTCATCGATCATCTGTTGTAATTTTTCAATCTTTTCGTTATCCATGACTTTTCCTCCTTGAAATCTAATTGATCCAAAATTATCTATAAAGTTAGTTGCTTATAACTTATCTTTATATACTTTATCTTTTATTGTACAAGAAAAAAAGGCCTCTTGTAAAGAAGCCTTTTCATTTTTTTAATCATTGCTTTGTTCTTGAATCTTACTGATCTGGTGTAAAGTCTTGAAAACTGCTGCCATATCGTCTTTGATCAGTTTTCTTTGTTGTTCATAAATACTGCGATAGTATTTTGTTCTTGTTGGATCAGGTTCATAAATTTTCTTGATCTTTCTTGTTTTTTCAAATACCTGACTTGGATCTTTCAGATCTCCTACCGCATATGCTGCGATCACTGCATCTGTAAGAACTGCTCCTTGTGCATTTTCTAATGTAGCACTCTTGCATCCTAACATGTCTGCTTTGATCTGATTCCAGACTTCTGAATTACTTCCACCTTCTGTGATCGTCATAAATTCAAGTGGCACGCCTGCTTTTTTATAAATATCTGTCACACTCATATAATCGTAACCGATCGCTTCTAAAACTGCACGCCACTGTACTCCCTGATCTGTGTCCATCGTCATATTCAGGAAACAGGCACTAGCATTGGATGTTTCTCCAAATCCTCCTGTTAAATATGGAAGGAACAGGACTCCTTTGGATCCGCATGGCACATTTTGTGCTTTCTCATTTAATTCATCAAAATATGCTCCATTTCCTGCTTCGTTGCATACATTATCTCGATACCAACGAAGTGCTAATCCACCGGTTCTTATGAATCCCCAATAAAAGTATGTATTTTCTAAAGTTCCGCTGTTAAAGATCAGTTCATTTTCTGGTTTGCTTAATTCTTCATTGATTCCATCGGTTGCGATACAAAACATCGCACATGTTCCTGCTACGTCGGCTGCCTGATCTGGTTTGATCACTCCACATCCGATCATAGACTGCATCGTATCTCCGGCTCCCGCACAGATTGGGATTCCTGGTTTCAATCCAGTTTCTTTTGCAAATGTCTCTGATAATGTTCCAATGATATCCCATGGTTTTTGAATCTTTGGCATCATTTCCATTGGAATTCCAAGGATCTCTAATTGTTCTTTGGACCATTTTTTCTCTGTTACACGGTATCCTAGTCCCCATCCAGACATTGTTCCCCAGTCGATAAATGCATCTTCTGCAGACAGTCCTGCAAGATTGGCCAGGATATATGGTGCATTGTGCATGAATTTTCTGCCTTTTTCTTTAAATCCTTCACAATTGTTCATCATCCAACGTGCAAACATCGCTGGAAACATGCAGTTTGGCTGGGGATTCCCAGTCTCTTTCGCCCAGATCTCATAATGATGGGATGCTAGTTCCTCAACATCTTCTTTTGTTCTGGAATCCAGATAATTGATATAAGGTGTGATCGCATGGCAATCCTTATCAACACCGACAATCCCGCAGATGATCCCATCTCCAAAAATAGAGCGGATGTTGTCTGGATCCAGATTCTTTTCTTTCATCTTTGTAACACAGTTTCTGATCCCTGTAACCGTTGCATGAAGATACTGGTCTGCGTCCATTTCCACCCATCCCGGATGTGGATAATTTAAGATTGTTGCATTGGTATCCTGCACGATCAGGTTCATATCAATATCATAAACTGCTGTTTTTACACTTTGTGTTCCTGCGTCAAATCCTAAATAATATTGTTCCATACTAACTTCCTGCTTTAATTTCTGATTCTTTTTATGCTTCTACTTCTTTGATCAGCTGTACCATTTCGATTGCAGATAATGCACAGTCATATCCTTTGTTTCCTGCTTTTGTTCCAGCACGTTCAATCGCCTGCTCGATATTTTCTGTTGTAACAACTCCGAATAAGACTGGAATTCCTGTATTTAATGATACCTGTGCAATTCCTTTTGATACTTCGTTACATACATAATCATAATGGCTTGTTGCTCCACGGATCACTGTTCCAAGACAGATCACTGCATCGTATTTTTTGCTTTTTGCCATCTTGTCTGCGATCAGTGGAATCTCAAAAGCTCCTGGTACCCATGCGATATCGATATCTTCCTCTTTCACATCATGTCTTTTCAGTCCATCTAAAGCTCCGGATACTAATTTGGATACAATAAATTCATTAAATCTGGCTGCTACGATTCCTACTTTTAATCCGCTTGCTACTAATTTACCTTCTAATACTCTCATTTTAATTACTCCTTTTTTCTTCGTTAATTTCGTTAATCTTAAGGTCCCTGGGACCTTAATTTTTTAAATTTTTCTGTTAATTTAAACTTCGTATGTTGTCATGTGTCCCATTTTCTTTTGCTTTGTCTGCATATAATATTTATCAAATGGATTGATCGGCATCTGGATCGGTACTCGTTCTACGATCTCGAGTCCATATTCATTTAATCCGTCAATTTTGGTTGGATTGTTTGTCATCAGTCGCAGTTTTTTGATTCCTAGATCCTGCAAGATCATGGCTCCTGCACTGTAATCTCGTTCATCATCTTTAAATCCAAGAGCTAAGTTGGCCTCGACTGTATCCATTCCCTGTTCCTGTAATACATAAGCTTTCAGTTTATTGATCAATCCGATTCCTCGTCCTTCTTGACGCATATATAAGAAAACCCCTCGTCCTTCTTTCTCGATCTGGCGCATTGCACGACTTCGTTGTTCTCCACAATCACAGCGTAGAGATCCAAAAGTATCCCCAGTAAGGCATTCAGAATGCACACGGCATAAAACTGGTTCTCCGTCTGCAATATCTCCTTTGACCAGTGCTACATGATGTTCCCCACTTCTCTGGTCTACATACCCATGTGCCTCAAATGTTCCATATTTTGTTGGAAGCTGTGCGATTACCTCGCATACTACATCGCTCATCTTATCTTTTCCCTCCTCGTTCTTTTATTAAAATCCAGCATTTCTTAACATTTCCATTGTTAAGGTGCTGCTTGTATGTTTGTCGTTTGTTTCCTGCTGATCAAAATGCAGCAGTTTATCTATATATTTCCCAACCATGTCATTCTCCAGATTGATCTTATCTCCTGGTTTTTTATATCCAAAATTGGTATTTTTTATGGTATGTGGGATCATGGATACGGAAATGGTATCATCACTTAACTTAGCGATCGTCAGGCTGATCCCATCGAGTGCGATCGATCCTTTTTCAATACAGTATTTCATGATATTTTCTGGGGCTTTGATCGTAAACCATACAGCATTATCATCTTGTTTTACGCTAACAAGTTCCCCTGTATCGTCCACATGGCCTGCTACCATATGACCTCCGAACCTTCCATTGGCTGCCATCGCTCGCTCTAGGTTGACGACAGATCCCTTTTTTAAACTTCCCAGACTGCTTCGGTTGAATGTCTCATTCATCACATCTGCCTGAAATGTATTGCCGCTAATGTGAGTCGCTGTCAGGCAGACACCATTGACTGCTACGCTGTCTCCCAATTTAAGATCTTCAAAAATAACATTTGCTTTGATCGTAAGGACTGCTGCTTTGCTTCCTCGCTTCAGGGATATGACTGTTCCTAATTCTTCTACGATTCCAGTAAACATGATCTCACCTTCCCTTCCAGTAATATGTCATTTCCAAGTGGTGTTGCCTTTAATTCATCAAATACTAAAGCTTCTTGGATCTTTTCGATCCCTTTACCTTCTACAGGTGTTTTAGCCTTTTCTCCTCCAAATAATTTTGGAGCAACATAGGCGTAAACTTTGTGAACACAGTTGTTTTTGATCAAGGATTCATTCAAGATTCCGCCGCCCTCAACTAAAACACTGTCAATTTCCATATTTCTTAACTGTTTTAAAACTTCTTTGACATTGACCTTTCCATCTTGCTCTGACGTTTTTAAGATCTTGCATCCTTTTTGTTCTAATTTTGCTATTTTTTCTTGATCCTTACTTATGGTAGCGATGATCGTTGGAATTTCTCTGGCTGTTTTTACGATATTTGATCCTTCCGAAATCCTTAAGTTTGAATCACATATCACACGAATTGGATCATTCCCATGTTCGATTCGTGCATTTAACATCGGATCATCTGCTAAAACCGTACCGATCCCTGCCATGATCGCTGCATACTGATGTCGTAATGTATGTACATGTCTTCTGGCTTCTTCTCCTGTGATCCACTTGGATTCACCAGTTGCCGTTGCGATCTTTCCATCCAATGTCATTGCGTATTTTAGTGCTGTATATGGAATATCATTCTGAATATAATGAAAAAATATATCGTTTAACTGTCTGCACTCTTCTTCAAGAATTCCTGTCTCAGTTTCTATTCCATGATCATTCAGGATCTTGATCCCGCCCCCTGCTACTTTCGGATTGGGATCTAAATTCCCAACATATACTTTCTTGATCCCTGCTTCGATCAATGCTTCCGTACATGGTGGTGTTTTTCCATAATGGCAGCATGGCTCCAATGTTACATAAATCTCAGCTCCCTTAGGATCTTCTATGCAGTTTTTTAAGGCATTTCGCTCTGCATGTAATCCGCCGATCTTCTCATGATATCCTTCTCCAATAACCCTTTGATCTTTTACGATCACTGCTCCGACTAAAGGATTTGGATTGGTATATCCACAGCCTTTCTTGGCAAGTTCGATCGCACGCCGCATATATTCTTCTTTCAAATATTTTTCTCCCTTCCCTTCAGGTTCTTTAATTTTGGGAGATTGGATTTTGGTTGGTATTGAAATCGGAAATATAAAAAGGAGCTCCTGATCTTTGTTCTAATTCTTCAGGAACTCCTTTTTGATATCTTGATATTTCTTTTTGAAATAAAAAAATCCTGGAATTATAAAAATCCCAGGACATGATGATCAATATCACTTCTTAAATCTTCTTCCATCCAGACTGTACTGTCGGCCTTGGAATCTCACCAAGTCATGCCATATAAGGCTCGCGGGCTATAACCGCCGGTAGGGACTTGCACCCTGCCCTGAAGACGTTATGTAATTTAACTATAGAATAGCACTCACTAACTATTATGTCAAGTGAATTTTCTGTCACTTCAGCATAACGTTTTTTACATTCTCTTTCGCATAAATACTACAAGTAAAGCAAAAATCACAACTGCAGCTGCTCCGATTGCAATTCCTGTTGTATGTTTTTTCTTTGTTTCTTTCTGCTCTTTTTTCTTTTTTTCTTCTTTTTGTTGTTTCTGTTCTTTTGTTTCCGTTGTCACTTTTGTCGTTGTTGTTTCTGTTGTTCCTTGTGTTGTTGATTCTTTTGCAGATGTTGTATTATTGTTTGTCTGTTCGGCAGATGAATTTTCTTGTTTTGTTGTATTATTTTTATTGGTATTTTTAGATTGTTTATCTTTTTTTGTTTCTGTCTTCACAGTTGAATTTTTCTTTTCTTCTATGTCATTTTTCTGGTTCTTTCCCATATATGCATCTGCTTCTGGAACATCAATCTTTCCATCCATATAATCCTGATATGCCTGTTCTGCCCCTGCTCTTGTTGGTGGATAACCATGCGAAGACAGCCATGATTTCGCCTGCTGCTTTTCTTCATCTGTATATGCATAAGTCGCCACCGGACGGCTTGTGATCATTACTGCTCCCAGAATCAGCATTAAAACTAATAATAACCTTTTCATTTGATACTCCCTCTTTCATTTTGAAACTGTTTGATTAATCTTGTATATTATAGCATAATTTAGTAAGAATTCTATAGATTATTCGTTTTTATACAATCCTGCTTTGAAGTGGTAGTGTTGGTCATGTATGAGTCAGAAAGAAGATAAGAAGAACTATTTATAAGGATCCAAGGTGACACTCCGCATTTTTGAAAGCGTTTTTTACAAATCGCCGATCCGCGCCTGT
>OGXI01000041.1_pt1 | contig 93748 bp, 95 predicted proteins | sample 1576221 | NCBI WGS metagenome assembly OGXI01 (sample SAMEA3541523, study PRJEB24748) | human gut metagenome | biome: human gut; feature: human-associated habitat; material: faeces | place: China | collected 2012
ATCTATGCCAGATTTGGATACTGATGATGATGAATTATATACAATCCCAGGTACTCCACCAAACTTAGCACATGAAGTAAAAGGTGATGCTTTTGCTCCACGTAATAAGTATGCTTTAAATATTGACTTAAGAATTGAACCTCCAATGTTTAAAGTACCTGGTAGTACAACTCATAAAGTTGCTTCATGGTTAATGCATGAAAAAGCACCTAAGGTTGAAATGCCAGTTGAATTAAAAAACAGATTAGAAAAAATGAAAAAGGAGGGTGTTGAATAATGGAAAAGAAAGAACCTATCCTTGTCGTTAAAGATTTGAAACAACATTTTAAAATTAATCGTAACTTTACTGTAAAAGCGGTAGATGGTATTTCATTTGATATTATGCCAGGTGAAACTTATGGTTTGGTAGGTGAATCTGGTTCAGGTAAATCAACTACTGGTAGAAGTATTATTCGTTTATATAAACCAACTTCTGGATCAATTGTTTTCAACGGTAAAGAAATTGGTGGAAAATTAAATAAGGAAACATCTAAAGAATTACATACTAAGATGCAAATGATTTTCCAAGATCCAATGGCTTGTTTAAATCCACGTAAAAAAGTTATTGATATCATTGGTCAAGGTTTAGATATTCATAAATCTTATTCTTCTATCGAAGAAAGAAATGAAAAAATTTATGAAATTCTTGAACTTGTAGGTTTATCAAGAGAACATGCTTCTCGTTATCCACATCAATTCTCAGGTGGACAAAGACAACGTATTGGAATTGCTAGAGCTTTAATTATGAATCCTGATTTAATTATTGCTGATGAAGCTATTTCAGCGTTAGACGTTTCTATTCAAGCACAAGTTGTTAACTTAATGAAAAAGATTCAAAAAGAAACAGGAATTGCATATTTATTTATTGCGCATGACTTATCAATGGTTAAATATATTAGTGATAAAATTGGGGTATTACACCTAGGACATTTAGTAGAAACAGGGACTACTGAAGAAATCTTTGATAACCCAATTCATCCATATACAAAATCATTATTAAGTGCAATTCCTCATCCAAATCCACGTGTAGAAAAAGTACGTAAATCATTTACTTACGATTATAAAGAAAGTGGAGTCGATTATACAAAAGGTACTGAACATTTAGTAGATGGAACTCATTATGTTTTAGCTACTGATGAAGAATTTGAAAAATGGACAAAAAAATAGTTTAGAGCGAAAACTCTAAACTTTTTTATTTAGTAGTATTTTTTAAAATATGAAGTAATATCTCGACTTGTTTTTCCATCATTGTTAAGGAACAATATTCATAAGGACCATGATAATTAAAACCACCTGTACCAAGATTAGGACAAGGAAGTCCCATAAATGTTAAACGTGCACCATCTGTACCACCACGAATTGGTGAACAATAAGCATCCAAACCATTTTCTTTAATAGCAGCTAATGCTTGTTCAACAATAAACATATGATCTTTTAAAGCTTCTTTCATATTTAAGTAGCTTTCAGTAATTGTTAAATCAATAATTTGATAACCATATTTTTTATTTAAGAATTCAACAATGTCAATAAATTCTTGACATTGTTTTTTTGCTTGTTGTAAGTCATGATTTCGAATTATATAATCCATTGTTGTTTCTTCACAAGTTCCTTGAATAGCATGAAGATGATTGAAACCTTCATAGCCTTCAGTAGATTCAGGACGCATATGAACTGGTAATAATGAATCAAATTCATAAGCAACACGTGTAGAATTAATCATTTTATTTTTAGCACTTCCAGGATGAATACTTCTACCATGAATATTCACTTTTGCTGAAAAAGCATTAAAGTTTTCATATTCAACAATGTGAATATCTCCTCCATCAATTGTATAGGCATAATCAGCATTAAAGTATTTCACATCAAAATGATTACTTCCACAACCAATTTCTTCATCTGGTGTAAAAGCAATTTGGATATCATTATGTTTAAATTCAGGATGTGTGTGTAGATATTCAACCATTTGCATAATGATCGCAATTCCTGCTTTATCATCAGCTCCTAATAAAGTTGTTCCATCTGTAGTAATTAAATCATGATGAACAAGATGTAAGAGTTGAGGATATTGTTCAGGGTCTAGATAAAGTTTTTTATCTTCATTTAAAGTAATTTTTTGTCCTTGATAATTTTTGATAATTTGTGGATGAATATCTTTACCACTTGCATCAGGGGAAGTATCCATGTGGGCAATAAAACCTATGACATCTCCTTGATGATTATTATTACTAGGAATTGTTCCATAAACAACACCATATTCATCTATTTTTGCGTTTTCAATTCCTAATGATTGAAGTTCTTCAACAAGATATTTTCCTAATTTTAATTGTTTTGATGTTGAAGGAACTGTTTGTGAATTTTCAACAGATTGTGTATCAAAACTGACGTAATTTAAAAATCTTTCTTTAATTTCCATTTGTCTTCCTCACTTTCTTCATTATTATACAACGAAAAACTATGAACTTCTATGAAATACTTTACAAATCAAAAAATGTAGGTTACCATACAATTCGTAGCCGAACAATATAGGAAGAGTTATATGTATAGAGATCCAATTGGACATCGTATTAAGACTCTAAATAATCTTATGAGAAAAACAATGGATAAGCAGACGGGACGTCCTGATCGTGCAACATTAATGCATTGTTGGATTATTGGTTTTGTTGAAGAAAGAGAGTATATAGGTCTTGATACATTTCCTAAAGATATAGAAAAAGAATTTTCAATTAATCGTTCTACAACATCAGAAATGTTGAAATTGATGTGTAAAAATGGAATGATTACAAGAGAAGAAGTGGATTATGATGCAAGATTAAAGAAGATTGTTTTAACAGAAGCTTCAAGGCAACACAATCGTAATATTGAAGATAAGATGAGAAAAATGCATCAACAATTAATTAAAGATTTATCTGATGATGAAATTAATGCATTTATTAAAATTTCAGATAAGTTAATTAATAACATTAAAGAAGGTTTATAAATATTCATAAGTTCGGTAATGAATAGGAAAGGAAGTAAATTATGGTCAAAACTTTAATGAAACAAATTAAAGAATATAAAAAAGATTCTTTACTTACAATGTTATTTGCAACATTAGAAGTTGTTTTAGAAATTATGATTCCTTTACTTATGGCAAGTTTAATTGATAAAGGAATTGAAGCGGGAAACATGTCAAATGTCACAAAATATGGGGCTTTGATGTTTGTTATTGCCCTTGGAACATTATCTCTCGGTTTTTTAGCAGGAAATCACGCAGCAAAAGCTTCTACAGGATTTGCTGCTAATTTAAGAGATGCGATGTATACTAATATTCAAACATACTCATTTTCAAATATTGATAAATACAGTACAGCTGGACTTGTAACACGTCTTACAACAGATGTTACAAATGTACAAAATGCCTATCAAATGATTATTCGTATGTGTATTCGTGCACCAATGAATCTTATTTGTGCCCTTGCCATGGCGATGATGATCAACTTTAAATTAAGTATGATTTTCGTTGTAGCGATTGTTTTCTTAGTAGCTGTGCTTGTAACAATTATGTATCATGCTACAAAATACTTTAATGATGTTTTTCCTAAATATGATACTTTAAATGAAAGTGTTCAAGAAAACGTTGTAGGTATTCGTGTTGTTAAATCTTTTGTTAGAGAAAAATATGAAAATGAAAAATTTAGAAAAGCAGCACAAAATATTTATAAATTATTTGTTAAAGCAGAATCTGTTTTATCTTATAATAGCCCAGCAATGTTAATTGCTGTCTATGGTTCAATTTTAATGCTTTCATGGTTAGGTGCTAAAGCGATTGTAGGAGGAACCCTTACAACAGGTGAACTTACAAGTTTATTTAGTTATGTAATGAACATTATGATGTCATTAATGATGCTTTCAATGGCATTTGTTATGATTACAATGTCACTTGCTTCAGGAAGACGTATTGCTGAAGTTATTAATGAACAATCTGATTTAGTATCTCCTCAAGAAGCTTTAACTGAAGTAAAAGATGGTTCAATTGATTTCAATCATGTTGTTTTTTCTTATAAACATGGTAGTGGAGAAGCTGTTTTAAAAGACGTTGATCTACATATTAAAAGTGGTGAAACAATTGGTATTATTGGTGGTACGGGAAGTGCTAAAAGTAGTTTAGTTAATTTAATTTCACGTTTATATGATGTAGATGAAGGTAGTGTTGTTGTTGGTGGACAAGATGTGCGTAATTATGATCTTGAAGTTTTAAGAAATGAAGTTTCTGTCGTATTACAAAAGAATGTCTTATTCAGTGGAACAATCTTACAAAACTTAAGATGGGGTAATGAAAATGCCACAGAAGAAGAATGTAAAGAAGCTTGTCGTTTAGCTTGTGCTGATGAGTTTATTGATCGTTTTGAAGATGGTTATAATACGTATATTGAACAAGGTGGTTCAAATGTATCTGGTGGACAAAAACAACGTTTATGTATTGCTAGAGCATTACTTAAAAATCCCAAAATCTTAATTTTAGATGATTCAACAAGTGCAGTTGATACTGCTACAGATGCAAGTATTCAAGAATCATTTAATGAACGTATCCCTGATACAACTAAAATTATTATCTCTCAACGTATTTCATCAGTACAAAATGCAAGTCGTATTATTGTTTTAAATGATGGAGTAGTTGATGGATTTGATACACATGAAAATTTATTAGAAACAAATGAAATTTATCGTACAATTTATGAAACACAAATGAAAGGAAAGGAGGAAAAATAATGAAAGAAGGAACAATGAAACGTTTACTTAAGATGTTATGGAGTAAATATAAGATTCATTTAATTGTTGTTGTTTTATGTATTATTGGAAATGCTTTATTTAATGTTCAAGGAACAATGTTTATGCAAACATTGATTGATGATTATATTGTTCCTTTATTAAAGAGCTCTTCTCCTGATTTTAGTGGATTATTACATGCTTTAATTCGTGTAGCTTGTTTATATGCTTGTGGGGTTGTATGTGCCTTTACCTTTAACCGTATTATGGTTTATGTAACACAAGGGTTCTTAAGAGATTTAAGAATTGATATGTTTGAACATATGGAATCTTTACCAATTCGTTATTTTGACAGAACTCCTCATGGAGATACAATGTCAGTCTATACAAATGATATTGATACCTTAAGACAATTGATTTCTCAATCAATTCCTCAACTTATTTCAAGTTGTATGACAATTGTGACAACATTTGTCTCAATGATTATCTTAAATATTCCTTTAACTGTATTAAGTGTATGTATGTTAATGGTAATGCTTGTAGTTTCAAGAAAACTTGGTTCTTTATCAGGAAAATTCTTCGTTAAACAACAAAATGATTTAGGTAAAGTTAATGGTTATATTGAAGAAATGATTTCAGGTCAAAAAGTTGTTAAAGTGTTCAATCACGAAGAACAAGCTATTGCTGATTTTAGAAAATTAAATGATGAATTAAGAGAAAGTGCTTATCAAGCTCATAAATTTGCTAATATTTTAATGCCTGTTACGGTTCAATTAGGAAATGTTTCTTATATTATTTGTGCCATCGTAGGAGCAATTCTTGCTTTAAATGGACATTTCTCACTTACAATTGGGACACTTGTTGCTTTCTTAACACTTAATAAAAGCTTTAATCAACCAATTGGACAAATTTCTCAACAAATCAATGCTGTAGCGATGGCACAAGCAGGTGCAGGACGTATTTTTGATTTATTAGATCAAGAAAGTGAAGACGATCAAGGTGTTGTGACTTTATGTCGTGTAGAAACTGTTGATGGAAAAATGGTTGAAACAGATAAAAGAACTGGACATTGGGCTTGGAAACATCCACGCAAGGATGGACAAGTTGAACTTGTAGAAATGAAAGGTGATATTCGTTTAGAAGGTGTTGATTTTGGTTATTTTGATGATCGTATGGTTTTACACAATGTTGACGTTTATGCAAATCCTGGTGAAAAGATTGCCTTTGTTGGAGCGACAGGTGCAGGTAAAACAACGATTACTAACCTAATTAATCGTTTCTATGATATTCAAAAAGGATCAATTACTTATGATGGTATTGATATTAAATTGATTAAAAAAGATGATTTAAGAAGATCATTAGGTGTGGTATTACAAGATACACATTTATTTACTGGAACAGTTATGGATAATATTCGCTATGGTCGTCTTGATGCTACGGATGAAGAATGTATTGAGGCAGCAAAACTTGCTAATGCTGATTTATTTGTAAAACATTTACCAGAGGGTTATCAAACAATGCTTACAGGAGATGGAGCTAATTTATCTCAAGGACAAAGACAATTATTAGCGATTGCCCGTGCTGCTGTTGCTAATCCACCAGCATTGATTTTAGATGAAGCAACTTCATCGATTGATTCTCGTACAGAAAAACTTGTACAAGATGGTATGGATAAATTAATGCATGGTAGAACAACTTTAGTTATTGCCCATCGTTTATCAACGATTAAAAATAGTGATTGTATTATGGTTTTAGAACAAGGTCATATTATTGAAAGAGGAAATCATCAATCATTGATTAAAGAAAAAGGTAAATATTATCAATTATATACAGGAGCTATTGAAATGGATTAATCCATCAATAGCTTTTTCTTTGGACTAAACGTCCATTGAAAGAAGAAAAATTGAAAGATAAAATAAGTATAAGAAATGAGGCATTTGTGAGACAAACTTGGGACAAATATTAAGTACATACATGTTATAATCTACTTGTAATAAATCTAGATGACGTTACTTCAACTCAATAGAAAGTAGGTAATGTGTATGATACCCATCAATAAGGTAACCTCTGATAGTGCATGTCGGACATTCTTAAGTAATGATGTCAGTTTTGCATCTTTTATTAATGCAGTTGTATTTGAAGGAGAACAACTCATTCGTCCTGAAAATCTTGTGCGTTATGAAAATGATACAGCTTTTATTATCAATGATTCAAAAAGAATAGAGGATAAAAAAAGAAGAAGAGATATTGTTGTTAAAAGTGATATAAATGGAATCTACTGTATACTAGGAGTAGAACATCAAAGTAGTGTTGATCAAGCAATGGTGGTTAGATGTGCCATCTATGAAATGTTGGAATATTTAAAACAGTTAGAAAATAAAGAGTATAAAAGATTAGTACCACAAATCATGGTTGCCTTTTATACAGGACCAAAGAAATGGAATGTACCTGTAAAACTCAGTGATTATTTTGAAATACCAGAAGAATTAAAGAAATACTTTAATGATTGGAAAATCATCTTAGTAGATGTTAAAGAAATGGATACAAGTAAGATCAAAGATGAACAAACACGCTATTTTATAGAAGCCATTCAAGCAATGTATAAGGGAGACTATATAAAATTACATCAAAAAAGAAAGATGAATACCAATAATTTGATTTATGCAGCGATAATTACAGGAAGTTTGGATATGATTAAAGATATTGTAGAAGGAGATGAGATGGATATGTGCGAAGGAATGGAAAGAATGGCAGAAGGATTTAGAAGTGAAGGACGTGAAGAAGGTATTCTTGTTGGAAGAGTTGAAGGTAAATTAGAAGAAAAACAAAATACTTTATTAATGCAATTAAGATGTAAGTTAGGAGATTTATCAAAAGAAACAGAAAATACGATAAGAAGTAGTACGATGGAAAAACTAAATAAGCTTACAGTATCTATTTTTGATATACAAAGTGAAAATGATGTTTTAAAGTTAATTCATTAAACAAAAAAAAGAAATCATGAAAAGCAATGATTTCTTTTTAAATATTATTTTAAAGGAACTAATAATTGAATTGATTTTTGTAAATTATGTACATCAATAGGAAGATGTGTGCCTTCTTCACCATCTATATCCATTGTAAGATCTTGATCACAAGTAATGTGAATATGTTGTCCTTGAATATAATGGATAAAAGGACTCTTATCGTGTTTACCAAAACGATAATCTTTAATGAGTGCAATTAAATCTGTGATTGAACATCTTTTTACAATCACTAAATCTAATTTACCATCATTGATATCTGCAAAAGGAATAATACCATCGAAACCACCAACACGATTAGTGTTTGTAATTGCAAACATATAAGCATCTTCTTCAAAAGATTCATTATCTACAGTTACATTTAAATGAAGATTTGTTGATAATTGTTGAGGAAGTTGTGTCATTCCTTTAAAATAATAAGCTAAAGGACCAAATTTTTTCTTTTCTTCTTTTGATACAACAAACGAAATATCAGAAAACATTCCCGCTGCTGCTACATTAATAAAATATTGGTCATTGATTTTCCCAACATCACTAGAAATAACATTGAAATTTTTAATCATTTCCACAATACCATTTACTGAACTTGGAATATTTAAATAATTAGCAAAATCATTAACGGTACCTGCTGCTAAAATACATAAAGGAATTTTTTTATGACTATCAACCATTCCAGAAATAACTTCATTTAAAGTACCATCACCACCAACAGACATGATAAAATCATATTGATTTTCATCACAGTCTTTTGCTTTATAATAGGCATCATCTTTTTTTTCTGTATAAAATATTTCAAAATGTTCTACAATGTTTTGTAATGTTAATTGACCAATAATACGATCTAGTTTATTTTGAATAATATGTTTTCCAGATGATGGATTTATAATAATAAGACAACGTTTCATGTTATTACCTCACTTAAATATACTATATACATTTTAAAACAATTAAAAAAGATATACAATCATTGTTTCAATGATTATAATAAAATAGAATAAGCAAAGGAGTTTATTATGGCAAAATTTTATGCAGTAAAAGAAGGAAAAAAACCAGGAATTTATATGTCATGGGATGAATGTAAAGAACAAGTTAATGGTTATTCAGGAGCAGTTTATAAATCTTTTACAAGTGAAGATGAAGCAAAAGCATTTATTGGTAAAGAAGTAAAAAAAGTAAGTGATGATTTAACTTTACTTGCTTATGTTGATGGTAGTTATAATATTAAAACAAAAGAATATGGCTATGGTTGTGTTTTAATTGAAGGGCAACAAGTTATTCAACAATTATTAGGTAAAGGGAATATTCCTGAGTATTCTTCAATGCGTAATGTTTCAGGAGAAATTCTTGGGTGTATGAATGCTATTCAATATGCGATTGATCATCATTATCCTTCTATATGTATTTACTATGATTATGAAGGTATTGAAAAATGGGCGACAGGTTTATGGAAAGCAAATAAGGAACAAACTCAAAATTATGTTAAAACAATCAATGATATGAAAAAGAAGATAGATATTTATTTTCAAAAGGTTTTAGCACATAGTGGGGATTATTATAATGAAGTTGCTGATGGGCTGGCTAAAAAAGCAGTGGGTATAAAAAAATAAAGCTTGAAAATTAAGCTTTATTTTTTTTAGCAATAATATTAATAATAATATAAACAACTAGAACAATAGCAAAAATCCATAAGAAATCGCTTTTGATATATTGAGCATCACCAGACCAACATCCAAACCATTCTCCACATTTTTTAACAAGAATAGCAAGTGCATAAGATAATGTACCACATCCAATAACACTTAATAAGACTTTCACAATTTTATTAAGAATCTCTTTAAATAAAATAATAGAGATAAAACATACAGCTGTAACAAATACATTAATAACAAAATGCATATAATTTCCTCCTTTAGATACCTTAATAAAATAGCATAAAATCAAGGTAAATGCAATAAAACGTGAACTAATAGATAAATTATGATAAAATATTTTTGGAGGATTTTAATTATGAAATTACTAACAGTATGTATCCCTTGTTATAACTCAATTATGGAAATGCATAAAGCAATTAACTCATGTCTTTTAATGAAAGATGAGGTAGAAGTTTTAATTGTTGATCGTCATTCACATGATGAAACTTTACAAGTTGCTAGAGAATATGAAGAAGCTTATCCAGATACCGTTAAAGTTATTACAACTAAAGAAGATGTTCCTTTTTTAAAAACAGCTTTAAAATATAGCGAAGGACTTTATTTTAAGATACTTCAATGCTTTGATTATTTAGATCAACCATCACTTGTAAGTGTTGTAGAAACAATTCGTGATTTTATTCGTATTCAAGCAAATTTAGATGTATTACTTACAGATTATAAATATGTAGTTCCTCAAAAAAAAGAAAAAAGGGTTTCATATAAAAATATTTTTCCAACAGAAACTATTTTTGAATGGCATAATATAAAAGCATTTCATAAGCATTTTCAAATAGATTTAGGATCAGTTATTATTAAAACAAGTACTCTAAGAAAAATAAAAACGGATGAAGAAAATATTTTTTATAATGAGTTAACCGTTTATGGAATAATTCCTTATATTAAATCAATGTATTATTTAAATGTACCATTTCATTGTTATGGATCACATCGAAAAATTCATATTTCTAAATCAAATAGCTATATAGATTTAATGAAAAGTTTATGGGATTTATATGATGTTTATTCATTAAAGAGTAGAAGACAAAGAACTTATGTTATTGAATATTTATCAAAGGTCTATGTGCTTACTGTTTATTTATTATTAAAATCAAATCAAAAGGAACAAATTGAATTATTAAATGCATATTTAGGATTTAATGATCCTAAATTATACAAAGCACTTACAAAACGTGTTTATGGATTTTTATTAAGTAGTAATAATCAAAAATTATATGATATGTTAATTAAAATATTTGAAAAAGTATATCAATTAGAAATAGAGGAATAGAATGAAGAAGAAATTATTATTTGTTATACCCTTAAGTTTATTTGTTTTAGATTATTTATTGATTTATTTTCAAATCATCCAACCATTAGATTGGATGATTTATCATTTAGTACAAAATTTAAGATGTGATTTTATGACATCCTTTTTTAAACTTTGTTCAACATTAGGAAGTACATGGTTTTATGTTTTATTAGTTGTAGTATTAATGTTTTTAAAAGATAAAAAAGAACTTTTGATAGGTATCCATTTACTAATAGGACAAGGAATAAATAGACTTATTAAATATATTATTAAAAGACCAAGACCTCCTCAAAGATTACATTTAGTAAAAGAAACGAATTATAGTTTTCCTAGTGGCCATAGTATGTCAGCGATGATTGGATATGGATTATTGATTATAGAAGTTTATCAAAGTTCTTTAAAATATAAAAAACTTATCATGACATTATTAGCAATGATGATTTTATTAATAGGTTTAAGTAGAATTTATCTAGGTGTACATTATTTTTCTGATGTTATAGGTGGCTTTTTGCTGTCTTTAAGCTATTTATTATTTATTTATTATAATACCTCACTTTATACATAGAATGTGTAAAGGAGGTTTTTTTATTGGATATTGATATCATTAGTGGTTTATATCATTATGGTTTGACCATTATAAAATATGAACAAGATTATTGTTTAGTAGATTTAAAGACTCAAGAAGTTTATGAAAAAATGAGTATTTATTATATAAAAAGATTATTAAGAAGTTGGAATAAGCATCGTAAAAATATAGAGAGTGTGATATAATGGAAAAAAGTTTGAGGTGGTTTAAAATGAGGACAGTAAAGAATTATGTAGGAATTATTTTGTGTGCGTGTGTTATTATTTTTATTTATAAAACATTTGATATTTCATTGTTTTCCAATATTTTATCAGCTTTTATTCCTTTAATAGTAGGAGCAATACTTGCTTATTTTTTACAACCATTGGTTTATAAATTTGAAATGTTTTTAGATTCTTTTCAAAATAAAAAACTTATTAAATATAGTCATACAATTTCTTCTATTTTTGTTTTTGTTGTCTTTGTTTTAATTATTGTTGTTTTAATGATTGCAATCATTCCAGCACTTGTCAATTATGTTGTTAATATTGCGGATAATTTAACCTTGTATATTAAAAACTTTGAAAAAACATTGGAAACTTATTTAGGAAGTAATCTTGCCAGTGAAGTTATCATTAAGATAGATGAAATGGTTGTTAAATATGTTAATTCAATTGAAGCTATTGATCCTATTGCGACACTTGGGACTCTCTTTAAAGCAGGAAGTACGATTATTACAGCTGTTTTAGGTTTGATTTTTACACCTTATGTTTTAATTGAAGCAAAAAAGCTTGTAGGTATCTTTGATCGTTTATGTTCACTTTTTATGTCAAAAGAAAAAATAGAACTTATTCATGATTATGCAGTACGCTCACATCGAATCTTTGGACAATTTATTTATGGTAAATTCTTAGATTCGTTAATTATTGGAATTATCGCATTTATTGGACTCGCTATTTTAAAAGTAAAATTCTTCCCAATTCTTGCTGTCTTTATTTTGATTACGAATATGATTCCTTATTTTGGACCATTTATCGGTGGGTTTCCTGCTGTTCTTGTAGCCTTGATGACAGGAGATTTATTCCATGCTTTAGCGGTCTTAGTTTTTGTCTTTGCTTTACAACAATTTGATGGTTTATTCTTAGGACCAAAGATTCTAGGAGATGTTGTTGGTATTTCACCATTTTGGGTTTTACTTTCTATTACCGTCTTTGGACATTTCTTTGGCTTTATTGGAATGTTCCTTGGAGTACCAATGATTTGTGTCATTCGTATGCTTTTTAATGATATCATTGACTTTCGTAATAAAATGAAAGAATTAGATACATAGATTGTATTTTAAATAAATATTTGTTAGGATAATAGAGGCTTTGTCCTCGTAGCATAGCTGGATAATGCAATCGCCTCCTAAGCGATAGATCGGGTGTTCGAATCACCTCGAGGACGCCATTATGATTAAAAAGTCTTGATTTTCTAAGACTTTTTTATTAATTATAATTTGGCAATAGAAGTGAAAATAATAAATAAAAGTTGATAGAAAAAAATGTGTAATGTAGATGATTGTTTAAATAGTTCAATTAATTACAATAGATGAGGTTGAATATGATAATAGGTTTTTTATTTACTATAAAGGGTGCATTTAATATATTGAAGGGGTTAAACTATTTTATTTTCAAAGATAATTTTAAAATGATTCCTATGGAATTAACATCTGTATATAAATCACCTGTTAGTGTTCATGAAATTACGTATATGTATTGTTATCAATCTATTCATCAAGGAACGAATGTAAAATATAAAACCAAAGGACATGATTATAAAAAAGAAGTAGGAGATATTGACTTCTTTTATTATGATGAAAGATTACATATTGTTTATGAAGATGAAGAATATGTTACTTCTTATATGATTTTAGGAATATTTTTATTTTTATTTGGATTAAGAATAATTTTTTTGTACATATAAAAGAGGATATGATATTTTAAATTTAATGCAAAAAAAGATTGTAGGACAGTATCTACAATCTTTTTTGTTTTGGTATTAGAACAAAACTCCTAATATTTATGTTTGTGTTCTGATATCAGAACACAAGATGCTGTTTGATGTTTTTTGTTCTATAATGAGAACATGAAATAATATGATATTTGTTAATTTTATTTATACACAAATATGATAAAATAAAGTCACAAGGGGGATTTGTATGGAAAAAGAATTGAACTGGGCAGTCATAGGAACAGGTGTGATTGCTAATGAAATGGCACAAGCTTTACAAAGGATGGATAAAACACTTTATGGAGTTGCTAATAGAACACAGGCAAAAGCTATTGATTTTGCAAAGAAGTATGGTGTTAAAAAAGTCTATGATGAAATTGATGAAGTGTTTGATGATGAAAATGTTGATATTATTTATTTGGCAACATCACATAATACACATTATCAATTTATGAAAAAGGCGTTAGAACATGGAAAGCATTTATTCGTAGAAAAATCAATTACGTTAAATAGTCGTGAATTAGATGAAATGATGGCACTTGCTAAAGAAAAAAAATTAATTCTTGCAGAAGCCATGACCATTTGGCATATGCCAATCTATAAAGAATTATGGAAAATCGTGCAAAGCGGTGAACTTGGTAAAATGCAAATCATGACAGTAAACTTTGGAAGTTTTAAAGAATATGATATGAATAATCGTTTCTTTAATATGAATCTTGCTGGTGGAGCTTTATTAGATATTGGGGTTTATGCTCTTTCTGCAGTACGTAGCTTTATGTCTAAACAGCCAAATGAAATAGTAAGTCAAGTGAGGTTTGCACCTACAGGCTCTGATGAACAAGCAACGATTTTACTTAAAAATGAAGATCAACAAATGGCAACGATTGCTTTATCAATGCATTCAAAACAACCTAAAAGAATTATGATTTCATTAGAAAAAGGGTATATTGAAGTTTATGAATTTCCTCGTGGACAAAAAGCAACGATTGTGGATGCTGTAACAGGGAAACAAACAGTTATTGAAAAAGGAAATACTGAAAATGCACTTTATTATGAAATGTGTGATATGGAAGAAGCTGTTAGAAATCAAGATGCTTCACATTTAAATTTAGAGTATACAAAGGATGTCATGGATATTATGAGTCAACTTCGTAAAGAATGGAAAATGCAATATCCAGGAGAAAAATGGTAAGGACAATTTTTTGTCCTTTTCTTTATGCAATGATAAAATAAAGTAAATAAAGGAGGATCATTATGGATAAAGTATTAAAATTTTTAAAAGATGCAGAAACTTATTATTTAGCAACAGTAGAAGGTGATCAACCAAGAGTAAGACCCTTTGGAACAGCACATGTTTTTGAAGGAAAGCTTTATATTCAAACTGGAAAAGTCAAAGATGTTTCGAAACAACTTCATCAAAATCCTAAATCAGAAATTTGTGCTTTTAAAAATGGAGAATGGTTACGAGTAAGTGGAAAATTAATCGAAGATGATCGTAATGAAGCAAGACAATCTATGTTAGATGCTTATCCAAGTTTACAAAAGATGTATAAAGCAGATGATGGAAATACGGAAGTTTTCTATTTTGAAAATGCTACAGCTATTTTTTCATCATTTATTCATGAACCAGAAATTATTGAATTTTAATCATAAGTTACCTATTAAAGAAGCTGTAATTTTTATATAAATGGACAAATAAGATGAATTGTCAATATATGGATAGATAAAGAGGATTATGCATTGTTGTTAATATTTCATTTAATATAATAGAATTAGATAAAAGAAAGGATGAAATATCTATGTTAAAGAATGAAAAAGGACAAGCAGTTGCACCAAAAACAGTCATAATGACAAAAAAAGATTTTGAAGATCAAGGAAATACCCGTGTTTATTGGTTAGGTGGAGGAGGAGCCATGATCAATGACCATGGAACAGTGATTATGATAGATCCCCTATTAGAAGGATTTGATATGCCTTTATTGATTGATATGCCAATTGATGTAAAAGATGTAACGCATGTTGATGCTATTTTAGTATCCCATGTAGATAACGATCATTATTCAAGACCAACGTGTAGAGATTTAAAAGATATTTGTAAAGAATATCATACTTCTTATTATGTTGCTTCTTTAATGAAAGAAGAGTGTGGTGTAGATGGAATTGGACATGATATAGGAGATCATATTCAAATTAATGATATTGATGTTGAACTTACACCTGCTGATCATGCTTGGCAAAATCAAATTGCTAAATATAATTATCGTGTATGGGAAAATCGTGAATATTGTGGTTTCTATGTAAAAACACCAACAAAGAAAATTTGGTATGTAGGAGATTCTAAATTGATGGACTGTCAATTACATATGGACCCGCCAGATGTTATGTTCTTTGATTTTGCAGATAATCCTGTGCACATTGGTTTAGAAAATGCCTATAAACTTGCCAATACTTATCCAAATACAAAACTTGTTTTAATTCATTGGGGAAGTGTTGATGCACCTGAAGCAAGTGCTTTTAATGGAAATCCACAAGATATTTTAGACAATGTCGTTAATCCTGAGAGAGTTGTTATTTTAGCACCTGGTGAAGAATATGTTGTTGATTAAGAAGTAGAAATCATGAGATACAGTGAAGTTAAAGATTTTAATTATGATGATTGTTTTAAATTTTGATGTTTAATTGCGAACAACATGATAAACATAAAGAACCATTTACGATTAGAATTTATATGGATGATCTTATTATCTTTCAATATATCATGCAAGGTAGAGATGTAGGGAATATTCCCTGGTTAGAACGTAAAGCAAATGCCGTTAAAAAGACAGGAATGTCTTCTATAGAAGCTTTCTATGCGGCAAATGAAGGAAAGTTTCCTGGATTAAAAGATGATCCAACGGTTGCTTTATATGGTGGAGGTTATCCATTATATAAAGATGGAAAAATCATTTGTATTGTATGTGTTTCAGGAATGGCACATGAAGATGATGCAAAGTTAGTAGAAGAAGCTGTTATTGAATACTTACAAACAAAATAAATTTATGAAGGACATGCAAAGCCTGTCCTTTTGTTAATACTTTAAAGGCATAAAGTTTATAAAATATAAGTATTAGATAACAAAGAAAAATAATTATATGATATCTTCAATAAAAAATATCAAGATAACGTTATATTATCATTGATTATTGGAGGTATCAAAGATGAAAAAGTTTTTTAAAGAAAATATTGTTTTAATTGTACTTATTGCTTTATTAGTAGGTATGTTTATCATGAAAAATCAAATTCTTTCTATTTATAATGATAGACATCAAAAAGTAAAAGAAATAGAAGTTTTAGATAAAAATACTTTAAAAGAAAAGACAAATATAAGAGAAAATAAAGATGTTCTTATTATTAATGAAAGAGAAAATGAAAATATTTCTATTTTAACACAAATGATTCAAGAAAAAATAACTTGTACTTTTTATCAATTAAATACAAATGAAACAATTCATATAGAAAACTATGATTTGATTCTTATTGGAATTGATGGAACAAATGAACAAAATATTAATGTGATGAAAAACTATTTATCCACTATAGATTTTAAAAGATGTGATATTTCCTTTTATTGGATAGGCGCATTCAACAATCAACAATTCGAAGGTGATATAACCAAAAATATACATAACGGAAATATTTTAAACGGATTTGGCGTGAATGGTGATGAAATTTCTGAGAAAGAAGATGTAAGTTATCTTATGGATGGTTGGCTAACATCTGTAAGTTATCATGAAGAATAAGTTTGAGATTGCTTAAAATAAGGCAAAATACTATATTTTGGATAGGTGATGAAGATGGAACTAAGAGTATTAAAATATTTTTTAGTGATTGCTCGTGAAGAAAACTTTACGAAAGCTGCAAAACAATTACATATTACCCAACCGACTTTATCAAGACAAATAGCTCAATTAGAAGATGAACTAGGTGTGACTTTATTTGAAAGAAATAATCATAAAATTATTTTAAGCGAAGATGGGATGATTTTAAAAAGAAGAGCACAAGAAATTCTTTCTTTAGCGAATAAAACCAAACAAGATTTCTTATATAAAGATGAACATCTTGAAGGAACAATTTCTATTGGTTGTGGTGAATTTCAAGCAACGAAATGTCTAACTGATTGTATTTCTTCTTTTAGAAAAGAACATCCTTATATTAAATATGAACTCTATAGTGGTAATACGAATAATATTAAAGATAATATTGAAAGAGGCTTTATTGATTTAGGATTGATGTCTTGTCCTATTGATCTTTCTAAATTTGAAAGTGTTGAAATGCCTTTAAAAGAAACATGGAGTGTCTTAGTAAAAAAAGATAGTCAACTTGCACGTAAAGAATTTATTGAACCTCAAGATTTAATTGATCTTTCAAGTGTTACATCTATTGGTGATTATCAAGAAACGATTCTTAATAATTGGTTTGGAAAATATCAAGACCAAATGAATATTGTAGCAAGAGGAAATCTTATTTATAATGAAGCACTCTTTGCACAAAGTAATGTGGGTGCTGTTTTGGGTATCAAGCTAAATTATGATTATAAAGATTTATGTTTTATTCCTTTAAAGCCATCACTTCATCAACAAACAGCACTTGCTTGGAAAAAGGAACAATTCTTTTCACCAGCAACAACTGCTTTTATCAAATATGCCAAAGAATACTTTAAGAGATGATAGAAATATCATCTCTTTATTTTAATTCAAAATAGATTGAAAGGTAAAGTAAAAAAAGAACTGAAATTTTTCAGTTCTTTGCATAGAATTACTTCGAAATACAATAAATTATATATGAACCAATAAATCCTATAATGATGCTTGTAATATCAAAATATCCTGTTAGTGTAAGTAATTTTACTAATTTGAATATAATTATAATTATGAATGATGATATGATAAAGTTCTTATTTGAGTTTAATTTAGAGAAAACTCTTGGAAGAAGATATCCTAATGGCATAAATTGAACAAAAGAAATAATACATTGTTTTATTGAAATGCTATGCAGTGGTACTAAATTTGTTGAATGACAAATAGCTTCAAAATACGAAAGCCCACCTATATTGTTAATACCTTGATTTATATATGAAATGAATATCATTAATATGAGATATATTGTTAAAAGATATTTATATGTTGATTTCTTCATTTGTTTTAGCTCCTGTTTTTAAAATTATATATTTAGAGTAGAGTGTTTTTTCATAATTGTCGTATGCTTCACCGTTATATTTCATTACAATATCATTAACTATTTTCAAACCTAATCCATGATTTTCACCCTTGGAAGATTTAAAATGTGATTTAATGGGATTTTTTATTGAATGATTACAAACTTTAATAATTATGTCATGATTATATACAATATCAACATTTATTGTATTGTCAGATGTATTTTCTAAAGCATTATCTATTAAATTCATTAGAATAATTAAAATGTCAAAGCCCATATTGCTTAGCTGTGATAAGTCTGTTGAATGAATATCAAAGTTAATATTATCATGAGATTCTAGAATTGAGTTTAGATAACTATCAATATAAGAGATATTACAGAAGCGATTCATTTTTGATGTAACATTTGTATTTATTAATTGATCAATATATTGTAAAGAAGCTTCTGTATTTTGATATGCGATAAGTTGCTTAAGATTAAGTAAATGATTTTTATAATCATGTTTTAATTTTCTTAAATCTTCATTTTCTATTTCAAGTCCTTGATAATAAGCTTTATCAAGGACTTGAGCTTTATACATAGACATATTTATATCTTCTTTTCTTTTGAGAATATAACAGTAATTAAGAGAAACTACTATAATTATTGATAAAAGAAGAAATCCTAAAATGAGTAAACCCAAATAATAATTTAAGTTATTAATAAAGAAATTATAGGATAAAATGAACATGAATATAAAAAGTATGATATTAATCAGTATTATAAGAACAAGATCATAAATATTAAATTGTACTGAATTATTTAAGAATGATAATTCATTTAAATAATAGAAAGCCATTAAACTCATAAAAATTGCAATGCAGTCAATGTTTGCCAAATAAAAAATTGAAAACTGAGTAGAATTTTCAAGCATAAAAATAAGGAAAACATAGCTTAGTAGATAAAATAATACAATAATTAAAGAATTATAATATGACTGAAAAAAATTCAATTTTCTAATCAGCATAAAACATATAGTAAAATAGATAAGTTTTAGAAGAGAACTTAAAAGAAAATAATCATTAATAAAGCTCATAGAAATAACATAAATAACAGTTGTTATTAAGCAGTTTTTTATAATAATTATCTTTGATTCATTATGATTGCTGAAAGAAAATAAGATTCCTATAAGAATACCAATAACATAATTATATATTTCTAGCATTATAAATACTCCTTTCTAAAATTTTAATTTTCAAGTCTTTTTGATTTCTTCTACTTACTTGAAATTCATTGTGGTTTATTTTAACAGTTCCTTTGTTATAAATAGGGTCCATATCTAAATTAATAATAATATTACGATTGATTTGATAGAAACGATCATCTAATTCTTTTGATAAAAGAGATAAGGATTTTTCAGAAAGCTTTATTTTAGAATTGTTATTAAGATAAATAGTAGTATCACGTAAACTATATTCAATATAAGCAATCTGAGTAAAATATATATCAAATTCTTTACCATCTTTTATAATTGTTAGATGTTCTTTTTTTATTATTCTACAAATGATATCGTCAATTTCTTCTAAATGGCTTTTTTCAACGAAGCCAATAACATTTCTATTAAAACATTTTTTGATCATTTCATCATGACTTGAAATAAAAATGATATCAAGGTGTTTATATGATAAAGATTGGGCGATATCAATACCGCTAATATTCGGCATTTCTATATCTAAAAATAAAAGTTCAAAGGAATCTATATGATTTTTTAAATCGTTATAATTTGTGTATATTGAAATATCAAAATGATATTTAGACAAATAATTTTCTAAACTTTTACAAAATGAAATATTATCATCCAATATTGCAACTCTCATATAATCACCTCACTTTACAATTTAATTATATATGATTTAAATGAATGAAAAAATACCATCCATGAGTATTTAAGACCGTTCAATCCTTTAATATTTCTTTTATATTAAAGGATACATACAATATAAGTAGCTGGCCAGGTAATATAAAAAAGGAGAAAATTTATATGAAAAACAAAAAAATTATACGTATCATTATATTGTTATATATAGTGTTATTATTTGTATACCCTTATATTCTAGGAAGAAATGTAAGTGATATTAATGGTTCTTTACCATTCTTTGACAAGATAGTTCAAAATACTAACTTAATTCCATTTAATTTTAATTATGATATTAATTTAGATATTATTGTAAAAAATATTGCTTTGAAATTACTTTTATTTGTACCTTTTGGAATGATAATGAAAAAAGAAGTTACTTTTAAACAAGGTATATGTGCTTTATTATTACTTAGTATATGCAAAGAAATATTGCATTTAGTTACATTTACAGGTTATTTTGATATAAATGATATTTTATTATATATTGTAGGATATTTAATTGGATGGTATTTAATAAAATTAGGAAACTCACAAAAACAATTAACACATGAATGATTATAAAGATTTATGTTTTATTTCTTTAAAGCCATCACTTCATCAACAAACAGCACTTGCTTGGAAAAAGGAACAATTCTTTTCACCAGCAACAACTGCTTTTATCAAATATGCAAAATAATACTTTAAGAGATGATAGAAATATCATCCTTTTTTTAATACCTAAAAGGTATGATTGATGATAAATTATAAGTATTAGAAATAGATGTAAAGGCGAATTATAATAAAGGTGTAAAGAAAGAGTGATACTTATGACAATTGAAGAAGCAAGTAAAAAATACAACATACCAATAAAAATATTAAAAGAATACGAAAGCTGGGGTTTATTTCAAGAAGTAAAAAAAGTGATGGGTTCTTGGCAATATGATGAAACAGACTTAGAAAGATTGAGTTTGATTATGACGCTACATGATTTAGATTTTACAGTCGAAGAGGTAGAAAAATATATGAAACTTTCTTTAGAAAAAAATGAAGGTGAATGTTTAAATCTTTTAAATAAAAAAAGAAAAGGAATCTTAGATGAAGTTCATCTAAAAGAAAAACAATTATTAAGAATTGATTATTTAAGATATGAGATGGATTGGGAAAATAAGGGATGAAAAAGATTTGTACATTGATGCAACCTTTAATTTTAGTTTTTACCTGTAGTGCTTGTAGTAATAAAAAAGCAATTGCTAAAAAGGAAACAAAACACAAACAGATTTAAAAGAAGTTAATTCAAAATCATTAGTTATTTATTTCTCTTGGTTTGGAAGTACCCAAAATATTGCCAAGGAAATACAAAAACAAACCAATTCAGACATCTTTGAGATTGTTCCTGAAGTTGCTTATAGTGATGATTATGATACGGTTGTTGATGATGTGAAAAAGGAACAACAAGAAAAAGCAAGACCAAAGATTAAAAATAAAATTGAAAATATTGATGAATACGAAACCATTTACGTAGGATATCCAAACTGGTGGGGAGATATGCCTATGATTCTTTATACATTCTTTGATGATTATAATTTATCTAACAGAACGATTGCACCATTTTGTACAAGTGGTGAAAGTAGATTGTTAGATACTGAAAAAACAATTCAAGTAGTGGTACAGTGGTAAAAGGATTGCACGTTTCAAAGTCAGCATTAAAAGAGGATTCAAACGATGTAAAAGAATGGGTAAATGAAATTAAATAAAAGGAGAGAAGAAGGATGAATTTATATGCAACAGATAAAGAATATAAAGAAAGATTTGATTATTTTTTAGAAGAAGTTAAAAATGATGAAGGAAATAAATTAGATGAACCTACTCGTTATTTAGCTATCTTATCCGTTTTAATGGGAAACCAAGGAATTTGTGCTTATGAAGAAGTTCTTGAAAAAGCTTTAGATGTTTTATCACCTATACAAGTTAAAGAAATGGTTTATCAAGCAACTGACTATTTAGGATATGGAAGAATGCTCGAATTTTTAAAAGTTACAAATGAAGTATTTAATAAAAAAGGAATCGAACTTCCATTACAGTCACAAACAACAACGACAATTGAAAATAGATTAGAAAAAGGAATCCAAGCACAAGTAGATATCTTTGGTGAACATATGAATGAAGCTTGGAAAAAAGCAACAGTCAATAAATGGTTAGCTTCTAACTGCTTTGGTGATTACTATACAAGAACAGGTCTAGATTTAAAACAAAGAGAAATGATTACTTTTTGTTTCTTATATGGACAAGGTGATTGTGTTCCTCAAGTTATGGCACATATTCAAGGAAACTTAAATTTAGGTAATGATAAAGCTTTCCTTACAAATGTTGTTTTACAATGTGTTCCATATATGGGATATCCTCGTAGCTTAAATGCACTTGCTTGTATTAATAAAGTAGAAGACTAAATATTGAATATTTGTGGTATTGCAAAGCAATACCACTTTTCATATATAGAGGGGTGGGAAAACGATGGAAACTATTGTATTACAAGGAAGTTTACCAGTAAATGATCAATGAATATCCTCTGAAAACTTTATCAAGTGAGCAAATGAAAAGAGGTATGAAGTAAGAAGCTTTAAGGTTTCGAAAATGAATATTAAACCTTGTCTTGGCTGGGTTGCCAAATCATTATTACGTAATGATTTCTTTATGGACAAATATAGGATTTTATAACAAAAAAAGGGTTTAGCTGAACCCTTATTCAATTTCTATCCAATATCTTTGAATTGTTTTTCCGTCTTTAACAATTTCATTTTCTAAAAGAGCACCATTGTTTTTAATTGATTTTGCAGAACCAATATTATCCTTATCACAAACAAGAAGTACTTTATCAATATTTAACTTTTGACATTCTTTTAAAGCTAAACCGATGATTTTGGTTGCATAACCTTTTCTTCTTTCACTGGGTCTTACCCCATCTCCAATATGTCCACCATAATTTAATAAATAATCATTAAGTTCATGACGAATGTTGACGGCTCCAACCATTTTGTTTCTTTCTACATCTAAGGCGAAAAATGTTGAATCTTCTACCAAACCAGGTTTTGGATTTTTTAAATCAAGATTATTAATATAATAATCAAAATTATGATAATCATTTTTAAAAATAGAAGCTGGAGAAGTATTAGCTTCAGAATGATTATTATTATAATCAATCCACTCCTTCAACATATCAACAATTAAATTTTGATATTCATTTGATGCTTTTACTAATTTAATAGACATAATATAATCTCCTTTTATTAAAATATTTCTATTATTATAACATTTGTAGAACATAATAAAACCCTTTATTAAGTTGTACTTAATAGAGGAAAAGTGCATATTATCTATTTTATTAAATATTTTAATAAATCTTTAATTGTGACAATGCCATAAAAACATTGGTTTTTTAAAACAATAATATCTTCATAAAAATGTGAATGTTCATTTTCAAGAAAAAGTTGACAAACATTTTTAATAGGAAGATGTGATGGAACAATCAAAGAATCTTTAAAAAGATTAGGTTCAACAATATCTAAATCACAAAGTATATTTTCTCTTTTTAAATAACCTAAATAATGTCCTTCATCATTGATAACATAAATTTTTTGAGTGGTATTATTTTCTTCAAAAATTTGATAAGCATTATTTATATTTTGATAAGTTTTTAATGTACAAGGGAAATGACAAAGAAAATCTATTGTAGGAATATCTAATGTTTTCTTATATTTGTTGTATAATTTTTTGATAGTTTCTTTGATATCTGGTAAAAGATCATCAAAATTATCAACAGGTTTCTTTAAATAATAACCTTGACCATATTCAATACCTAATTGAATTAAACATTCAAGTTCTTCCTTTGTTTCAATACCTTCAACAATTAATTTATAATGCATAGCTTTACAATAGTTGACCATGACTTCTACCATTGTACGCTTATCTTTATTTAAATGAATATCTTGAATAAGTTCTTTATCTAGTTTGATATATTCAGGTTGTGTATGATTGATTCTATTTAAATTAGAATAACCTGAACCAACATCATCAATAGCAATTTCAAAACCTTGACTACGATAATGTCTAACGGCTTGTTTAAATAAATGTTTATCCTCAATAGAAGTTGTTTCCGATAATTCAAAGACAATATTATTAGAATCTAAATGATATTTTTTTAAATATTCTTTTGTAAATCCTTGAACAAAATCTGAATCTAATAAAATATTAGCATCTACATTAATAAATAACTTCTTACCTAAAGGCATTTGTTGACTTGCTTTAATAGCACATTTACGACATAGTTGATCTAATTTCCATGATTGTTCAAGTGTATTGGCAATCTTGAACAATTCTTCAATATTAAGAGTACATGATTCTAAAGTGATACGGCTTAAGGCTTCAAAAGATACTATTTCTCCTGTTTTTAAGGAAACAATAGGTTGAAAAACACTTTTTATTTTCTTTTCATTAATTATTTTAAAAAATTCATTGATTTTCTTTTCGTTTAATTTCATTTATCTATCCTCTATTCTTTTTAAAATATATAGAAAGAAGAATGATATTTCTATCAATAAAAACTAAGGAAATTGTAAAAAATAGGTAAAAAGATTTTGTTATAATAAAACAAAGGAGAAAGCATATGAAAGAAATAGAATATAAAGTACTAGGTGTAGATGATTTAGAATTATTAGTAAAGATAAGAATAAAAGATTTAAAAATGTTTTCTAATCAAAAAATAACAAATTCTACAATAGAAAACATTAGAGTTTTTTATAAAGAAAAAATGTTAAAAGATGAATGTCATACATTGGTGGGCTATCATTTAAATCAAATTATTTCAACAGCTACAATTTACTATTATGATATCCTTCCAAGTAATGAAAATTCCAAAGGAAAAGTTGGACAAATAACGAATGTTTGGGTAGATGAAAATTATCGACATTTAGGGATTGGTAGATATATGGTAGAATATCTTATTGAAAATTATCAAAAAGATGTTGGAATGATTTGTTTGAATAGTTCAAAAGAGGGAATAAACATGTATTTACATCTTGGATTTAAAAAGAAAGATAATTATTTGATTTATAAGAATGGGTAGTGTTGAATAATATTGTTTACAATAACTATTTTTCTTGATAAAATTGGACGAGAAGTAAGTATACCGTTGCCAATATGCGGAATAAAAATGGTTGTAAGTAGTAATCCTTCACTATTGAGTGAGGGTTTTTATTTTATAAAAAAAGGAACATTAATTTTGTTCCTTTAAACTTTCTTTATAGCTTCTTCCAATAGGAAGATGTGTTTGTTCTTTTAAAATAACTTCTTGATTTTTAATTTCTTGAATAAATCTTTTGTTAATAATGTATGATTTGTGAATTTGAATAAAATCAAGAGATTGTATTTCTTTAATAAATTGACTTAATGTTTTTCTTTCAATCATTTCTCCATTAATAGAATGAATAATAATTTGATGTCTAAGTGATTCGATATAATAGATTTGTGATAATCTTATTTTTGAAGTAATTCCATTTCTTTGATAAAGATAATATTGAAAGTTTTTTTGAATTTGTTTTTGAATAAAATCATGATAATGAATAAATTGCTTTTCTAATTCATTATTAATGAAATAAAGATGTGTTTGCATTTGTAAACAAATGCTTACAAGATCAAAATCTTTAGGTCCAATAATATAAATAAGTGTACTATCTAATTTCTTAAGATGATTTAAAATATTTAAATCATTCTTTTTTTCTATTTCTACAAAATAAATATCTTGAATTGTTTGATGTGTATAATTCGTAAGTTTATATTCTATTTGTAAATCATTAAAGAATTGTTGAATAAGTGGTTCTATTTGTTTGTAATGTTTTGAAATAAGAGAAATTCTAATCATGTTTTTTCTCCTTTTCAATAGCTACAATATATTGATCAAGATTTTTATTTGAACATATGATATCTAATAAATGATAAGAATCAACAAAACGTACACCATTTTTTTTCATGAGTTCAATGCCTTTACTAAAAGTTTCTTTATCAGAACTTACTAAATTTTCAATAATATATTGAGAACCATCCAACATATTAAATTTAAACACAATTTTATTTCCAGAACCATTTACTAAATATTTTGATGGATAAAAAGAATAACGATAATAAGAGATTTGTACAAAATCAATTTGTGAAAGTTTTAAATTGATTTGATATCTAGGATATTTATTTTTAAAAAGAAAAGAATAAAGATACTTTGCTTTATCTAAATTTTTATCAAAATAAATGTATCTTAAATATTTTTGATCAACTTCCCACATAGTATTAGCGAAAACTATTCCTGGTAATACTAAACTATAAATTATTAATAATATAATAAGAAGAACACCTAAAAACATTATTCTTTCATAAAAATGTTTATACATGATAAAGAAAACACCTAACCACCAAACAACAAAAAGTAAAATAACAAAGTTTAATAAGATGATTTTTCTTTTCTTTATTTTTCCAACAGTAACTTTCATAACTTCCTCCTGTACGTGTATTATAACATAGTTTTTTTATTTGAATTTTGTTGTTGGGGACAGGTTGATGGTTGTTGGTGCCTCTTTGCTATTTATTTAAAAGAATAGGATTAAAGTATAGATAAGGAGGAAAAGAAGATGAAGAAAAAGGTAATAATGATCGGTGTTGTTTTAATTGTGTGTTTAGGAACTGTTTTTTATAATATGCAAAAGAGGGATCCTTATAAAAGTTATAATCATTTAAAAACAAGTGAAGTTTTAAAAGTAAAGGAATTTAATCGATATTGGGTTTATTTTTATTCAATGGATAATCAAGAAAGCATGGACTCTAAAAATGGGATAACTCGTCTTAATAAGGCAGTAAGTAATGTTTATTTTGTGAAAATAAAGGATAAAGAAGTAGTTATTGAAAATCAAAAAGTTAAATCAGCTACATTACTTTATATAAAGGATCATCAAATAACAAAAGAATACAAAGGATTAAAACAATTAAAAGATCATAGTGATGAAATATTACAAATGAGTTGGTAGAAAAAAGTTTAAAGCTTTTTTCTACTTTTTTAGTATAATGATAAAAAAGAGGAAAAAGATGATGAAAGAAATAAAATTAACGGATATTAAAGGTGTAAAAGTAGGACAATATGAAAATCAAGAAGCAGCTACAGGATGTAGTGTTGTTATTGTAGAAAATGGAGCGACAGCTGGAGTAGATGTTCGTGGTGGGGGTCCTGCTACAAGAGAAACAGATTTATTAAATCCTATTAATATGGTTCAACAAATTCATGCTGTTATGTTAAGTGGTGGGAGTGCTTTTGGTTTAGATGCAGCTAGTGGTGCCATGCAATATCTTGAAGAACATGGTGTTGGTTTTGATATGTCTGTAGCAAGAGTACCAATTGTATGTGGTGCTTCATTATTTGATTTATCGGTGGGAAATTCTCATGTAAGGCCAGATAAAGAAATGGGGTATAAGGCTTGTCAAGATAGTGAAAATGATTTGATTAAAGAAGGAAATTATGGCGCTGGTTGTGGTGCTAGTGTTGGTAAACTTTTAGGATTTGAACATGCCATGAAAGGTGGTATTGGAACATATGGTGTACAAGTTGGAAATGTTCAAGTAGCAGGGATCGTTGCTGTCAATGCTTGTGGAAATGTCATTGATTATAAAACGCAAGAAATATTGGCAGGTGTAAATATTGATAAAAAATGTGTTTCGGCTAGTCAAATTATTTTAGATCAAATGGATCAACTTAGAAAATTACCGGATGGTAATACAACCATTGGATGTATTGTAACGAATGTCAAACTGACTAAAGCACAATGTACAAAGATTGCTGGAATTAGTCATAATGGCTACGCTAAAAGTATTGATCCAGTTCATACAATGAGTGATGGGGATACAATTTTTGTATTAAGTACAAATGAAGTTGATGGAATGGTTGATGCTGTTGGTATTTTAGCTGTTGAAGTCATTTCTAAATGTATTCAAAGAGCGATTAAAAAAGCTAAGAGTGGATATGGTTTATTAGCTTATCAAGATTTGAAAAAATAATCGAAAAAGCATATAATTTTCTTGTTCGTATATTTTGATATTAAAAGAGATCTATAAGACTCTTATTAAGACATTTGAAATAGCGAATACCATAAAAACGTTGCATCTTTTATGAGCGACAGTAGGAGGATTATATGAAGTCGAAAAAGACACAGTACATGACTTCAATGGCTTTATTTTTAGCGATTGAAATCATTCTTGTTGTGACACCCCTTGGATATATTCCAATTGGACCATTAAATGCCACAACAATGCACATTCCTGTCATTATTGCAGGAATCGTATTAGGAAAAAAAGCAGGAGCTGAGTTGGGCTTTGTTTTTGGATTAACAAGTTTAATCAAGGCAACGATTCAACCAGGCATTACATCCTTTTGTTTTTCCCCATTTGTGACAATAGGCACAATGTCAGGAAATTACAAAAGTCTTTTAATTGCTTTTGTTCCTAGAATTTTACTTGGCTATTTAGCTGGACTCGTTTTTGGAATCATGAAAAAGAATAATCGTGAAAACTTAGGTGTTGTTGTAGGTGCTTTAACAGGAGCTATTACGAACACAGTGCTTGTTTTATCAGGAATATACATATTCTTTGGTGAAGCATACGCGAGTGCGGTAGGAGTGCAATACTCTACTTTAGTAACGGTATTATTAGGAGTTGTTTCTACAAATGGTATTTTAGAAGCTATTCTAGGGGCAATTGTTTCACTAGCTATCTACAAAGCATTAAAACCAATCTTAAAATCATAGCAGGTCGATTGACCTGCTTTTTAAAGGAAATCTTTATGAAATACATATTTGTTAGACATGGAAAGACACATTTTAATGAAATACAGCTCAAACAAGGATGGTGTGATTCACCTCTTACAAAGCAAGGAATAAAAGAAATAGAAAATATGGCAGAACAGTTAAAGGATTATAAAATAGACGCTGCTTATACTTCTCCAATATTACGAGCAAAAAATACAGCACAAATAATTTTAAAAAATCATTCTGTTTTATTAAATGAAGCTGGCCGTTTAAAAGAAGTGAATTTTGGTCTTTTAGAAGGATTACCCTGTTTATTTGTAGATAAACTTCAATTAGAATCTTCTAATTGGTTAGATGATTTACAAATGGATTATACTGGATATGAAGGTGAAAATGTTGAAGATGTAATTCAAAGACATTTTGAATTATTAAATGATATAGAAAAGAAATTTCAAGATGATGATACGATTTTAATGGTAGGTCATGGATGTTCTTTATATGCATTTATTAAAACATTATTAAAAAATCAAAAACTTGATTTTCCACAAAATGCCAGTGCAATTATAGTTAATAAAGTTAATAATGAATATCAATTAGAAACAGTATTGAATCCAAAATAAAAAATCTTGAAATAATCAATAATTTTATTGACATGAGTGGCATATGATGGTAATATCTACGTGCAATAAAAAGTAGTGGAAAGAAGAAGTGCCTACTTCTCGCCTGATTGATTTTGTCGATAGGCAAATGTCACTAAGATTTAATCTTAATGTCAATGGTGGGTACTCAGTGTGCTCACTTTTTATTTCAACTATAATAATTGGAGGTGGCTTTTATTAGCAGATTTGATAACAGAAAACCAAAACAACCTGATGATTTAGTAAACGAAAGAGTTCGTTTTAAGGAAGTGTTGGTTATTGATCAAAACGGTGATCAATTAGGAGTAAAAAGTAGTAGAGAAGCGTTGGATATTGCTTATGATGCAAATTTAGATTTAGTTTGTGTTGCACCTAATGCAAAACCACCAGTTTGTCGTATTATGGACTTTGGTAAATATCGTTTTGAACAACAAAAGAAAGCAAGAGAAATGAAGAAAAACTCTAAAGTGGTAACTTTAAAGGAAACTCAATTATCAGTAACTATTGATACTCATGATAAAAATGTTAAATTAAAAAGAACATTAAAATGGTTAGAAGAAGGAAACAAAGTTAAAGTTGCAATCAGATTTAGAGGTAGACAACTTGCACACGTTGATTTGGGTAAAAAAGTTATTGATGACTTTGTTGAAGAATGTGCAGAAGTTGGTCAAATTGAAAAACCAGCAAAATTAGAAGGACGTACTTTAACAGCTATATTAGCACCAAAAAAGAAAAAATAATTAATGGAGGAAACAATTATGCCAAAAATTAAAACACATAGCGGATTAAAAAAACGTTTAAAAAGAACAGGTAGTGGAAAATTAAAACGTAGCCATGCTTACATTTCACACTTATCACACAATAAAACTCATAAACAAAAGAAACACTTAGCAAAAGCTACAGTAGTAAGTGCTTCAGATTACAAGAGAATTAAATCAAGATTACCTAAATAATTTTAGTTAAAAATAAATACAGGAGGAATACACAATGGCAAGAGTTAAAGGTGGATATACAACTAGACATAGAAGAAAAAAAGTTATTAAATTAGCCAAAGGATATTTTGGAGCTAAACATAAATTATATAAAACTGCTCATGAACAAGTAATGCACTCAATGGCATATGCTTATAGAGATAGAAGAAACTTAAAAAGAAATATGAGAAAATTATGGATTGCACGTATTAACGCTGCAGCTAGAATGAATGATATCTCATATTCTAAATTAATGCACGGTTTAAAATTAGCTAACGTTGAAATCAACAGAAAAATGTTATCTGAAATCGCTATCTGCGATCCAGAAGGTTTCACAGCTATCGTTGAAACAGCTAAAAAAGCTTTAAATGCTTAATAAATCATGGACCAACTGAGTTGGTCCTTTTTTTATTATCATATTCGTTGACATTCTTTTTAAATAAGTATATTCTTAAATCATACTAAATCCATAGGAATAAGGAGAAATATAAATATGAGTGAAATAAAAAATAGTTTTTTAGACTTAGTAGGTCAAACACCATTAGTCAGAGTAAATAACTTAATTAAAAAAGATGAATTGAAAGCAGATGTACTCGCAAAACTAGAATACTTCAATCCCGCTGGATCAGTCAAAGATAGAATCGCTAAGGAAATGATCCTAGATGCACTAGAAAAAGGATTGATCAATGAAAATACAACATTGATTGAACCAACAAGTGGAAATACAGGAATTGGACTATCAGCCGTAGCAACAGCATTGAATCTAAAGATCATTATTACAATGCCAGAAACAATGTCAGTAGAAAGAAGAAATCTTATGAAAGCTTATGGAGCTGAATTAGTCTTAACACCAGGAAGTGAAGGAATGAAAGGAGCAATCGCCAAAGCAAAAGAATTGGCATCACAAATCGAAAACAGCTTCATTCCAGGACAGTTTGAAAATCCAGCGAATCCAACAGCACACTATAAAACAACAGGACCAGAAATCTATGAACAAACAGAAGGAAAAGTAGATATCTTTGTAGCCGGAGTAGGAACAGGAGGAACAATTTCAGGGATTGGGAAATACTTGAAAGAAAAGAATCCAGAAGTGAAAGTCGTGGCAGTAGAACCAGCAAGCTCACCGGTATTATCAACAGGAAAAGGTGGAGCACATAAGATACAAGGGATTGGGGCAGGATTTGTACCAGAGACATTGGATACAAAGATCTATGATGAAATCATTACAGTAGAAAATGAAGATGCATTTGCGACAGGGAAAGAAATGGCAAAGACAGAAGGAATCTTAGTAGGGATATCATCAGGAGCAGCATTATATGCAGCTAAAGAACTAGCCAAGAGAGAAGAGAATGCAGGGAAGACAATTGTCGTCTTATTACCAGATGGTGGAGATCGTTATTTATCAACACCTTTAATTCAAGATTAGATAGGGGAATTTAAATGATTGAAGAATTAAGACATAATTTCCGTAACGGACGAATGTGTAAATAGTTTCATTTATTCATAAAACAATATATAATATTTATGCAAAAGAAAGAAGAGGAAATTAAAATGGCAGTAACTAAAAGAGAAGATAGAAAATTTAAATTTGAAACATTACAATTACATGTAGGACAAGAACAACCAGATCCAGCAACAGATGCAAGAGCAGTACCTATTTATCAAACAACATCTTATGTATTTAAAAATAGTGCACATGCTGCAGCACGTTTTGAATTAGCAGATGCGGGGAACATCTATGGTCGTTTAACAAACTCTACACAAGGTGTATTTGAAGATCGTATTGCCGCTTTAGAAGGTGGGGTAGCAGGTTTAGCTGTTGCTTCTGGAGCAGCTGCAATCGCTTATACTATTCAAGCTTTAGCAGGACAAGGTGAACATATCGTTGCTCAAAAAACTATTTATGGGGGAACTTCTAACTTATTAGCGCATACATTTACTCAATACGGAATTACAACTACTTTCGTAGATGCTCATAATTTACAAGAAGTTGAAGATGCAATTCAAGAAAACACAAAAGCAATTTATTTAGAAACTTTAGGAAATCCTAATAGTGATATTCCTGATATCGATGCAATTAGTGCAATCGCTAAAAAACATGGATTACCAGTTGTTGTTGATAATACATTTGGTACACCATATCTATTTAGACCAATTGAACATGGTGCTGATATCGTTGTTCATAGTGCTACTAAATTTATTGGTGGTCATGGTACAAGCTTAGGTGGTGTCATCGTTGATGGTGGTACTTATGATTGGGCTAAAAGTGGACATTATCCATGGATCAGTGAACCTAACCCAAGTTATCATGGAGTGAAATTTACTGAAGCTGCAGGACCAGCTGCTTTCGTTACTTATATTAGAGCAATCTTATTAAGAGATACAGGAGCTACAATTTCTCCATTCAATGCATTCTTATTATTACAAGGTACAGAAACATTATCTTTAAGAATTGATCGTCATAATGAAAATACTAAAAAAGTTGTTGAGTTCTTACAACAACATCCAGCAGTAGAAAAAGTAAATCATCCTTCATTACCAGATCATCCAGATCATGCTTTATATGAAAAATATTTCCCAAATGGTGGAGGATCAATCTTTACTTTCAATATTAAAGGTGGCGTAGAAGAAGCTCATAAATTTATTGATAATTTACAAGTATTCTCTTTACTTGCTAATGTCGCTGATGTTAAATCATTAGTTATCCATCCAGCAACAACTACGCATTCACAATTAACAGAAGAAGAATTAGCTGATGTTGGAATTCAACCTAATACAATTCGTTTATCAATTGGTACAGAACATATTGATGATATCTTATTTGATTTAAAAGAAGCTTTAGATCAAATTTAAAAACTTGGCAAATGCCAAGTTTTTTTATTCTGTTTCAGTTGTTGAATCTGAATTTGTATTTTCATTTGATGAAGAATCATCGGTTGTATTTTGTGATGAATCACTTTCATCGCTGTTTGTTGTATTATCACTTGATGTACTTTCTTCATTTTCAGATGAAGAAGATTCTTCTTGTTGGATTTCCTTTTTTGTAGATGTTGACTTGTCTGATTTTGTTTTATTTTGTTGATCTACTTGTTTTTCTAATTGATTAATTTGTTTTTGTTGATCTTGATAATGTTCATATGCAAAATACCCACCAACTCCTGCACCAATAATTAAAAGTAAAATAAGTAACGTGATAAAGAAAGTAGAAACTTTAGAACGTCCATTTTTTTTCTTTTTCACTTTTGTTTTTGTCTTCTTTCTTGTTACCTTTTTTGTTTTAGGTCTTTTTTTATTTTTACTTTTTGTATAGGAATAATCAGTATTATCATAATATTCTTTTTCTAAATCATCTTGTTGATTATCGTTTTCATCTATATTTTCTTCTTCATCGTTGAATTTAAATCTTTCAGCCATAATTATCACCTCGCTATCATTTTATATATCAATATGAATTGAATTTGAACTTTTTATGTGAATTATTTGAAAATATTTGACTTTAGATATGAATTTTGTTTTTATAAATAGAGAAAGTGAGGATAAAAGATGGATAATTTGGAGTATTTAAAAGAAGTAGAGAAGAGTATTCAAAAAAAATATAAGAAAAAATTATGGAGACCTTTTTGTAAGGCTATTAATCAATATGAATTAGTAAAACCTGGAGATAAAATTGCTGTATGTATTTCTGGTGGAAAAGATTCTATGTTGATGGCTAAACTCTTTCAAGAATTAAAAAGACATAATAAATTTGAATTTGAACTTGTTTTTATGGTGATGGATCCTGGGTATAATCAATTAAACAGACAAATGATTATTGATAATTCGAAAAAATTAAATATTCCAATTCAAATATTTGATTCACAAATATTTGATTCTGTTTTTAATATAGAAAAATCTCCTTGTTATTTATGTGCGAGAATGAGAAGGGGACATTTATATGCGAAGGCAAAGGAATTAGGATGTAATAAGATTGCTTTGGGACATCACTATGATGATGTTATTGAAACTATTTTAATGGGTATGCTTTATGGAGCACAAATTCAAACAATGATGCCTAAACTTCATAGTTTGAATTTTGAAGAAATGGAACTTATTAGACCGATGTATCTTATTCGTGAAGATGATATTAAGGCATGGAGAGATGAACATGAATTAACATTTTTACAATGTGCATGTAAATTTACTGAAGAAAATCAAGATGCTCATGATGAAGAAAATGCTTCTAAACGTTTAGAAATTAAACAATTAATTAAGGATTTAAAGAAAGTAAATCCTTTTGTTGAAGGAAATATTTTTAAAAGTGTAGAAAATGTCAATTTAAAAACAATTATGGCTTATAAAGATGATGAAGGAAAACATCTGTTTTTAGAACATTATGATGATTAATCGTGTAGAAATACACGATTTTTAAATAAAAAAACATATCAATGATATGTTTATTAGATAATATATTCAATTTGATATCCATGTAAATCAGCAAGATCTTCTAAAGTATAGGATTCTAAATAATCAGTAATAACTTTATTTAGTCCTTTATAAAAAGGAAGAGTTAAACATTCACTATAACGAGGACATTGATTAGGTTCAGTTTCTAAACAGGCAACACAAGCGATTGGACCTTCAACAGCGACTAAAATATCTTTTGCTGTATATTTATTAATATCTCTTGTAAGAGAATATCCACCTTGGGCACCTCTAACGCTTTTAATAAGTCCTGCACGAATTAAAGGAGTAGCTATTTGTTCAAGATATTTGATAGAAATTTCTTGTCTTTTAGCAACATCTTTAAGTGATATATTCCCCTGTTCTTTATTTTGGGCTAAATCAATCATTAATCTTAGAGCATAACGCCCTCTTGTTGATATTTTCATATGACCACCTCTTGTCTATTATAACATCTTTTTTGGATAATTCCTAGAGAAATTATATGAATTAAATAAAAAGAAAAAGACCAAAGTCTTTATTCTTGTTCGATAAATGTATTATAGATAGCACGAATTGCTTCATTAAAGTGAATGTTTTTAACACCAACAATGATATTTAATTCTGAAGAACCTTGATCAATCATTTTAACATTGATTTTTTTATTAGCTAAAGCTGTAAAAACTTTTGCTGCAACTCCACGACCATCTTTCATACCACGACCAACGATAGCAATTAAAGCAAGGTCAGATTCAAGTTCAATTGAATCAGGTTCAACGGCACGATGTAAGTTAGCTAAAATTTCTTGTTCATGTTCAATGAATGAATTTAATTCAACAATTACGTTCATTGTATCAATACCAGAAGGTGTATGTTCATAAGATAGACCAGCTTCTTCAATAACTTGTAAAACTTTTCTACCAAAACCAATTTCATCATTCATCATATCTTTTTCAATCATGATTGTCGCAAAACCTTGTTTACCAGAAATACCAGTAATAATATGATCTGGTTTATGCACAGTACTTTCAACGATTAAAGTTCCAGCATCTTCAGGTTTATTAGTATTTTTGATTACAATAGGAATTCCTTGAGAGCGAATAGGGAAAACAGCATTTTCATGCAAAACACTTGCTCCCATGTAAGAAAGTTCACGTAATTCTTTATAAGTGATTGTTCCAATCACTTCTGGATTTTTAACAATACGTGGATCAGCAACTAAGAAACCTGAAACATCTGTCCAGTTTTCATAAAGTTTAACTTGACCACATTTAGCGACGATTGAACCAGTAACATCACTTCCCCCACGAGAGAAAGTTCTAATTTTTGTAGGATCTTCACTACATGAACCATAGAATCCAGGAATAACACAATTTTCTACTTCACTTAATTTTTTAGATAAAACAGGATCTGTTTTTTTATCATCATAATTTCCATGTTCATCGATAAAGATACATGTTGCAGGATCAACAAATTCAAATCCTAAATAATTCGCAAGTAAGATACCATTTAAATATTCCCCACGACTTGCTGCATATTCTTCACTGATTTGATCTTGGAAGTTTTTCTTAATAACTTCAAATTCTTCAGTAAGATCAACTGTTAAATTAAGTTCATCGATAATACTTTGATAACGATCTTTGATTGTATCAAAAGTACATTCAAATTCTTGTTCACTTTCTGCATTATATGCTTTGTATAATAAATCAGTAACTTTGATATCATCTTTAAAACGTTTACCAGGCGCTGAAGGTACAACAAAACGACGATCTGGATCACTTTTGATAATGTCACCGACTTTTTTAAACTGATGGGCATCTGCAAGAGATGAACCACCAAATTTGACGATTTTCACCATAATAATTCTCCCCTCATATTAATGATAATAAAATATCACTTTTTTCAAGTATATTCAATATTTTTTCAATATTGAAAAAATAAAACAATAAAAATATAATAATATTATATAGAAAAGAGGTCGACATTATGAGAGAAAATATGACATTTCTTACAAATTACTATCAAATAAGAGAAATGACAATTGATCGTATGAAAGAAATTATTGATCAAAATAAAAATGCAAAGGAAGGAGGTACTGTCTTTTTTGGAGATTCTATCACCCAATTTATGGATATAGAAAAATATTTTCCTGAAATAGAAAATAAATATAATTGTGGTATTGGTGGAATTACTTCCACAATGCTGCTTTATTTTATTGATGAAGGAGTTTTAAAATTTAAACCTAAACAACTTGTTTATATGATTGGTACGAATGATTTAGGAAAAACAGTCATGCAATCACCCAAAGATATTGCTATTAATGTTAAAGAACTGGTAGAAACAGTTCATTATAACTTACCTGAATGTGAAATCTATGTAGTGAGTCCATTACCTTGCCTTCCAATGCATGATTATAAACATACACCAGGGGTTTTAAGAAGTAATGATCTTTTAAAAATGATTTATAAAGAATTTAAAAAGACAATCCCTTATGAATATGTAACTTTTATTAATGCTTATCCAACGTTATGTAATAAAAAAGGAGAACCGATTGAAGCATACTTTGAAGATGGTCTCCATATCAATCATGATGGATATGTACGCTATACAAATTGTTTAAAAGAATACATTTTATAATAAAAAAGGAAACGGGAATATGAAAAAAAGAATATTAAAAATAGCATCAATGATTATCGTTTTACTGATGATGATTACACCTATAAGTGCTCATCCAGGAAGAACAGATGCAAATGGAGGACATTATTGTCGTACAAATTGTGCCAAATGGGGACTTAGAGATGGTGAATATCATTATCATAATGGTGGAGGTTCGAGCAGTTCTTCAAGTTCAGATAGCTCCTCATCAAGCTCAAGTACAGATAGTGGATCTTCTTCAACAAGTCAAACACAAAGTACACCTCAAGTAGTTGATTATACAAAACAAGGAGAAACGGCAGGTTATAATTATAAAAAGGCAAATCCTGATGCAGGTAAGGAAGATCTTACGGGGAAGGATCAAACCTATATAAATGGTTATGATACAGGGTTTACGAATGCTGAAAATGAATTAACGACACTTTCTAAAGATCAAGGAACAGCCAAGGGAACAGAAGATGGAACGACAACAGAATCATATAATTTAGAAGTTCCAGTTGGTTTAATAAGTAGTGTTTATTTAGATTCTTATAAAGATGCTTATAATCAAAGTGAAGCAAGTGATTTTTCTAAAATAAGACAAGATGCAAATAAAAAAGCAATTGATAATGCAAGAAATTTAGAAGATGAAGATACAAATAGTGAGTACACTTTAGAAAAACAAAAGAAAGTCTATAAAGAAAGTTATCAAAGTACTTATGATCAAGAAGAAAAAGAGATAAATTCTTTAAAAAAGAAGCTTTCTAAATATGCACAGGATGATTTTGATAATGAGAAGCAAAGTGATGAATCTTATCGTAAATATAAAAATTATAAAGTCTATGATGTTTTAGACAAAAAATATAAAAAGGAATATAACAAGTATAAAAAACAAAAAGAACAAGAAGATGAAAATGGTGTTGCTGGTGGAGCTGGTGTTGTAGCACTAGGTATTATTGGATATGTCCTTTATAAAAGAAAAAGGAAATAGAAAAAAATGAATACATATGAAAGTATATTGACTAGAAGAAGTACAAGAAAATATTTAAATAAGCCAGTAAGCAAAGAATTACTAGAAAAAATCATAGAAACTGGAAGATATGCACCAAGTGGTGGCAATAGTCAAAGTAATCATTTTATAGTTATTCAAAATAAACAAATAATTGATCGTTTAGTAAAAATGGTTGAAAAAGCATTTTCTAAAATGGAGATTACTGAAAATATGTATAGAAGTTTACAAAATTCAATCAATCTTTCTAAAAAAGGTGGATATGTATTTTCTTATAATGCACCTGTTTTGATTATTGTCGCCAATAAAAGAGATTATGGAAATAATCAAGCGGATTGTGCGATTGCCTTAGAAAATATGATGCTTGAAGCTAATGAATTAGATTTGGGAAGTTGTTATATTAATCAATTAAAATGGCTCAATGAAGATCGAAAAATTCTCTCTTACTTACAAAGTTTAGGTATGAAAGAAGATGAAAGGGTCTATGGCTCTTTAATTATCGGCTATCCTGATACAAATGATGGAAAACCACTAAGAAAAGTATTACCTAGAAAAGGTAATGTAGTGACATGGCTTTAAAAAAAATAAAAAGATGATAACTTATGTTTGATGTTATCATCTTTTTAAATACATTTTATTTATAAATCAAATTATAAAGATTTTGTTTATATTTATTTCCAATAGGAAGTGTTACTTCATTTTTTAACTCAATGGTATTTTCTTTTATGCAAATGACATTATTTAAATTAACTAGATAAGATTTATGGCATTGAACAAATTCATTGCCTAATTTTTTATGAATTTTCTTTAAAGTATATCTTAAGGTATAATCTGAGATAGATGTATGAATAACAATATAATTTCTAAATGATTCTATGTAAAGAATGTTATTTTTGATTATATGATAATTTATTTTTCCGCTTTTTAAAGAAATTGTATTTATCTTTTTTAATAAAAAATCTTTACTTTTAAGAAATGCTTGATATAAGTCTTCATATAAGGATACATTACGAATATAGTAATTAACATATATATTTTGATGATCAAAAATATTATTTTTTTCATCTAAAACATAAATAAGAATGGAATTTTTTTGAATTTCACTTAAATGAGATATGATTGCTAAATTTTCAAGTATGATAACATCATAAATTGTTTCTTTTTCAAATGAAGAAGATATTTGTATTTTTAATTCAAGTTCGTCAGAAATTTCATTTATGAAATCTGAATTTATTTTACTTTCCAATAACCATAGAATTTTAATCATCTAAAATACCTTCTTCCACTTTTTTTAAATGTTCCCATAGATTAATATTATCATTTTCTAAAACAGATAATATGTGATATTTATCTATAAAAATAATACCTTTTTTTTTCATTATTTCTATTCCACGAAGATAATTAGATTTATCAATTCCTAATAATGAATCGAATATAATTTCATCACCTGATTTTAAACATACTTTAAAAAGAATATTATACCCCTCATTATAAATATATTGAGTTGATATTTTTTCATAAGTAATCGTAATATTCTCAATTATTGAATATTTAATTTCTTGTATACCTTTTTTTAAAATGAAATACTCCCAAGTTTCTATTAAACCTGATGGTTGTACTATTAAAATAGAATTGTTACTTAAATACCATTTAGGTGTAAATACCATTGGTAAAATAATAAATAGATAAACAAGAACACCAACGACAATTATAAGTTCCTTATTTATAAATGGAAAATAGGTCATGAATAATCGTATACTGACTGCATAAAAAGAAAAGTAAATCATTACAAGTAATATTTTCCAAATGATAGATCTGTTTTCTTTTTTTATTTCAAATTTATATTTCATATAAATCACTCTTCTTTCTATTTATAATATAAACTAAAAAATACATAATGCCTATATTTTAGGGACAAATAGATTTTTTTAGGGATGAAATAAAAAATGGTGCAAATTAGCACCATCTTGAAATTATTTTTATAACTCCTTGTTTTTTTCTCTTTCTAACATATCTTGATAAGAATAAACACAACCACAATAATTTTGTCGATAAAGATTATATAATGCTGCAAATTTAACTGATTTTAAATAACCATTGTTCTTTTTAAAATCACTGAAAAGAAATTGTGTTTTTTCTTGAGGAAAGCTTGCGCCAATTTCATTGATCCATTGACTATTTTTATGTGGAGAAACACTTAAAACAGTTGTCCAATAATCAAAGTGATGTAAAGATGCATAATCATAAGCATCTTTCATTCTCTTTGAATAACAAAGATAACAGCGTTTTCCACCTTCAGGTTCATCTTTATATTGAGAAATATCTTTTAGATATTCTTTTGGTTGATATTCTTTTTCAACAACTTGAATATTTTGATTGAAATCTTGATTAAAGCGTTGAATAAAATTTTCTAATTCATGAAATCGTCGAAAATACTCAGTATCTGGATAAATGTTTGAATTAGAGTAATAAATAGTTATATCGAAAAATTCAGATATTTCTTTTAAAACGTTTCCGCTACATGGCCCACAACAAACATGGAGAAGTAGGGTGGGTTTTGTACCTTTTATTTTTTCTAATTCTTCTTTGAATTTTAAGTCGTAATTGATTTTCATTATAAAATCATCATGCTATCACCAAAGCTAAAGAAACGATATTTTTCTTTGACAGCTTCTTTATAAGCTTTAAAAATAAGTTCTTTTGAAGCAAAGGCACTAATCAACATCAATAATGTTGATTTAGGTAAATGGAAGTTTGTAATCAAACAATCAATAGCTTCAAATTTATATCCAGGATAAATAAAGATATCAGTATTTTCACTTGTTGCTGTAAATTTACCATATTTTTTCATATTAGCTTCTAGAGTACGTGTTGATGTTGTTCCTACAGCGATGATTCTTTGACCATTTGCTTTTGCTTTGTTTAATTTATCAGCGACTTCTTCACTGATCATATAGAATTCACTATGCATATGATGATCTAAAACATTTTCTTCTTTAACAGGTCTAAATGTTCCAAGACCAACATGTAAACAAACATCTAAGATTTCAATACCTTTATCTTTTATTTTTTGATTGATTTCTTCAGTAAAATGTAAACCAGCTGTAGGAGCTGCTGCACTTCCTTCAATTTTAGCGTAAACTGTTTGATATCTATTTTTATCTTCAAGTTTTTCTTTAATATAAGGAGGTAAAGGCATTGTTCCTAATTGATCTAAGATTTCATAGAAAATCCCATCATACATCATTTCAAAAACACGAATACCTTCATCTTTGATTTCAATACATTTTGCTTTTAATAACCCTTCACCAAAAGTAATCACTGTATTCATTTTAACAATACGAGCATTTCCACATAAACATTCCCAAGTATCTTTCTTTAATTCTTTTAACAAAAGAACTTCTACATGTCCATTTGTTTCTTCTTTAATTCCAAATAAACGTGCAGGAATAACTTTTGTATTATTTCTTACTAAAACATCACCTGGTTTTAAATAATCAAGAATATCATAAAAATGTCTGTGTTCAATATTTCCGTTTTCTCTATTTACTACCATTAATCTAGAAGTATCTCTTTTTTCAACAGGATGTTGAGCAATGAGTTCTTCAGGTAGTTCAAAATCAAATTCACTTAGTTTCATTTAAAAAGCCCTCTTATAAACATCTCTACCATATTTATCTAAAAATTCTTCTTTAAAATCTAATAAACGATCTTCTTGAATTGCTTTACGAATATCTTCTGAAAGTTGTAATAAGAATCTTACATTGTGAATCGATAACAATGTTTTTCCAAATAATTCATCTGATTTATGAAGATGTCTTAAATAAGCTCTTGTATAATTTCTACAAGTATAACAATCACATTCAGGATCAATAGGAGTAAAATCCTCTTTAAACTTTTCATTATTAATATTTATACGTCCATGATGTGTCATTAAAGCACCATGTCTAGCAACACGTGTTGGTAAAACACAATCATACATATCAATACCACGAATCGCAGCTTCAATTAAATCAATTGGATTACCAACTCCCATTAAATAACGTGGTTTATCTTCAGGTAACCATTGAATTGCATCTTCGACCATTTTATACATCACATCTTTTGGTTCACCAACGCTTGTTCCACCAATTGAATAACCAGGGAAATCCATTTCTACAAGTGCTTTGGCACATTTTTCTCTTAAATCAGGATATTCTCCACCTTGAACAATTCCAAATAACGCTTGTTTTTCATTATGATGCGCTTCTTTACCTCTTTTAGCCCAACGAATTGTTCTTTCAACACTATGTTTCATATAATCATAAGTTGCTGGATAAGGAGCACATTCATCTAAAGACATAATCATATCTGCTCCTAATTTGTTTTGAATATCGATTGCTTTTTCTGGAGATAAGAATAAAGACTTACCATCAATAATACTTTTAAAATAAACGCCTTCTTCTTTAATCTTTCTTGTTTTTCCCAAAGAAAAAACTTGAAATCCTCCACTATCTGTAAGCATAGGACCATCATAGTTCATAAACTTATGAAGACCACCCGCTTTAGCAACAATATCTTCCCCAGGTCTTAACCATAAGTGATATGTATTAGAAAGGATTACTTGTGATCCCATTTCTTTTAACATTTCAGGGGCAATTCCTTTTACTGTAGCTAGTGTACCTACAGGCATAAACATAGGTGTTTCTACATCTCCATGGGGAGTATGTAAAATCCCATATCGAGCACCACTTTGTTTACAAACATGTTTTAATTCATACCAAAAATCTTTCATTTTTCCACCTCTTTTTGCCTATTCATTATACATGAAAGTATTTATAAATAAAATAGAAAAAGAGCTAAAAGCTCTTAATCAAATGTAACATATTCATTTTCTAAAGGTTTAGCACCTTCTAAATGATCAACATGTAAAATAGGAATATTACTTTGAATAGATTCATCATATTCTAAACTAATGGTTCCATCAACCACTAACCATTCATCTTTAATTAAATCTTTAGCGTATTTACTAATACATACTAAACCTAAAAGTTGCATATCATCACTACAACATACCATGGCTTGTCTACCTAAAACAAAACCATTTTCAATTAATTTATCACGGCCAATCACTTTACCTTTGATCTTAATTGTTTTATTTTCATAGATTTGAGGATTTTCCATAATATGCATACAGAAAATACCATAATCCATATCATTTACTTCAATATAATCATCATTTAAGTTATATGGTAAATCATTAACAGTTAAATCTTCAATTTGTCTATTTTTATTTTCATAAACAATTTGACACATTGGATTTAAAGATTTGATACTTCCTCTAATAGGATATTTCTTTGTATTTTCATCACAACGATTTACAATAACTAAATCACTACCTGTTATATGATAAACAAATTGTCCACGCATATTGTTGTAATAAAGATCAAAGGTTTCAGCAGAAATAGTTGTAAGAATTTGAACAACTTGCCATTGGTCAATACAAATTTCATCAACAAATTTTGTATTATCCCACATACCATTATATTCAATCATAACTTGTGTTGGTTGGTATTTTTGATGTAAATGAAGAAGAGTTTCATAATTTAAATCTTCTTCGTTTTCAATAAATTCAACAGAAGCATTTTCTTTTTCTAAAGCAGGAATATCATATTCTACTTCACCTTCTTCACAGGCAATGATTAAAGTTTTTTCATCTTCACCAAAACCTTGTTCAAGAAGAGTATCTTGGATAAATGAAGATTTTCCACTTTCTAAAAATCCAGTAAACAAATAAACTCTTGTTTTATTCATACGCTTATCCTAAAAATAACTCCTTAATTGTATTTTCATCTAAGTCTTTACCAATTACACAAACTTGACCTGTATAAATAGGTTTACCTAAACGAATTTCAAATTCACCTGGTACTAAATCAAAATACCACCAATCTTCATTTCCACTATCTACAAAACCTTTAGCTCTTAAAACATTATCATCATTACATAATTTATTTAAGATATCACTTAATTCAACTTCATTATATTTTTTAACAGTATCAAATCCGATACTATTGAAAACTTCATCTGCATGATGGTGATGATGTCCACAACCACATTCATGATCATGGTCATGGTGATGATGTCCACAACATTCATGTTCGTGATCGTGTTGATGATGGTCATGTCCGCAACATCCATGTTCATGATCATGTTCGTGATGATCGTGTCCGCAACATTCATGGTCATGATCGTGTTCATGATGATGGTCATGTCCGCATTCACATTCGTGATCATGATGGTGATGATGTTCATGTTCATGTAATAATTCTTCTTGAATGTTCACTTCACAAGCATTAATGATATCTAAACCATTTAATTTATCCCAAGCAGTTGTAATGATTGGTGAATGATCGTTTAATCCTTTTAAGATATCTAAGCATTCTTTTAATTGGAATTCAGTTAAGTCTTGGCTACGACTTAAAACAATTAATGATGCATGTTCAACTTGGTTATTATAGAATTCACCAAAGTTTTTAGTATACATACGACATTTTTTAGCATCTACAACTGTAATAAAATTATCTAATTCCATTTCATCACTATTAACAGTAGATACTGCTTTAATAACATCAGATAATTTGCCAACACCAGAAGGTTCAATAATAACACGATCAGGATGATACGTATCTAAGACTTCTTTTAACGATGTTTCGAAATCTCCTACTAAACTACAACAAATACATCCAGAGTTCATTTCGTTGATTGTAACACCAGAATCTTTTAAGAATGTTCCATCAATTCCAATTTCTCCAAATTCATTTTCTATTAATACGATTTTTTCATTTTGATATGCTTCAGCAATTAATTTTTTAATTAATGTTGTTTTTCCAGCACCTAAAAAGCCAGAAATAATATCTATTTTACTCATATATTTCACCTCCGCTAGATTATAACACTCATAAATCATTTCATCAAATGATAATACCTATGTTATAATGATTGACAAGTAAAGGGTGATAAAAAATGAAATGTCCAATAATTAAAAGATGTGGAGGATGCTTTTATCCACAAGATCAATATCAAGAAGAATTAAAAGAAAAGACATTATTTATAGAAAAAGAAATAAAGAAAACAAAATTAAAAATAGATGTAAAACCAACAGTAGCTTCACCATTAGTTAATGGTTATCGAAATAAAGCAATTGTTGCTTTTAATCAAAAATATGAATACGGTCTCTACGAAGAACATAGCCAAGATATTATTCCTTATAAACACTGTTTATTACACGAAGATATTATGGATGAAATTTTACAATATATACAAAGCTATTTAAGAAAGTATCGTGTTTCTATTTATGATCGTAAAAGACATAAAGGATTATTAAGACATATTTTAATTCGTCGAGGTGTTAAAACAGATCAAACAATGGTTGTTTTAGTATGTAATGAAAATATGTGGCGTGGGTCTAAACAATTTTGTAACCAATTAGTTAAGAAGTTTCCAAGTATTAAAACAATTGTCTTAAATGTCAATACACGTAGAACACCAATTGTTTTAGGAAATGAAGATAAAGTTCTTTATGGAAAAGGGTTTATTGTTGATGAATTATGTGGTTTGAAATTTAAAATTTCTCCACAATCTTTTTATCAAATCAATCATGATCAATGTGTTAATCTTTATACCAAAGCTTTATCCTTATTGAATATTAAAGGAAATGAAACAGCAATTGATGCTTATTGTGGTATTGGAACAATAGGAATGATTCTCTCACAAAAAGTAAAACAAGTTATTGGAGTAGAAAGTAATAAAGATGCAATCAAAGATGCAAAAAACAATGCACGTATGAATCAACTTTCTAATATTCAATTTGTGTGTGATGATGCGACTGGATTTATGAAAAAACTTGCGAAAGAAAAGCATAAAGTAGATGTTGTCATTATGGATCCCCCAAGAAGTGGTTCAACCAAACAATTCATGGATTCGGTTAAAATATTAAATCCTAAACAAGTTGTTTATATTTCATGTGATCCAACGACACAAATTAGAGATATACAATACTTTAAAAAGATTGGTTATCATACTCATACAATGTATCTTTATGATATGTTTCCACATACAAGACATGTTGAGACGGTGTGTTTGCTGTCAAGAAAAGATAAATAAAGGCTGAAAAGTAGCGCATTTCCGGATTTTTTGCTTAGTTAGCATCATTAGAGAAGCCTTGCGGAAAGCTCGACTTTCTTGTATGGAAACATATCTACTTATTAGTCTGACCAGAGAAAAAAAGTGGATGGTCAGAAAAATGTTGTAGGTTTTAGGCTGTGGATTAGATGTCATAGGTTGTGGCATTGGGATTGTTGTCAGAGACAACCGCAGTTTAAGCCACTCAATACTATTAGGCGGATTTGACAGTGAAATATATAACAGGAAAATTATTGTGTATGTGGAGGTTAAAAGATGAGTAAAAATGCACAAATATTACTAGAAAATTTAATTGAACAAGAATTTCGAAATAATGATAACTATAGCAACATATCAGAATATTTTGAATTTTTTTCAGCAAGCCAAATATTGAAAAATCAAGGATTAAGTGACGATGAAGTAGATAATGGTATTGTTGGAAAAAGGATTGGATGGAGGATGCGATTCGATTTATTTATTTTTAAATAATTTACTTATTACGCCAGATGTTGTTGAACATATATCTGCACCAAAAGATTCCATTCTGGAAATGATAATTATCCAGTCAAAGAAGACCACATCATTTGGAGAAGATGCAGTGATGAAGTGGAAAACCATCTCTGGAAATCTTCTGGATTTATCAAAAACAACAACTGATTTTACGGCAAGGTATAATGCCGATATTCTCGAAGCATTTACTACGTTTAGGGATACATATACACGTTTGATAACCAGCAGGGTAAAGTTGAAATTTAGATTTTACTATGCAACATTAGCATCAGAATTACATCCTAATGTAATTCAGCAAGCCGAAGAACTGAAAGATACCATAAAAGGATTATTCCCGAATGCAGTTGTTGAGGTAACTTTTGTTGATTCTGATACTCTGTTTGAAATGTATAATGCGGTGATAGAAAATAGAGTGAATCTTAAATTTGCAGATATTCCAATTTCGCCAAATCAAAAAAATTATGTTGCGTTAGTTGATTTGAAAAGCTATTTTAACTTTATAGTAAATGATGAAGGCGATGTGAGAAAGAGTTTTTTCGATTCTAATGTGCGTGATTATCAAGGAAAAAATAATGTAAACAGTAGTATATCCGAAACATTACATAGAGCCGATGATAATGATTTTTGGTGGTTAAATAATGGAGTTACAGTACTGGCATCCGAAGCTACATTGGTAAATAACAGAGAGTTACAAATTGTTAATCCTGAAATTGTTAATGGATTACAAACTTCAATGGAAATATATAATTATTTTTCCGAAAATAGAGAAGCATTAGAGTCAGAAAAACGTTCCATATTGCTAAGGATAATTGTTCCTGATAATGAAGAATCAAGAGATCAAATTATCTTTGCTACAAATAATCAGACAAATATTCCTAAAGCAACATTGCGTGTGACGGATCCTATACATCTTCAAATTGAAATGTATTTTAAGAGTAGAGGATTATTTTACGATAGGAGAAAAAATTATTATAAAAATCAGGGACATAAGCCTGCGGAGATTGTTGGGGTATCTTTTCTTGCACAATGTCTTATTACAATTTTCCTGAAAAAGCCAGACTATGCACGAGCAAGACCATCAACATTGCTGAATGACGAAAAAACATACAACGAATTATACGAAAAGAATAATGATCTAGAGGTATTTTATAGAGTAGCTTTACTAGGTAAAAAAATCCAGAAAAATGTAAGAAGTGGTTCTGATTATTCTTCAGCAGAAAAAAGTGATATTTTATATTATGTACTGTATGCAGTTATTGCAGATGTATTGGGTAAGAGAAATATTACTCCCGCTGATATTAAGAACTTGGATATGGATTCTGTAACGGATACCTTAATTGAAGATATTCGAAATAGAGTATACGAAATATATAAACAGCATGGAGGAAATGGACGTGTAGCCAAAAGTGCAGAATTTATACAGTATATAGATAATATGTTAGATGAATAAAGTGAAGACAACCCTCCCGGCCATCATGGTCAGTAGGGTTTCGTACGTTTATGAAATTATGCATTAACATCAATACTAACACCTGATTTCAGTTGGATGGTGATGTGGTCATCTCAGATGATTATCTGTTGGATCCAGCGTCGCACCAGTGATTCGTCAAATTCGGTGAGATGGGTAGTCTGCTGTGCGATGCAATCCTACAGGTCATTGATCCATCATTTGTACCTGCATCAAGTGTGGTGACGTTTATAGATGAAGCGCTGGTTCGAAAGTATATCGAGCAGATCAAGATATTTGAAGACCATTTCATGGTTTGCTTTAAGGCAAAGTTGGAAATAGATATTCGAAGATAGGTTTTTATAAGTGTTTGTAGCAAAGGCGAAGGCTCCTGCTTATTTTTTGCTAAAGTTTAGGGGGATAGATTGAAAAAACAAAAGAAAATTGTTATTAATCGAGATAATGTTGAAGAATTTGTACGTTCACGTAATACTTCAAAAGATTATTCTAATAAAACAAGAATGCAAAGACAAAAATTATATATTCAAACTTATACTAATCAATTGAAAACTAAACTTACAAATGATTATTCAATAACACTTCAAAAAATGTATGATTTTTATAGTAAATTAAAACAGCTTGTATTACAATTGTTTTATGAAGAAGATAAGTAGGAGGGGTGTTTTTATGTATAAGATAAATGATTTATATGATTTAACACATAGTCAAGCAAAGGATTATTTATCAAAATATGAGTATCCTTGGCAAGCTTTAAAAGGAATTAAAGATTTTATTATTGAATTAGGAGAAACTTTAGGGGATGAATATCAAGAAGTGAATGAACATGTTTGGATTCACAAAGATGCTAAAGTTTTTGATAGTGCTTATATTGGTTCACCTTGTATTATTGGTGCAGGAACAGAAGTGAGACATTGTGCTTTTATCAGAGGAAGTGCATTAGTAGGGGAAAATTGTGTTATTGGTAATTCTGTTGAGTTAAAGAATGTTATTATTTTTGATAATGTACAAGTTCCTCATTATAACTATGTAGGTGATTCTATTTTGGGATATAAGTCTCATATGGGTGCAGGATCAATTACAAGTAATGTTAAAAGTGATAAGACATTAGTAGTTGTAAAAGATAGATTTAATCACGAAGAAATTGAAACTGGACTTAAAAAAATGGGTGCAATGCTAGGAGATTATGTAGAAGTAGGATGTAATAGTGTTTTAAACCCTGGAACTGTTATTGGAAGAAATAGTAATATTTATCCATTATCTAGAGTAAGAGGCGTTGTACCAGAAAATTCAATTTTTAAGGAACTTAATGATATTGTAGAAAAGAAATAATTATTAGAGGCAATGTGATTTAAAAACATTGCTTTTTTATTGATATTATAATCATACATGTAATTAAAATTATAAAAATTTAAATTAGATGAGTATTTAAGTAATTAAAATAGCATATTGGTTATAAAGGGTTGATAAAAATTAAAAAAATGGTATGGTTTAAGTAAATATTCTATATGAAGAAAGGATAGAAAAAATGAATAAAAAAGTAAGAAAAGCAATTATACCAGCAGCAGGATTAGGAACAAGATTCCTACCAGCAACAAAAGCAATCGCCAAAGAAATGTTACCAATCGTAGATATTCCAACAATCCAATATATCATCCAAGAAGCAGTAGACAGTGGAATAGAAGAAATCCTGATTATTACAAACAGTAATAAACATGCAATGGAAAATCATTTTGATAAAAACTATGAACTAGAAGAAAGATTAAAAGAATCAGGAAAACTAGAACAAGTAAAAATGATCCAAGATATAGCAGATATGGCCAATATCTACTATATTAGACAAAAGGAACCAAAAGGATTAGGACATGCAGTACTTTGTGCTAAATCTTTTATAGGAGATGAACCATTTGCAGTCTTATTAGGAGATGATGTGGTTGTCAATAAAGAAGGAAAACCAGCTTTAAAACAATTAATAGAACAATATAGTAAAACATCAGCATCAGTAATTGGAGTACAAACAGTCGATAAAAAAGATGTCAGCAAATATGGAATCGTAGAACCATCAAAATCACATCCAGCAAAGGGAAGACTGGTAAAACTAACAGATATGGTAGAAAAACCAGCAGTAGAGAAAGCACCAAGTCAACTAGCAGTCTTAGGAAGATATGTATTGACACCTGAAATCTTTGAATTGTTAGAAACACAAGGAAAAGGAGCAGGAGGAGAAATCCAATTAACAGATGCTATTAAAAGATTATTAGATAGACAAGCAGTCTATGCGTATGATTTTGAAGGAAAGAGATATGATGTAGGAGATAAGTTCGGATTTATCAAAGCAACAATAGATTTTTCATTAGACAGAGAAGATTTACATGATCAAGTAAGTAAACATATTCAAGATATTGTCAATAATAAGTAGTGATAGGAAGGTAATTTAAGTTGGATATATATCAAACTGTTATTTCTCATTATCCTCATTGGAGTAAAATAGAATTAATTGCTGTAGTTATAGTAATGATTATAAGCTTTATTATTTTAGAAAGATTTTATAAAAAAGATAAAATAAATAAAATACAAATGTTTTTTTGTATTTTATTTATTATCTATTTATTACATGTTTATGGATCTACTGTTTTTTCTAGATTACCAAGTAAAAGAATATGTAAGTTAGAAGTATTTTGGTCATGGAAAGAAATATTAAATTCAATGAATACGACATATCCAAAGTATGAATTGTTCTTGGAGAATATATTAAATGTTATTATGCTTTTACCAATTGGAAAATAGGTTTATTCATTGGTTTTTGTATTTCTTTTTCAATTGAATTTATGCAATTGATATTATGTAGAGGAATGTTTGATGTAGATGATATTATTCATAATAGTTTAGGATTTCTAATAGGAATATTAATAAGTAATAGAATAATGTTGAAATGTAAATAATTGTAGAAATATGTCGTTCACGTACGAAAAAGTGTTGTTCGTGAATAACATTTTTAAATAGGTAACATCAGGATTATAATTATGTTATCTATTTATTTTATACAGAAATGTAAGCGGTTAACGAAAAAGAAGAGAGGAAATTTAATATGGGAAAAGTACATATTATAAAAAATAATAATAAGGAGATTTATAGATATGCTAAAGAAAGTTATTACAATCAAGTAAGTAGATATTATAATTTTTCTCCTAGTCTAAAGGAAAGAGAATTAGAAAATTTTAAACAAAATGATATTGTTTTATTTATTATGTACGAAAATACTAAGGAAAAAAGAATTAATGATGTTTTTATTGGATTGATTGATGGCATAACAAAACAAAATAGTTTATCATATATAAATAAAATTCATTTAACAAATAGCAGAACTATTAAAAGTATTATTGATAAAATTGATTTAAATTTAGATACTGATTTTGAAAAGTACATTTTAGCAAATGAAATGAAAAATCTATATGATGATTTAAGAGAAAGAATTTGTGCTATAGAAAATCAAAGAAATAACAAAATGATATTTGATAAAGATTTAGAAGAAGAAACTGGCTATTGTTTACATGAATTTGCTCAAAAAAATTGTCAATCAATTCGTATATATCAAGATGATGACATTGATATTAAAAAGAATCAATTTCAAAAAGATAGAGAACGTATTGTGAGTAGTAAGGCTTTTAGAAGATTGGTAGATAAAACACAAATTTTTGATTCAAAGAAAGGTGATTATTACAGAACAAGACTTACTCATACGTTAGAAGTAAATCAAATAGCTAAGGCAATTACATATGAATTAGGATTAAATTTAGATTTAACAGAGGCTATTGCGTTAGGTCATGATTTAGGTCATACACCATTTGGACATCAAGGTGAAAGAACACTTGATCAAATATTAAATGGTAAAATAGAGGTTGGAATATGTGCAACACAAGAAATGTTTAAAAATAGAATTTTTGGTGGATTTAAACATAACTATCAAAGCGCAAAGATTTTAACTGAACTTGAAGAAAAATCGGTAAATTATCCAGGATTAAATGTAAGCGTTCAAGTTGTAGAAGGGGTTTTGAAACATACTAGGTTAAAGTCAGAAAAAGAAATAAAAATAAATGATTTCATTTCTCAAGATTATGTGGAAAAAATAAATTTTGATCAGCAAGTATGCTCTTGTTTGGAAGGACAAGTTGTTGCAATTGCAGATGAAATTGCTCAAAGAGGGCACGATGTTGACGATGCACTTACATCTGGAGTAATGACAGTGGGGGAATTAAAAGACAGGTTAAAAATTACTAAATGTATTGAATTAAATGAAAAAATAAAAAATTATACTAATAAATTAAATAAAAATAATTATTTAATAGCGGATAAAAAAGAGCTTCTAATATCCAATATTGTATCTATTATTGTTACTTATTTTACTGAAGATGTTGTTAATAATTCATTACGAAATATAAATTCTATCGATTGTATTGATGATAAATTAATTAACTTTTCTGAAGAAACGAAAAAAGTTAATAAGTATTTAGAAAAGATTGTACAAAAGAAAGTGATTTGTAATAACACAGTTGCGAGGGCTGATTATAATGCTAGCATAGTTATAACTAAACTTTTTTCTGCTTATTATAATAATCCTAGATTACTTCATGAAGGAACAATTAGAAAAATATTTTTAGAAATGTTAAAACATAAAAATAGAGAAGTTTCGAATAGTGCAGTTTACTTAGGAGAAGGTGATGTTGAATTAATGAATAAAGAAATTGAAGAAATAACAAAAAAAGATTTTGATGAAAATACTATTAATGAGTATCTAAATGATAAAAAACAAAATAGTACTTGCGAAGATATTGTTATTTATGAAAAAAGAAGAATTTTAGTAAGAGCAATAACTGATTACATAGCTGGAATGACAGATGGATATGCGTTAAGTGAATATGAAAGATTAAAGTAGTAAAAATATTTTGGAGATAATATGTAATGAGAGCAATTAATTTAGTTACGCATTGCTTAGCGTGCGAAGGCATGGATGAAAATAATTTAAAAAAGTATAATTTATGTGAATCTCATAGCGAAAAGAGTAATGTTAGAAAAGACGAAGAGAAAGATCTTAAACGATTTGTTAGTAATTCAAATTTTAATTCATTTTTGTTATATGAATATTATTTTTGGAATTATAGTATACCTCAAATATCTAAAGAATTTGATTTATTAAGGATAGGTAAAGACAGTGTTGTAAATATAGAATTAAAAAGAAATGCGGATGAAGAAAAAATAAAAAAACAGTTAAAACAAAATAATTATTATTTGAAATCTTTGAACAGAAAATTAAATATATTTTGTTATCTTACTAAAGATAACATTCTTTATGAATACAATTGTGAAGAAAACGATTTACAAAATGTAAGTTTTAATGATTTAAAAAATATTTTAGATAATCAAAGTGATTTAATAGAAGAAGACATTGATGATTTATTTGAACCATCTAAATTTTTGGTATCACCATTTAATAAAATGTGTGAATTTTTAAATGATAAATATTTTTTGACAGATCAACAAGTTAATATAAAAAAAGAAATTTTAACAATATTAAATAGAAAAGTATCTAAATCTGTAAGTGTTACGGGACCTGCAGGATGTGGAAAAACATTACTGATTTATGATATAGCAAAAAAATATAAAAAAGAAAGAAAAAATGTAGTTATTATACATTGTGGTAAACTAAATGAAGGGCATAATGCCTTAAATAGAAAAAATTGGAAAATATTTCCAATCAAGTCTTTTAAAGAAATTCAATATGCTAATGTAGATATACTTATATTAGATGAAACGCAAAGAATTGATGAAAATCAATTAAATTTAATTATAGAGGAAATAAAAATAACATAAAAGTGATTTTTTCATATGATCCTGTGCAAATTATGAATTATAAAGAAAAAAATTCCCATTCATTAGAAATTATAGATAACTATGTGAATAAAAAATTTAAAATAAAAGGTAGAATACGTGCTAATAAAGAAGTCTATTATTTTGTTGACAGTTTATTTGATCTTTCACATATACATATCAATCAAAATTATAAGAATATATATTTAACAAAGTTTAAAACATATGAACAATCTTTACATTTTTTAAATTATTTAAAGGAACAAGGTTGGAATTTTATCAATTATACACCAAGCATATATCATTCATCAAGATTTATGTGTTTAAATGGTGTAGCCTTAGGTAATTCTCATGAGGTCATAGGACAAGAATTTGAAAAAGTTGTAGTTATAATAGATGAGAATTTTAAATATAAAAATAATAGATTAGAGGCAGGAACTTGGAATTCTGGCAATTATGGCGCACGTATGCTGTACCAAGCAATCACAAGAGCAAAAGATGAGTTATATATTATAGTTATAAATAATAATATTTTATTTAATCATTGTATGAATATTATAAATAACTATAAAGATAATTTATAATTTTTAAGGAAAATGGTATTAAAAAATGAATGATGCGTATATAAAAGAATATTTAAATCTTAATTATTCATGAGAAAATAACAAAAGTCCAAAAATATTATAAATATTTATTTTTAAGCTGTTTTAAGTCTGTTATTTAAAAGGCTCTTTTATAATGTTAAATGATCAACAAATAAAGGAGCTACCAACATAATATAAACAAGTAATATTTTTGATAATCTATATTTTAGGACCGCCAAATAATTTAGGGAAAAAAGCAAAATTATTTATAGAATAACTTTGGAAGTTTAAGAAATCTGGTTGAAAGTTAGGGGGCACTTTAGGGGGTAACCTAATTCTTATGAGAAATTGAATAACAAAGAGAACAATTAAAATAGCCTAATTTGTTGTTCTCTTTTTTGTTAGAACGTTCTAAATATTGACGATACAAAACTTAAAGATGTTAGTTATTAATATGTATATTATTTGAAAAAATGGCTATATATAAAGTATTTAGAGTAATTTTGTGATAATTAGTCAAAGATAAAATATTTTGAATTTATATTATGTATCAGTTTAGAATGTTAATAAATACAATAAAAAGATTTTATTAAGTTCTAACTTTAGAACTAGGTCTGTTTATTTTTTAAACAACTTCCTAAATGAATTAGAAGGAATGCTTTCACATTTGGACAAAAACGAAAAACAACATAATTTAGAGATACTATTGTCTTTTATAATGAAAAATTTTTTTGATTATATGAATAATGAAAATATCAAGTACTATGTGTTAGAGATAAGAATTATATAAAAGTACATGACCTTGTATCACAGCAATAAGAAGAAGGTGACATTGATTATGCAAGTTATAAAAATAATATGCCTTATTATGAAAAAATGATCTACAGACTCACGAATATAAAAAAACATGTGAAGATAGAAAAAGTCCCAAAAAATTGAAAGATGATCTTAAAGGGAGGGGAGATAATATAGGACATCATGGATTTGAAAAGAACAGTATTCAGTTTTTGATTTCATTGTTGTGTTATAATATTTATTATTATTTAGATTAATAATATTCAAATTGAAAATAATGCTTAAAAAAATTTACTAAATAATATTTAGATAACAAGATAAGAAATTATTAATCATATTGCTACACTGATTTATAGAATATCTATTAATATACTAAAAAATACTTTCAATAATTATAAATTTCTTCTAATCTTTTTTAAGTTTCATTTTATGAAACTTAGTTACATTTGTAAGCGTATACATTTTAAGCGCATGTTTGTTATAATAGTAACAAGGAGGAAGAAGAAAATGAAGAAATTGTTTGTGAAGTTAGGCGTTTGTTTTGCATTACTTCTATCAATGTTAACTTCTTTTACAGGAGTAGTCTTTGCTTCTAATGAAGGTGTTAGTGTTGATAAGAATACAACTGGATTAAGTGATGCAAAGTATCAGGCTACATTTGTTTTTGATGCTTCTAATCTTTCTAAAGAAGTAGATAATGTTCAATTAGAAGGTGGTTTTCAATTTATAAAGGAATCAGATGATCATTTATATGAAGAAAACAAAGGAAGTAATAGTGGTATTAATTGGTATACTGCTTATGAATATCAAGATGGAATGTATCCAACTGGTGGTTGTGGTAACAAAGATCGAACAGATGTTAAATATAATGGAGGTTATATTTTATATGATATGAAAGAAGATAACCAAATTTATTCTGTAACATTACCATTACCATCAACAGAATATTTTTATGGTTACTATGTTACATATAGTGATGGAACGGCAGAAGTTGTTCAAGATCCAGCTAATCCATCGAAGAGTAATAGCATCAATGGACATGATGCAACTTGGTCTTATTTCTATGTAGGAGATAAAAGCGACGCTTTAAAAGGTCAAGAATATATTTACCCTAGTCAAAGAACAGGTAAACAAGTTTATGAAACTTATACTGCATATGATGGTACAAGTAATGAAGTAGGTGTTTATTTACCAGCTGGTTATGAAAATGGTCAAGATTATAAGACTATTTATTTAGCACATGGTAATGGTGGTAATGAAACTGAATGGACACAATTAGGTTCAGCAGGAAATATTGTTGAAAATCTAGTTGCAGAAGGTAAATTAGCTGATTGTGTTGTTGTTTCTTTAAATAATTCTCATTTTAGTGGTACTGGGTTTAATACATCATCTAATAAGATTTTGGCAGATGATGTTGTTAATAATGTTATTCCTTTTATTGAAAATAATTTTAAAGTTTCTAGAAAAGCAGATGATCGTGCTTATTTAGGTTTGTCTGCTGGTGGTGTAGCTTCAAGCACGGTTATGGAATTAGAACCAGATAGTTTTGGTGCATTTGGAATTGTTTCTGCTGCTACTCAAGTTGAAGAAAGTACTTTTACAGATGAATTGATTGCTAAGTTGAAAACAAAGAAAATTTATTTATCTGCAGGAACAGTTGATTTTGGTTTGATTAATTCTATATTTAAGGCTTCTTTAGTTGATTTCTATATGCCTCAATTGGATAAATGTGGTATTAAATATACTTTTGAAAAACAAAATGGAGCGCATGATTGGAATACATGGAGAGGAGCGTTTACAACTTTTGCAAAAGATATTTTATGGAATCCAGAAACAGTGACATATCATTTGACAATGGATACTAAAGTAACTAAAGGAGAAGAGTTTATTATTAAAACAAATATTCCAACAACAAAATATAAAGATTTATTCATAGATGAACAAATGGTTTCTATGGATTATGAAGTAGATGAAAATGGATATGTTATGTTTAAATTATCTAAAGAATTTACATCTAATTTAGGTGTTGGAAAACATAATGTGAGATGTGTAGCTTTAAATGGAGAAGCTAATGGTGAATTTGAAGTTATTAATAAAGTGGTTGCTCAAAATAAGACAAATAAGACAAGTACTTCAGTAAAAACAGGAGATAATACCTCTTTGGTAGAATATACAGCATTAATGTTTATGAGTGGATATTTTGTTTTAAGAAAGAGAATATATTTAAAATAAAATATGTTAGAAATAGAACATGTGATTGTTCTATTTCTTTATTTTGTTGTAGAATTAATTGAGGTGTTAATGATGAATAAAGATATATTAAATAAATTTCTAGAATTTGTACAAAGATGTAATACAGAAGCAATGAATAGCAATGATTACAATATTATACAATGTGTTTTTCAACATATTGGTAAAGAAACATTTCCATCAAGCAATCAGTTAGCAGAAGAAGCAAATATTTCTAAAGCAAGTCTTTCTAGATTTATTAGAAAATATAATTTTGAAAGTTATCAACAATTTAGAAATTTATTATCAATGCAAACTACTTTATTAGGATATAATTTGAAATTAATGCTTTCTAAAGATATTTTATCTAAAGATGATCAAGAGATAAGTGATTTATTGTATCAACAGTGTATGAATAATTTAAAAGCTACAAAAGAAAACTTAAATTTGGATTTGTTAGTACAAATGGTAAAATCTTTTAAAGAAAGTGAAGATATAACTTTTATTGGAGATGAGCATGATTTAGATGAATTTCTTTTATTACAACTTCATTTATTAACACAAGGGAAATGTGCCTATTTGTTTAAAATAAATGAGACTAAAAAAATTAGAAATTATTTTTTTAATAAACATTCTGTTGTAGTAATTGTAAATGTAAGTAAAGGATTCTTTCATTATCAAGAAGCACTTGAACATGCTTATCAACAAGGTGCAAAGATTATTTATATAAGTCAAGATGAATGTGGAGCTATAAAAGAAAAAGTTGATATTTATTATAAATATGGAATAGACAATTCTTTGAATACAGGATATGTTTCTTTATATTATTTAGGTGAATTATTAGAAAAGTTATGTATTAAATATTTTTAATGATTCATCTTTTTTGTTTATCTAGATATAGGTTATATGTTAAGATAAACAAAAAGGTGATTAAGATGCTAAATAGACAAAAGAATGATTATTATTTTAATATATTTTTAAATCTTGCTCGTGCTATGTATATGCAGTTAGAGAAAGATTGGGATAAGGAAGCTAAGTTATGTGGGATTTCTTATGCTCAGCAACATGCTTTATGGTTATTACATGTTCAAGATGGTTTGACTTTAGAAGAGTTAGGTAATATAGCTATTTGGAATAAGAGTACTACTTCAGCTTTAATTAGTCGTTTAGAGAAAAAAGGGCTTGTTGAAAAAAGAAAAGATGAAGGAAGTCGTTTGATTCGTATTTATTTAACTGAAGAAGGTTATAAAAAGATTGATGAAAGTACGAATACGAAGGAATGTATTGAATATATGGGATTGTTTAAGGATAAAGAGGAAGAGGATGTTGTTCGTGTTTTATCTTTAATGAAGGAATTAGTGGATGAAATTCATCAAGGAAAGAATCCTGATTTTAATACGTTTATTAATGAATATTCACAAAACTTATTAAAATAGTATTGTATGTATTATGTGAAAGTGTTATCATGAATATAAATTCGTTAGCGAATTTATATTTTTTTAATTTTATATTCGTTAACGAATATAAGGAGGAAAAAGGAATGAAATTATTTGAACCAATTAAAATTGGAAATGTAGAACTCAAAAACAGAGTTATCATGGCCCCTATGGAAAACGGGATGGCCGCAGTAGGAACAGGTGAAGTAACAGACCGTATCATCGCTTTCTTTGAAGAAAGAGCACAACATAATATTGCGATGATTATGCCAGGTTCTATTGGTGTATCACCAGAAGGAAGAGGATTACCAACTCAATTATCATTATTTGATGAAAAACAAGTAGCTGGTCATAAAAGATTAGTAGATGCTATTCATAGTAAAGGTTCTTTAGTGGCTGCACAATTATATCATGCTGGTAGACAAGCAAGTGAAGCCATTACTGGATTAGATCCATTAGCCCCTTCAGCAATTCCTTGTGGAATTTTACAAAATCATCCAAAAGAAATTACTCATGAACAAATGAATCGTATTAAAGAACAATTTAGACAAGCTGCGAGATGGTCTATTGAAGCAGGATATGATATTGTAGAAGTTCATTTTGCTCATGGATATTTATTACATTCATTTATGTCAACTCATACAAATCATCGAACAGATGAATATGGTGGAAGTTTTGAAAACAGAATCAAATATCCAATGGATGTTTTAAAAACTGTTATTGATGAAGTGAATGGGGAAGTGCCTGTACAAATTCGTGTAAGTGTTGATGAATATGTAGATGATGGAATGAAATTTGAAGAAGTCAAAACAGTTTGTCATGTAGCTAAAGAAATGGGTGTAGCTTCTATTTCTTTATCAGCAGGATGTTATGATGCTGTTGAATATGCAATTCAACCAATGTTTATTCCTCAAGGATTCATTACACCTTTTGCTAAAGAATTAAAAGCAGAAATTGATATTCCTGTTATTGTTGCAGCAAGATTAAATGATGCACATTTAATTGAAAATGTTGTTGAAAATGATGAAGCAGATATTGTTGCTATTGGTAGAGGTTTAATTGCTGATCCATTATTAATAGATAAAATTAAAGCACATGATTATGATAATATTCGTTATTGTATTGCATGTAACCAAGGATGTATTGATCGTGTACTTGGAGGAATGCCTGCTCATTGTATGGTCAATCCTGTAGCTGGTGAAGAGTTAACTTGTAAGTTAAAAGGAAAATCTGATAAAAAAGTAGCAATTATTGGTGCTGGTCCTGCCGGAATGGAAGCAGCAATTACAGCGGCTCAAAGAGGTATGAAAGTTACTGTTTATGAAAAAGGTGAATTAGGTGGAAAATTTAAAGCATTATCTACACCACCTGAAAAAGATACATTTATGATGTTTGATCGTTATTTAGTATCTCAAATGAAAAAATATAATATTGAAGTTATCAATAAAGAAGTAAAAGCTGATGATGAATTTGATGCTGATACAATTATTCTAGCAACTGGTTCAAAACAAATTGTTCCACCAATTCAAGGAATTGAACAAGAATTTGTTTTACAAGCAGAAGATGTACTAGAAAATCAAAAAGAATTAAAAGGAAATGTTGTCGTTATTGGTGGCGGCTTAGTAGGAACTGAAACTTGTAAGTATTTAGGAAATCAGGGAGCTCATGTTACATTAGTAGAAATGAAAAATAATATTGCTGATGGTATTGGAGCTACATTTATTGGACATATGTTCGCAAAACTTGCTGAGTATCAAGTAGATGTAAAAACAAGTGAAACAGTAAAAGAAATTAAAAATCATGAAGTTATTTTATCAAATACAACTGTTTCATGTGATTATGTTGTTATTGCAGCTGGATATAAATCAAGAAATGAACTTGCTGAAGAATTATCTAAAAAATATGATGTAAAAGTTGTAGGAGATGCTTCATCACCTAGAAGAATTTTAGATGCTACAGCAGAAGCTTATAATGTTGTTAATGAATTATAAAAAATAATAATATAAAATGAACCAATCACTCTTTTGAATGGTTCATTTTTATATATAAAACTACATTATAATATTACAAGAAAAATCATATTTATTAAAAAACTTTTCTAAATCCAGATAATGGGTTTTAAAATTTTATTTTCTCTAATCATAATTAAATTTTATATATTAAAATAAAAAATAAAAAGGAGAAATTTATGATTGATATAAAATTTATGATTGATATAGTATATGATATTTTAATAAAAATGACATTATGGGTATTAATAGGTAGCATCCCAATTGTTTTTATGGCATTAATTGTTGTTATAGTAAAAAAAACAAATTTTGGAATTAAAACAAGGAAAGTTATTACAATAATTTATCAAATATTAATCAAGATGCATAATTATTTATTAGCATTTATATTTCTTGTGCTATTCTCTTATATTATTTTAGATGTTTTGAAAATTTTGATCTTGGTTATTTGCAATGTTTGTTTTATGTTTGGAAAAAATTTAATAGATGTACAAATTAAATTTCTTTTACTTACAATGTCTATTGTTCTTTTTTATCCGGGATCAGTTTTATTATTAAAATGTTATACAATAATGAGTAATGATGAAAGATTTTTGTTTATCTTAATTTATAATAAAACATTTGGAATTATAAAAAAGTTTCCGATAGAAGAGATAATTAATATTCTATATGTATTATTACTTTCTTATAGTAGTATTGAGAAACTTGGAAATGCAAATAGTTCTATTGATAATAATTATATTTATTTAAGTTTTATTATTTACATTGCTGTACAAGCAACAGCTAGTACAGTATATAAAAAGCATGCTTCATTTTTTAATAGAATTGATAATCGTATTTTTAAAACGGATTTAATTAAAAGCAAATCTAAAAAAATGAATATAGATTATCATTTAGATACTGCGAATAAATTTGTTTTAGAATTTATCCGTACAGGAAAAGTTTCTAAGGAAAGTAAGAAATATATGAGAAAGATAAATAAATATTTTAAAAATAAAAAAATGAGAAAATAATTCAATAATTGCCTATATATTATTTTAATTATTAACTAAATAGTATATAGGTTTTATTTATTTTATAAATATTTGTCCCAGTATGTACAAGTGTGTCCCAATATGGTATCATACTAATGAAAAGATGAGGGTGAGTAGAATGAAGAAAAGGGATATAGTGAACTTAATAAGATATCATGTAGAAGGTAATGAAAATGCGTTTAGAGAAGAAGTGTATGGTATTGCTAATGAATTTGATGCTAGCGGGGATAATGCATTGGCAGAATATATTATGGCTTTGATGTCAGATACAAATATACTTTATACGCAAAATTTTAATTATGAATCTGAATTTCTTGAAGAAGTGAATTTAAATTCAACATCATTGTATTTGCCAGCAATCATCAGCCAAGAACTTATTGGTATTGCTAATGCAATTAATAATAAAGCAGAAGTTAATAAGTTTTTATTTGAAGGGGCGCCAGGAACAGGAAAAACTGAGGCTGTCAAACAACTTGCTAGGGTCCTTGATAGAAAAGTTTATATGGTTGATTTTCCAATGATTATTGATAGCAAGTTAGGCCAAACACAAAAAAATATTACATCTTTATTTAAAGAAATAAATTCTTTTAGTAAACAAGAAAATGTTATTTTTTTATTTGATGAAATTGATGCATTGGCTTTAGATCGTACAAATAGTCATGACCTAAGAGAAATGGGAAGAGCTACATCTACTTTATTAAAAGGATTGGATAATTTATCACCAAGAGCAATTGTCATTGCAACAACAAACTTATTTGAAAATTTTGATAAAGCCATGTCTAGAAGATTCGACTATATTATTCATTTTAATAATTATAGTGATGAAGATCTTATGGAAGTAGGGGAAAAATTACTAGATGATATTCTAAAAAAACAAAAAAATGCCGAAAAAAATAAGAAATTATTTAGAAAAATTATTTCTTTGTATGGTACTCTTCCTTATCCAGGAGAATTAAAAAATATAATTAAAACCTCTGTAATCTTTAGTAACATAGAAGATAAATATGATTATTTTAGACGTCTTTATTTAGCGGCTAAAGGGAAAATGCCTACAGATATTATAGAACTAAAAAATGAAGGATTTACATTACGTGAAATAGAGATTCTTACAGGAATTTCTAAAAGTAGTGTATCTAGAGAATTGAAAGGAGACTAGAAAATGAATGAGATATTACAACTAAAAGGAACATTTGAATCTAGTAAATTTAAAGGTGGAGGTGCTGCTTCTTTGCCTAAAGGGCAAAAGGTTGAAGTTTTGCATATAAGATCGTTAATATCTCAATTAGTTGAAATTGAAAAATTTTGGCATAATCATACTGATATCAAAGGTGCACTTGTAAGTGTACATTATGATCGTGTTGTTGCTAAAAGTCATCGTATAAAAGAACTATTAAAAGAAAGTGGAAAAAGTACAAATAGTTCTATAAGAGGTTCAAAGTTTGAACACCATAATGGAAATATATGTCATGTATTTACTCATTTTATTAGTTTGGAGGCCTTAAGAAATACTATTGATTTGTTAAGTGAAATAGAAAGGTATACAATGTCTTACTTTAATGGAATCATTACTAATGATGAATTTATTCAAATAAGTAAGAATGGTATAGCTGGATCTAATTATAAAAATTATAGATTGGCTAATGCTATTATTGATTGTTTTTATGTGAGTTATTTTGATATTGATACAGATTTAAAAGAATCTCCTAAAGATTCAATTGTAACAATCTATAAAACAGGGGTAGATTCTATTGAGTTATTACAATCTATTGGTATTAATCTAGGAAAAATGAAAATGTTGGATGACACGACATTCCATTTAAAAAAAGAAGAGTTAGATATCTTAAAACAATCTATGCCTTATTTAATTGCGATGAGTGTTTCAGATATATCAGAATGGAATAAAGAAGATATTCTCGATAATCATTATGACGAAGAAATAATGACGATTCCTGATCCAACAAATGAACCAACGATAGGAGTTATTGATACTCAATTTGACAAACAAGTTTATTTTACTAAATGGGTTGATTCAAGGAACTTAGTAGATTCTAACATTGAAATAAGACCTGTAGATAAAGAACATGGGACAGCAGTATGCTCTATTATTGTGGATGGTCCAGCTATTAATCCTAATTTAGATGATGGATGTGGTCGCTTTAAAGTTCGCCATTTTGGTGTAGCGATAGATGGTAAATTTAGTTCAATATCGGTATTAAAAAATATTGAAAAAATAGTTAAAGAAAATACGGATATAAAAGTATGGAATTTATCATTAGGTGCCTTGTTAGAAATAGAAGAAAACTTTGTTTCTCCAGAAGGTGCACTTCTTGATCGATTACAAAATGAATATGATATTGTTTTTGTTGTTGCTGGAACTAATAAAGGAAGAAGTACCAAAGAAAATATGAAAATAGGGGCACCTGCAGATTCTATTAACTCAATTGTTGTAAATTCAGTCGATTTTTCAAATCAACCAGCTTCTTATGGAAGATGTGGACCTGTGCTTTCTTTTTTTCATAAACCAGACGTAAGCTATTATGGTGGCGATGTTGACAAAGCAATAGATGTTTGTGAACCATTAGGAAAATGGGGGCGAATCGGGACATCTTATGCAGCTCCATGGATTTCTCGTAAAATGGCCTATTTAATACATAAAATGGGATTTTCTAGAGAAGTTGCTAAAGCATTGTTAATTGATTCTGCTGCTGGATGGAATAGAAGAGATGATCATACTTTTAGAGTGGGATTTGGTATTGTTCCTAGAAAAATAGAAGATATTTTGAAAACAAATGAAGATGAAATAAAATTCATTCTTTCAGGTACGGTCAATAATTATGAAACATTTACTCATAATATACCTGTTCCTCGTGACGAAAAAGGATTTCCTTATATAGCACGAGCAACATTAGCTTATTATCCAAAATGTGATCGTAATCAAGGAGTTGATTATACTTGTAGTGAAATGGATATCCATTTTGGTAGAGTTATGGAAAGAAATGGTAAAGTAACTATTAAGGCAATTAACAATAATTCTCAAGGTGATGAAAATGGTGAAAAACTTTATGAAACAAACGCGCGTAAAATGTATCGCAAATGGGATAATGTAAAACATATTAGCGAAAAATTAAATTCCAATGCACGTTCAAAAAAAGTATATGGAGCAGGGAACTGGGGATTAATGATTCGAAAAAAAGAACGACTTGATGATAATGCTGGATTAGGTATGAAATTTGGCGTTGTAGTGACATTGAAAGAAATTAATGGATTCAATCGTATTCAAGATTTTATAAATCTTTGTCGTGTACGTGGATGGCTTGTTAATAAAGTAGATGTTGAACTTAATAATACAATCTACGATATGGCAGAACAAGAAATTGAATGGGATTAACAATTTATAGAGTATAGGGAGGGAAAAGAAAATGGATATTTTTTTATCATATTGTTGGAAAGATGATGAAATTGCAAATAAGATATACGATTATTTTAAAAAAAATCACAGTATCACGTTGCATAGAGATAAAATAGATATAAAAAATTGGGGAAGTATTAAAGAATATATGCAATCGCTTAATGATATGGAATATATTATTTTGATTATTTCTGAAAATTATTTAAAGTCCTCAAATTGTATGTATGAAGTTTTAGAAACAATAAGAGATAGAAAATATAGAAACAAAATATTTCCTGTTGTACTAGACAAGGGAATATATAACCCTATTAATAAGGCAAAGTATGTAAGATATTGGGAAAATGAGTTTAATGAGTTGAAGAATGCAATAGATGGGATTAATACCCAAAATTTAGGAAATTTATCAAATGATTTAAAGCATTATCAAAATATTGCATCAAACATTTCTGATTTTATAGATACTGTTGCAGATATGAATAATCCTTTAGTAGATGGAATTGAAGAAGCAATTGAGCAAGTATTGTATGATAGAGAAATCCTAGTGGCAAAAAAGGATGATAACAAATGTGAAAAAAGTGTGAATATATTGCCAACTGTTTCATCTGAACCTACGGATTTAGAAATTGATACTTATGTAAATCAGTGCTATAAATCAGGAAGAATATTGTTAAAACAAAAATGTCATGAAATTGAAAAGAATAACCCAATGATAAAAGTTAAAATAGAAGATGTTGATACAAGAAATACTATTTATCATTTTTACAAAAACGGACAGACTACTAGAAAAATAAAATATTCTTTAGGAAGTATGTTTGGGGGTAATGATTCAATAATGATTTCAAATAATCCTATATCTAGTAATTCATATAATGGAATGTATCAAGTGCAGTATAGAGATGGAAAAATAGGATTAAAAACTATGATGGGATTTGGAAGTAATGGTCTTATGTCTGTAGAAGAAATGGTTGAACAGATTTGGAAAGAATATATTGAACTTTATTTACGATATTAAAAATTGAATGACTTTTAAAATATTGCTTTCTAAAAGTATGTCTATAAATGAGTTGAATATCATAGCCAGGGGAGGAAAAAAAGAATGTTAAAATTAAAAAGTATTTTTTGTACATTCGCGATTGGATTTATATTTTTTTTCATTGATATTACTTTGTATCAAATTATTGGATTGATAGGATTACAAGGCTATTGGGTCATTATTCCTATTCTTTTATATTCAATTTATAATTTTCTAAAAAAAGAAAGTGAGGATAAGGAGGATATAATTTATTATTTCTCAATTGAAATATTGAATATATTTGCACTTATTGCATTTTATTGCACAATCAGCAATAAAATGCTACTTTGTTTAGTTATGGAGAAATATAGCTCTATTTCTTTTGTTTTTTGTATGTTTTTGTTGCTAATTTTTGCAATAGTTAAAAATACTTCAAAAAATGATATAAATGAAAATAGTAAAAATACTAATAATTTATTTAATTTGTACTACTTAAATACTGCTAAGGCACATGAAATTGCTATGCTAATTGATAATAAAATAATGAAAACAATTGAAAGAGAACATATTTCAGAAAGAAAGTTAAAACACAGTATTTCAGGTAGCATAGGAAAAAAAGATGTATTTTCAAATACAATAGGCTATTCTAACGAAGAAAGTTTGCATAATAAGGTATATGAAAACTTTGATATAAAAACAACAAAGTCCATCATGTTACGAAAGATTTACGATACTGCTAAAGAAAATTCAAGTGGTGAATTAAAAGAAGGAGATTTGGTTCTTTTTAAAGATGTTAATTTAAAACAACTTAATATTGATGATACTATAATGATTTTAGATTTTTTGAAAGAAAGTAAGTTTAAAAATCAAGAAACGGATGGCGTAGAACTTAATTATAATAAAATGTTTGAAATGATGATAGATGATTTTACTATTGATTATTCATTCAAATATAAGAAAAATAAAATGGATGAAAAAAGCTTTATTATTCAGTTACCATATAATTCAAATGAAAATTTTGAAAACGGTTATCATCAAAATGATTTACAATTAGGCAAGTTGAGTATTATTGGAATATATAGAGGTGAAGTTGATTTTTCAAAAAAGATTGGTACATCATTAAAACTTTTAGAGTTGGTAAAACAGTCTATAAACAATAATACTTCTCGAAATATGGAAACTGAAATTATGAAATCTAGTTCAAAAAGACCTGAAGAACAAAATAATCCTTTTGAAATTAATGATAATAAATTAGAAGGAATGAATTCACTAATTGATGTGATAGCAATAATTCAAGAAATAAATATTAACTAGACTTTTTTAGATTTCTAAATAATCAAAAAAGTTTTAATTAATATAAAAAGAAAGGAATAAATACATTAGAATGAAATTATCAAATTATAAACATCTACAAAGAATATATGTATATGATAGTATTCAGTTAATAAAAAGTTATAGTGAAAAAAGAATTGTTTCTATTGGAGAACTTTTAAATGACTATAATGGATTGACTATTTTCTATTCTTTAGAAAAAATAAAAGAAAAAGTCAAGAAGGAAAATATTGATTTTATTGATATTTCATCACTTGTAGAAATTGTAAATTTTAGGAGTGATATGATTTTACAAGTAGAAATTCTTTTTTTTAAATTAGCAAAATTTTATGATGGAAATTATTGCTTAAGAAGTGATTGTGCGTTTATTTTAGATGAAAAAGTACCATTTATATTTAAAAAAACAATACCATTAGAGGAGCAAAAAGAACGATTAGAAGCAGAAATGGATGAGATAGATGTAAAATCAATTTCTGAAATTGTTGATAATATAAATAGTGAATTAATAGGTCATGACATTTTTAAAAATGATTTCAAAAAAAATCTTTTGAAATATTCTTTTTTAAATAATATGGGTAATCGTAAGATATTATCTATATTAATTTGTGGAGAATCAGGAATTGGAAAAACAGAATTTGCAAAAATTGTATCTAAAAAAATGTATCCTAATGAAGATTTAATAAAAATTAACTTCGGTAATTATTCGACAGAAGGTGTTCTTAATAGTCTTATTGGTGCTCCTTTAGGATATAAAGGCTGCGAAGAAGGTGGAGAACTTATAAATAAAATAAAAAAATCAAAATCAAAAGTTATTTTGATTGATGAATTTGAAAAAGCAACACCAAGCATATACAACTTTTTTTATGAATTATTAGAAGATGGAGTATTTACAGATAGACATGGAAATAGACATGATCTTAATGGGTATATAATTATTTTTACATCTAATATGACACAAGAAATATATCAAGAACACATACCCAATTCTTTAAGATCTAGATTTGATATGGTGTATTATTTTGAAAATTTACAATATGATGAAAAAAATTATTATATTCAAAAAAATGCAAAAAAACTAATAAATGAGTTAGAACAAAATTATGGGAAAAAGGTAAATTATAAAAATATAGAAAGCGAGCTAGCAAGACTTGTAGTTTATGAAAATCTAAGGGATATAAAAAGAAAAATTGAAGATATTGTATTTGATGAATTTTTTTCAAAATATTTTTAGTAGTAGAAAATTTGTATAATGATAAATTGTAGCGCTAGATTACTTGAAATTATGGTTTTAATGAATAGATAAACTTATGCAAGATGGAATTAATGAATAATAAAATTATTTATTTTGAAAAGAGGTTAGAGATGAATGAATTAAAGAAAATAATAAAAGAATATATTAAAAAATTGGTAAAGAAAAAATAGCAATCATAGTATCAATTATTACAATAGTGACGGTTGGATTTAACTTCTTTAAAACGGTTTATAATGATTTTATTTATCAAGCGAGTTGTGAAAGATTCTATGGTATTCCTAAGTATTATTTTAGTTATAACTTAAATGATAAATTATATTGGTTGTTGTTAACTTCAATTGCTATTATTATATGTTTAACCCCAAGAATTATAAAAAAACATTGTTATAGTTCGTCAGAAACTTTTAATCGAATTATAAAATATATTTTTATTTTTTTATGTTGTATGTCTTTATGGGTGGTTATTTCTTTATTTTTAAATATTATAGTTTCTTATAATTATAGAGATTTTATTTTAGATGGAATTGTTTACTTAGTAAATACATATAGAAATGTGATGTCTGTGGTATTTTTGCTATTTAGTTTTTTTACTATTTTATTTTTATATGACATAAACGGCTTTTTAAAAACAGCACGATATAAAAAAATAGTTCTTATTATTTTTTTATTTTCTTTTGGAATGTGTTCGAATATTTTGTTGTTTGGTTCGATATCTCAAATAACATCTACAATTGATCAAAAAACAAAATATGAGTTTATAACAGTTGATGATAATGAATATGTAATTTTGTCTGAGTATAAAGGAAAATTTCTAGTGGTTTCATTTGAAAAAGATAGAGGAGAATATATTTTTAATACGAATCAATATAAATTTATTAATATGAATCAAGGATTAATAACTTATAAAGATGTAAAAAATTTAAAAATTAATAAAGGAGAATAATAATTACATAAGATATACGTATACCATTTAAAATTTTGTTAATTTTAAATGGTATATAAGTAATTGGATTATTTGATAAACAATTATAAGCAAATGCCAAATAAAATAATGGATAGAAATGTAATAAATCATCATTGATAATTATAGAAATTTTAAAAATCATAAATATTATACAAAAATGGTGAGATTATGAGTATCTAGAGATGACAAAAGAATGCAAAAAAGAACCAAGGCTATACGTCTAGGTTCTTTTTCATCCTTTTCGGATTTCTCTATACCAGAGTATCATATGAGTATAGATTGTCAATTTGAATTTTTATAGGATTTTAATGATTTCTTTATTTAGTTTTGGAATATGCATTTCTTTCATGAGTATTTCTCTTAAAAATATGTCCATATTTATAATTATCATACTAAAAAAGGTCACAAATTCAACCGTATTTATTTTACGGTTATTTTATTGGCCGCTTTGGCCAATAATTGTAATTTGATAGATTTTTAAATAATTATTATACTTAAGAAAGCAGACTTTTTCATCTATTTATTAATTAGATCATAATTATGAATATGTTGAAGAATTGATTTTTTATTGATCAACAGTTTAAATGATTACGTATTAACTCATTTTATGAATATAATCTATTAAATCTTGTATTTCTTTTGGATAAGTTAAATGACTATTTAAAACTTTTTTACCTAACTCATAAATCAGTTTGTCTTTTGATTTAGACGAACCAATATGATAAAAGTCTTTTACTTCCTGACTACAAATAAGATTTTCTTGTCTTAATTGATTAATTAAACAAAGTCCTTCAATAGATTTAACACGACTTAAGGCAACATAGAGTTGGCCATTATCAAATGAATAAGGAATAAGATTGACTTGATCATAAGTTTGACCTTGGCTTTTATGCATTGTAATAGCGTAAGCAAGTTTTAAAGGAATTTGATAAAAAGCACCTATTTTTTCTTTAGATAAATGATTATCTTCAATATCTCCTTCTTTTCTTTTAGAAAGTACATAGTTTTCTATGGCCCATTCATGATAACCAAAGGTTACAAGTGTTTTATTTGTATCTAAGAGAACAGTAACACTTTCATCTTCTAATTTATAAACTTTTCCAAATGAACCATTTTGATAAAGATTTTGTTCTGTATCGTTAATTAAAACCATCACACGAGCACCAATTTTTAAATGAAGTTCATCTAGAGTAGGTTTATCAGAATTTTTAACATCACCAACAATTCTTGAATGATAGACTTTAGCTTTGTAAGGTATTTTGGAAAGTCTATCATGATTGATTTGTTCAGCTTTTCTATTAGTTGCTGTAAGAATAATACCATTTTCAAAAAGAGTCTTTTGACAATGCGTATTAAAATAATGAACACATGAATAATCACCAATACGTGCTTTATTCAGTTCATGAATAAATTCAGGATTCTTTTGTCGTATGACTTGTTTTAATTCAACTGTTTGAAAATTTAAATCTTGCCAGTTTGTTGATTCAAAAGCATAACCTTTATGAAAATTTTCATAAATTTCTTTTAATACTTCTAAATCATTATCTGTAGTAACAGGAGGTAGTTGGAAAAAGTCTCCAACAACGACGATTTGTTTACGAGATAATGAGTTTTCTTCTGCTTTCATAATTGTTCTTACAACAAAATCAAATAGATCAATACGACACATACTAATTTCATCAATAACAATAATGTCACTTTCTTCTACCACTTGAGGAACTTTTTTAATATGCTTGATTACTTGAGGCTCTGGAGAAACTTGAAAACAACGATGGATAGTAACACCTTGAATATTAATAGCAGCAATACCGGTAGGAGCACAAACAATAACATTTTTATTTTGTTTTTCCATTTCATTAATAAAAAGTTGTAAAACAAAAGATTTACCAGTACCTGCGCCACCTGTTAAAAAAACATTATTTCCAGATAATAATTGTTGATAAGCTTTATATTGATCTTTACTTAATGATATTTTATCTTTATTTTGTTTTCTTTGATTTGTTGTTTCTTGTTTTGAATGTAATGAACTTTTTTGATTATTTTGTTTTAAATAGGCTAAAGCTTCTTTTTTAGAATCAAAGCTTTTGTATTTAGCATCTTTAAAATGGTCGACTTCTTTTTGACAATCTTTCCAAGTAGTATAAATACCTGGATGTCTTCCTTTTTTTACAGCATAATATTTCATGATATTCCTCCATGTTTATTATTATGACATATTATAAAAATATTTTAAATAAAACTTGTGAAATGTTACACATAGCCTTATGTGTAACTTGTTTTTATTTTCACATGATACTAAAATATGTGTAGTTAGAAAAGAGGAGATTTAATTATGGCAAACAGATTTGTATTAAATGAAACAAGTTATCATGGAAAAGGAGCAATTGAATCAATTCCTGAAGAAGCAAAAGCAAGAGGATTCAAAAAAGCTTTAGTATGTTCAGATCCAGACTTAGTAAAATTTGGAGTAACAGCAAAAGTTACTGATTTATTAGATAAAGCAGGATTAGCTTATGAACTATATTCTAATATCAAACCGAATCCAACAATTGAAAATGTTCAACAAGGTGTTAAAGCATTACATGATGCTGGAGCAGATTATATGATCGCTATTGGTGGTGGTTCATCAATGGATACAGCAAAAGCAGTAGGTATTATTGATAAAAACCCTGAATTTGCTGATGTAAGAAGCTTAGAAGGTGTTGCACCAACTAAAAATCCTTGTACACCAATCTTTGCAGTTCCTACAACAGCTGGTACTGCTGCTGAAGTAACAATCAACTATGTAATCACAGATGTTGAAAAAGATCGTAAAATGGTATGTGTAGACGTACATGATATTCCAGTTGTAGCATTCGTTGACCCAGATATGATGTCATCAATGCCTAAAGGATTAACTGCTGCTACAGGTATGGATGCCTTAACTCATGCTATCGAAGGTTATATTACTAAAGGTGCTTGGGAAATGTCAGATATGTTCCATATCAAAGCTATCGAAATTATTTCTAAATCATTAAGAGGTGCAGTAGAAAATACTCCTGAAGGTAGAGAAGGTATGGCTTTAGGTCAATATGTTGCAGGTATGGGATTCTCTAACGTAGGTTTAGGATTAGTTCACTCAATGGCTCATCCACTTGGAGCTTTATATGATACACCTCATGGTGTTGCTAATGCTATCATCTTACCAACAGTTATGGAATATAATGCACCATATACTGGTGAAAAATATAAAGACATTGCAGAAGCAATGGGTGTAGATACTACTGGTATGTCTCAAGAAGAATATCGTAAAGCAGCTGTAGATGCAGTTAAACAATTATCTAAAGATGTTGGTATTCCAGCTGACTTAAAAGAAATCGTTAAAGAAGAAGATTTACAATTCTTAAGTGAATCTGCTTTAGCTGATGCTTGCTGTCCAGGTAACCCAAGAGATACAAGTGTAGAAGAAATCAAAGAATTATATAAATCATTATTATAATAATAAGACAGTCCTCAATGAGGGCTGTTTTTTTGTTTTAAAATGTAAAAAAAGAGAATTTTGTTATTAATTTCACAATAAAGTTGACTTTTTATGAGGTTTCAATATAATTTTTTTATATGTTAAAAAGGGGAAATTCGATGGAAACAAATAAAAAATCAAGTTTTTCAGGCCGTTTAGGATATGTTATGGCGGCTGCTGGTTCAGCTGTTGGATTAGGAAACATTTGGCGTTTTCCATATCTTGCGGCTAAATATGGTGGAGGTACTTTTTTATTTACTTACATTATTTTAGCGTTTACAGTTGGTTTTGCTTTACTTGTAAGTGAAACAGCATTAGGAAGAAAGACCGGAAACAATCCAATCAAAGCATATAAAATCTTAGGAGCAAAAAAATTAAAGATTGGTGGTTGGTTGAATTCAATTATTCCAATGTTAATAGTTCCTTATTACTGTGTTGTTGGTGGTTGGGTATGTAAATACTTATTTGAATATTTAAGAGGATCAAGTCAAATCTTGACACAAGATACCTATTTTTCAAATTTTATTGCTAATCCAATTAGTCCAGCTTTTTGGTTAGTGATTTTTGCTGTTTTAACTTTTATTGTTGTTATTAAAGGTGTAGAAAAAGGAATAGAAAAGGTAAGTAAGATTTTAATGCCTATTTTAGTAGTAATAGCTATTTTTATTTCAATCTATGGTTTAATGACACCAGGGGCAATTGAAGGTTTGAAGTATTATATTATTCCTGATTTTTCAAGGTTTAGTATTATGACAGTTATTTCAGCAATGGGACAAATGTTTTATTCTTTATCAATTGGAATGGGTATTTTATTTACATATGGTTCTTATATGAAAAAAGATGTTGATATGGAAAAAGCAATTTCTCAAGTAGAAATTATGGACACTTTAATTGCTTTTTTAGCGGGGTTAATGATTATTCCTGCAGTCTTTGCATTTTCAGGAAAAGATAGTTTAAATGCTGGAGCGTCTTTAATGTTTATTACAATGCCAAAAGTATTTAACTCACTTCAATTAGGTGGATTTATTGGTGGTGTATTCTTTTTACTTGTCTTATTTGCTGCTTTAACATCAGCTATTTCTTTAATGGAATGTTCAGTCGCAACTTTAATGGAACAATTCCATATTTCTAGAAAAAAAGCAGCTTTAGCAATGATTATTGAAATGTTAGTTTTAGGAATTCCTATTTCACTTGGCTATGGTGTTTTAGGATGGATTCAACCATTAGGAATGACTTTATTAGATTTCTTTGATTTTGTCACAAATTCATGTATGATGCCAATTTCAGCGTTATGTACAGTTTTATTAATTATTTTTGTAACAAAATTAAAAACAATTTCAAATGAAATTAAAATATCATCTGCTTTTAAAAGAGAAAAAGTCTATAATATTGTGATGAAATATATTTGTATTCCAACATTATTAATTATTTTATTAAGTTATATTTTATCAACATTTGGAATTATTACGTTATAAAAAAGCTTTTTTAAGCTTTTTTTCTTTTTGGACATAAAAAAGACATTTTTTATGTATATAATATATTAGAAATAAAATGAGCTTTTGTATTTGTCAAATAAAACATTTGTGCTATAATTTATTTGTTTAATTATGCCTAAGTGTAAAGGAGGATGTCTTTATGGACAAAATAAGTGAAAAGATAAAAGCAGCCCGCATTGCCAAAGGCGTTACAATAGAGGAAGTCGCAGAAGCAACATTGTTATCTGTTAATATCATTAAAGATATAGAAGACGGTGCTTTTGAACGATTTGTTGGAGACGAGCTATATGTAAAAATGTATCTTAAAAAAATAGCAAGATACTTAGAAATAGATGAGACGATTGCTGATGATTATTATGCAATTACGAGAGAAATTAAAAAGGCTGATTTAAAAGATTTAGAAAATAAAAAAGAAGATATAGGATCTGTTACTTTTGTAGATAAAGTAAAAAATATTCAACCAACTAAAAAACAACCGACAAGAAAGGGAGTTTATGAAGATCACTATATCTTAAGATATGTTAAATATGCAATTGTCATTATTATTGTCATTGCTATTATTATTGTACTTGGATATTCATTTGTCTTTACGAAATCAAATGATTCATCATTTAAAAATAGTAATACATCTAAAACAGAAACAAGTGAAACTTTAAAGAAGAAAACAGCAGAAACAGATAAAAAGAAAACAACAAAATCTGATACAACGAAAAAAGATGAACAAACATCTACTGAAATAACTTTTACTAAAAATGCTGATGGTGATTATAGTTTTAAATTACCTGATGGATATGATCAAGAAACTTTTAAATTAAAAGTAGACTTTACATTTGCGACAACTGTTGATCTACATGTTAATGGTGATCCTAACAGTTATCAAACTGATACATTTAAAAAAGGTGTTTATAGTAGTAATCTTGCTAGTATTTCAGCATCAGATGCTTTAAAAGATGATTCTGCATGTGAAAGTGTTGAACTAGAATTTAATGTGAATGATTTCCAATATTTGGAATTTTCATATAGTTGGAACTTAGGACATCGTTATTATATTAATGATCAAAAAATTCCATTAGAAGAAAATGATCATTATGGAACAAGCTCTAATGGTAGAGTAAGAACATTTAAATTAACGATGGTCAAATAATGAATTTACCTAATAAATTAACGATTACAAGAATAATCCTTGTTCCAATTCTTATTCTTATTTATATGTTTCCTTATGCAACGTTTGGAATCAATGTACCTATGTATCATATTTTGAATGCTGATATTTCACTTGTTAATATTGTTATCTTTATTATTTTTGCAGTTGCTTCGTTAACTGATTATTTTGATGGACAAATTGCGAGAAAATCTAAATTAATTACAACTTTTGGTAAGTTTGCTGATCCGATTGCAGATAAACTATTAATTAATACGATTTTTCTTTTACTAGCAAGTGATGGGACAATTTCTATCATTATTCCTATTATTATGATTTCTAGGGATACGATCGTAGATGCCATTCGTTTGGTGGCTGCCAATAAACAAGTTGTTATTGCAGCAAAATATTTAGGAAAATTAAAAACTGTGACACAAATGATCAGTGTGATATTCTTATTATTAAATGATTTTCCTTTTTCAATCATTCATTTACCAATTGGTCAAATAAGTGTATGGATTGCTTGCGTGATTTCAATAGTAAGTGGTATTGATTATTTTATGGATAGTAAAGATATGTTAACGGAGTCAATGTAATGAATGAACTTGCTGAACTATTAATAAAAAATAATATTTCTATTGGAACTGTAGAAAGTTTTACAGTAGGAAATTTTGCGACAATGCTAGGAAATATTCCTGGCATTTCTAAGGTTTATAAGGGTTCTTTAGTCACTTATCAAAGTGAAACGAAAGAAAGGCTTTTAGGAATTGAACATCCATTAATTGAAAAGTACGGTGTTGTTTCTAAAGAAATTGCTACTTTAATGTGTGTTAATGGTAAAAGTATTTTAGATGTTGATCTATGTATTTCTTTTACAGGAAATGCTGGACCGGATGCAATGGAAGGAAAACCAGTAGGAGAAGTCTATATTGGTATTGCTTATGAAGATGTTGTTGTTTATAAATTGAATTTAGAAGGTAGTCGAAAAGAGATTGCTTTAAAGGCAATAGATTTTGCTCAAAAGAAAATAATTGAAAAAATTTTAAAAAAATAAAAGAAAAAATGAAAAATAAAGCATATATAGGAATAGGAGGTATTATTTATGGCTGGAAAAAAAGAAGTAGAAACAAAAGATGCTAAAAAAGCACAAGCATTGAATGATGCAATCAAACAAATTGAAAAGCAATTTGGAAAAGGCTCTGTTATGAAGCTTGGAGATCGTGCAGCTGTTGATGTGGCTGTTATTCCAACAGGTTCTTTAACACTTGACATGGCTTTAGGAATAGGTGGTTATCCTAAAGGAAGAATTATTGAAATTTATGGTCCAGAATCAAGTGGTAAAACAACGCTTACATTACATGCAATTGCTGAAGTACAAAAACAAGGTGGTACAGCTGCATTTATTGATGCCGAACATGCCATTGATCCTGTTTATGCTAAAAATCTAGGAGTTAATATTGATGAATTGATTCTTTCGCAACCAGATAGTGGTGAACAAGGTTTAGAAATTGCTGAAACACTCGTACGTTCTGGAGCTATTGACTTAGTAGTTGTTGACTCTGTTGCTGCACTTGTTCCTCAAGTGGAATTAGATGGCGAAATGGCTGATCAACAAATGGGATTACAAGCAAGATTGATGTCTAAAGCTTTACGTAAACTTTCAGGGGTTATGAATAAAACAGATTGTACAATTATTTTCATTAACCAATTACGTGAAAAAATTGGAGTTATGTTTGGAAATCCAGAAACGACTACTGGAGGAAGAGCTTTAAAATTCTATTCTTCTGTGCGAGTAGAAATCAGAAGAAGTGAAGCAATTAAAAATGGTACGGAAATTGTTGGGAATAAAGTCAATATCAAAGTTGTTAAAAATAAAGTGGCACCACCATTTAAATCAACACAAGTTGATATTATTTATGGTAAAGGTATTTCAAGAGATGGTGAAGTCTTGGATTTAGCAGTTGATAAAGATATTGTTGATAAATCCGGTGCTTGGTATGCTTATAAGGGTGAAAAGATTGGACAAGGACGCGAAAATGCAAAACGATATCTTGTTGAACATCCTGATATAATGAATGAAATTACGGAAGCAATTAAAGCTTCATTAATGCCTGTAGAAGAAGAGGAATTGTAAAAATTCCTCTTTTTAACTTGTTATTGTCAAAATAAGCAATTTGACATATAATATACTTGTGCGCAAAACACGTTTAATAAACATAGTAAAGACTATGTAAATATTAATTATTATAACCGAAACAACCGGTGAATGATTGAATAATCAATCATAAAAAATGTGCATAGAGAAAATGGAGGGTGGAATATGCCAGGTTTAAATATTGCCACTATTTTATCCTATGTTCTAGCTGTCGCTGTTGGGGTTCTTATTTATTTTGTATATGCAAAACTAAATATTTCAAAAGCTAATGTCAGTGCTCAAAAGATTATTGATGATGCAACGAGTAAAGCTGATAATCTAGTTAAAGAAGCTATTTTAGACGCTAAAACTCAAGCTTATGAATTAAAATTAGAAGCAGAAAAAGAAATTAAAGAACAAAAACAAGAAATTACTGAACTTGAAAATAATCTTTCAGAACGTGAAAAAGGTATTGAACGAAGAGATATTGCTGTTCAAGGTAAAGAAGACGTTCTTGAACAAAGAATTAAACAATTAGATATTAAAGAAGCTGGAATAGATAAATTAGAGGCTGAATTAAAAGATAAAATTGATTCTAAAGTTGTTGAATTAGAAAAAGTTGCCGCTATGTCAGCAAGAGAAGCTAAGGAAGAATTGTTCAAACAAGTTGAACAACAAATTTCATTAGAAATGTCTGCTTACATAAAGGAACAAGAAGAAGAAGCTAAAAGCAAAGCTGCTGATATGTCTAGAGACATTATTGCCAATGCAATTAATCGATATGCTCAAGAGGAAGTTACTGAAAGAACAGTAACTGTTGTTGATCTTCCAAGTGAAGAAATGAAAGGGCGTATTATTGGACGTGAAGGTCGTAATATTAAAGCAATCGAACAAGCAACAGGTGCAGATTTAATTATTGATGATACACCTGAAGCAATTACGATTTCTTGCTTTGATCCAGTAAGAAGAGAAGTTGCTCGTTTATCGTTAGAAACTTTAATTAGAGATGGACGTATTCAACCAGGAAGAATCGAAGAAGTTGTTGATAAAACAAGAAAAGAATTAGATGAAGTTATTCGTAAAACTGGAGAAAATGCAATTTTTGAATTAGGTATTTCTCGTATTGATAAAGAAATTGTTAAACAAATTGGTAAATTAAAATATCGTACAAGCTATGGTCAAAATGCGCTTCAACATTCATTAGAAGTTGCACATTTAGCAGGAATTATGGCTGCTGAATTAGGATTAAATCAACAATTAGCTAAACGTGCAGGTCTATTACATGATATTGGTAAAGCAATGGATCATGAAATGGAAGGAAGCCATGTTGAATTAGGTGCAAAATTCGCGAAAAAACATGGAGAACATTCAACTGTTATTAATGCAATTGCTTCACATCATGGGGATGTACCAGCAACAAGTGTTATTTCTATTTTAGTAGCTGCTGCTGATACATTATCAGCTGCTAGACCAGGAAGTCGAAGTGAAACAATTGAAAATTATATTCAAAGACTTGAAAAACTTGAAGAAATGGCTAAAAGCTTTGATGGTGTCGATCGTGTCTATGCAATTCAAGCAGGACGTGAAATTCGTATCGTTGTAAAACCTGATAAAGTGGATGATCTAGCAAGTCATAAGATTGCACGTGATATTAAGACAAAGATTGAAGAAGAATTAACTTATCCAGGACATATTAAAGTTACTGTTATAAGAGAAATTCGTGCGAGTGAAATTGCAAAATAAAAGGGAAATCAATTCCCTTTTTTTTAATATATGTTAAAATGTCTTTACGAAATGAGGAAAGAAAATGAAAGTTTTATTTATAGGAGATATCGTTGGAAATGTAGGACGACAAATGATAGAAGATTATCTTTATCGTATTCGAAAAGATTATCAAATTGATTTTGTAATCGCAAATGTTGAAAATGCGACACATGGTAAAGGATTAAATAGAAAACATTATGATTTCTTTACTTTTGAAGGTGTTGATTGTATGACAATGGGGAATCATACTTTTGATAAGAAAGAATTATTTGATTTTATTGATGAAGCAGATCGTTTAGTTGTTCCCTTTAATCAACCTGCTGTTTTACCAGGAGTTTCTTCAAGAGTATTTAATGTTAAAGGAACTAAGGTAAGAGTGACAAATGCTTTAGGATGTGTTTTTATGGATAATCGCTATTCTAATCCATTTGATCATATTGATGATTATCTAAACCTTGAACAAGATATTCATATCATTGATATTCATGCAGAAGCAACCAGTGAAAAAATAGGTTTAGCTTATTATTGTAAAGATAAAGTACAAGCGGTCTTAGGAACACATACACATGTACAAACAGCAGACGAAAGAATTATTGATAAAAAAGTAGCATTTATTTCTGATGCAGGAATGACGGGTCCTTATTTAAGTTCTTTAGGATGTGATTTAGATAGTGTCATTACACGTATGAGAGGTCTAAGTTCAAAGTTTTTAATTTCTGAAAATTCAGGACAGTTTGCTGGAGTTGTTATTGAATTTAATGACAAACACCAACCTATCTCTATTGAAAGAGTTTTAATCAATGATGATCATCCATATCGAGCATCTTAGGATGCTTTTTTTGTTATTTTTTTAATGATAATTCATATAGTGAATTAGGAGGCAAAAATATGGAAATAATTAAAGTATCTTCAACATCTGTTCCTAATCACGTTGCAGGAGCAATAGCATCATTAATGAGGGAACAAGATAAACTTATGATTCAAACAATTGGTGCAGCAGCACTTAATCAAGCAATTAAATCAATTGCAATTGCAAGAGGTTATATTATTCCAACAGGAAAAGAACTTATTTGTATTCCTTCTTTTCATGATTTAATGGTCGATGATAAAAGGATTACGGCCTTAAGGCTTGTAATAGAATTACGTTAATTTTTAGTGAAAAGGGTTTCTTTTTTTAAAAATTCATTGTATAATACTGACATGTAAATGGAGGTTTTTAATTATGGCAAAATGTAAATTATTAATGCAAACAGGACAAGTTCAAAAAATTATTGATTTCTTTGATGGATATTCAGATGATAAAGTATCATGTAAATATGTTAAAAAAGTAGGAATCAAAGCTGAATTTGAATGTGAAACTGAATTATCACCAGAAGAAGCTGCAGGTCATTGTAAAGGAGTATTTAAAGGAACTCCAGAAGGTAAAGTATTATACTTCTCAATTCAACCAGACGGATTCTTTGGATAAGATAAAAATGATAAGGACTGATAAGTCCTTATTTTTTTCTAGCCAAAAGATAACTTTATGTATATAATAGGAAAGAAATGTGGTGAAAAAATGAAAGATTATAGTGAATATTTTAAAGGGCCAAATTTAAAAGAGGCTCAAAAAAGAAGTAGAAAACAAGTTGATCATTTAAAAGATGCTTTTGAAATACCTAGTGATATGGTAAGTGTAGGTAAAGGAAAAACTTATTATATTCATACTTATGGTTGTCAAGCGAATGAACGTGATGGTGAAACATTAGCAGGTATTTTTGAAATGATGGGATATACAGCTGCTAAAGAAATCGAAGAGGCAGATGTCATTTTATTAAATACTTGTGCTATTAGAGAAAATGCAGAAGAAAAAGTATTTGGAAAAGTAGGTTATGTTAAAAACTTAAAGAAGAAAAACCCAAATCTTATTTTTGGTTTGTGCGGTTGTATGGCGCAAGAAGAAGTTGTTATTAAAAGAATATTAGAAAAACACCCACATATAGATTTAATCTTTGGAACACATAATATTCATCGTTTACCAACTTTATTAAAAGAAGCAATGTTTAGTAAGGAAATGGTTGTAGAAGTATGGTCTAAAGAAGGGGATGTTATTGAAAATACGCCTGTTACACGTGCTAATGGACATAAAGCATGGGTCAATATCATGTATGGATGTAATAAATTCTGTACGTATTGTATTGTGCCTTATACAAGAGGAAAAGAACGTTCTCGTTTAATGGATGATATTATTGAAGAAGTTAAAGGATTAAAAGCAGATGGGTATCAAGAAATCACTTTACTTGGACAAAATGTCAATAGTTATGGAAAAGATTTAGAAGAAGACTATGATTTTGCGACTCTTTTAGAGGAAGTTGCTAAAACGGGAATTGCACGTATTCGTTTTACAACAAGTCATCCATGGGACTTCTCTAGAGAAATGATTGAAATCATTAATCAATATGATAACATCATGCCTTATATCCATTTACCAGTACAATCAGGAAATACAGAAATCTTGAAATTAATGGGTAGAAGATATACAAGAGAACAATATTTGGAACTTTTCCACATGATTAAAGAAGTGATGCCAGATTGTTCAATTACAACAGATATTATTGTTGGTTTCCCAAATGAAACAGAAGAACAATTCCAAGATACACTTTCTTTATATGAAGAATGTGAATACGATTTAGCCTATACATTTATCTATTCTCCTCGTGAAGGAACACCTGCTGCTAAAATGCAAGACAATGTGCCATTTGAACAAAAACAAGACCGTTTAGAAAGATTAAATGAAGTTGTTAAAGAAAAAGCTTTAAAACAAAATCAACGTTTCTTAAATCAAGTTGTGGATGTTTTAGTAGATGGTCCATCTAAACGTGATGAAACAATGATGACAGGATATACGGCACATCAAAAATTGATCAACTTCAAAGGGCGTAAAGAAGATATTGGTAAAATTGTGCCTGTAAAAGTCATAGAAGTAAAAACTTGGGCTTTAAAAGGTGAACAAGTTGACTAGAATTGAAGAGCTTGCTAGAAAATTAAATCAAGAAATTTTAGCTTTAGAAGTTGTTCAAGAATATCAAAAGTATGAAAAACTTGTTTTAAATGATGAAAAACTTAAACAATTAGAAAAAGAATTAAAAGTATTACAAAAAAAGATTGTCAATCAAAAAGCAAAACAGGATGATCGAGTTACAAAAACAATTCAAGAATATCAAGAAAAAAAAGCATATTATGAAAATCATCCATTAGTTGTTAATTATTTATATTTACAAAATGAAGTGAATGAAATCTTACAAACAATCAATCAACAAATGAATAATGCTTTAAAGTAGGGAAACCTACTTTTTCTTTTTATTATTGACTTATTTAAATTTGGGGATTATAATTTTTCAAAAATATAGAAAGAATAAGGAGATAAAAAAATGGCATTTTACTTTGAAGAACCATCGCGTACTTTTAATGAATATTTATTAGTTCCAGGATACTCATCAGCTGAGTGTCGTGCTGAAAACGTAAGTTTAAAAACACCATTAGTTAAATTTAAAAAAGGTGAAGAACCTGCATTATCACTAAATGTTCCATTAGTTTCAGCAATTATGCAAGCTGTATCTGATGATAATATGGCAATTGCCTTAGCTAAAGAAGGTGGAGTTTCATTTATTTATGGATCTCAATCAATCGAAAGCCAATCAGCTATGGTAAGACGTGTTAAAAATTATAAAGCTGGATTCGTTCCAAGTGATTCAAACTTATCACCTGAATCAACTTTAAAAGATGTTTTAGATTTAAAAGAAAAAACTGGACATTCAACAATGGCAGTTACAGCGGATGGAACTGCTAACGGTAAATTATTAGGAGTTGTTACTGGAAGAGATTATCGTATTTCTCGTTTATCAATGGATACAAAAGTTGAAACTTTTATGACACCATATGATAAATTAATTTGTGCAGATTTAGGAACATCTCTTAAAGAATGTAATGATATGATTTGGGATAACAAATTAAATGCATTACCTGTAGTAGATGCTGAACAAAGATTACATTATTTCGTATTTAGAAAAGACTATGAAAATAGAAAAAATAATCCAAATGAATTATTAGATGAAAATAAACGTTACATTGTTGGTGCTGGAATCAACACACGTGACTATGCTACACGTGTTCCTGCATTAGTAGAAGCTGGTGCTGATGTTTTATGTATCGATTCATCTGAAGGATTCTCAGAATGGCAAAAATTAACAATTGATTGGATTAGAGAAAATTATGGTGATACTGTTAAAGTAGGTGCCGGTAACGTTGTTGATGCAGAAGGATTTAGATTCTTAGCTGAATGTGGTGCTGATTTCGTTAAAATTGGTATCGGTGGAGGATCAATTTGTATCACTCGTGAACAAAAAGGTATTGGTCGTGGACAAGCTACAGCAACAATCGAAGTAGCTAAAGCAAGAGATGAATACTTTAAAGAAACAGGAATTTATGTACCAATTTGTTCAGATGGTGGTATCGTTCATGATTATCATATGACATTAGCCTTAGCGATGGGTTCTGATTTTATTATGCTAGGTAGATATTTCTCAAGATTTGATGAATCTCCTACAAATAAAGTTCAAATTAATGGACAATATATGAAAGAATATTGGGGAGAAGGTTCTGCTCGTGCTCGTAACTGGCAACGTTATGATATGGGGGGAGATGCTAAACTTTCTTTTGAAGAAGGTGTAGATTCTTATGTACCATATGCTGGAAGTTTAAAAGATAACGTTGGTTTATCATTATCAAAAATTAAACATACAATGTGTAACTGTGGTGCTTTAACAATTCCTGAATTACAACAAAAAGCTAAAATCACTTTAGTATCAGCTACTTCAATTGTTGAAGGTGGCGCACATGATGTTGTGTTAAAAGACTCTAAAGAACAAAAATAAGACTTCATTGAAGTCTTTTTTTTATTTTTAGACATATTGTTATATGGGGTGACAAAATGGCTGGTAAAGTGTATGAAATCATGACCAAGGCAACTTTATCAAAAGGAACGAAAAAAACGATTTCTAAATATGATTATGTTGTTAATGAGATTGATAAAATACTAGGATGTTGGATTTGTAATCATCAATATCAAGGAATCATTAGGGAGCATCAACCATTTATAGAAGGAAGTTTTGATTTGCATATTTGGTATAGTCATTTAAATGAAAGTTATTTATTAAAACAACAAGTGCATTACCAAGATGCTATTGATTTAAATATGAAAGATCATCAACTCAGTCAAAATGATCAAATCATTGTTGAAAGTCAATACTTACCTCGATGTATCCATGCAACCTTAGAAAATAAAACAATGCACATCGAAATAGAAAAACAAATGTCTTTAAAAATCATTGGTGATACAACAATTCTTGTAGAAAGTAAAACAAATGATGAAGAACTTGAAATGAAAATTAATCCCGATTTCATAACATAGAAAGATGTTTCTTTCTATGTTATAATAATCAACGAATTAGAATGAGGTGTAAAAATGAAACAAAAATACAGTCCAATGATGATGCAATATTTAGGTATCAAGGAACAAAATAAAGATGCTATTGTGATGTTTAGATTAGGGGATTTCTATGAAATGTTCTTTGATGATGCGATGATTGTCTCTAAAGAACTAGAACTTGCTTTAACAGGGAAAAATGCCGGCGCTAAAGAAAGAGTTCCAATGTGTGGGGTTCCTTTTCATAGTGCGAGTGGATATATTCAAAAATTAGTAGATAATGGACATAAAGTCGCGATTGTTGAACAATTAACAGATCCTGGAAAAAAAGGTATTGTTGAACGTGGTGTTGTTCAAATTGTCACACCAGGTACTATTTTTGATGAATCGATGACAAAGAATAAAAATAATTATATCGCATGTATGATGATTTTTGATTTTGTTTATACGCTTGCTTTTTGTGATATTACAACAGGTGAATTTCAAGTCGTTAATATTGATAAAAAGGATCATCTTTTAAATAATCAATTAGCTTCGATGGAAGTTAAAGAAATTGTTGTTAAAAGTGATTGTACATATAACTTTAATGATTCAATTATGGTATCTCATTATGATAATGAAACATTTAATGAAAAATATCGAGATATTTTTCATAATATAAAAGATTTAAAAGAAATCAAAGTATCTACTTTATTATTAAATTATTTAATTGAAACACAAAAAAGAGACTTAGAACATCTTCAAATGATTGAAGAAATCAATAATCAAGATTTTATGACAATGGATCTTTATACTAAAAAATCATTAGAATTAACTGAAAATTCTAAAGATCATGAAAAATATGGTTCCTTATTTTGGCTATTAGATATGACAAAATCAGCAATGGGAGCAAGACTTTTAAAAAATTATATTGATCGACCACTTTTAAAAAAAGAAGCCATTGAAGAAAGATTAGATATTGTTGAAATCTTTACTCAACAATTTATTCAAAGAGAAAGTATTAAAGAAATATTAAAAGAAATCTATGACTTAGAAAGACTATCAAGTCGCATTGCTTTTGGAAACATTAATGCAAGAGATTTAAAATGGATTGCTTCTTCTTTAAAAGTCTTACCAGAATTAAAACAACAACTTTATTCATTCAATGAACCTTTAACAGATCAATTAGCCAATCAAATCATTGATCTATCACATATTACAAAACTCATTGATGATGCTATTATTGATAATCCTCCTCTTACGATTAAAGAAGGAAATATTATCAAAGATCATTTTAATGAAGAATTAGATGAATTACGTTATTTAAGAGATCATGGAAAACAATGGTTAGTTGATTTTGAACAAAAAGAAAGAGAAAAAACAGGTATTAAAAACTTAAAAGTTGGGTATAATCGTGTCTTTGGTTATTATATTGAAGTTACAAAAGGAAGTTTAGATCTTGTTAAAGATGAATTCGAATATACAAGAAAACAAAGTTTATCGAATGCAGAAAGATTTATTACACCTGAATTAAAAGATATGGAAAGTAAGATTTTATCAGCACAAGATAAAATTCAAAAATTAGAATATGTTTTATTTACTCAAGTTAGAAATGAGATCAAAAAAGAAGTCCATTTGATTCAAGATGTTTCGAAAATTATCGCGCGTGTAGATGTTTATCAATCTCTTGCAATGTTAGCAAGTGAAAATAGTTATGTAAGACCTGTCTTTAATGATCAAAAAATCATGGATATTAAAGAAGGTAGACATGGTGTCATTGAAAAAGTCATGGGGCATGGTAAATATGTACCTAACGATGTTTCAATTGATGAAAATTCACCAGTTGTCTTAATTACAGGGCCAAATATGGGTGGTAAATCGACTTATATGAGACAAGTAGCTTTAATTGTTATTATGGCGCAAATTGGCTCATTTGTTCCTGCTAAATATGCTAATTTAACGATTTTTGATCAAATCTTTACGCGTATTGGAGCAAGTGATGATTTAATTAGTGGTCAATCAACTTTCATGGTAGAAATGTTAGAAGCGAATAATGCTTTACGTTTTGCTAGTGAAAAATCTTTGATTTTATTTGATGAAATTGGTCGAGGAACAGCAACTTTTGATGGGATGGCTATTGCCCAGGCAATGATTGAATATATTGCCAGTGAAATTCATTGTATGACATTATTTTCAACCCACTACCATGAACTTACATTTTTAGAAGATAAAGGTCTTGGAATTCAAAATGTTCATGCCAGTGCTAGAGTAGATAATGATCATTTAGTATTTGAATATTTAATTAAAAAAGGACGTTCTAATAAATCCTATGGGGTCAATGTGGCTAAACTTGCTAAATTACCAGATGAAGTAATCAATCGTGCTAATTTAGTATTAGAAACACTTGAAGAAAATAACGTAGAAGATCGTTTAATTGAAGAAAAACAAGTTCAAGTTATTGAAAAAGAAAGTGAAGTTGAAAAATATTTAAAGACAATTGATCCAATGGCTTTATCACCATTAGACGCTTTGTCAACTTTAATCGAATTAAAGAAATTAGTAAAGTAGAGGTGGCCTATGAAAATAAAACAACTTGATGATATTTTAGCAAATAAAATAGCAGCTGGTGAAGTCATTGAAAGACCAGCAAATGTTGTCAAAGAATTAGTTGAAAATAGTATTGATGCATCTTCTTCTAAAATAGATATTATTATAGAAGAAGGAGGAATGAATTTAATTCAAATTATTGATGATGGATCAGGAATGGATAAAGATGATGCACGTCTTTGTTTTTCAAGACATGCAACAAGTAAAATCTATAATGATCAAGATTTATTTTGTATTCAAACATTAGGCTTTAGAGGTGAAGCTATTCCGTCCATTGCTTCTATTTCTCATTTTGTTTTAAAAACCAGTGATGGAAGTCAAGGATCAACAGTAATTTATGAATTTGGTAAATTTATTGAACAAAAACAAAGTGATCTTAATAGAGGAACAAATATTTCTGTTTCAAAGCTTTTTCAAAATGTACCAGCAAGATTAAAATATATAAAATCTGTCAATGCTGAATTTGCACATATACAAAATTATGTAGAAAGACTTTCTTTATCTCATCCAGATATTGCTTTTACTTTAATACATAATGATAAGATGACTTATAAAACAAATGGAAATGGAAATTTATTAGAAGTTATTCATCAGATTTATGGGTTATCTGTGGTTAAAAACATGTTGAATTTAAAAGCTGGAAATGATGAATTTCAAATAGAAGGTTTTATTGGCAAAATTGAAGTGAATAGGGCAAATAAGAATCATATTGTTACGATGGTCAATCATCGTATTGTTAAAAATCAAGTAGCAATCGATGCTATTAATCAAGCATATCGTAAATATTTAGCAGATAATCGTTATCCTATTGCAGTCATCAATATTGAAATTGATCCTTATTTAGTGGATGTCAATGTTCATCCAAGCAAGTTAGAAGTTAAGTTTTCTAAAGAATACGAATTAAAACAATTGATTTTTGATGCGGTATCTAAAACTTTGGAAAATGTTAATTTAACTTACCAAGTCAAAGAAGAAAGACCAGTCTTTAAGCCACAACTAGATCAAATGAATCTAGATATTGATTTTAGACAAGAAATTCCTACAAAAGTTCAAGAAAAACCGCAAGCTTCATTTATTCAAGAAAAAAACCAACCACTATTTGTTCATGAAGAAAAAAATGAATATATAACAGAACCTGTAGAAAAGCTTTTTGAAGAACCTATCCAACTCGAAAAAGTTGAAGTGCCTTTAAAAGAAATGAAAAAGAAAATATTTGTAAAAGCACAAATTCATGGAACTTATATTGTAGGTGAAGATGATAGTGGAATGTATTTGATAGATCAACATGCTGCACAAGAAAGAATCAATTATGAATATTTTCTAGAAAAATATAGTCATCCAGATATGACAATGAGAGATTTATTAATACCTATTACAGTTGAATATCCTTTAAGTGAATGTATGATGATTGAAGAAAGAAAAGATTTATTAAAAGAAGTTGGCATTGATTTAGAGCCTTTTGGTAATGGTTTTATTATTAAACAACTGCCAATGTGGATGAATCAAATTAATGAACATTTATTTATTGAAGATATGATTCAACAGATATTAAAAGATAATAAAATTGATTTACTTTCTTTACAAGAACATGCTATAGCAACATTAAGTTGCAAAGCATCTTTAAAAGGAAATAGTCATCTATCAATTGAGTCAATGCAAACAATTGTTGATAATTTAATGCGTTGTGATAATCCTTATGTTTGTCCACATGGAAGACCAACGATTATTCATTATTCAGCATATGAATTAGAAAAATTATTTAAGAGGGTCGTATAATGGAAAAAGTAATTGTTGTAATTGGACCAACAAGTGTTGGTAAAACAAAAATGGGAGTGGCTCTTGCTAAAAAGTTCAATGGAGAAGTTATTAGTGGAGATTCTATGCAAATTTATAAACAGATGGATATAGGAACTGCTAAAGTCACAGAAGAAGAAAAAGAAGGTATTATTCATCATTGTGTAGATATTTTAAATCCTGATGAAACATACAGTGTTCATGATTTTCAACAAACAGTAAGAAAAAAGATAACAGAAATTACCCAAAGAGGACATGTTCCAATAATTGTTGGTGGAACAGGATTGTATATAAAAGCAGCTTTATATGATTATCAATTTGATGAAATGGAAAACAATCATCATGCAATAAATGAAAAATATAAAGATTATACAAATGAACAATTACATGATCATTTAAAATCAATCGATGAAGAAAGTGCAAAAACATTACATTTTAATAATCGTCGACGTGTTTTAAGAGCTATTGAAATTTATGAAACAACAGGTAAGAGAAAAAGTGAAATGTTAGAAGAACAAGAGCATATTTGTTTATATGATGCTTATTTTGTGGGATTAACGCTTCCTAGAGATGTTTTATATGAAAGAATTAACAAACGTGTTGATGTGATGATGGAAAATGGTTTAAAAGAAGAAATGGATTGTCTTTATAGTCAAGGACTTACAAGAAATCATCAAAGTATGAAAGCGATTGGTTATAAAGAATGGTTTGATTATTATGATCATCAAATTGATTTAAATGATGTTTTAGAGCTAATAAAAAAACATTCAAGACAATACGCTAAAAGACAGTATACTTGGTTTAAAAACCAATTTGATGTTCATTGGTATGATGTGAATTTAGAAAACTTTGAACAAACCATTGAACAAGTAACAGATGATATAGAAAAAATCCTAAAAGTTTAGGATTTTTTTGTATGATTTAATTTTTTAATATTACTTGTACGCCCATGTTTTAAAATACGTCGATAATTTTCAGCTAATGCTTTTTCATATTGACTTGTCATCCAAGGTACATAGAATTGATTATTTGCGATTTGATCGGGTAAATATTGAATATATTCCCATAACTCAGGACGGTCATAATTATATTTTTCATCCTCTTCTAGACCAACAGGTGTTAATCTTAAATATTCAGGTGCAGGCAAAGATTGTTGTCTTAAAGAAGCTAAGGCAGCATCAATAGCTGCTTCTGATGATTTAGATTTAGGTGAAAGACATAAATCAATAATAGCACTTGCAATAGGAATTCTTGCCTCAGGAAATCCTACTGTTCTGGCAGCTTGAAAAGCAGCAACAGTACGCATACAAGCATTTGGATTAGCAAGTCCAACATCTTCATATGCACAAACAAGGACACGTCTTTCTAATGATTCAATATCATTATATTCTATCAACTTTGCAAAATAATACATAGCTCCATTAGGATCACTTCCACGAATAGATTTTTGTAAACCACTTAAAGTATCATAATATTGATCTTCATCTTTATCAAATTGACCATTAGCTTGTGTTAAAGCATTTTTAGCATCTTCAATAGTAATATGATTATCATGAGAAATAATTGTACATACTTCTAAACAATTATATGCAAAACGAATATCTCCTGATGAAAGACGAGCAATATGTTGCAAGACTTCTTCATCACATTGATATTGATGGTGATAGCCTTTTTCGCTATCTAAAGCGTGATGTAAACCTTGAATAATATCTTCTTGAGTTAAAGGCTTAACTTCAATGATTTGACATCTTGAACGAATGGCAGGATTGATTGAATGATAAGGATTAGCTGTTGTGCATCCAACAATAATCAATAGACCACTTTCTACATAAGGAAGTAAATTATCTTGTTTCATTTTATTCATACGATGAATTTCATCGATAATGACAAAAAGACCATTAGATAATTTAGCTTCTTCAATAATCAAATCCATTTCTTTTTTATTTCCTGTAGATGCATTAAAAGTACGACAAGGCATATTTAAATCATGAGCCAAAGCCATTGCAAGAGTTGTTTTACCACAACCTGGTGGGCCATATAAAATAACAGACATTGGATGATTCTTTTCTACAAATTTAGTAAATAAACCATTTTCACCAATAATATGTTTTTGTCCTAATATATCTAAAAGAGATTGAGGTCTCATATTATAAGCTAAAGTTCCACTCATAAAAAAATCTTCCTCCTTAATACAAAATGAATTATAATGATTATAACACTTTTATAAAAAGAAAGGTAGAAATGAATATGAGATTAGTTGTACAAAGAGTAAGTGAAGCAAGTGTGGAAATTGAAGGAAAAATAAATGGACAAATCAAACAAGGATTTATGGTATTAGTAGGTATTACGAATGATGATAATGAAGAAATTGTTGATAAGATGGTTAATAAGCTTATCAATTTAAGGATTTTTGAAGATGAAAATGAAAAATTGAATTTATCATTGATGGATATCAAAGGAGAAATCCTTTCTATTTCACAATTTACTTTATATGCAAATTGTAAAAAAGGAAGGAGACCTAGTTTTTTAGATGCTGCTAAACCAGAAATATCAAAACCATTATATGAATATTTTAATAAAGCATTAGAAAATGCAGGGGTCCATACAGAAACAGGAATCTTTGGAGCGATGATGAAAGTCTCGCTGATCAATGATGGACCAACAACGATCATCCTGGACAGTAAAGAAATCATATAGTCATAAGGCAAAGAAACGTTCTGTAAAGATCGTTTCTTTTAATCATGACAAAAAAACACAGATAAAAAAACGTTGATATAAAGGCAGAAAAAGAGGGAAATAGAGAAAAAAATAAAAAAAGACAGAAAAAAAGCTTTACAAAAGGGAGAGGGGATGGTAATATAAATGGGCACTCGAC
>OGXI01000043.1_pt1 | contig 92059 bp, 74 predicted proteins | sample 1576221 | NCBI WGS metagenome assembly OGXI01 (sample SAMEA3541523, study PRJEB24748) | human gut metagenome | biome: human gut; feature: human-associated habitat; material: faeces | place: China | collected 2012
CAACAACACACAAAACTCTCCGTGGTCCTCGTGGAGGTCTTATCCTCTGTCGTGATTCGTTTTTCCGGCGCGAGCGGAGGCTATGGTTTGAAGATCAGCGCTACCGCGTGAGCTTCGATCCCCTCTTCGCGTCCGACGAAACCGAGGCGTTCGGTGGTGGTCGCCTTGACCGATACGGCCTCCGGAGCGATTCCCATCGCGGAGGCCAGCGTTTCGCGCATGGCTGGGATGTGCGGTTTAATTTTGGGACGTTGCAGGCAGAGCGTGCAGTCGACGTTTCCGATTGCGTAGCCCTGTCGTCTGAGCAGTTCCACGGTACGGCGCAGCAGGATCTTGCTGTCGATGCCTTTGTACGCTTCGGAAGTATCCGGAAAATGCAATCCGATGTCGCCGATCGCGGCGGCTCCGAGCAACGCGTCGCACAGCGCATGGATCAGTACGTCTCCGTCCGAGTGGGCGACGCAGCCGAGGGCGTGTTCGATGCGTACGCCTCCCAGCCACAACGGGAGCCCCTGCGCTAATGCGTGCACGTCGTATCCGTGCCCGATTCTGAAATTCATCATTGGCCGAAGTTTTGTACAAACTAACGAAATTATGATTACATTTACAAGGAAGATTAAATTTTTAAGGAAATGTCAGAAATTGCACAATTGACCCCTCGGATCGTGTGGGATTATTTCGACCAGATAACCCGGATTCCCCGTCCGTCCAAGAAGGAGGAGAAGATCATGGCTTACCTGGTCGATTTCGCCAAAAGCCGCCGACTCGATCACCGTCGGGACGGGGTGGGTAACCTGGTGATCCGCAAACCGGCGACCGAAGGGATGGAAGACCGTCCGACCGTCGTCTTGCAGAGCCACGTGGATATGGTGTGCGAGAAAAACAGTAGCGTGAATTTCGATTTCGAGAAAGATCCGATCCAGACGCGCATCGCGGACGGTTGGGTTGCGGCGACCGGCACGACGCTCGGCGCCGACTGCGGCATCGGCATGGCGGCCGAGCTGGCGGTGCTGGCTTCGGCGGACGTTCCGCACGGACCGCTGGAATGCCTGTTCACGGTAGACGAGGAGACCGGACTGACCGGGGCCTTCGGGCTGGGCGAGGATATGCTTTCCGGCAAGTATCTGATCAACCTCGATTCGGAGGACGAAGGGCAGATTTTTATCGGCTGCGCCGGCGGAATCGATACGGTGGCTACGCTGAATTACCGGCAGGAGGAGCCGGTCAAGAATTACGAATTTTTCCGGATCGACGTTTCCGGTCTGCTCGGCGGTCATTCCGGCGACGATATCGAAAAGGGCAGGGCCAATTCGAACAAAGTGCTGAACCGTTTTTTGTGGAGGATCGACGCGAGCGATATCGACCTGCGGCTCGCCTATTTCGACGGCGGGAACCTGCGTAATGCGATCCCGCGCGAGGCGTTTGCCGTTTTCGGCGTTCCGTCCCGCGAGGTGAAACGGGTCAGGCGTTTTTTTGAGGAGTTTCGGGACGACCTGAAACGCGAATACGGGACGATCGAAACCGGAATGGATCTGGCGCTGACCGATATGCCCGCGCCGGATACGGTAATGGATGTCGAAGCGCAGCGCAGTCTGTTGGACGCCGTGTGCGGCGTGCCGAACGGCGTGCTGGCGATGAGTCCGGTGATGCCGGGCATGGTCGAGACGTCGACGAACCTGGCTTCCGTCAAATTCGTCGGCGAACTGTTGGTCGAAATCACGACTTCGCAGCGTTCTGCGATACAGAGCGCGCGGGATGCCGCGTCGGCGTCGGTCGAATCGGTGCTGCGGCTGGCCGGCGCCGACGTAAGTCGTTCGGACGGCTATCCGGGCTGGAATCCCGATCCGGATTCCAGGCTGCTGGAGGTGGCCCGCAGTGTTTACGACAAGCTGTTCGGCGCGCAGCCGCGGGTGCGGTCGATCCATGCCGGATTGGAGTGCGGTCTGTTCTTGCAAAAATATCCCGATCTGGAGATGATATCCATCGGTCCGACCCTTCGCGGCGTACATTCGCCGGACGAGAAGCTGGAGATCGCTTCCGTCGGACGGTTCTGGCAGTTTCTGACCGGAATACTCGGCGCGATGAAAAACGCCTGCGATCGGTGACCGCAGGCGTTTTCCGCAGATTTTCCGATAACCGGGTTAGCGGGTCGTTTTGCGGCCCGGATATACTTTTAGCGCTTCGCGCAGGCATTCGGCGGCGGCCAGCAGGTCTTCGCGTTTGATGACGTAGGCGATGCGCACCTCGTCGTGTCCGAGGTAACACGAGGCGTAGAATCCGGTCGCCGGGGCCAGCATGACGGTTTGTCCTTTGTATTCGAACTCTTCGAGTAGCCATTGGGCGAAACGCTCGCTGCTGTCGATCGGAAGCTTCACGATCGAGTAGAACGATCCTTTCGGCATCGGGCAGTAGACCCCTTCGATTTTGTTCAGTGCCTCGACGATGCAGTTGCGGCGCGCGGCGTATTCGTCGTGCACTTCCCGGAAATAACTCGCCGGAGTGTCCAGCGCCGCTTCGGCCGCCACCTGGGCCAGATAGGGCGGGCACAGCCGCGCTTGTCCCATCCGCAGCGCGGCGGCGATGATCGCCTTGTTGCGCGATACGAGCGTTCCGAGCCGTACGCCGCACATGCTGTAACGTTTCGACACCGAGTCGATCATTACCACGTTCTGTTCGATTCCCTTGAGGTTCATTACCGAGATGCATTGCGTCCCGTCGTAGCAGAATTCGCGGTATACTTCGTCCGCCATCAGGTACAGGTCGTGCCTCAGCACGATATCGCGCAGTTGCGCGTACTCCTCTTCGGAATAGACGTATCCGGTCGGGTTGTTCGGGTTGCAGATCAGAATCGCTTTGGTGCGCGGCGTAATCAGCCGTTCGAAATCCTCCATCGGAGGCAGTGCGAAGTCGTTGGCGATGGTCGACGAGATCGGCTTGATATTCACGCCCGCTTCCATCGCGAAGCCGTTGTAATTGGCGTAGAACGGTTCGGGTACCAGTACCTCGTCGCCCGGGTTCAGGCAGATGGTCATGGCCATGAAAATCGCTTCCGACCCCCCGACGGTGATCATCAGGTCGTCGGCCGTCACGTCGATGCCGACGCTTTCGTAGTATTTGACCAGTTTGCGGCGGTAACTTTCGTTACCCGCCGAATGGCCGTATTCGAAGACGTGATCGGAAATATTCTTGACGGCGTCCACGGCGACCTGCGGCGTGCAGATGTCGGGCTGCCCGATGTTCAGGTGGTAGACTTTGATTCCGCGGCTTTTTGCTTTTTCGGCATACGGTACCAATTTACGGATCGGCGAGGGGGGCAGGTATACCCCCTTATCGGATAAGTTAGGCATGAAAAAATATTTTAAAACACCGCAAAGCTATAAATATATTTTTATAGTACCTTTGCCGTCGATGAAAATAATGAAGATTTCTCCGAAAACAGCGATTCAGGCGGTCGTTTCTGGCGTCGTAATCGGGGCGTTGCTCAGCCGCGATTATCCGAAGGCGGGACTCGTCGTGTCGGCGTGTTTCATCGCATTTTACCTCGGGCTGACTTTCCGTCGCAGAATGTGCTATCTGCTGCATTTCGTGTCGGGCGGGATCGAGAAACGGTTTCTGGCCGTTTCGTGGCTCTGTACGCTCTATCTGCTGATCGCTGCGTTGGTCGCCGGCACGGTCTATAACTTTTTCCTGCTGCTGGCTCTGGGGCTCGATTATTTTTTGTACGACAAGCGCCAGCGGGCGTTGGCCGGAAAAGAGAAAGGGGCCGGGGAGTTGTAGCCTGCTCCGGCGGAGGTTCGGGGCCGGTTTTTCGGGCCGGCGGTTTCGCCGGAATCCAAAGAATCGGAAATAAAAGATGAAATTTTCGTCGAAAAATTTGCAAATATTCAGTTTTTGGCTACCTTTGCACCGCTGAATCAGTCAATCTGGTTGCGCGATGGCCCATTCGTCTATCGGTTAGGACGCAAGATTTTCATTCTTGAAAGAGGAGTTCGATTCTCCTATGGGCTACGAAATAAAGATGAAATAAATAAATTTACGAAAATGGCAAATCACAAGTCATCGAAGAAAAGAATACGCCAGACCGAGGTGAAAAACGCCCGGAATAAATATTATCACAAAACGGCCCGTAATGCTGTAAAGGCGTTGCGCAATACGACTGAGAAGGATGCCGCCGTAGCGTTGCTTCCGAAGGTGACCGCCATGCTGGACAAACTCGCCAAAACGAATGTGATCCACAAGAATAAAGCCGCCAACCTGAAAAGCAGCGTTCAGCTTCACGTCAACGCGTTGTAGTCTGCCGTTTTCGGCGTCGAATATATAAAAGCCATCTTTTTCCGGGATGGCTTTTTTACGTGTCCGATGCGAGATACCAGAGGAAATCAAAAAACGCCGGCTATTTTTAGCCGGCGTTTTTTGATTGCGGTAGATTGCGTCGAATTATCCGAGATAGGATTTCAGCAATTTGCTCCGGGTGCTGTGGCGCAGTCGGCGGATTGCTTTTTCTTTGATCTGACGGACGCGTTCGCGGGTCAGTCCGAATTTCTCGCCGATCTCTTCGAGCGTCATTTCCGAGCAGCCGATCCCGAAGAAATATTTGATGATGTCGCGTTCGCGGTCGGTCAGCGTCGACAGGGCGCGTTCGACTTCCGTGCCGAGCGATTCGTTGATCAGGCCGCGGTCGGCGATCGGCGAATCGTTGTTGACCAGCACGTCGAGCAGGCTGTTGTCCTCGCCGTCCGAGAACGGAGCGTCCACCGATACGTGGCGTCCCGAAACCCTGAGCGTGTCGGTCACCTTTTCTTTAGGCAAGTCCAGCTCGTTGGCCAGCTCTTCGGGCGACGGAGTCCGTTCGTGCTCTTGCTCGAACCGGGCGAACGCCTTGTTGATCTTATTGAGCGATCCCACCTGGTTCAGCGGCAGGCGGACGATGCGGCTCTGTTCGGCCAGCGCCTGCAGGATCGACTGGCGGATCCACCATACGGCATAAGAAATAAATTTGAAGCCGCGCGTTTCGTCGAACTTCTCGGCGGCCTTGATCAGTCCCAAATTTCCCTCGTTGATCAGGTCAGGCAGCGACAGGCCCTGGTTCTGGTACTGTTTCGCAACGGAAACCACGAACCGAAGGTTGGCGCGAGTCAGTTTTTCGAGGGCTTCCTTGTCGCCCTTTTTAATCCGCTGCGCCAGATCTACCTCTTCCTCTACGGTAATCAAATCCTCTTTGCCAATCTCCTGCAGGTATTTGTCCAGCGATGCGCTTTCGCGATTGGTAATGGATTTGGTAATTTTTAATTGTCTCATCGTATAGTTCTCTTGTTGATACCTAACTAAACTTTTATGAAACGTTGCAGCGCTCCGTGAAAGAGCCTGCAACGTTTCTCAAGTAACAACGGGGAAAGTTTCTCCGCCTATTTCGGCATGATCAGCAACCGGTCGCGCGTGCCGTCCGGGTTGATCCATTCGATCGATTCGATTGCCGACGTAATGCGGTTCAGGTCGTTTACCGAACTGATGGTCGAGTTGTTGATCCGCGTGATGACCGATCCTCTGCGGATGCCCGCCTTGTCGAGCAATCCTCCTTCGTGAACGCCTGTCACTACCGCACCTCCTTTGATCTTAAGCGATTTCAGCGCTTTTTCCGACACTTCGGCGAACTCGCCGTTCAGCGCATCGTAGGCCGAAACTTGGTCTTTGGTGATCACGTCGGTGTTACCAGTCTTATTACGCAAGACCACTTCGATTTGTTTCACGTCCGAGCCTCTTTTTACGCTTACCGTGATCTTATCGTTCGGTCGGTGCTTGGCGATCTCTTCAGAAACCTGGGCCGATCCTTCGATTTTCACCCCGTTTATTTCGGTGATGATGTCGCCCGTCTTGATTCCTGCGGCTTCGGCAGCGCTGCCCGGGTATACTTCGCCGACGTAAATACCGCCCTGTTCCTTGATACCGGTCGATTTGCCTTTATCGCTTTCGAGGAACGCTTCGTCGATCGCGTTGTAGCCGATGCCCAGCATGGCCCGCTGTACGACGCCGTACTCTTTCAGGTCGACCACCACTTTCTTAACGATCGAGGTCGGCACGGCGAACGAATAGCCGATGTAACTTCCTGTCTGCGACTGGATCAGCGTGTTGATGCCGATCAACTCGCCTTTGGTATTCACCAGCGCGCCTCCGCTGTTGCCCGGATTGACGGCCGCGTCGGTCTGGATGAACGATTCGAGGCTGTACTGCGTCGGCAACGCCTGCAGGCTACGCCCCTTGGCGCTGACGATCCCGGCCGTGATCGTATTCTGCAATCCGTACGGGCTGCCGATGGCCAGCACCCACTCGCCGAGACGCAGAGCGTCCGAATTTCCGATCGGAATGGTCGGCAGGTCGTTCGCGTCGATTTTGATCAGCGCTACTTCGGTCGTCGGGTCGGTGCCGATGACTTTGGCGTCGAACGTCCGTTTATCGTTCAGCGTCACTTTTAGTTTCGACGCGTTGTCCACCACGTGGTGGTTCGTTACGATATAGCCGTCCGGACTGATGATGACGCCCGATCCGCCGCTTTTGCGCTCCTGCGGCCGCGGCTGTTGCTCCGGCTGTTGCCGGTACTGGCCTCTCGGAATGCCGAACAGGTCGAAGAACTGCTCGAAGCCGCCGTCGTCGCCGTATCCGCCGCGATAACCTGCGCGGGACGAGATTTCCTGCGTGTTGACAATGTTAACGACTCCCTTGACGGCATTTTCGGCCGCATAGGTGAGGTCTGGATATCCGCCTTCCTCATAGGCGGTGAAGTGCGTGCCGACGTTCGATGCGAACGATTCGGCGGGCGTATAGCTGTCCTTGTCGGCTGCTTTCGTTACGGTGTAAGCAGTTACTCCGCTCGCAACCATCGAGACTGCCAGCACCCCTGCCCATACAAAACCCTTTTTCATAGAAACAATAAATTTTAGTGAATGAATTTGTCAGTTATAAAAAAGGTAGAATTGGTTCATTGTGTCTGTTTCCTGTTTTTTAGCGGTTCCTCTTCGCGCTCCGCGCACTCTTTTCGGCGGAGTCTGCGACGGGAACCCAGTTGCCGTTGGTTTTTATTTTATTTATATAACTGCGAAACTTCGCGGAATATTGTCCTGGCGATGCGGTTTCGCGGTTCCGGCGTTTTGCGGGCGGGCTGATCCGGCTTCCGGACACGGCCTTTCCTCGGAACCGGTAAAAATAACGATTCCTATTTTTTAAATATTGTATGGATACTGTCGAAAAAATCGTTCCCGCAGTCTTTTTCCCGATAGGTTTTTGTTGGGCGCGTGAACGACCCGGAGCGGAAAAGCCTGTCAGACGTCGTGCGAGAGCGGTTGCGGAACGATCTCCGACGTGTCGAAGTCGCCCCACCGTTCGGCGACGTAATCGAGCGTAGCGATGATTTCGGCCGGATCGTTCAGCGTTACCAGCTTCAGTCGCGTAGGCTTGAAATCGGGCAGTCCTTTGAAATAACAGGAGAAATGGCGCCGCATTTCCAGCACGCCGACTTTGTCGCCCTTGAATTCGAGCGATTTTGCGAAGTGGAGTTTCGCCAGCTCGACCCGTTCGCGGACGGAAGGTTGCTTCAATAGCTCGCCGGTTTGCAGGAAGTGCCGTATTTCTCTGAAAATCCACGGGCGGCCGTAAGTGGCTCGGCCGATCATGATGCCGTCGATGCCGTAGCGTTCGAACGCCGCGGCCGCCTTTTCCGCCGAGTCGATGTCGCCGTTGCCGATGATCGGAATGTGCATCCGCGGGTTGCGCTTGACTTCGCCGATCAGTGTCCAGTCGGCCTCGCCGCGGTAAAGTTGCGCCCGCGTCCGGCCGTGGATCGTCAGCGCGGCGATTCCCGCGTCTTGCAGCCGTTCGGCGATCTCGACGATGTTTTTCGAGTCTTCGTCCCAGCCGAGGCGGGTTTTGACGGTTACCGGCAGGCGTACCGCTTCGACGATCCGCCGCGTCATTTCGACCATCTTCGGCACGTCGCGCATCATGCCGCTGCCGGCTCCGCGCGCGGCGATCTTGCGTACCGGGCAGCCGAAATTGATGTCGATCAGATCGGGCCGTGCCGCCTCGGCGACCCGCGCCGCCTCGACCATCGGTTCGATCTCGTTGCCGTAGAGCTGGATGCCCACCGGGCGTTCGTAGTCGTAAGTGCGGAGTTTGGCGACCGATTTGGCCGCGTCGCGGATCAGTCCGTCGCTCGATATGAATTCGGTGTAGACCATGTCCGCTCCGAAACGCTTGCACACGTATCGGAACGACGGATCGGTCACGTCTTCCATCGGGGCCAGGAACAGCGGCTTGTCCCCTAAATCTATGTCGGCTATCCGCATCGGTTGTATTTTGACGGCAAAAATAGCTATCTTTGTGCTGATTTTGAAATCACGAAACCGCAAATCATGAATATCGAACAGTTTTTGCAGGATAAAGTGCGGGCCGCAGTGACCGCGCTGTACGGCGAACCCGCCTCCGGACAGGTACAGATACAGAAAACCCGCAAGGAATTCGACGGCGATATGACGCTGGTGGTCTTCCCGTTGCTGAAACTCAGCCGCAAAAATCCGGAAGCCACCGCAACGGAGATCGGCGAAGCGCTGGTCGCCTCGACGCCCGAAATCAAAAGTTTCAATGTAATCAAAGGATTTTTGAACCTGTCCCTCAGCGAGCTGTTCTGGAGCGAACGTGTGAACGAAATCCTCGCCGATCCCGCTTACGGCCAGGCCGCGCCGACCGGGCGGACGGTGATGGTCGAATACTCGTCGCCGAATACCAATAAACCGCTGCACCTGGGCCATATCCGCAATAACCTGCTCGGCTATTCGGTCGCCCGCATCCTGGAGGCAGGTGGTAACAAAGTGCTGAAAGTGAACCTGGTCAACGACCGGGGAATCCATATCTGCAAGTCGATGCTCGCGTGGCGGAAGTTCGGCGGCGGCGAAACGCCCGCTTCGTCCGGCATGAAGGGCGATCACCTGGTCGGGAAGTACTACGTGGCCTTCGATAAGGCTTATAAGGCCGAAGTCAAAGAACTGACGGCCGGCGGTATGGACGAAGAAACAGCCAAGCGCGAAGCGCCGATTATGAAAGAGGCCCAGGCGATGCTGCGCAAGTGGGAGGCCAAAGACCCGGAGATTTACGGGTTGTGGCAGACGATGAACGGCTGGGTGTACGAAGGTTTCGACAAGACGTACGAAGCGATGGGCGTCAGCTTCGACAAGGTGTACTACGAATCGAATACCTACCTGCTCGGCAAATCGATCGTCGAGGAGGGACTGGATAAAGGGGTGTTTTTCCGTAAGGAGGACGGCTCGGTCTGGTGCGACCTGACCGCCGACGGTCTCGACCAGAAGCTGTTGCTGCGCGGCGACGGCACGTCGGTCTACATGACGCAGGACCTCGGCACGGCCTACACTCGTTTCAAAGAGGAACGCCTGGACGACATGATCTACGTCGTCGGCAACGAGCAAAACTATCATTTCCAGGTATTGAAACTGATCCTCGGTAAGCTCGGTTACGGCTGGGCCGATCATATCACGCACCTGTCGTACGGTATGGTCGAGCTGCCCGAAGGAAAAATGAAGTCGCGCGAGGGGACGGTGGTGGACGCCGACGACCTGATCGACGAGATGGTGCGGACGGCTTACGACATGTCGCAGGAGCTCGGCAAACTCGACGATGCGACGCCGGACGAGGCGATGCGGATCAGCCGGATGGTAGGACTCGGCGCGTTGAAATATTTCATTCTGAAAGTCGATCCGCGTAAGACGATGCTGTTCGACCCGCGCGAGTCGATCGACTTCAACGGCAATACCGGGCCGTTTATCCAATACACCCATGCCCGGATCAAGTCGGTGCTGCGCAAGGCGGCCGAGCGCGGGATCGTTCCGGCTTCCGAGCTGCATAGCTCGGCGCTTTCGACCGAAGAGGTCGGCCTGATCAAGATGCTTGCCGACTATCCGGGCGCCGTAGCGCAGGCCGGCGCGACGTTCTCGCCGTCGGTGATCGCGAATTACGCTTACGAATTGGCCAAAGCGTACAACAGCTATTACCACGATTTCCCGATCCTGCGGGAGGCCGATGCGCAGAAACAGACGATGCGTCTGACGCTTTCCGAAACCGTAGCCCGCGTGATCGCTTCGGCGATGGCGCTGCTCGGTATCGGAGTTCCGCAACGCATGTAAACCGGCTTTCCGCAGCCTTTAACCGATACGGCCTTGGGCATCGTACAACGCAACAGCATCACGATCACGATCCTGTCCTACCTGGGGATCCTGATCGGATATGTCAACAAGATCCTGTTGCTGACGAACTTCCTGACCGAGGAGCAGGTCGGACTGGTCAATATTCTGACCGGGCTGGCCGTCCTGTACGCCCAGTTTTCCGCGCTGGGAATCAATTTTTCGGTCGTCAAATTCTTCCCGTTTTTCCGGACGCCCGACCGGCGGGACAACGGTTTCTTTTTCTGGTCGGCGCTGGGTGTCGGCGCCGGGTTCGTCGTGTTCACGGTTCTGTTCCTGGCGTTCCGCGAACCGGTCATGGCGTACTATTCGAAAGAATCTCCGCTACTGTCCGAGCACTACCTGATGCTGATTCCGCTGGGGTTGGCTACGTTGTCCTATAATTTTTTCAGTTCGTGGTTGCAGGCATTTTACAAGACGGTCGTCACCTCTTTCGTCAACGAGATTCTGCTGCGCCTGTTGATTTCGATCGAAATTTCGCTGTATGCGTTGCGGCTGATTACGTTCGAGCAATTCGTCGTGGGGTACGTGCTGATCTATTTCGTACCGGCGGCGATCCTGCTGGTTTATATGGCGACGATACGGCAAACGCGGTTCCGGCCGGTTCCGGTCACTCCGCGCGTGCGCAGGTTGCTTTCGATCACGGCGGTATACGGATTGTGGCAATATCTCGGAGGGGCTTCGATGTATATCGTACCGATCGTCGACCAGACGATGCTGGCCGGGATCTGCGGGCTGGCGGAAGGAGGGATCTATACTACGATCATCTATATGACCAGCGCGATGCAGATGCCCTACCGTTCGATCGTCAAGGTGTCTACGCCGGTGGTTACGAACCTGTGGAAAGAGCGCGACATGGAAGGTATGCGCAAAATCTCGCGCGATGCGTCGCTGATGAACCTGATCGCCGGTTGCTTTCTGTTCGTCGTCATCTGGGTCAACCTCGACAATATCTTTTCGCTGATGCCGGAGTCGTACGCCGGCGGGCGTTACGTTTTCCTGTTCCTCGGCCTGGGTTGGGTCGTGAATATGTACGTGGGACTGAACAGCACGATTCTGATGACTTCCAAGAAATACCGCTATGAGTTCATGCTTTCGATCCTGCTGGTCGGGCTGACCGTCCTGACCAACGCGCTGATGATTCCCCGCTGGGGAATGAACGGGGCGGCGCTGGCGACGATGATCTCGCTGCTGGTTTTCAACGTCGGGCACGTTGCGTTCGTATGGAAGTTCTACCGGATTTTTTCACTGTCGTGGCGCGATGTCCTCGTCGCCCTGTGGGGAGCCGCGATGATCGGCGTCTCGATGCTGATTCCGCGGCAAGACAATTTCATCGTCGACGGAACGATCCGGACGACGCTGATTTCGCTCGTATTCGGTACGGGAATTTATTATTCGAAGATTTCTCCGGCGCTGAACCGGATGCTCGAAGGCCTGCTTCGCCGGATTTTCGTCCGCCGCTCTTAACGGTCAGGCGCGCAGTTGTGCCTGGCGGTACGTAAAGAGCATGGGATAATCGTCGAATGCGAAGATGGTCATTTCGTCGCGCCGGCGCCGCCACGGGAGCAACCGTCCCCATACGATTTTGCTGACGAATATGAAAAACAGCGTGTATAAGTCGTCGTATTCTTTATCGCAACAATAAACGACGGATGGATCTTTCGGATCCACCAGTCGTTCGTATTTGTTGATCAGGAATCCGTTCCACTGGTATTTTCCCGAACAGAGCCGATCCATGAACGCATTGTAATCGGGTAGGAATACGAGCTGGCGTCCCGTAAAATCCTGATAATTCTGTAATGCGAGTTTGAAAATCCGATCGCGGCGGTTGTTGCGTTTCCCGAGCCAGAATATCAACAGGCGCGTCGGGATCTCTTGCGCGAACACGATGTCCGACGTGTGGGCTTTCAAAAATTTCTCGGTGTCCCGGTACAATCGTTTTTCTCTGTTCATAATGATGACTTTTTGTAGGATCGATCAACGATTGCTCCCGCTTGCGACGAAGACGCATTTGCCCGTATTCCCGTTTGCGGTACGGCATTTCCCGGCGGAACCGATGCGGACTTCGGGAGCGGTCGCACGAGACCGCCCGGTATCGGTCGGACAAAAGCATACTTTCTCCGCTTTCCGGATCGTAATCCGTTGAGGCTGTTTGTAGTTCGCTGTGAATGGAAGAAGGGCATAATCATTTGTTTACAGTACGTCCGACGCCGCGATTTCTCCGGATTATTCGTCCTGATCGTACTTTTCGATCCTTGATTTAATAAAATTTATTATAAATATAGTTATAACTACATAACTTTATGATGCAAATATAATTAAAATTCAAGATAATCCAACGGTCCGATATATTTTTATGCAAAGTTCCGGTTATTTTATTTTGATCGAAAAGGAACGGAGGCGGGCCGTTTTGCAATTTTTCGGCAGACCGCCTCTTTTTTCCGGAGGGGTTTATTATATTTGTATCAAATACTGCTATTTGGAACGCCATGCCGGATACTTTTTTACTTTTCGCCCTGATCGACCTGAAGCCTTACCTGAGTTTCGGGTACATCGTTTTCGTGATTATCACGATCGCCGTGATCATTCACGACAAGCGCGATCCGGTGAAGGCGCTGTCGTGGATCATCGTGATTTCGTTGCTGCCGGTCGTCGGATTTATCTTTTACATCGTTTTCGGGCGCAACCACCGCAAGCAAAAATTGTTCAGCCGCAAGGAACTGAGCGATCTCGAACAGATCGACACGCTGAGCCGGCAGCAAATCTACGAGATCAACAACGCCGCGGTGCTGCACAAACCGGAGATCAGCGACAACCGCGATATCATTACGCTGCTGCTCAACAGCAACAAGGCGCTGCTGACGGTGCATAACCGGGTGAAGCTGCTGAACGACGGAACGGAGACGTTCGACGAAATCCGCAAGGCGCTGTGGTCGGCCAGTTCGTCGATCCATCTGGAATATTACATCATCGAGGACGATCCGCTGGGCCGCGAGATCGCCGACATTTTGATCGCCAAGGCGCAGCAGGGGGTCGAGGTGAGGCTGATCTACGACGACGTGGGCAGTTGGGGACTCGGGCGCAAGTACATCGGCCGGCTGCGCAAGGCCGGCGTCCGGGTAGAGTGTTTCATGCAGGTGGTTTTCCCGTGGCTGACCAGCCACGTCAATTACCGGAATCACCGCAAGATCCTGGTTGTGGACGGCAAGATCGGGTTCACGGGCGGGATCAACATCGCCCAGCGGTACGTCACCGGGACGAAAATGGGGCCGTGGCGCGATACCCACCTGCGGCTCGAGGGCGAAGCGGTCGGCATGTTGCAGATCGTATTCATCGCCGACTGGTTTTTCGTCAGCAAGCAGTTGTTGAACGACTATCCGAAATACCTGCCCAAAACACATGTCAAGGAGGAGACGATGATCCAGATCGCCACGTCCGGACCCGATTCCGACTGGGCGTCGATCATGCAGGCGTTTTTCTCGGCCATCACGCATGCGCAGCACCATATCTATATTTCGTCGCCCTATTTCCTTCCGAACGAGGCGATTCTGACGGCGGTCAAAGTGGCTGCGCTGAGCGGGATCGACGTGCGGATCATGATCCCGAGCCGTTCTGATTCGAAGGTGGTTTACTGGGCCTCCCGCTCGTACATCGGCGAACTGATCGACGCCAACGTGAAGGTGTACCTGTACCGCCGGGGATTCAACCATTCGAAGCTGATTATGATCGACGGGCAGTTCAGTTCGGTCGGCACGGCCAATATGGATATCCGCAGTTTCGAAGACAATTTCGAAGTGTCGGCGCTGCTGTACGACCGGAAGATTACGCAGGAGCTGGAAGCGGAGTTCCTGCACGACCTCGATCAGAGCCGCATGGTAACGCGCGACTACTGGGAGAGTCGCCCCGCGCTGCATAGTTTTTACGAAGCGTTGTCGCGGTTGTTCAGCCCGTTGCTGTAGTTATTCGGAACGTTCGATCCGAGAGCCCCATTCCAATTCCATCCGTCTGATATAGTCCGACAGCGGCGAAAATCCAGCTGATTTTCGCCACCGGTCAACTCGGGCTGGATCCTTGAGCGGGGCGATGCGTTGGATACCGTTTTCATCTGTGATGATTTGGGAACCGTATTTTTGTTTCCGTCCTTCGGAAACGGCGATGCGGTCTTCTAGCATACCGAGCTGTACCCCGGAAATATCCTTCCGTTTCGCGGCTTTGCGCGCCAGGGACAGGTATCTTTTCTGGATATCCGTGCTGGCATGTTGGAGGACGATGAAGAAGGCCTTCGTCGCATTGCCCACTTTGTCTTTGCCGACCCATCCCTGGGTATCGAGTATCCGAATGATTTTGCTTTGATTCAGGCTATCAGTGATTCGCATCTCCCGGGCGAGACTATCCGCTTTTTGGGGATCGGGATGTAGCGGATTGCGGGCTTCGATAAATTCTCTTCTGATCCGTTGGTCTTCGTTGAAAATTTCCAGCAGCTCCTTTCGCAATGGTTTGTCGAAATTCGCTTCAGTCTTCGCTCTACGTTTTTCCATTGTTTCGATCAGCATTTTCCAACGTTCGTCTCGATGCAGCGAGACTAGGTACGGGTCATCCTGCATCCGCACGGAGTACCACCGTTTGTTTTCGGACAGTAGCCGGTTCAACCGTTCGAAAGCGGTTGCCGTATCTCCGACCAGGGCAGCGGCGCAAGCTCCGTTATAAAAATCCTTGTTTTGCCTCTGTTTCGTAGAAAGGATCCGTTCGAAAATTTCGCTGGAAGATTGATAATTTCCGGATAGAAACAAAGAATCAGCCCGGCGCTGCAAAACTTCGTAAGGTTCGCAGCCGGTTGGTTGCCCGGCTGCAATGCATCGGGTCGTCAGGACGCCCAGTAAAATCAATAACTTTTTTTTCATCGGTCGATCCGGTTTGATGGTGTTTCCAAATTTACGATTTTTATTCCGGATTTCGTTATCGGATGCGGAAAATTCCGATTTGTTGAAAAGATTGTTTTCGTCGTATTTTCGACGGTTATTTCTCATTGTCGGAATAAATTGAAAAAAGTTCCTGAAATTTTTTCTACCTTTGAAATGTTTAACGGGTGTAAATATGCAATCTATGAAGAAAAGGTGTTTGCTCACGACTGCGATCGCATTGATTCTATGCGGTATAACGAACAATGTCGGGGCCAAAGGCGCCGATTGTCGGGGGTGATGCCATTGCGTCCATGCCTTTGATACAATCCATGCTTTTTCAGTAATCCGTTTTTATAGGGCGGCGCGGCGGTAATAGTCAATGAACGGATCGAGGCTGCCGCTTCCGACAGAGAAGAGTTCCCTTATGGAATTCGAAATGAGGCGCAGGGTTGTTTCGGGGTGTCCGAGACTGTATAATGCGCTGATCATTGTGATTTCCGAAGGAGAGAGAGTTGTTGTCCGGAAGGGCTTGTTCGCCAGGATTTGTCGATGCGATGCTCGTGCGGTTATAAATTTGCAACTATATTAAAACAGCAGGGGAATGATTCCTAAAATTATACATTATTGTTGGTTCGGACAGGGCGAAATGCCCGAACGCGACCGTAAATGCATGGAGAGTTGGAAACTTTTTCTTTCCGACTACGAGTTCAAACTGTGGAACGAAGATAATTTCGATATTCATGCGACCAAATTTACGCGTCAGGCTTACGAGAAGCGTAAATTTGCCTTTGTTGCCGATTATGCGCGGCTGTGCGCTCTTGAACAGTACGGCGGCCTCTACCTCGATACCGATGTCGAGGTGTTGAAAAATCTGGATGAATTTTTGAAGTACGACTCTTTTATCGGATTTGAAGAGGACGAGATACTTCATTTCGGTACGGTAGGCGCTTGTGCGCATACGTATTGGGTACGGGAACTGATGTCGTATTACGAGAAGAAATCTTTTATACGCTGGAACGGGCGGTTTAATAAGACCCCTATTACGATCCTTTTGTCCCGGATAATGAAAAAACACGGCGTCGATCTGAGCGACAGTTCGACGCATCGGGAGTATCGTGGATTCCATATCCTGCCCAAGGATTATTTCAACGCCTATTCTTACCGTACGGGGCTGAATATTACCGAGAATACCCATAGCCTGCATTATTACAACCCTTCCTGGAAGTAGAATATTATGATAACGTTTGTAATATGCTCTGTATGTCCCGAACGCAGTGCGGATGTGGCCCGGAACATACGTTCGACCAGTGGTATTGCGGAGCCCGAGATATTCATTCATGACAACAGGGAGGTAAATTGGAGCCTGTGTAAGGTTTACAACCACTATTCTCCGAAGGCTTCCAACGATATTATTTGTTATGTGCACGAAGACCTGTATTTCAGAACGAAGGATTGGGCTGAAAAGATAGTTTCGTTTTACCGGGACAATCCGGATACGGGAGTTGTCGGTTTTTTAGGATCTCAGATCAAGACCAAGGCTCCTTCGGCCGTAGGTTGTGACCCGAAATACGAATTAGGCAGCCTTATTCAGCATACGGCGGACGGAAGGGTCAAAATGTATACGAAAAAATCCGGACCGGGAGCCTTTTCACGCGTCGTTCAGATCGATGGGTTATGTCTAATTGTTCGTAAATCAGTGCATAATAAGTATCCTTTTGACGAAAGACTTTTTGACGGATTTCACCTTTACGATCTTGATTTTACGGTTCGTATAGCGCAATATTATAAAAATTACGTATGTCATTCGGTCATGGTGGAACATATGTCTACAACGGCGGCTTATGCCCTTGACGACTGGTGCTATTACACGCGGGTGTTCCAGGATAACTGGGCCGATAAGCTCCCGATGATGTCTGTTTCCGTTACTGCCCGTGAACTGATGCGCGTGGAAAGGTTTACCGCTTATAAGTTCTACAAGAATATTATACAAAAAGGACGCTTGGAGTATGTGGATTATGCCCGGGAAATGTATAAACCCTATGCGACTTTCCTGTACGATCTGAAGCTTTTGCGGCATAGGCTCAGATTGAGGAAGGTGTTAAAGGATAAATTAGGTCTGCTGTTGAGGAATATACGCATTGCCTGATTATGAAATCCATACGGTAAGCGCAGCGGTTTTATACCGAATGACGTTGTGCTGCTGTTCACTGTGTTTCGGAAAATTCGAACGGGTGTCCGAATTTACGCCGGTGTCAGGGGCGGTGGTACGTCGTTTTGCCTGTCACCCGGAATACAGCCAAGTCCGTGTATAAATCGCTGTGTCGTTTTTCAACGTTTCGAAAGTTTCGCTCGGAGAGAACTTTTCGTGCGTAACCGCGTTTTCGACGACTCCGCGAAAATTCAGCCTTTCTACTCGTGAGAAGTTTAAAGTTTAATCGTTTGTAAAAGATTCCTGCGGCGAATATGCGAACCTGTTCATTGCATTGATGCGCCGCAAAATATCCCCGCCCGCCTTGCCGTGGGCTATGTTTACGCTCCCGAATACAAAGCCGTCGGAAGCCATGCATGGCCCGAATGCTATCTCGATGGCATCGGATGGTTTGCCGTCGACCCTACGATGAATACTTTCTGGTTTCCCCATTTCATGATAGTCAAGATGCGGGACGGGGTTGATTACGAAGACTGCGACATCGGTCTGTTGAAAGAAGACATAGAGCCTGTGGAGATAGCGAAAAAATAGTCGGGGAACCCCGGTAACCGGGATTGCGTTTGCCTTTCGGTCCTCTTTGTCGGATATTTTCCACTTTAAGACCGAAAAGGAAACAGGAAAGGAATATTTTTTCTACCTTTGAAATGTTTAACGGTGTAAATATGCAATCTATGAAGAAAAGGTGTTTGCTCACGACTGCGATCGCATTGATTCTATGCGGTATAACGAACAATGCCGGGGCCAAAGGCCCGATCCGTTTCGGGATCAAGGCCGGTATCCAGAGCCAGAGTCTTCACGCTTCGAAAGACGAGGTGCTCGGCGTGTTTTCGGCCGATAAGGATTTCGGTTATCAGTTCGGCTTCGTGGCCAGGATCAATTTTCCGATGTTGTATATACAACCGGAGTTGAACTATGCCAAGCATCGCTTTACGATGGATATGGAGGACGGCGCCACGACGAAGGTAAAAGTGAACAACATCGAGCTGCCGATCCTCGTGGGGTGGAAAATCGCATTTGTGCGGTTGTTTGCTGGCCCCGTTTTCACGCTGATGAACGATACCGGCAACAAGTTGAAAAATACTTCGGCGGCGATCAATACCGAACTCGCAAAATCGTTGGTCGGTTATCAACTGGGCGGCGGCGTCGAATTCGGGCGCGTCAACGTGGATATGCGTTACGGCGGCCAGTTCAAAAAGCCGGAGCTCACCGTGGTCAAGGGCGAGCAACAGGCCCGCACTTACAAGACGAGCATGAATCAGTGGCAGTTGAACATTAGCTACCTGTTCTAAATCCTGTACGCGGATGACCGAAAAAGTAATTCTTCTCGAAGGGATCGACCCGGTGGAGTTTTACGGCCTCGCCGATGCCAACATCGAAAAGATCGGCGGTAAATTTCCGAAACTGAAAATCGTGGCGCGCGGTTCCGCCATCAAGGTGATGGGGGAGGAGAGCGAGATCGTGCGGTTCGACAAGAAGCTTGCCGAACTGCTGGCTTATTACGAGCGTTACGGCCATATATCCCCGCAGGTGATCGACCAGATTTACGACGGGGGACTCTCTGCGGTGCAGGACGATCCGGAAGACCAGCATGTGATCGTCTACGGCAACAACGGCCTGGTCGTCCGGGCGCGCACCGTCAACCAGGAGCGCCTGCTGAACCTGTACGACCGCAACGACCTGATTTTCGCCATCGGCCCGGCCGGTTCGGGCAAGACTTATACGGCGATCGCGCTGGCGGTTCGGGCGCTGAAGAACCGCGAAGTGAAACGCATCATTCTGACGCGTCCCGCCGTGGAAGCCGGCGAAAAGCTCGGTTTTCTGCCCGGCGACATGAAGGAGAAACTCGATCCTTACTTACAGCCGCTGTACGATGCGCTGAACGACATGATTCCGGCGGCGAAACTCGGTAAATACGTGGAAGACGGCACGGTGCAGATTGCGCCGTTGGCCTATATGCGCGGGCGGACGCTCGACAATGCTTTCGTCATCCTGGACGAAGCGCAGAATACGACGGTCGCCCAGATCAAAATGTTCCTGACCCGCATGGGGCGCAACGCCCGGTTTATCGTTACCGGCGACATCACGCAGATCGACCTGCCGCGGCGCAGCGATTCGGGTCTGATGCCCGTTGTGGAGATGCTGAAAGGGATCGACGGTATCGGGATCGTCGCATTCGACAACCGCGACATCATCCGTCACCGGCTGGTAAAGCACATCGTGGAAGCCTTCGAACGACATGCCGGCAACTCCGAGAAAGAATGACTCGAAACATATAAATCGAAACAAACATGACAAAAGCAATCGTAAAAACCGATTTCCGGTTTGACGGGCAGAAGAGCCTGTATGAAGGAAAGGTACGTGATGTCTACAATATCGACGACCAGTATTTGGTGATGGTCGTGAGCGACCGGATTTCGGCGTTCGACGTCGTCCTGCCGAAAGGGATTCCGTACAAAGGACAGGTGTTGAACCAGATCGCGTCTAAATTCCTTGACGCCACGTCCGACATCTGCCCGAACTGGAAAATCGCTTCGCCCGACCCGATGGTGACGGTCGGCTACCGCTGCGACTCGTTCCCGGTCGAGATGATCGTGCGCGCTTACCTGACCGGCAGTTCCTGGCGGGATTACAAGGCCGGCGCCCGGGAGATCTGCGGCGTGCCCATTCCGGACGGAATGCGCGAACACCAGCGTTTCCCGCACCCGATCGTCACGCCGACGACCAAAGCCGAGATCGGCGAACACGATCAGAATATTTCGAAAGAGGAGATCATCGCCAAAGGACTGGTTTCGAAGGCCGATTACGAAATGCTCGAAAAATACGCGCTGGCGCTGTTCGAACGCGGCAGCCAGATGGCTGCCGAACGCGGTCTGATCCTGGTCGACACGAAATACGAATTCGGCAAAAAGGACGGCGAGATCTACCTGATCGACGAGATCCATACGCCGGACAGTTCGCGCTACTTCTATGCCGACGGTTACGAGGAACGTTTTGCGAAAGGCGAGCCGCAGCGTCAGTTGTCGAAGGAGTTTGTCCGCGAATGGCTGATGGACCACGGTTTCCAGGGGAAGCCCGGACAGCAGGTTCCGCAGATGACCGACCAGTTCGTCGGGAGCGTCAGCGACCGGTACATCGAGCTGTACGAGAAGATCACCGGCGAGCAATTCGTCAAGGACGAAGCGGCCGACGTCGCTTCGCGGATCGAAAATAATGTAAAGAACATGCTGGCACGGCTGCGCTGAGGTTTGTTCGGAGAGCTTAGATAAAACGGGTTTTTATGAATACGAATCTGGATGGGCTTTCGCCCCGCGAGGTGTGGGAAAAATTCGCCGAGATCGCTCGTGTGCCGCGTCCGTCGCAGCACGAGGAGGCGATTCGGGCGTATCTGGTCGCCGAAGCGCGGACGCACGGCATCGCCTGTACGGTCGACGATGCTGGGAACGTGATCCTGCGCAAACCGGCTACGCCGGGCATGGAGTCCCGCAAGGGGATCATTCTGCAGGCGCACATGGACATGGTTCCGCAGAAAAACGGCGACAAGCGGTTCGATTTTACGAAAGATCCCATCGAAGTCCGTGTCGACGGCGAATGGGTAAGGGCCGACGGAACGACGCTCGGAGCCGACAACGGGATCGGAGTTGCTGCGATTTTGGCCGTTATGGAGTCTGAGGACGTCGTGCACGGGCCGTTGGAAGCGCTGATCACCGCGACCGAGGAGACCGGCATGGACGGGGCCCGCGGTCTGAAAGGCGGAATGCTCGACGGCGAGATACTGGTTAACCTGGATTCCGAGACGGAGGGCGAACTGTATGTCGGATGCGCCGGCGGTTTGGATGCTTCGGTGCGCATGACGTATCGTGAAGATATTGTTCCTGAAGGATATAAGGCTTTCCGGATTGCGGTAGGCGGTTTGAAAGGCGGACATTCGGGCATCGATATCCATCTGGGACGCGGCAATGCGAATCGGATTTTGTTCCGGCTGTTGAGAAAGTGCGAGCGGGAGTACGGCTTGCGGCTGGCGTCGGTCGACGGCGGCGGCCTGCGCAATGCCATTCCGCGTGAGGCGACGGCGACGGTTGTCGTTCCGGACGCTGTCTCGGATGTTTTTCGGACGCTGGCCGCCGGTCTCGAATCGGTGTTGAAAGAGGAGTTCCGGGGCGTCGACGATGCGGTGACCGTTCGGATTACGGATGCCCGGCGGCCCGATTCGCTGATCGACCCGCAATCGCAACGGCAATTGATCCGGGCCGTACGCGGATGTCCCGACGGCGTAATCCGGATGAATCCGTCGATGCCGGGGCTGGTACAGACTTCGTCCAACCTGGCCCGGGTCACCGCCGGAAGCGGGGAGATTCTGGTGCACTGCCTGTTACGCAGCTCGCTCGATAGCGAAAAGGCCGATCTGGGCGACCGGATCGCCGGGGTATTCGAACTCGCGGGAGCAGAAGTCGCGCTCGAGGGCGGTTACGACGGCTGGAATCCGAATCCGGATTCGCCGATTCTGCATACGATGATCGCGTCGTACGAGTCGCTGTTCGGTCGCCGACCGGTCGTTACGGCCATCCATGCCGGACTGGAGTGCGGGATCATCGGTACGAATTACCCTGCGCTGGATATGATTTCGTTCGGCCCGACGATCCTGCACCCGCATTCGCCCGACGAAAAAGTGAACGTCGCGTCGGTCGGCCGTTTCTGGCAGTATCTGCTGGCCACGCTCCGCAATGTACCGTTCAGATCGTAAAGGTTATGGAGACGTTCGATAAATGGTTTGCCATCGTCAATCCCGTCGCCGGAAGCGGCAAGGGACTGAGCGACTGGCCGCTGATCAGCAAGTTATTGCGCGATCACCACATCGTGCCGGAGTATGCGTTCACCGAACGCAAGTACCATGCGATCGAACTGGCCGTTGAGGCGATCAACAACGGTTTCCGCAAGATCATGGTGGTCGGCGGCGACGGGACGATCCACGAGGTGGTCAACGGCCTGTTTATTCAAAAGGCGGTTCCTACGACCGAGGTGCTGGTGGGCGTGATCGCCGTCGGTACCGGCAATGACTGGATCCGGATGTTCGGAATTCCGCACAAATATTCCGAAGCGATCCGGGCGATCGTCGAAGGACACTCTTTTTTGCAGGACGTCGGCGTGGTTTCGTACCACAAGGCGACTTACAAGCAGGAGCGTTATATGGCCAACGTGGCCGGGGTGGGCTTCGACGCCGTCGTGAACCGTCGTTACAATCACTTGAAAGAGGAAGGGAAGCGGGGTAAATGGCTGTATCTGTGGAGCACGCTGAAAGCCCTGCTGCGTTACTCTTCGACCGGCGTCAAGGTGTATGTCGACGATGAATTGGTCGTTAATGACTTGGTTTACAGCGCTACGATCGGGATCGGCAGGTACAACGGCGGCGGGATGTTGCAGACGCCGGACGCCGTGGCCGACGACGGGTTGTTCGACCTGACCGTGATTCGCAAAATGAGCTGGCTCTCGGTGCTGTTCCATTTCAAGGTGCTGTTCAACGGGAAAATTTACAGGCTGAGCAAGACGAGCCTGAACCGGGGAAGGCGCATCCGGATCGAGTCGTCGCCCGAGATCGCGCTGGAGGTTGACGGCGAAGCGCTCGGATATTCGCCGTTCGGGTTCGAGATCATTGACCGCGCCGTCCGGGTGGTCGTGGCCAAACGCTTCCTGGAAGAAGGAAGCGCCGGCAAGTCCGTTGCGGATAGAATTTTGGAAAATAAAAAATAAAACGATAGTTTTGCAAACTAACCTTAACAAAATCAAAAATGAAAAAAAATCAACTTTTATCACTGGTTTGCGCGGCGTTGTTTTTTATGGGCTGCGGTGAAAAACCGGCGGGCGTCGTCGATTTGACTGTCGAGTTGCAGGAGAACCCTATCGGGCTCGACGAGCAGCATCCCCGTTTCGGATGGCGGATCGAATCCGATCAGGACGACGTGATGCAGACTTCCTATCGGATCATGGTGGCTCCTACGAAGACCGATCTCGACAAAGCGGAAAATCTGGTGTGGGATTCGGGCGTCGTTTCGTCCGACCAGTCTACGTTCGTTCCTTACGCGGGATCTCAGCTCGAATCCCGCAAGGATTACTACTGGAAGGTGTTGATTACCACCAATAAGGGCGACTCGCTGTGGAGCGATGCCGCGCAATGGTCGATGGCGCTGCTCGATGACGGCGACTGGCAGGCGCAGTGGATCGGGATCGACAGTTCGCTGAACGCGACGGATCGCCTGACCGACGACAGCCGTCTGGCCGCCCGTTACCTGCGCAAGGAATTCCCGGTGGAAGGGAATGTCGCTTCGGCGCGTTTATACATTAGCGGACTGGGCTTTTACGAATGCTACCTGAACGGCCGCAAGATCAACGAGGACATCTTCGCACCGACGGCTACCGACTATACGAAGTCGGTCAACTACAATGTTTTCGACGTGATGGAGTTCCTGAAGGACAAGCAGAATACGATCGGGGTGATCCTCGGCAACGGGCGCTATTTCTCGATGCGTCTGGGCGATCCTGCTGCCGGTTTGCTCGGTTCGCTGCGTCAGTTCGGCTACCCGAAGCTGCTGGCACAACTGGAAATCACTTATAAAGACGGTTCGAAAACGGTCGTAGTCAGCGACGACAGTTGGAAACTGACCACCAACGGCCCGATCATCGCCAACAACGAATTCGACGGCGAGGAGTATAACGCCAATTATGAGATGAAGGGCTGGAACGAAAACGGCTTCGACGACAGCGCGTGGATGCAGGCCCGGAAGGTAGGCGCTCCGGGAGGCGAATTGGTCGCTCAGCGCAATCCGAACATCATGACGATGGATACGGTGGACCCTGTTTCGATCAACCAGTTGAACGACAGTACTTACATCGTCGATATGGGGCAGAATCTGGTCGGATGGCTGGCCGTAACGCTGAAAGGGCAGAAGGACAAGCCGATCAAGATGCGTTTCTCCGAAACGCTGAAGGACGACGGCAGCCTGTTTATGGACAACCTGCGCGGCGCGCACGTGACCGACATCTATACGCCTGCGTCGGACGGCCTGTTTAGCTGGGAACCCCGTTTCACCTATCACGGGTTCCGTTTCGTAGAGATTACCGGACTGAACTACAAGCCCGAGTTGAAAAATTTCAAAGGGAAAGTCAATTACGACCGGATGGAAACGGTCGGTTCGTTCGAGTCGTCCGATTCGACGATCAACCAGATTTACCACAATGCGTTCTGGGGTATTCGCGGCAATTACCGCAGTATGCCGACCGACTGTCCGCAGCGCGACGAGCGTATGGGATGGCTCGGCGACCGCGCGATGGGTTGCATCGGCGAAAGTTTCATGTTCCGTCATGCGCTGCTTTACGAAAAGTGGCTGAAGGATATCGAACAGATCCAGAGCGAAAACGGTTGCGTGCCCGACGTGGCTCCGGCTTTCTGGACGTTCGACCAGCACTCCGGCAACGTAACCTGGCCCGCCGCTTACATTTGCGTGGCCGATATGTTGTACAACCAGTACGGCGACAGCCGCCCGATCAAGGAGCATTATGCTTCGATGAAAAAGTGGATGGATTTCATCCGCGACACGCAGATGAAGGATAATGTCGTTATCAACGACGTGTACGGCGACTGGTGTATGCCTCCCGAAAGCCAGGAACTGATCCACTCGGCCGATCCGGCCCGCAAGACTGACGGCCGCCTGCTCGCGACCAGTTTCTATTACCGTTTGTTGAACATTATGAGCAAATTCGCCGCAATCAGCGGCAACGAGGCCGATATTCCGGCTTACCAGGAGCTCGCCGCCAATATTAAGAGCGCTTATAACCAGATGTTCTTGAATGCCGAAACCGGTCAGTACGCCAACAACACGGTGACGGCCAACATCCTGTCGCTGATGCAAGATCTGACCCCCGATTCGTTGCAGGGCAAGGTGTTCGAAAATATCGTGGAAAAAACCCAGGGCGAATTCGACAGCCATGTCAGCACAGGGCTGATCGGAATCCAGTTCCTGATGCGCGGCCTGACCGAGCACGGCAAGGGCGACCTGGCTTACACGATCGCTACGAACCGGACCTATCCGAGTTGGGGTTATATGATCGACAAGGGCGCCACGACGATCTGGGAACTGTGGAACGGCGATACGGCCGATCCGGGGATGAACTCGGGCAACCACGTGATGTTGCTGGGCGACCTGATGGTGTGGTATTACGAGAACTTGGCCGGGATCAAGAGCGATCCGCAGCAGGTTGGTTTCAAGAAAATCGTTATGGCTCCCTATTTCCCCGACGGGCTCGATTGGGTGAACGCGTCGTACGAATCGCTGTACGGCCCGATCGAAAGCAATTGGAAGAAGGGTGAGAACGGACTTTCGTGGAAAGTCGTAATTCCTGCCAATACGACGGCCAGCATCCGCATCCCGGCCGCATCGGCCGATAAGGTCACCGAAAGCGGCAAGCCGCTGTTGCAGAATCCAGCGGTGAAGTCCGTCAATGCGGCCGACGGTTTCGTGGTGGTCGAAGCGGGATCGGGAACTTTCGATTTCCTGGCCGGGAAATAAGCTTACGTACCGAAAAAACAAAAGACCCCGCCCGATCGAACGGCGGGGTTTTTTGTAAGCCGGCTTTTCCGTTTGGACGGTCGAATGCGTAACGACCGGAATGCGCGGGAATGGGGACAGACTAAAATAAATGCCCTGCGAACAACAAAAATCTGTTTTTTGTGTTATATTTGCAAGACGAACGGGCTTTCGGGAAACGCGAATCGGGGCCCGGACCGCAATAACCTGAGTGTGAAACCTAATATGTAAATTATGCTTAACTTACCTTTGCTGATAATGGGTGTGATCGGGCCGTGGCAGCTTTTAGTGATCGTGGCGCTGGTCGTTATTTTCTTCGGTGGCAAGAAAATTCCCGAACTGATGCGTGGCATGGGACGTGGTATCAAGGAGTTCAAGGACGCTATTAACAAGGATTATACAGCCGAAGCTCCCAAGAACGAGACGACGGCTCCCTCTGCGCCCGCTGCAAAACCGACCGACGAGACTACCAAGAATTAGAATCTTGCAGGATACGGCAGGGGCCCGGGTCTTTGCGCGGTTCTACGGAGCCGCGAATGTGTATCGTATGCTAACCGTTTGAATATTATGACCGATAAACAGGAAAAGTCATCCGATAACGAGATGACTTTTTTTGAACATATCGATGCTTTGCGTCCCCATTTGGTGCGTGGTTTTTCGGCGTTGTTCATCATCATGATCGTCGCATTCGTCGCCAAGAAGTTTATCATCGATATGGTGCTGATGGGGCCTCAGTCCCCCGACTTTCCGACCAACCGCTGGCTGTGCGAGTTATCGCACCGGCTGTTCGGCGACGACACTTTGTGTATCAACCATATCAAACTGAATATGGTGAATACGGCGCTCGGCGGGCAGTTCAACCTGCATATGCAGGTGTCGATGGTGACGGGCGTCGTACTGGCGGTTCCCTACCTGCTGTGGGAAATCTGGCGCTTCGTGGCTCCGGCCCTGACCAGCTACGAACGTTACAAAAGCCGGATGTTCGTGTTCTACGTTTCGGTGTGCTTCTTTTGCGGACTGTTGTTCGGCTATTTTCTGATCGTTCCGCTGTCGATCAACTTTTTCGCCGGTTATCAGGCCAGCGCCGATATTACGAACATGATCGACGTGCGCTCGTACCTGACTACCGTACTGACCGTGTCGGTGGCGTGCGCCGCAGTGTTCCAACTGCCGTTGCTGATCTATTACCTGACGCAGATGGGTATCGTGACGGCCGCTTTCCTACGAAAATACCGCCGACATGCGATCATCCTGCTGACCATCGTTTCGGCGGTGATCACGCCGCCCGACCTGTTCAGCCTGGTGCTGGTAATTCTGCCGCTCTATTCGCTGTACGAGCTGAGTATATTCCTCGCCCGCCATGTCGAACGGAAAAAGGCGAAAGAGGAGGCTGCGAACGGTTATCCGGTGGACGTGCCACAGGAAGACCTGGAAGAATAGCCGCTTTCGTTATAAAATAACGAAGAGGAGCGCATGGGGATGCGCTCCTCTTTTGTTATACCGGAAAAAGATTATTCTGAATCGCCGGACGTTTCCGAATCGTCGTCGAGGTAAATCTCTCCCATTAGCGAATCGATCTCTCGGCGTTCGCGTTTGGTGGGGCGGCCGGTTCCCCGGTCGCGCTGTACGAAAACGGTCAGTTTCGGGATGTGCAACTTGTCCAGTTCCGCCTGGGACGTCAGATTTTCGACGTAATCGGGCACGTTCTTGGCCGGTTGCCGCGAAGAGACCATCGCCGCGACGCGGTATGTGTAAGTGACCGGCATCTTCTTTACGGTCACCGTATCTCCGACTTTGATCTCCCGCGAAGGCTTTACGAAAGCTCCGTTGATCAATACCCGGTTCGTGCGGCACGCATCCGCCGCATCGCTGCGGGTCTTGAAGATCCGCACGGCCCACAGCCATTTGTCAACTCTTACCGAGAAATCTTCGCCCATCGTTTTGTCTTATTTGTTGTTGAATGCGTTCATCGTTCGTTCGAGTCCGGCCGTTGCGAACGACCGGATGACCTCTCCGGCCATATCGAGCCGTTCGGGCAGGGCGTCGGCCTCCTCTTTTGTCCAGGTGCCGAGGACGTAGTCCACCTGAAACCCTTTCGGAAAGTCTCCGCCGATCCCGAAACGCAGCCGGGCGTAGTTGTTGTGCCCGAGCGATTCCGCGATGTTTTTCAGTCCGTTGTGTCCTCCGTCGCTTCCTTTCCCGCGGATGCGGAGCGTGCCGAACGGCAGGGCGATGTCGTCTACGACGACGAACAGGTTCTCGATCGGGATTTTTTCGGTCTTCAGCCAGTAGCCGACGGCTTTCCCGCTGAGATTCATGTAAGTCGACGGTTTCAGCAGGATGAAGGTGCGCCCTTTGTATTTCAGTTCGGCGACCGATCCGTAGCGGCCCGTTTCGAACGCTACGCCGGCGGCTTTCGCCAGCGCGTCCACCACTTTGAACCCGATGTTGTGGCGGGTTTCCGTATATTCGGCTCCGATGTTTCCGAGCCCTGCGATCAGATATTTCAATGTGTCGGATTTTTAAGAAAAAAGCCCTGTCGCTTCCCTTACAGGGGCTTCGCGACAGGGCGTTTCGGTATGTCGGTCGTCGCGGTCGTTCCGCGGTCGTCCTACTTCGCTGCAGCAGCTTCGGATGCGGCGGCGCCTCTGGCGGCACGCGTCATCTTAACGGCGCAGATCGCAGTTGACGCGGGAGTCAGGATCGCGATGTTGTCGTATTGCAAGTCGCCCACGAAAATGCTTTTGCCCAGGCCGAGTTTGGTTACGTCCACGACGATTTCGTCGGGCAGGTTCTCCATGGTGGCGCTGATGCGTACTTTTCGTTTGCTGAGGATCAGCTTACCGCCCAGTTTGACGCCTTCCGAGTTGCCTGTCAACTTCACGGGAACGTCGATCGAGATCGGTTTGCCGGGGATTACATGGAAGAAATCCACGTGCAACACGTTATCCGTTACCGGGTGATACTGTACTTCGCGCATTACGCCTACTTCTTTTTTGCCGTCGATGTCGAATTCCACGAGGTACGACTGCGGGGTGTAGATCAGCGGCCTCAGCGAACGCGTTTCCACTGCGAAATGAATGGTCTCCCCGTTTCCGTAGATTACGCACGGCACCATGCCTTCTTTACGTACGGCTTTGCTCTCTTTTTTGCCGAATGCGTTACGTTTCACGCCGGCGATTTTGATTGTTTCCATAATTTTGATTGTGTTTGTGTTATCCGGCGCTACTCAGAAACAGAAGAGAGATTCGAACTCTGTCGCCCCATCGCGCCTTTTGCAGCCGCAAAGATAGGATTAATAACGGGAAAATAAAAAAAATCGAAAAAATTATGTCTTGATATTTTGGATTATTCCAAATTTGGTTACCTTTGCAGCACTTTTACAGGATACACGTAAAGGGCGTTCTCAAAAGAATGATCCGGACGGAAAAAAGTTTTGGACGATTCGGAAAAAAGTTTTATCTTTGCAACGAAGTTTTAGGTTCATTTTAGGTTAGTAGTTTTAGGTTAGTAGAAGGAAAATGCCGCAGAAGTGAGATTTTTCTCTTTCTGTAGCTTTCCTTTGAATTTTAAATGAACTTTATTCCTGTTGCAAATAAGATATAAGCCCAGATGGTGAAATTGGTAGACACGCTACTTTGAGGGGGTAGTGTCGGTTTACGACGTGCAAGTTCGAGTCTTGTTCTGGGCACGGGAACCGAAGGGTTTGAGTTTTTTGAGGTATTGGATTGCCCAGGTGGCGAAATGGTAGACGCGCTAGTTTCAGGTACTAGTGTCAGTGATGATGTGAAGGTTCGAGTCCTTTCCTGGGCACTCGAAAACGGCTTAGAGTAATTTCTAAGCCGTTTTATTTTTAGAGTCCGCGCCGTTCGCCGACCGGATTCCTGCTCTGTTCCTTCAGAGTATATGTAGTTTCTTGAAATTTACGGTTTTTGTATCTTTCAATCTGAAAAACAGCAATCTATTTCATTGATACCGTAAAAAATATTTTTAGAGAAGTCTCTCTGTCCGGTAAGTTGCACACAGCTTTCCCGTATAGCATTGTATTTGAAATTGTATTTGAATGCGGAAAACGTTAATCGGACGTAATTTGTAGAGCAAAAAATTTTTCACTGAAAGATAATTGCAAGCTCATTGAAAGTCTTTTGAAAAACTTGCGACCGATCCTGTAAAGCCATTGCTATCTTTCAATGTTGTACCCGTTTCTCTGTAAGAGACGAGACTTTCCTTATGCAAATATTGTAATTATTCGTTTAACAGCCAAACATTTTTATTTCCCAATGCATTTTTATGTATGACTAATACTCTGACATCCACTATGATACGTCTTGATATTCAGGCAGTAAGGATCTTCTCTGATAATTCTAATAGATTCGATAATTATTATGATTAAACGGCAGTTATGTAGTAAGCGACTTGCAAATGATCTGCAGAGCCATTCTGTTAATAATATTAGATATCTAATTATAAGCATAATAAGTATCATTCTCGTCTCTTACAGAGAAACGACACTGATAAGAAAGGGATATATTTGAAATTATCGTTTGCAACAGCCTTAATACTAGTGAAATAAATAGTATCGAGGGATTCAGAGTTATGTTCATATATTAAATTTAGCGGCAATCGAGCCTGAAAAATAAAGGAAATTCGGACACGTGACATATGGGGGAGCAACCTGTCTGGTATGTAATGCGTTTTCTGTATAACCGTAAATCGGATACGCGGAAACGTCTGGATAAAGCTGCTGTCGAAACATTCGTTCCGATGCACTGCGAAGTCAGAATCAGGAACGGCAGGAAGGTACGTGCCGATGTTCCTGTGATAAGAGATTTGCTGTTTGTGCACTCCACAAAGACTGTATTAGCCCCTTTTTTGGAAGCCGATAATTATTTCCAATATCGATATCGCCGGGGCGGCGGACAGGCCGAGCCCCTTGTCGTTCCCGATAGTCAGATGGAACAATTTATCCAAGCGGTGAAAGGGGCCGAGCGGCCCATCTATTTTACGCCTCAGGAGTTGAATATCAGCAGAGGAACTAAAATTCGTATTCACGGCGGTCCGTTTGACGGGATTGAAGGGGTGTTTATGAAGGTGAAAGGTGCGAGGGCTAAACGGTTGGTAATCGAATTGCCCGGTACTCTGGCTGTGGCGGTCGAAGCTAATCCCGACTTGATTGAAATTATTTCGGAATAAAACGAGTAAATCGGTTTGTCTGTACGATTGATCTCATGCTCAGGAATAAAACAGGAATCTTCATGACTGAAGCCGATTTGCGGGCATTGCTCCCGTTTTTATATAATCATCGGGTAAAGGGACAGAACGACGTGCGGATCGACGCGCTTTCTCGGATGTTTCTCGCTGTCGGCGATCTGGTTTGCGTTACGTCGTTACACAATTACGCGTTACGTCATAAAATCATCTGCAGGATCGATGCGCTTTATCGAGACCTGGAGCGTTCTTCGGTCGAAGGGTTGTGCCGGATGTATCGTCTGATAAAGGAGTCCGCGTTGGTTGCTTACGGAGAAAAAGACGAAGAATGCAGCGGATTGTATTACGAGCTTATCGGCAGTTATCTCCAAAATCCGGATTCCGGGCAGGAACAGAATGTACTGAAGTGCATAGCTTATGAATTAGGCAACGTTCTGGACGATAATACAAAATTGGATTATTACTCGTTCTATCGGGCAAAAAGTGAACAGTGGGTCGGAGAATTGGATACGGAAGGTTGCTGGAGCGGACTTTCACAAGAGAAAGCCGTACGCAGACTTGAATTGTTGCAGAATTATTATTACACTTTCCGGGACGACAGTTTCAATAACGCGGTTTTTCGTGCGTACAACTATTATACGGAACGTTTGATCCTCCCTGTAAATCTGACTGCCGAACAGCTCCCGTTGTTCGGAGCCTGGTACGATCTGTTACGGAATCCGGGCATGTTTTCTTGCGCGTACGATCTGCAGAGGCGGATCGCCGGACTGATGGAAGATTTTGCAAATACTGTGGAATTCTGTTCCGATACATGGTACTTTGCCATCAGCTACGCCGTGGTGCAGTGTTGCACGGATATCGTAGGTAGAGTGCAGCATGAAATGATGCAGGAAGCCGGATGACCGGTGGAAATCCGGCGCCGGAAGATTTCCGGTCAATCGAACGAATCCGTTTGGGACGGGTATCGCACCGACATTCCGTACCCCGATCCCGTATTATTGGATCGATCTCCGTGCAGGAATGGGGAACGGATCTGAAATTCAATCCGGTTAAGGTCTGTTATCATTTGGCGGAAGGTTATGTTTGTGAGGGGTATCCTTGAAATCTTCTGCTCTTATTTTGTTCGGACAATTACGATCTCATAGGCTTTCTTTCAGGACATAATCCTACGCTTTATCCTTAACATCCGACACTATGATTCCTTGCCCGTTTGCAGCGGGCGGAAAGCTGGAGTTTGCCGGGAGGCAAAAACATCGGTTTCCGGGGAGCGTAACATAAATCGGATCAGCGACGAATCTTCGGTTTGATAGGTATTCCGGCTTGTCTTTTTGTATAGTTAAGTCGCCTCTCCTTGGTTTTTCGAGCGTGACCGGCCGTATAATTTTTTTAAATCACAGCAATAATACGTTTACGAATGAGTAGATTGGGAATAATAATTCAGGCCCGTACCGGTTCGACGCGATTGCCGTCCAAAATGATCCTTCCGTTTTTCGGCGATAAGGGCATTCTCGGTATTTTACTTTCCAGGTTAAGACAATGCGGTTTGACCGATCGCGTTATTGTCGCAACGACTACGAATTCCCGCGATGATGTGATTTGCGATTTGGCCGGTCGTGACGGCATTAAATGCTACCGGGGCGATGAGGATGATGTCCTGAATCGATTTATTCAGGCGGCAGAACATTATAATGTTTCGAAAATAATCAGGATATGTGCGGACAATCCTTTCCTGGATCTTCGTTCGCTCGACGAGTTGATCCGGATCGGTGAAAATACGGATGCGGATTACGTATCTTATTGTACGAGCGATCGCATTCCCACGATAAAAACCCATTATGGTTTCTGGGCCGAGTACGTTACCCTGGCCGCATTGAAGCGTGTCGTGCAACAGACCGGGGAGAAGACATACCATGAGCATGTGACCAATTATATCTATACGCATCCTTCGTGTTTTAAGATTGAACTGACTCCGATTCCTGCAGACCTGGAGCATAGAACGATTCGTTTGACCATAGACACGCTGGCCGATTTTCAAATTCAGCAAAAGATCTTTGAAGAGGTTTTCCATGCCGATCCGGATTTTGGGCTGTCGGATGTCGTGTCCTATCTTGATAAGCATAATGATTTATATGCGGCGATGGACGGAATTATCAAATCCAATCAAAAATAACAGTTATGAACAAGACATACATTATCGGTGAAATAGGGCAAAATCACAACGGATCCGTCGATATTGCAAAATTGATCATCGAATTGATATGCAGGCCGGTAAGGGAAGAAGTATTCGGGTTAGATTTACTTCCGATGGATGCGATTAAGATGACCCGCCGCGATCTGAAAGAGGAACTCACGGTATCTCAGATGAACAGGCCTTACGATACGCCTAACTCCTTCGGAGCCACCTATGGCGAGCATCGCGCTTTTCTCGAACTGGATGATGATGCGCATTACGAGGTGTATAAATATGCAAAACAGAAAGGTCTCGATGTCATCGAAACGTTGTGCGCCAAAGGTTGTTTGTCTTTGCTGAAACTTTTTACGCCGGATAGGCTGAAAGTCGCCAGTCGCGATCTGACGAATCTGCCTTTGCTGGAAGCTATGGCGGAGACCCGTATTCCGATTATATTGTCGACGGGTATGGCCGGGAAAAAGGAACTGGACGATGCGTTGGGCATTATAACGAAATATCATGACGATATCTCGATACTTCATTGCGTGTCGCAGTATCCGACGGCTCCCGACAATTTGAATCTGAAAACGATCGCCTACCTTAAAAAACATTACGGTCGGTACAAGATCGGTTTCTCGGATCATACGATCGGCATTTCCGCGCCGCTGGTGGCATTGGGACTGGGCGCCGAAATAATAGAGAAGCATATTACGATCGACCGTCAGATGAAAGGAACGGATCAGGCCGGATCGTTGGGGCCGGAAGGCGTTCATCGCATGGTGCGCGATATTCGGGTTGCGGAACGGTGGATGGGGACGGAGGATTTCTATATTGAAGAAGGGGTGTTAAGCGTTAAAGTCAAACTGGAAAGATCGGTTGCTTCCTGCCGGGATATTCATCGGGGCGAGGTGATCTCAGAGGATGACATTCATTTGTTAAGCCCCGGCGACGGTTATAAATGGGCCGACCGCGATCATGTCGTCGGGCATACGGCTATGCGGGATATTCCGGCCGACGAAATTATATATGCTGAAATGATTTCGTGAGCACGATTCCTTTCGCATGATACCGACTCTCTGTCGCGGGTTGTTCCAATCCTGTAAAAATATAGCGAAAAATGAATGAGATTAAATTGATTCTTACCGATATCGACGGTGTGTGGACGGACGGAGGAATGTATTACGACCAGACGGGTAACGAATGGAAGAAATTTCATACGTACGACAGCGCCGGAGTTCTGTTTGCCCATCGTGCCGGAATTCCGGTCGGAATCGTTACGGGGGAAGTTACCCGCGTCGTCGAACGGCGTGCTGACAAACTGAAAGTCGATTATTTGTTTCAGGGCGTATCTGACAAGCTCGCCGTGGCCGGACGATTGTGCGGGGAACTCGGGATTTCGCTGGACAATGTCGCTTATATCGGGGATGATCTCAACGACGTCGAATTGCTCGAACGGGTCGGGATTGCGGGAGTGCCTGCCAGTGCGCCCCGGTACATCCGTCGGTTGTCGACGGTTTCTCTCGAAAAGAAGGGCGGTGAAGGAGTTTTCAGGGAGTTTGTCGAAGCTATTTTATCGCTTGATTTCGGGCAGGACGGGCCGGTAAAACGTGTGTGGGAAATGTCGTCGAAAAAAGAAACCGGCCGTTGAAACAGCGTTTGGCGCATCTGTTCCGGACATTCTGTAAACTGGTTGTCGCGCCTTCCTCCACTTATGTAATAATAAGGTATGTTACGTACGCGATGCAGTTTGCGAACGCGATATTGCTGGCGCGTTACCTGAACGAGTTCTATTTCGGCGTATACAGTTTCATCATGTTGGTGATGCAGTATATGTCGTATTCCAATCTCGGGATTAACGAATCGTTGAATACGGAATATGCCGCGCGTAAAAACGATGCCGGACAATTAAAAGCCATATGGGATAATGCATGGACGGTCAATATTTTACTTAATGTTTTTATAACGTTCGGAGGCGGTCTGCTCCTCTTTTTCACCGACGATTTATTCCCGGACTACCGGTTCAACGACTATAAGTATATGTTGTTGGCGATCTGTATTACGGTCAATCTTTCCAGGATCTATATCACTTATTACAAGTTATGGGGTCGGTTGTATAAACTGAACATACAGCAAATATTGCCTAATCTGGCGATATTTCTGCTGCTCGTGGTGTATCGGGATCGTATTTCGATCAATGAGATTGTCGTCGCTTTGTTCGTAAGCAATGCTTTTTCGTTGTTGATTTTTCGGATCGGTGTTCCCGTTGCGCCCCGGTTTGCCATAAAGAGGAGTCTCGTGTCCGTTTTAATTCGTCGGGGTATCACCCTGTTGTTATATAATTTAAGTTTCTATTTTCTGACCGTACTCGCCTCTTCGCTGGTGAGCTTGTATTATTCGGTCGAGGTGTTCGGTTGTTATTCGTTCGCCAATACGCTCGTCAACGGCGTCGTTATGGCGGGCGGGGCATTCCTTTTTATTTTTTACCCGAAGATACTGAACCGGCTGAATACGGGAAATGCGGAAGCCGCGGTATTGATTCGGCGGATACGGGAAGTCTATGTCGTATTTATGGATTTGATATCGCTGTTGTCGGTTTTGTTCATTATCGCGACGACCGTCGTCGTGCCGCAGTACGGGGTGCAGATGGTGATCGTATATTCCATCCTGATCCTTGGTCGGATAATCAATAATGCTTCGACCGGATATGCAGCGCTGTTGATTGCTAGAGGAAAAGAGAGGTATCTGGTGATATACGGTTTTTTGTCAATCCTGGCCGTCGCTGTTTGCGGAGTGTGCGCCCATTATTTGAAGTTGCCCGTCGAATACATGGCGTTATCCGTTTCGATCGCTTCCTTCGTATATACTTATCTGGTAATTAGATTGGCTTTGTCCGATCTGGGCAATCCGTCTTCCGTCCGGTCGATATTGTGCGACATATTCGGGATGAACAAATGGCTGGCTTGTCTGATAATCGTGTTGAACGCATTCGTGATGCATTCATACATCGTACTGCTGGGGTGTATTCTGCTGTACTGTTTTGTAAACATCCGGAATATCAGGCGGGCCGTGACATCGGGAATGCAAATCGTTTCGGATAAAAACGCGCTGATTTTTTAAATAAACAATACGAAGATGGAATACATCGTATCCAACGTCGAAATTTCCGGAGCCGCACGGATTTCATCCAATTTATGGATCAAGGGGAATTTCCGGGAACAAGAAGGCGGTCTTTATTTGTTGGAGGGTTATATCGTCGATTATCACATAAAAGACGTGGTCGAATATTGCCGCCGGGGACTCGGGACGCATTATGCTAACGGAGCCTACAATATATTGTTTTATAATAAGTCGGAAGACAAACTGGAAATTAAAACGGACAAGCGGACGACGCTTTCTCTGTACGTTTATGAAAAAGCCGGCGTATTCGCCTATTCCAATAATCCGTGGCTGCTGGTAAAACAGTTTTACGGCGAAATGACCGTAGACGTCGATTCCTTAAAAGCGCAGCTGCTTTATTTTGCCGATTATCATTCTACCCGTACTCTGTTTACCAATCTGTCGAGGGTGGACGGAGCCAGTTATGTGTGTTTCGATGTGGCGCATAATTCGAAAAAGTCCGTTTGTTATTGGGCTTTTACTTATACTCCCGATCCGGCAACGGATCTGAATCGGTCGCTGGAAAAGGCCGATTCGGATTTTACGTATTACTTTAAGACGATCCGAGAGCAGAATCCGGGCCGGGTGGCCGGATTCGGATGCAGCGGAGGTCTGGATTCGAGAATCATAGCTCACTATATTCATAAAGCCGGCATCGAATGCCGGCCGTACGTATTCGGTGATGAAAGGCCGCACCGTATTTTGAAATCCACGACGGCGAAAATGTCGGCGATGATTGGGAATCGGTACGGCTTCGACGTGGATTTTATATCCTATCGCACCGGATGGCTCAGGCAAAGCATGCTTCTGGATATTCGTAATGCTCCGTTTATCTATTCGCAGGCTTTTATCAATCCTTGCGAAGACATGCCCGCTGTCGATTATTTACTGGCCGGGGATCCCGGAGGGTTGGCGTATATGGCGGACAACGTACTGAGCGGAGATCTGTTTAGATTGAAAAAACATGCAGATTTTTTTATCGGTTATCGTCATTGGGCTATTGCCGGGCTGTCGTCGGCGTTGCGTAAAACGGCTGTGCATCTGAAAATTCCGTTCGATCCTTATGCAGAGGATGGTATGTTGGGGTTGGGCCGCTCTGCGATCGATAAAGTTGTCGATGATGGGATCCGGAGATCCTGCCGGGATGAGTTGTTCGCGTGTATTGACGGGTACGGCGGAGAGAATAATGTCGAGAGGTGGGTGCGGATTCACGATAAAGTGACGACGAAATATCAGTATTCGTCCGGGTACGATTCCGTAAGCCATACGAAACGGTGCTACCTATTGTATTACCCGCTTTATTACGATATGGTTGCGACCATTCCGCCTGCTTATTTCAACGGGAAGTTTTTCCTGAAAAAAATAATAGAATATATAAATCCGGCGCTTCTGGAGATTCCCGATCAGAATTTGAATCTGATTTACGGTACCGGCGGCCCGGTCGCACGGCTGAAAAATCGTGCGGAACTGGCACTGCGCGGTCGCGGACTGAATTTTCTGCATTTGTTGCGGACGGAGGCATACCGGAAATTCGCCTGCGAAGTTTTCAACAGGGATAATCCGGTATTTTATGCAGTCGTGGATAAGCGGCGGCTGTTCCGGAGCGGATTATTACACAGCTATGCCGGAGTCCAGTATTTAAAACTGAAAATGATACTGGATATTTTCTATTATCGGGAACTGGACGAGTTGCTGGAAAATGAGCGGTATGAGAAAACCGGGTGGTAAACGATGAGCAGAATCGTTGTAGTAGCCGTATTGTATTTTCTGATACTGTTGGCCGCCCACTTATTGCCGGAAGGCATATCCGATTACAATGCGTACGTCTTGTTATGTATGTGCGCCGCGTATGTGCTGCTGATTAGATCGGCCGATGTATATATTTCTTCTTTCGTTTGCTGTCTGGCATTGTGCGCGGTGTCTTTGCTTCGGGCGCCGCTTTATACGTTTATCGATTGCGCCCTGATTTTTTTCATTTTCGGTTCGTTGCATATCGGTTTGTTTTTTCCGGTAAAAAAACGCGAGCTGCGATTTCTTAAATACGGTTTTTTCTTTGTTTACCTTTTGTCGCTTCTGGGAATACTGAATCCGTCGCTGTATCGCGGCGAAGGCGACGAATTGAGGTATGAAGGGCTTTTTCATGCGATCAACTTTTCCGCCAGTGTTTTTGCGATGCTCGGCATTGCTGTTTGGGAAATAGAGAAGACTTCTCGGAAAAATACGGCGATTTTGTTAATCCTCGTTGCCGGGTTACTGATTTACATATGGGCGACCAGTACCCGTAGTTTGTTGTTCGCTCTGCCGTACTGGTTGTTTCAGTTGTTCCGTAGATGCAATAAGACGGTACTCGTTACCGGGCTTGTCGTCGTAGGCATATTTTTTCTTCCGTTGGTTGTGGATACGATTTCTTCGAAACTGCGGCTGGAAGAGAATGAAAGTTCGATGGCCACGCGTTCGATGTTGTATCTCAGGTTGCTGTCCGGGATTATGGATAATTATGCGATCATCCCCCACGGTTCGCATTCCGCGACGGATATGATCGTTCGGTTCACGGGCGATTCCCGATTCTCGCCTCATAACGATTTTCTCACTTTCATATACGATTGGGGCGTGATATTTTATGTTTTCTGTGCGATGATCATAACCAGGCTGAGACGCAGGACCCGGTTTAGTCTCGAGTTTTGTCTGATTTTGCTGACTCTGGTTTCCTGTGCGTTGCACAATATGATGTTCGCAATATATATATGGATTCCGTTTGCGATTATTCTGATGGTACGTAGAAACGAAAATAATGTTACACAGGTACGATAATATGAATAGCGATGAGACCTTGCTGGTCGTGGCAAGAAAATACAATGATGTTTTTTATGCCGTTTCCATACCCGAATGGCATCGGTACGGCCGGCATATTCTGGTGATCTTTGCCGACGGCGATGCTGCCGGGAAGTTTCCGCTCCGGGATCTGTTCGATGACGTCGTTTGTATCGGAGGTTCGGGCAAACGGGCCGGTAATCTTGCTGTGATCCGGCAAATAAGATCCTTGAAAAAGCGGATTCAATGCGCTGCTGTCACGATGTCGAATATGGTACTGGTCGCCAATCAGTATCTCGCGAAGATCTCCGGGGCGAAAGTCCGGGTGCTTCTCGAAGACGGTTTGATGAATTATTATGATTTTAAGCCTTCGGAGAGTAAAATTAAGCGGATTACGCAATTTCTACTGGGCATAGACCAACGGGCGTTGTTCGACAGCGTAGCGCATACCTATTTACTGGCGCCCGACCTGGCTCGGTATTACGGTGGTTCCCCGGAACTGTTGAAACTGAATCAGGAGATGACCGCCGGTTATGTCCGTTCCTGCAATATGGAAGGAAAAGTAATTTTCGTCGGGCAATGTTTATACCGGTTCGGATATATGTCTATTGAAACCTATAACGAACGGGTGAACCGATTTATCAAACAGTATCGTGTAGATTACTATTTGCCTCATGCCTTTGCCCTCGACGGGGAAAAGATAGATTGTCCGGTGTTTGACCTCGGCGAGTCGCGCGCGACTCTGGAGGTTTTCGCTTCCCGATCTGATTTTACGGTGTATTCGTTCTGCTCCTCGGTATTGTATACGACCAGAATCATTAATCCCGACGTCCGGAGTTTCCTGGTACGGATTCCTGAATTGTCGGACAAATCCGGGTTGCCGGTTATTAAGAAATATTGCAGCGGAGTCATCGGTTTTTGAGGGGACGAATACCCGAAACGTTACGTGAAACATTCAATACATTTAATAGATATGCTTGATATATCAGTAATTATACTGACTTACAACGAAGAATTGCACATTCGTCGTTGCATAGAGAATGTCTCTTCCTTTGCCAAAGAGATATTCGTTATCGATAGTTTCTCCACGGATAAGACGGTCGGGATCGCACAGGAATATGAAAACGTACAGGTGCTGCAAAACAAATGGGAGAACCAATACGCGAAGCAGTTTAATTGGGGATTGGAACATGCTCCGATAACGGCGAAATGGGTGTTGCGCCTGGATGCGGACGAGTATCTGATGCCGGAACTGATCCGTGAACTGGAAGGGAGATTGCCTTTGCTGGAACCTGATATAACCGGAGTCGTATTTAAGCGCCGTCATATTTTTTTGAATAAATGGATGAAACGGGGAATCTATCCGGTGAAACTGCTCCGTTTATTCCAATACGGCAAAGGAATTTGCGAACAGCGGTTGATGGATGAGCATATTCAGTTATGGGAAGGAGATACGGTGGAATTTGAGCACGATATCGTCGATCACAATCTGAATAATTTGTCCTGGGCTTGTCACAAATATGTGAATTACGCGATTCGGGAGGCCATCGATTTGCTGGACATCGAACTGGATTTGACCGGATCGGGAAAAGTCGATGAGAATAAAGATATCGGTCGACAGGCTCGTGATAAGCGCATGAAAAAGAGAAGATACGCAAAACAGCCTTTGTTCTGGCGTTCTTTTGCTTATTTCGGTTACCGTTATTTTTTGAGAGGCGGTTTTCTGGACGGGCGGGTCGGATTCATATTTAATTTTCTGACGGCCTGGTGGTATCGTATGCTCGTCGACACCAAAGTGTACGAGATCAGGCAGGAGTGCGGAACGGACAGAAGCAGAATCGTAGCTTATGTCAAATCGCATTACGACATATCGATCTAGAAGCCGAATGTGAAATGATACTGCGCAAATTATTGTGGGGCGTTAATGCCGTATTGCATGCGCCGTTTTTCAAACAGATTCGTTTCCCGTCCTATGTAGGGCCTCTTGTTTCAGCCGAAGGATTGAAGAATGTCACAATCGGCCGAAGAACGCGGATCTACCCCGGATTGCGAATCGAAACTCATGGAGGCGGAACGATCCGGATCGGTGAAGATGTTTCTGTCGGCCAGAATTTTCATATAACGAGCGGTGGGGATGAGCTTGTTATCGGAGCGCATACGACCATTTCGGGAAATGTTTTTATAACCAATATCGACCATGAATACCGGGAGATAGACCGGCATATTATGGAACAGAAGTTTCTTATTAGCCATACGGCCGTAGGGGAAAATTGTTTTATCGGATACGGTGCGGCCATTCAGGCCGGTACGGTTCTGGGGCGGCAATGCATTGTCGGCGCCAATTCTGTGGTTCGGGGGATTTTTCCCGACTATTGCGTGATCGTTGGCGCTCCTGCCCGGATCGTCAAACGTTACGATCCCGAACGGGCTGGATGGTATAAAACAAATCCGCAAGGAGAATTCATTTCTTAAAAACGATCCTATAGTTTAACATGAAAAATATCCTGATTACCGGTGGAGCGGGCTTCATCGGTTCCAATGTTGCGCGCAAACTGCTCGCCAAAGGTTATGAGGTAACCGTATTGGATAACCTCTCTCCTCAAATTCACGGAGAAAATCCGGAGTACACATCTCCTTTATATCGCAGTATCAAAGATTGTGTGCGTTTTATCCAAGGCAGCGTCACCGACCGTAACGACTGGTTGCGCGCCCTTGAAGGCATCGATGCCGTTATCCACCTCGCAGCGGAAACCGGCACCGGACAGTCGATGTACGAGATCGAGAAATACACGGCTGTCAATATCGGCGGAACTTCATTGATGCTGGATATACTCACGAATACAAAGCATTCGGTATCTAAGGTCGTTGTCGCCGCTTCGCGCGCCATATACGGCGAAGGTCGTTATCTGAGTGAAGAGATGGGATATGTCTACCCACTGTCTCGCGCCGATGAAGATATGAAGCGGGGCGACTTCGAGTGCAAATATCCCGGCTGTGCGAAACCGTTGCAACTGGTCGGAACGACCGAGGATTCGGCCGTTCATCCTACGTCCGTATATGGTATAACCAAACAGGTGCAAGAACAACTGGTCATGACCGTCTGTCCCTCTGTCGGGATTGCTCCGGTGGCTTTCCGTTATCAGAACGTTTACGGGCCCGGACAATCGCTCAGTAATCCCTATACCGGCATTCTCTCTATTTTTTCGACCCGAATTAAAAACGGCAACGGAATCAACATTTTCGAGGACGGGCGTGAAACACGCGACTTCGTCTATATCGAAGATGTGGCATCGGCTACGATCCTCGGTCTGGAAAAAGATTCGGCTAATGGAGAGTCGTTCAATGTGGGCACCGGTGTCGCGACGGATGTCATGACCGTAGCCCGTACTTTGATCGAAAACTACGGTATTGAAGTTCCGCTTACGATCAGCGGAAACTATCGGCTCGGCGATATCCGTCACAATTTCGCAGACATTTCGAAGGCGCGCCGGCTGCTCGGCTTCGAGCCCCGGTGGTCGTTCGATGCCGGAATTGAACAATTCACCCGGTGGGTGAACGGACAAAGCGTTCAGGAAGACCGTTACGAGGCTTCTATCGAAGAAATGAAACGCAAAGGACTGTATAAATAGGTCTGTGTCATAGAATCAATTTATTCATAGCATGTTTCTTAAGGATAAAAAAATTCTGTTTTTCTCGGCTCAGGCGTTCGGTTACCAGAACGAAATCCGGGCGCAGATGGAACGGTTAGGAGCGCATGTGGATTATTTCGACGAACGCCCGGCCAATACTTTTATCGTGAAAGCTTTAATTCGGATTAACCGGAATCTGTTGTCCGGTTACGTCGACCGCTATCACGCAAAAATCATCGGGAGTACGAAGGACTGCAGGTATGACTATGTGTTTTTTATCAAGGGAGAATCCATTTCTGCAGCGAACCTGAAAAAAATCAAGGAATTGCATCCGGAAGCGACGATGATTATTTATCATTGGGATTCGATCGCCAATAACGGCAATGCTTTGCGGATACTCCCGGTTTTCGACCGGGCTTTTTCGTTCGATAAACCCGATTGCGAAAAGTTGGGAATTCGGTTCCTTCCGCTTTTTTATTTGAAGGACTACGAGCATATCGCCGACGAAAAAGCCGGATACGAATATGATCTGTTGTTTGTCGGAACGGTTCACAGCGATCGGTATGCATTGTTGCGGCAGGTTTTGACACAGGTCGAACGATCCGGCAAACGCTGTTTTTTCTACATGTTTTTTCAAAGCCGCATTTTGTACTACAAAATGAAATTACAGAATAAGAACCTGCGGGGCACTTCGATACGGGATTTCCGTTTCACTCCTCTTGACAAGAACAGTCTACTGGAATTATATCGAAAATCCCGAACCGTCATTGATATTCAGCACCCGAAACAAACGGGTCTCACGATGCGTTGCATCGAAACCGTGGGGGCGAAACGCAAGTTGATTACTACGAATCCGCATATCAAGGAATACGATTTTTATGACGAGAATAATATTCTGGCGGTGAACCGGGAAAATCCGATTGTTCCGACCGGATTTTTGGAGTCGCCTTATCGGGAAATTTCTGCAGAAGTGTACGAAAACTACCGGATCGATCATTGGTTGAAAACTATCTTCGATAGTTGAGTCTTCCCCTGAGGTGATTGTCTGGGTGTTTGTTTTGATTGATAAAGAGTAAAATACGGATTCTGTCTGACAGAGTCCGTATTTTGTTTTATTACGGTTGCAGTGAAATTTTTTGAGCGGTTCCCACACTTTTTTGTTTTTATAATCGTGAATTTCGCAAGCAAAATCAAGTTTTATTTCCGAAAAGTGATTCCGAAACCGGGAAAAGATATATTTTTGTAGGTCATAGCGGGATTGCGGAGCGTCGTGCGTGTCGTCGTCCCATAAATTTATCGAACGAATATGGGTTTACTGTGTATTTTCTTGCAGGCCGTCGCAAACCTTCCGGCAGAGCCGGCCGCCGCGGTTCATAGCGAGAGTTATTTCAGCCTGTTGATGAAGGGGGGGCTGATTCTGATCCCGATTTTCTTGCTGGCGGGTTTGGCGATTTTCATTATTTCCGATAAATGGTACATGCTACGCAAGCTCGGAAAGCACGACAGCCGGGCGTTCGGTTACCTGCTGAAACTGATCTATGCCGGTGATTCCGATAAAGCCGGCCAATTTGCCGCGAGCCGGACTTTCCCGTCGTTCAAGGTGGTCGCAGCGGGATTGAAAAACGACAACCGGACTTTGCAGGACGTCGAAGAGTCGATGCAGATTCAGGCGCGTTTGCAGATTTCCAAAATGGAAAAAGGGATGAATTACCTCGCCATTACCGCGTCGGTCGCGCCGATGCTGGGTTTTTTGGGAACGATTTTCGGGGTGATCCGGATCTTCTACGACATTTCGAAGTCCGGCGTGCTGGATATTTCCACGATTTCGAACGGTCTGTACGAAAAAATGATCTGCTCCGGTACCGGGTTGCTGGTCGGGATCATCGCCTATTCGGGGTATTCGCTGCTCAATAACCGGATCGACAAGATCGTGTTGCAGATGGACGTTGTCGCCAACGAAGCGCTGAAGGCGATCCGCGCCGACCGGGATCACGCCGTTAAACCGTAACCGATGAAAATCGAACGCAGAAAAACAAGGCTCGCCGAGGTGTATACGGCATCGTTGAACGACATCATGTTCTTCCTGCTGCTGTTTTTCCTGATTATCTCCACGATGGTCACGCCGGTGGCGCTGAAGGTGATGCTGCCGCATTCGAGCACGGCCGAGAAGGTGATTACCAAAAAGAATATCATGCTGGCGGTCACGGCCGACCGTCAGTATTTCATCGACGACCGGAAAGTGGAGTTCAAGGAGATCGAGCCGGCGCTGGCCTCGATGGTCAAGAACAAGAAAGAGGGGAATGCGGAGATCGAGTACGTCGTCTTGCTGCAGGCCGACATGTCGCTGAACCTACAGCCGGTCGTAGATCTGATCGATATAGCGAACCGGCTTCAGTTGAAGATGTTGCTGTTCGTCGAGAAAAAATAGCCGGATGATCGATACCGGAATGAAACCCTCCGGGCGTTCTTGCAACGCCCGGAGGGTTTTTGTGTTCAGCGATCCGTCTCTTACGGAACATGCGATGCGGCGGCCGCGGCGACTCTGTGTCGCATAACTGTCGGCGGTCGTGCCGACCCGCCGGTCGTTACCGGCTGAATCCGACGGCCCGGATATTTTTTCGCGAAGCGGTTTCGCTTTCCGTCTCGATGATGCCGGTCAGCACGTCCGGCGCGTCGTCGCGCCGGTTTGCGCGGAACAGCCGCCGGAAGGTGACCAGGTCGCCGTACAGGACGTGCCAGCGGATCTGCCATCCGGCCGGCATCGCAATGCGGTTCAGTACGGCCGGGGCGTTCGACAGGATGCGGGCTTCCTTGTTGTGACTCTGGTGAAACCACTCGACCCGTACTTCGCGGCATCGTTTCGCTACTTCGCGGGCGAATCCGCGGCCGCCGTTGTTGCTTTCGATGCGGGCTGCGACGGTGCCGTTGCGTAGCAGCATGTCGGCTACCAGGATCTCCGTCTCCTCCATGCCGAGCGGCGAATAGACCGCGTCGGTAACGTAGACGATTCCGTCGCGCCCCACCTCGTAACAGACCGAGCACAGGTAGTCCTCGCCGGTATCGGCCGTGTCGGTGTAGTTGGCCCGGCGGACGGTATCTTCCGGCAGGCGGTCGTAGGTCTTGAAATTGTCCCCGTATAGCAGTCCTTCGCGTACGGCGGGGTGTCCCTGGTACATTGTCTCGAACAGCAGCGGGTCGAGCCTGCGTTTTTGTTCCAGCAACCGTATGCCGTGGCGTTCCGGCCACAGCGCTTCGCCGGGTTTTCGCGGGTCGGAAGGGGTGGGGGGACTTTGTTTGACGGCTTCGAAGTTCAGGTGCAGCCATTGTTCCGCCTGCGTTTTTCCGTTATAAGATTCCGCGGAGGCGGTCAGTTCGAGTACCGGTTCGTGGGCGGCGATCCGTCCGATCAGATCGTCTTCGTGCCAGCGCGTGAAGACGATCAGTTCGCGCGAATCGTTGTGCAACCGGGTTTTGACGACCGCATTGTACCATTCCCACGCATGGTCGCGGATTAGCGGCGAATTGGCTTCGGCCGCGTCTTTGTATAGGTCGTCGAGGATGAAAACGTCGACCGGGTTGCCGGTCAGCGCTCCTTCGCGCCCGACGCTGAGCAGACCGCCCGGAGCGCCGATCAGTTCGAATTCGTCGCTCGTGCGGATCACGTTCGGTTGTTTTGCGGAGGACGTCTTGAGCCGTGTCGCGGGGAAAACGTCCCGGTAGGCGGGTTCGCTCATCAAACGTTGTACCCGGCGGTTGAAGCGGGACGCGAGCCGCAGGTTGTACGAGGCCAGCGCGATTCGGGTCTGCGGTGCGATTCCCAGCAGGTAAGCCGGCAGCAGCACCGACGACCCGAGCGATTTGCCGTGTTGCGGCGGCACCGAAACGATCAGCCTGCGGATTTGTCCGTGCGCGAAGCGGTCGAGCGTATTGTAGTAAGTGCGATGGAACGGGGTCAGGCGGATCGCCGGCTGGCAGACCCGCGCGAAATCGCATAGCGAGCGGCGGGCGAGTTCCGCCGCTGCCTGTCGTTTTGAAAGCAGCATAGATCGGTATGGTTAAGACGAAAAGTTACGGGGGCGGTTTCCATTTTACCGGAGTCGGATTCGGTCGTACTCCGGAGTAAATTTCGGACGGGTACGACCGGTTCGTCAGAGTTCCGACAATCCCGAAATTTCACGGAGCGCCTGTTCGGACAGTCCCGACAGGTCGGGACGGTCGTCGTCCGCAGTGTCGTTGTCCGGAGGACTGCCCGTGTCGGCAGCGGATTTTGCGCGCCATCGTTGCGGATCGAGGTTCGACAGCGCGAATGTGATCGCCGCCAGGTCGGGGGCGACCTGCTTGCGGGTGATCGTTTCGTTTTTGATTCGTTTGTTGCCGTCTCCGTCGTATTCGTAGGTCGTCTTGACCTCTTTCAGCAGGTAGCCCCGGATTCGTTTTTCGAGGCTTTTCAGGGCTTTGGGGTATAACGTGGAGGATGCCTTCTCCTGCCGGGCCGGGGCGGGAGCCCCTGCGGAAACGGACGAAACGGAAGCTTTTTCGGAATCGGTCATGGTTTTTCGGTTTGTGCCGGGAAGCGCGTCGGGCGCCGATGCGCTTCCCGTACTTGTTTCCGGGTCGGAGCGCCGGGGCGGTCGCGCGACCGGGATGCGTTTCCCGCCGGACCTGTACGCCGGACCTGTCATGTTCATAAGGCAGGATCTCCGATGTTTAGAACCGGCTTTCGAGGAATCGGTTCAGGGTGTTCCAACTGAAATCGCTTTGCTGCTCCCCATCGATCAGGGCGATGTCGTAGTTCCACCACACCGGGAGTACCGAGAGGATGATTCCGGTTTCCGGGGCGCGGCAAATGATCAGCGTGCAAGTCAGCGAGGAATAGAATTCGTCGGTGTCGTATTCGACGGTGCCGTTAAAAAAATCCTTTTCCCGAATTTTTTCCAATAGAAGTTCCGCAATTTCTTCGTAAATTTGTTTGGTGATCGTGATCATAATTCTTGCAGTTTTGAATACAAAGATTAAATAAGAACGGTTCGAAATGGATTATACAATTTTTGAATCTAAGATTTGAGTTTGGAAGGCTTGTAATAGTCTTTATATCAATTTCTATTTGAATTTCGTGTAAAACTGTTTAACTTTGCAGTACAAATATAAGTTCAATATTTTAATAAAACACATTTTTGCCTGAAAAAATGCAAAAAAATAACGATATCCGTATTTTGTGCGACCGGCTGCGTATGATTCGCTCTGAATTGTCGATGACTCAAGAAGATATGGCCCGTATCATAGGGATCGGTAAAAGCGCGTTGTCGATGATCGAAACCGGAAGGGCGTCGTTGTCGGAACGAAACCGCAATATTTTGATTCAAACATTGAATGTCAATCCGGAATGGCTTGAATCCGGAACGGGAGCCATGTTCAACGAGCAGTTCCCCGAGCGGACTTTCCTGAAAGGGAGCGACCGCCCGGTCGGATCGCAGAGCGTGCCGCTGTACAACGTGGAGGGGACGGCGGGCCTCGTTCCGCTATTTCTGGACAAGGCGTCCCGGCAGCCGGTGGATTACATCCACATTCCGAATCTGCCGAAGTGCGACGGGGCGATCTACGTCGTGGGCGACAGCATGTATCCGTTGCTCAAAAGCGGCGATATCGTGCTGTACAAGCAGTTGAACGACATCAACGACATTTTCTGGGGCGATATGTACCTGCTTTCGATCGACATCGACGGCGAGGAGTACATTACGGTCAAATATATCCAGAAGTCCGACAAGGAGGGGTGCGTCAGACTGGTGAGCCAGAATGTCCATCATGCCGACAAGGACGTCGAAATATCCAGAATCCGTGCGCTGGCTTTCGTGAAAGCCAGCATACGGATGAACTCGATCCGGTAACTAACCTAAATTTATAGCGATATGAACGTAAAGATAGCTCCGCGGTGGAAAGATCTGATCGGAGCGGAGTTTGAGAAACCCTATTTCGAGCAGCTTGCCGCGTTCGTCAAACAGGAATATGCCACGAGGCAGGTTTTTCCCGCCGGGAAAAATATTTTCCGGGCGTTCGATAAGTGCGATCCGGACGATCTGAAGGTCGTGATTATCGGGCAGGACCCTTATCACGGCGTCGGGCAGGCCAACGGCCTGTGTTTCTCTGTAAACGACGGGGTACAGTTTCCGCCGTCGCTGGTCAATATTTTTCAGGAGGTGAACGCCGATACGGGGACGCCGGTTCCGCAGAGCGGCAACCTCGACCGTTGGGCCGAACAGGGTGTGTTGCTGTTGAACGCCGTGCTGACGGTGCGCGCCCATGAAGCGACTTCGCATGCCGGGAAAGGTTGGGAGCTGTTTACCGATGCCGTCGTACAGGCTATCGCAAGGCAAAAACAGGGGATCGTCTACATGCTGTGGGGATCTTACGCCCAGCGTAAGGCTTCGATGGTCGATCCGCAGCGGAATTGCATCCTGAAGACCGTGCATCCGTCCCCGCTGTCGGCTTACCGGGGCTTTTTCGGGTGCCGTCATTTCAGCCAGGCGAATCAATACCTGCAAAGTATCGGACGGACTCCGATCCGTTGGTAGCGGGTACGAACGAATTAATTCATAAAGCGGCTTACGGAACCGGAGGCTCCTGCATGGTTGTTAAGGACGGACAGATTTACCTGCATTACACCTATTGCGGCGATGATATCGTTTATGACATTCGTTTGGCTACGGTCGATGCGAGCGATCCGAACTGGCCTGCCGCGCTGACCGAATGAAAAGCGCCCGGATCGTTCCTGTATGAACGTCCGGGCGCTTGATTCGGTGAATCGTCCTATTCCCACTCGATCGTTGCGGGCGGTTTCGAACTGATGTCGTAAACGACGCGGTTGATCCCTTTCACGCGGTTGATAATATCGTTCGAGACTTTCGCTAGAAAATCGTAGGGCAGGTGCACCCAGTCGGCGGTCATGCCGTCCGTCGAGGTGACCGCGCGCAGCGCTACGCAGTTTTCATAAGTGCGTTCGTCGCCCATCACGCCGACCGACTGAACCGGCAGCAGCATCACGCCCGCCTGCCAGACCTGATCGTACAGTCCCGACTCTTTCAGTCCGTCGATAAAGATTTTATCGGCTTCTTGCAGGATACGGACTTTCTCGGCCGTCACTTCGCCGAGGATACGGATGCCGAGTCCCGGCCCCGGGAACGGATGGCGCCCGAGGATATCCGCCGGAACGTTCAACTGGCGTCCCACGCGGCGTACTTCGTCCTTGAACAGCAGTCGCAGCGGTTCGACGATTTTGAGGTTCATCTTTTCGGGCAGCCCCCCTACGTTGTGGTGCGATTTGATCGTCGCCGACGGGCCGTTGACCGAGATCGATTCGATCACGTCGGGATAGATCGTTCCCTGGGCGAGCCACTTCACGTCGGTCAGTTTCTGCGCTTCCGCGTCGAATACTTCGATGAAATCGCGTCCGATAATTTTCCGTTTCTTTTCCGGGTCGGTCACGCCGGCCAGATCGGCGAGGAATTTATCGCCGGCCCGTACGCCGATTACGTTCAGTCCCATCGACTCGTAGGATTTCAGCACCGATTCGAATTCGTCTTTGCGAAGCAGGCCCATATCGACGAAGATGCAGACCAACTGATCGCCTACCGCTTTGTGCAGCAGTTCGGCCGCCACTGACGAATCGACGCCGCCGGAGAGTCCCAGCAATACCTTGTCGCCTTTGATCTTATCGCGCAGTTCGCGGACGGTCGATTCGATGAACGAGTCGGGCGTCCAATCCTGACGGCAGCCGCAGATGTCCACGACGAAATGTTTCAGCAATTGTTTGCCTTCGGTCGAATGATACACTTCCGGATGGAATTGAATGCCCCAGGTCTGTTCGCCTTCGATCTGGAAAGCGGCGACCGGAACGGTGTCCGTGCTGGCGATGATGCGGTAGTTTTCCGGAATTTTCACGATCGTGTCTCCGTGCGACATCCATACTTGCGTCCTGTCCGAAAGGCCTGCGATCAACGGGTTGTTCGCAACGACTTTCGATAGGATCGCGCGTCCGTATTCCCTTGTGGCCGACGGTTTTACCTCGCCTCCGAATTGTTGTGACAGGTACTGCGCCCCGTAGCAGACGCCCAGCATCGGAAGGCGTCCCTTGATCGCCGACAGGTCTGCCTGAGGCGCCTGGGCGTCCCGTACCGAATAGGGACTTCCGGAGAGGATCACTCCTCTGACCGATTCGTCCGGCCGGGGGAAGTGGTTGTACGGATGGATTTCGCAATAGACGTTCAGCTCGCGCACGCGGCGTGCGATCAGCTGCGTGTACTGTGAACCGAAATCGAGAATCAAGATTTTTTCCTGCATATTCTGTTAGATGTGTTTTTCGTGCGTTTAGCGGATCTGCGCCCCTGCCTGCCGTTCGAATTCGCGGATCAGATTGCCCATCGTCCGGTCGATCACCTGGTCGGTCAGCGTTTTTTCACGGTCTTCGAGGACGAAATTCAGCGCGTACGATTTTTTGCCTTCCGGCAGCTTGTCGCCCTCGTATACGTCGAACAGCGATACGCTCTTCAATAGTTTTTTCTCGGTCGCGAAAGCAATCCTGCGCAGTTGCGCGAAGTTGACGCTCTTGTCCACGAGCAGCGCCAGGTCGCGTTTCACTTCCGGGTATTTTGGCAGTTCGCTGACCGTGACCGTATGGTTTCGGGTCAGTTTGACCAGCGCGTCGAAATTCAGTTCGAGGTAATAAACGTCCGCTTTAACGTCGAACAGGTTGCGGATCTTCCGCGACACGACGCCCATTTCGAGCAGCGGTTGTTTGCCGTTGAATTTGCAGCGGACCGCTTCGGCATACAGGTCGCTGTCGAGCGGTTCGGTGGTCGCGTCGTTCAGGTCGACACCGAATTTTTTCAGCACTTTTTCAGCCGCGCTCCGTAGCGTGTAAAAAGTGCTCGGCTGCGATTGAACGTTCCACGAAGCCGCGTGGTCTGCGCCGGTTATGGCCATCGAAACCATTGCCCGCTGGCTGTACGGCGCGAGCCCTCCCTCTTCGGCTTTTGCCGGATCGTAAGAGTAGCAGTTGCCGAATTCGTAGATTTTCAGGTCTCCGTTGCGGCGGTTGACGTTCAGTTGGATCGTCTCCATTGCGTTGAACAACAGTGTTTGACGCATTACGCTCAGGTCGTTGCTGAGCGGGTTGAGAATCTGCACGCAGTTTTCGGCTTTGTAGGCCGATAAGTTTTCGTAATAGGCCGCTTTAGTCAGCGAATTACTCATAATCTCTAAAAATCCGTTGGCGCTCAGCGTATCGGAGAGCATGTTGATCAGCTTGTCGCGGTTCGGCTTCGGAGCGTAGGAGAGCGTCGAGTTGACGTGCATCGGGATCTCTACGTTGTCGTAGCCGTAAATCCGCAGGATGTCTTCCACGAGGTCGGCCTCGCGCCGCACGTCGACGCGGTAAGGCGGTACGCAGACCTGCCATGCGCCGTCGCGTTCCGATTCGATCGTCACGCCGAGCGCGTCGATGATTTTCCGGACGGTCGTCTCTGGGATCGCTTTGCCGATCAGCCGGACGATCCGGTCGTACGACACCTCGAACCGGAACGGCTCGATCCGCACCGGGTAGATGTCGGTTACGGCCGAAGTAACGACGCCTCCGGCCAGTTCGCGGATCAGCAGCGCGGCGCGCCTGAGCGCGTAAGGCGTCATGTCCGGGTCGATTCCGCGTTCGTAGCGGAACGACGCGTCGGTACTCAGTCCGTGGCGTTTGGCCGTTTTGCGGATCCAGACAGGGTTGAAATAGGCGCTCTCGATAAATACTTCGGTCGTCGAGTCCGATACGCCCGAGTCGAGTCCGCCGAACACGCCGGCGATACACATCGGCCCTTCGGCGTTGCAGATCATCAGGTCTTCGGCCGACAGTTTGCGTTCCACACCGTCCAGCGTAACGAACGGCGTCCCTTCCGGGCAGGTTCTCACGACGATTTTGTCTCCTTTGATTTTCGCCGCGTCGAATGCGTGCAACGGTTGTCCGGTTTCGTGCAAAATGAAGTTCGTGATGTCGACCACGTTGTTTTTCGGGTTAATGCCGATAGCTCGCAGGCGTTGTTGCAACCAGTCCGGCGAAGGCGCGATTTTGATTCCGGTCATCGTTACGCCCATGTAACGCGGCGCGGCTTCGGAATCGGCTACCTCCACGGCGATGGTTTTCGAATCGTTGTCCCGGCCGAACGCGTCGACCGCAGGCAGGATCAGTTCGTGCGGGATGTCGTTGGCCTTCAGGTAGACGGCCAGGTCGCGCGCTACGCCGTAGTGCGACATCGCGTCGGCCCGGTTCGGCGTCAGGCCGATTTCGAGCAGGTAATCGTCTTCCAATTGGAAATATTCTTTCGCCGGAGTTCCCGCTTTCACGTCGGCCGGCAGTACGATGATTCCTTCGTGGCTCGTTCCCACGCCGATCTCGTCTTCGGCGCACAGCATACCGAACGATTCGACGCCGCGGATTTTACTTTTTTTGATCTTGAAGCCGTTCTCTTCGCCGGTCGGATACAGCATGGCGTTGATCGTCGCTACGACCACTTTCTGTCCGGCCGCTACGTTCGGCGCGCCGCATACGATCTGGGTCGGCTGCCCGTCGCCGAGGTCGACCGTCGTTACGTGCAGTTTGTCGGCGTCCGGGTGTTTGTCGCAGGTCAGCACTTCGCCGACGACCAGTCCGGCGAGTCCCCCGCGGATCGATTCCGCTTTTTCGAATCCCTCGACTTCGAGTCCGATCTGGGTCAGCGTCCGGGAGATCTGTTCGGCGTTCAGGTCGGTTTTGATATAGGCTTTCAGCCAGTTCAATGAAATTTTCATCGTTCTATCTTGTTTTCCTTTTAATTTGTCGTCGATTGTTTCGGGCAGTCGGGCTTTCCTCCGGAAATCGGCCGGTGTTCCGGTCGCCTGAAATAGGTGCGAAAGTTACGAAAAGTTTTACAAAGTATCTAATTTCAGCGGGTACGCCCGGCGATAAATGCGGATAATTCGTATCGGACGGCGGCGGCTCATTCCTTATCTTCACAAGCTCCGGCAGCGATACCGGGTGCCGTCGTCACCGAGGTGCTTCCGAACGGAAAATCGCACATCAAAAAATAAAGCACTCTGAATGAGCGCTTTATTCGGTAGTTTATAAAAATATGTTTTTATAGTTTATCGCTGTATATGGCTCCGGGCAGATCCTGCAGATTGTAGCGCGATGCCATCGCCATGCCGTAAGCTCCTGCCGAACGCAGCGTCAGCAGGTCTCCGCGCGAGGTGACCGGCAGTTCGACGTCGCGGCCGAAAATATCCGACGATTCGCAGATCGGGCCGCCGATCGTATATTTTTCGCTCCCGGTCGCGGAAGTCAGGTTTTCGATCTTGTGTTTCGCGCCGTACAGGGCCGGCCGGATCAGGTCGGTCATTCCTGCGTCGACGATCACGATCTTCGTACCGGCCGACGTTTCTTTGTTGTAAAGCGCGCGCGTAATCAATTCGCCGCACTGCGCGACCAGCGAGCGGCCCAGTTCGAAATGCACGGTCTGGCCTTCGTCGATTTTCAGGTTGCGGTGGAAGATGTCGAAATAGGTTTCGAAGTCGGGCATCGGTTCCCGGTCGGGGTCGTCGTAGTCGATGCCGAGTCCGCCGCCCATGTTGAGGTGTTTCAAAACGATGCCCTTTTCGCGGAACCACTCCTTGATGTCGAATACCCGTTTGCTGAACGTTTCGAACACCTGCATATCGCGGATCTGCGAGCCGATGTGGAAGTGCAGCCCGACAATTTCGAGGTTTGCGAGTTTTTCGAGCGAAGCGATCGCTGCGTCGATTTCGTCGTACGAGATACCGAATTTGTTATCCGCTTTGCCGGTGGTGATGTAGCGGTGCGTTTTTGGATCGACATCGGGGTTGATCCGAAGCGCGATTCGCGCCTTTTTGCCCATTCGTCCGGCGATTTCGTTGATGACTTGCAATTCGTGCAACGATTCGCAGTTGAACGAGAAGATGTCCTGGCCGAGCGCGTATTCGATCTCCCGGTCGGTTTTGCCGACGCCGGCGAATACGATCTCCGATGCCGCAAACCCGTTTTCGACGGCCATCCGCACCTCGTTGCCGCTGACGCAGTCCATGCCCATGTCGGCGCGGCGCACGGCTTCGACGATGCGCGGGTCGAAGTTCGATTTCAGCGCATAATGTATTTTATAGCCGTAACGCGACGACGCTTCGGTCGCCTTGTTCAGTGTGCGGTTTAGCAGTTCCATGTCGTAAAAATAGAACGGCGTGGGCAGTTCCGCTAACTGTTTGATGTAATTTCGTGCGCTCATAATTATTCGAAAAGTCCGTCGTTAAGGGATTGCAAGGTTTGTTTCTTGTATTCGGTGCTGATCAGCATCGCCAGGCTGCGGTGGCTCGCCCCGTACGAGATCATTTTGATCGGAATCGACTGGACGCTTTTGAAAACGCTGGCGGCCAGTCCCGCGTCGCCGTGTTCCATTCGTCCGACGACGCACACGATCGAATTGTTGCGTTCGATTTCGATCGTGCCGAGCTTTTCGAGTTCGGCGACGATTTCGTCGATGTGCTTGTCGTTGTCGACCGTCAGCGATACGGCCACTTCGGACGTGGTAATCATGTCGATCGGCGTGCGGTACTGTTCGAAAATCTCGAATACCTTACGCAGGAAGCCGTAGGCCATCAGCATACGCGCCGAGTGGATACGGATCACGGTGATTCCGTCTTTGGCGGCCACCGCGTGGAACGATTTCGAATCGTCGTCGCGGTCGGAAATCGTCGTGCCCGGGGCTTTCGGGTCCATCGTATTTTTCAGCAGCACGGCGATCCCTTTGTCTTTGCAGGGCTGTATGGTCGCCGGGTGCAGGATCTTCGCCCCGAAGTAAGCCAGTTCGGCCGCCTCGTCGAAGCTCATGTTTCGGATCGGGTGGGTGTGGTCGACGATGCGCGGATCGTTGTTGTGCATTCCGTCGATGTCGGTCCATATTTGCACTTCGTTCGCGTCGATCGCCGCGCCCATCAGCGCCGCGCTGTAATCGCTGCCGCCGCGTCCGAGGTTGTCGATTTCGCCTCGGTTGTTCGTACAGATGAAACCTTGCGCCACGTAGAAAGTATCCTGGTCGGCCGCTACCGGAGCCAGCGCTTCCCTCAGACGGCAGGTATCTACTTTCCCGTCTTCGTCGGTCACCATGAAGTCGGGCGAGTTTAGGCATACGGCCTTCATGCCGGTTTCGTTCAGGTACAGCGTGAAAATCGCCGAGGTCAGTAGTTCGCCCTGCGCGATGATCGTGCGTTCGGAAGTGTATTCGCGGAATGCGCCGACTTCGCTGCGAATCAGTTCGAAGGCGGCTTTCATCCGTCCGAGGGCCTCTTCTCGGTGCGCGCCGAGCACCCCGTCGATGCAGGTCGTATATTTATCGGTCAGCATCGCGAGCTGGCTTTCCACCGTGTCCCGGTCTCCGGCTGCGGCTGCCGCCACGATCTTCACCAGAGCGTCGGTCGTGCCCGACATCGCCGACAGCACCGTGATCCTCGCTCCTTCGTGACGGACTACTTCGGCTACTTTCTTCATATTCGCGGCCGAACCCACCGACGTGCCTCCGAATTTCAACACTTTAATCATAAAAAACAATCAATAAGTTGTAAAATCAAACAAGAATTTATTTTTCGCACAAAAATAGAATGAATTGTTTGTTTTTATCGGGTAATTTTATTTTTTTTGCAACAAAGCGGGTCGGAGTAAAAAATTAGACACGGCCCGGGCAGGGAAGCGTCCTGTGCGGCGACGGATCCGGTTGGTATTGTCACACAAAAAATAACGATATGCTCACGATTCCGAATGCGGTCGAAGAGGTGATCAAAAAGAAGCCTTTTCTGGAAGGCGCGCTCGTCGAAGGATTGGTCAATCTTTCGGCGTTGGCCCGGCAACTGAAGCCCGAAATAGAGAAAAAAGTAGGAAAGGAGGTAAACGACAGCGCCGTCATCATGGCGCTGAACAGGCTGGTTCCGCGTCTGGAGTTGATGTCGGCGATGAAGTTCAAAAAGGTGGTCGAAAACATCGGGGACATCATCGTGCGCTCGAACCTGGCCGATTACGCTTTCGTCAACTCCCCGACCCTTTACGAACGGCAGGCCAAGCTGCTCGACCGCGTGCGGGCGATGAAGGACGTGTTTTGCACTTTTTCGCAGGGGATCTACGAGACGACCCTCGTCGTGAGCAGTTCGATCGTCAAGTTGGTGGACGAAATTTTCGCCGAAGAGACCGAGATCGCCAAAACCGAGAACCTTTCGTCGATTACGGTGAAGCTGCCGGCCGAAAACACCATCTGTCCGGGCGTCTATTACTATATTTTCAAGGAGCTGGCGTGGGACAATATCAATATTGCGGAGGTAATCAGTACGACCAACGAGTTTACCGTCGTGATCGGCGACGAGGACATTCACCGGGCATTTACGATCCTGATGGAGGCCAAACGTCAGGTCGGCGTCTGAATGATTCCGTTTTCGGCGAATAAGGCGAATAATATAAAAAGGTCTGGACGGTAAGCGAACGGACTGATTGTTCCGAAGTTTTCGGGCCGGGAATGCGCCGGTGGCGACGTTTTGCGTTATTTTAGGATGTAAATATGTATCTGCAAGAGGATTGCGGGATCATAAAAAAGTGAACTTTTTCACGAATTTCCGATGATTCTCATTACGAAGTTGTATATTTGTAAAATTAGTTATAGCAGATTAATTTATTCATACGGACAAGGATGGTCAGGGAAGAGCAATTGCTGAAAAGAATTCAGGAACTGGAAACGGAAAACGAGAAGCTTCGCACACAACTGAATCGTCGTACTTCCGGCGCCGTCGATGGCGCCGCCGAACAAACCCGGGCCAAATACGCGGATCGGATATTGGATACCTTGCCCGATATGATGACGGTGTGGACCAATTCGGGGGTTATTACGGATCTGATTTCGTCCGAAGAGACCAATCATGTGGGCGTTCCGTCCGAACGGTTCATCGGGATGAATATCCGGGAGCTGTTGCCGGAGGAGGCTTATCGAAACGTGCGGGCCAATCTGGATCACGTGCTCGAAACGAAAAGAGGTTCTACCGGGCGGCACGACCTGACCGTGGACGGCGAACTCCGGCATTACGAAAACCGGATCTGGCCGCTCGACCTGGACAAAGTGTTGTGTATGTGCCGGGATATCACCGAGGCGGTGCGTACCCAAAAGGCGATGAACGACGCCAACAAGCGGATGAAGCTGATCGAGCAGGTGGTTTCGCTCGGGTATTGGTTCTATTATTCGAAAACCAACGAATTTTATGCCCCGGATATCCTGCCGGTACTGCTGGAACGGGAGAGCGGAGCCGATTCTGTGAATGCCGACTACTATTTCGAGCATTTCGTCCATCCGGACGACCGTGAAAAAGCGCGCCAGTTGCTGCATTATAATCCGGAGCTGGGAGAAAAAGATTACATCGAGTTTCGGATCGTTACCGACGACAAAGTCAAATACCTGCGTCACCGGGTTCTTCGGGAGTCCGTCGAAAAAGGACATCGCGTCGTCGAAGGGTACGTGCAAGACGTAACGCCGATTATCGAGCGTTACCATGAACTGGAAATCCTGAAATATGCGGTGAATAATGCCAGCGAAGAGATTTTCTGCTGTTCGCTGGACGGCATGTTCCGTTTTGCCAACCGGACGTTCCTGTCGCACCACCGGATTACGGACGACGTCGCGAAATATAGTCTGAACGATCTCAAAGAGGGACAGTATGCTCCGGACGGTTTCGAGGCCCTGGTCGATAGGTTGCGGCGGAACGGCGGAGTGTTGCAGAATACGTGCTCCTACGAATTGCCCGACGGCGAGTCGATCACGATGGAGTCGATGGTTTACCTGTTGGACGATTCGTTTTCGGATCAGAAGGTCGTCTGGTTTTTCTGCCGGGACGTTACCGAGCGAGTCAGACAAGGGAACGAGTTGAAAGAACTGAACCGGCTGATGGAAGCGATTCTCGATAATATCCCGGTATACCTGTTCGTGAAAGACCCGAACGACGAGTTCCGCTATCTGTACTGGAACCAGTCGTTCGTCAAGCATTCGGGAATTCCGGCTTCGCAGGTGATCGGGAAGACCGATTTCGAAATTTTTCCGAATCCGGCCGATGCGGCTCATTTCCAGCGCGACGATCTCGAATTGTTGAAGCGGGGCGAGTTGCCGCCTTTCGAAGAGGAGTATTCCGTCGTAACCGGCCAGAAGCGGATCGTCAATACGGTGAAGATGCTGGTTCCGGTCGAGGAACGCAAGCTGCCGCTGCTGATGGGGATTTCGTGGGATATTACCGAACGCAAGGTGATCGAGACCGAGTTGTTCGAAGCTAAAGTGAAGGCCGAGCAGTCCGACCAGTTGAAAACCGCTTTCCTGGCCAACATGAGCCACGAAATCCGGACGCCGCTGAATGCCATCGTCGGCTTTGCCAAGATACTGCCCGAAATTACCGACGAGATGGAGCGCGCTTCGATCATCAATATCATCGACACCAATTCCGATCAATTGCTGATGTTGATCAACGACATCCTCGACCTGTCGAAGATCGAGGCGGGAACCATCGAGTTCGTGGACATCCCGGCGAACCTGACCGATCTGTGCCAGAATATTTACTGCACGCTGATCGAGAAGACGGCTCCGGGCGTGCAACTGGTATTCGAGGGCGCTTTCGACAATCTGGTGACGCTTTGCGACCCGGGCCGGTTGTCGCAGGTGATCGTCAACCTGATTACCAACGCGATCAAATTTACCAAAGAAGGGTTCATCCGTTACGGGTATCGGCTCAGGGAGGATCGGGTCGAGTTCTATGTGGCGGATACCGGCCTGGGGATTCCGGAGGACAAACTGAGCACGATTTTTACCCGTTTCACGAAATTGAATTCATTCATTGCGGGAACGGGGCTCGGACTGGCCATCTGCCGGATGATCGTCGAACGGCAGCATGGGAAAATATGGGCCGAATCGAAACTGGGCGAAGGTTCGATATTCCGGTTTAATTTTCCTTACCGGAAGTGCTGATTCCTTTTGGTCCGATGTTTGTCTCGGCTGTAAGCGGCTGGTTTGTAAAATATTGATTTTGGATTGTGGCAGAAAAGGCGGGATAAATCTCCCGCCTTTTCTGTTTGATCCGGCCGGTTACGGCCGGATATTGAACGTGTACTTCTCTCCGTTCTGCAATCGGTCGACGGTAATCCATGCCCATCGCGCGTCTCCGGCCGGTTCGGTGCGGACGACCGTGCCGTTCACGGTAACCCGGTCGCACGTGAACGGTCCGGCCCTGAATTTCAGCGTATCCAGGTTTCCTTTGTTTTCGATCGAAAACGAGGCGGTTTGCACGTTATTTTCCGGATAGGTCGCCCTGTAGCTGATTTTCGCTTCGCTGCCGGGAACGGTCAGGTCGTTTACTTCGACGTTCCATGTTTTCGGCAGCCGGGGCATGATCTTGACGACGTTGCCCTGCGCTTTCGAAGTGCCGGCCGCCATCAGGATCGTCCGGACGGTTTCGTTCTGCTGCACGAAATTGCCGAGATCGCCTTGGCGCCGGTACATTCCCTGCTCCCGGCTGTACGACGCGCCTTCCGGGACGATGAACGGCTTCGGCAACCTCGGGCTGTAACACAGTTTCGAAAGATTGGTCAGGAACCGGTCGTAATCGTCGCTCCGGTCGAGCAGCATCGAGGTCTGCGTGATGATGTTGTGGTCGTATCCGAGTCCGCGCGGTCCGAAGAGCGCGTTGCCGATATAACGGTCGATATCGCTCCGGTAGGTGTTGTCGCAGAGCGAATACCATGCTGCGGGCGCGTCGTTGCGGACGTCGTAGCCCACGTAGTCGGCGTAGATCGACATCGACGGGTCGTGGAAAAATCCGAACTTTTCCGGGTTCCACTGCCGCCCGTCGGAGAATCCGTCGAGGATCGCCCGCTCCATCCGGTCGGCCAGTTCGGTCCATGCCGTCGCTTCGCGGGTTTTGCCGGCCGCCTGCGCCATTTCGACGTACATCCGCACGCCGAGGTAGCACGGGATGTTGGCGAACATCGTGTAGTCCATCATGGCGGCTTCCGTTTCGCCGTACATCAGTCCGTTCTTGTTGAACGATATGTCGGGGTTTTTCATCGCCCAGTCGATGTAGTGCACCGCTTCGTTGACGTATGTCCAATTGTCGAGCACCCACTGCGGGTCGGCTCCGCCGTTGCGCCATACGTTGGCGATGCTCATCATGGTCAGTCCGTGTCCGTCCGGTTCGCTGTTGCCGAAGTTCTGGTAGTCGTCCCCGAAAAGTTCTTTTGTGTACTGCGTCGGCCAGTTGGCTACCGGGACGAGCACTTTCGAGTATTCCATCGGTTTGTTCGGGATGACGCTCCAGTGCCCCGGAATCCGTTTGCCGAGCATCGTCAGTCCGTTGTCCGGGTAATACATCAGGCATTTGTGCAGAAAATCGACCGATTTCTGCGTTTTCGGCAGCAGATCCAGGTAGGAGAGGATTCCCAGCGCCCGGTTCCGCGAATACATCGCTCCGCAATAGCTGTTCGCTTGCGGAACCCAGGTTCCGAAGCCGTCGTACCGCCATGATGGGGCTCCCGGCGAGCTTTCGTCGATCATTCCGTCGTCGCGCATTTTGGTCAGGATATCCTCGACGTTGTAGTAGTACACCTGCGTCAGGATGTCGGCGAAACGGTTGCCGGTAAACGAAATCCGGGCGCGTTCGTAGGTTTCGGGATATTTGAATGCAGGAGCTTTCTTAAAATCGCTTTCGAATGTGTAAAGGCGGCGGCGCATTCGTTCGATCTCGCGGCGCATCGTGTCCGGGCGTCGGCTGTCGATCGTATGCGTGTCGAAAAACGGATCGGCCGCATCGACCGGTTTGCCGCCGGAGAGCGTTTTCCGCTCGTCCGAACGGAGCAGATATCCGCCGTCGAACACCGGTTCCCCTGCTTTGCGGGGATTGTCGGCGAGCCGGATTTCGCGGATCGGTTTGGATTGTATTTTCACTTTGATGACGGTCTGGTCGTTTCCTTCGAATCCGCCCTGCAACTGAAGCGCTTTCCGCAGGCAGACCGTCATGGCCGGTTCCGCCTCTTCCGTTTTGAACGGGGCTCCTCCGTCGCGCCAGTTCGCTTTGAACCACATGGTGTAGCCGAAGATCAGCGGAATTACGTCGGCGGTTCCGTCCGCGTAGGCGATTACGATCTCGCCGGCCCGGTCGCCGATGAACAGGTTTTCCGATTCCACGAGACTGCCCCAGGGCGGGGTGCCGCGGTCTTCCGAGTTGTATCCTCCGACGAAATAGATGTATTCGCCTTGCGGATTCTGCTGCGAGGGCCGGAACGGCATTTCGAACCATCCGTCTCCGACGAGACGCGTCCGGGCGTCTTCCGCCGCTGCGCCGCCGGGCGTCAGCAGCAACGAAAGAACGATGATCTTGTAAATGTTTTTTTTCATGCGAGTTAAGTTTTGGGTTTGTCAAAAGTAATAAATAAATAGGATAGATTTTTGAAAAAAAATATCCGCTTTGTTCCGTTTTTTTGCGATTTAATTTGTTATTTTGGGAAAAAGAAGTAATTTAGTGCGGATTTAACCGATTAAGTGATTTAAAAGTCGATTCGGGGTAGCATATCCCGTTTTTCCGATCGTATGAAAACTTCGTTGAAAGATATCGCCGAAGAGCTTCGCCTGTCGAAAACGACCGTTTCGTGGGTGCTTTCGGGTCGTGGGAACGAGCGCGGGATCAGCCAGGCGACTCAGGACAGGGTCAAGCAGTGCGCCCGGCGGATGAACTATCAGCCCAATCTGCTGGCTCGCAGCCTGAATACCGGGGTGTCCAGCACGATCGGCCTGATTCTTCCTTCTATTTCCGACTCGTTTTATTCGCAAGTTGCCCGCGAAGTCGAGATGGAAGCCGAACGGCACGGCTATTCGCTGATGATATGCAGTTCGGAGTCCGAAGGCGAGCGGGAGAACCGGATGATCCGGATGTTCCGCGCCAAGCAGGTCGACGGGATCATTCTGGCCCCGACCAAGATTTCGAAGACGGAGATCCGGCAGTTGGTCGACGACGCGTTCCCGCTGGTCGTTTTCGACCGTTATTTTTCGGAACTGAAAACCCATTATATAATTATCGACAACGAACAGAGCAGCTACCGGTTGGTGAGCCACCTGATCGAGCGGGGAGCCCGCCGGATCGCCATCGTGACGACCAACCCGCATCTGACCACGATGGATCAGCGGCGTGCCGGTTATGCCCGGGCTCTGACGGAAGCCGGTCTTCCTGTCGATCCCGACCTGTACGGCGAGGCGGCGTTCGTCGGTTACGAAGAGAACGTGTTCCGCGCGCTCGACCGGATTTTCGCCAAGGCGCCCGACGTGGACGGTTTTTTCTTTACGACCCATATCCTGGCGCTCGAGGCGTTCCGTTATTTCCACGGCCGCCGGATCGATATCAACGACGGTTACGGGCTGGCCTGTATTCACGAGGTGCCTGCGATGAGCGTGTTGGCCCCTGCGATGAACGTGGCGCGGATGCCGGTCGGAGAGATCGGACGCAACGCGGTGCGGATGCTGCTGGGCGATATCCGGAACCGGGGCAGTCTGCCGCGGTCTGCCGATCGGGAGTTTGAGTCGCTCGTGCTGCCCTGCGAACTCTGCTTCCGGGATTGACGGGACTTTTTTTGAGGGCAAGAAACTTAAACGATTAAGTAACTTTTATCCGGGTCGGAATGCCCCGGAATTAAAAATAAAAACTATGACAGGATATCGGATAAATACGGTTTGCGCCGGGGCGGCGCTGACGGTGTTTTTGTTGTCCGGCTGCGCGCAGCGTCGGGCGGAAATCGCGGATATGCGGTGCGAATACATGAGTTCCCCGATCGGAATCGGCGCGAATACCCCGCCGCGGTTTACATGGAATTATGTGGGCGACGACGATTTCGTGCAGCAGCGCTGCCGCGTGCGCGTCGCTTCGACGAAAGCGGCGCTGGCCGATTCGTTGGCCGACGGCGACGTATGGTCTTCTCCGGAGATCGTTTCGGTGAACGGTTTCGCGCAGTACGACGCGCCGCAGCCGCTGGAGCCCCGTACCCGTTATTATTGGAATGCGGTGGCCTGGGGCGATGACGGACGGATCGTCGTGTCGCCGGTCGACAGCTTCGAAACGGCGCAGGCCGACCTGTCGGGCTGGACGGCCCGCTGGATTACCGATGGACACGACAAGAGCTTCGCTGCGGCGCCGATGCTGCGCAAATCGTTCGACGTAACCGGAGAGGTACGCGACGCGCGTCTTTACATGAGCGCAGCGGCTTACGGGAAGATGCGGTTGAACGGCAAGCCGGTTACGCCGAACCGCCTTGAACCGGGTTATACGCATTACGACAAACGGAACCTGTACGGTACCTATGACGTGACCGGGTTGCTCGTTCCGGGCGAAAACGTGCTTTCGGCCGTTCTCGGCAACGGGTTTTATAACGAAGACGCACCGGTCGCTACCTGGGATTTCGAAAACGCGCGCTGGCGCGACCGGGCGCGGATGATCGGCGAGCTGCATATCGTTTATGCGGACGGTTCGCAACAGGTCGTCGCATCGGACGGCACGTGGAAAACGGCTACCGGGCCGTACGTGCAGAACAACATTTACAGCGGCGATACGTATGACGCCCGGTTGGAGATTCCGGGTTGGGACGAACCCGGTTTCGACGATGCGGCGTGGAGCGCGGCCGTCGAGGTAGAGGCTCCGTCGCCGCTGCTGGTGGCGCAGACCGCCCCGGCGATCCGTGCGACGCGCGAGATCCGTCCGGTTGCGGTAAAATCGTTCGGCGATACGGTGTATGTTTTCGATTTCGGCGAAAACATGGCCGGAGTATGCCGCTTGTCGGTGCAGGGAGAGAAGGGTACGAAGATCACGATGCAGCACGGCGAATTGCAGAAAGCGAACGGCCGCGTCGAAATGGGGAATATCGACATCTATTACAAACCGTTGCCGGGTCTCGCTTTCCAGACCGATACCTATACGCTGAAGGGCGAAGGCGTCGAGACGTTTACGCCGGATTTTACGTATCACGGTTTCCAGTATGTCGAGGTCAAATCCGACCGTCCCGTGAAGTTGAACGAAGAGAGTCTGACGGCCTTGTTCGTGCATACGGCTGTCGAGCCGGTCGGCACTTTTAGTTGCTCGAACGAATTGATGAACAAAATCTGGAAGGCCACCAACCAATCTTACCTGTCGAATCTGCACAGCATCCCGACCGACTGCCCGCAGCGCGAAAAGAACGGTTGGACGGCCGATGCGCACATTTCGATCGACCTGGCGCTGCTGAACTTCGACGGCATTCGTTTCTATGAAAAATGGCTCGACGACTTCGTCGACAACCAGCGCGAGGACGGAAGCATCTCGGGGATTATCCCGAGTTCGGGATGGGGCTACGCCGACTGGATCGGCCCGGTATGGGATGCGGCTATGTTCATTATTCCGAATGCGTTGTACGACTATTACGGCGACAAGCGGGCGATCGAGAAAATGTACCCGGTGTGCGAAAAATACCTGGGTTACTTGCAGGCGCGCGAAGACCAGGACGGTACGGTGACTTACGGAATCGGCGATTGGGTGCCCTACAAGACCCAGACCCCGACGGATTACACGACCACCTGTTTTTATTACCTCGACCAGGCGTTGATGACGCGTTTTGCGGAACTGACCGGTCGCGACGGAGCAGCCTATGCCAAAAAAGCGGAAAATCTTAAGGAATTGATCAATAAGAAATATTTCAACGCCGACAGCGCGACCTATGCCAACGGTTCGCAGGCCGCCCTTGCGACGGCGCTGGCGCTCGGGCTCGTGCCGCAGCAGTACGAACAGCGAGTGGCCGACCGGCTCGCACAGTCGGTCGAAGCGTCGAACGGACACCTCGATTTCGGGATGCTCGGCAGCAAGTTCGCGCTGCGGATGCTGACCAAATACGGATATGCCGACCTCGCGTACCGGATGGCGGCGCAGGAAGACTGCCCGTCGTGGGGCGGGTGGATCAACCGCGGGTTCACGACGCTGGCCGAAACGTGGCAGCTTTCCGAAGAGTTCCGCGACGCGTCGATCAATCACGTGTTCCTGGGCGATGTCAGCGCCTGGATGTATAACGACTTGGCCGGGATCAATTTCGATCCGCAGCAGCCCGGTTTCCGTCACATTCTTTTCCGGCCCCATTTTGTCGAGGGACTCGACTGGGTGAAAGCCGAATACCGTTCGGTCAACGGCCCGATTCGTTCCGAGTGGAAGCGGGACGGCGGAAAAGTGCGGCTGACCGTCGATGTTCCGGTCAATACGACCGGGACGGTAATCGTCGGGGACAAAGAGATTCCGGTTTCCGCCGGCGTGCATGAATTCAAATTTTAAAAAACGATAAACTTAAAGAACGAAACGATGAAAAAGAACCGAATACTCGGATTTTGTCTGAGTCAGTTGTTGTTGCTGGGGACGGTCGCGTCCGCATCGGGCGCGACTGCGCCGGCGGCTCCGGTTTCGCTGGACGGCGAGTGGGAACTCTCTTACTGGCCCCAACCCGAAAAAGCCGTGACCGATCCGGCGGCGCTTTCCGGGATCGAAGTGAAAACCATTCCTGCGAAGGTGCCCGGTAACGTCGAACTCGACCTGCTGGCCGCCGGCCTGATCGACGACCCGATGATCGGAGCCAACGTGAACAAACTGCGCGCCTGGGAGGGGTATCAATGGTGCTATACGCGCCGGTTCGACGCTCCGAAACTGGAGCCCGGACAGCGCGCCGAACTCTGGTTCGGCGGGATCGACTGCCTGGCCGACGTCTGGGTCAACGGCAAACATGCGGGCTCGTCGGCCGATATGCTGATCGAGCGCAGTTTCGACGTGACCGATCTGATCGAACAGGGCGGCAGCAATACGGTACAGGTTATCATCCGTCCGGTTGTGCTCGGCGCGCAGGATCACCTGCTCGGCTCGTTCAGCATGGGTAATTTCGCGACCGAAGAATCGGTCTATATCCGCAAGGCGCCGCACATGTACGGCTGGGACATCATGCCCCGTCTGGTGAGCGCCGGACTGTGGCGCGGCGTCGAACTGCGCACGCTCAATCCTGCGCGTTTCACCGACGTCAATTGGGTGACGACGCACGTCGATACGGCTTCGCGCAACGTGAGTTTGTTCGTCGATTTCCAGACGAGACTGCCTTTCGATCAATACGACAAGGCGAAAGTCCGTTTTACGTTGACGCGTGACGGCAAGGAAGCCTACCGGGGCGAGCAAGTGCTGTTCGCGCATGCCGGACGGATCGTCGTGAACCTCGAAAAGGCCGACCTGTGGTGGCCGCGGGGGTACGGAGAACCGGCCCTGTACGAAGCCAAAGGCGAATTGATCGACGCCGACGGACAGGTGCTCGATACGGATGTCAAGCGGATCGGCCTGCGTATCGTGCAACTCGATCTTTCTGATATTCATTTGCCCGACGAGCGCGGAAAATTCTGTTTTATCGTCAACGGCGAGAAAATTTTCGTACGCGGCACGAACTGGGTTCCCCTCGACGCGCTGCACAGTCGCGACGCGGCGCAGTACGAGAGCGCGATGAAATTGGTGACCGACGCCAATTGTAACATGGTGCGTTGCTGGGGCGGGAACGTTTACGAGGATACCCGCTTCTTCGACCTGTGCGACGAGAACGGCATTCTGGTTTGGCAGGATTTCGCGATGGGATGCTCGTTCTATCCGCAGCGCGCCGATTTCCTGGATCAGCTTCGCGAGGAGGTCACCTCGGTCGTGTTGAAACTGCGTAACCATCCGTCTCTCGCATTGTGGGCCGGTAACAACGAGGACGATGCGAACCTGTTCTGGAGCCGCTTGCAGCCGTTCCATCTCGATCCGAACCGCGACCAGGTTTCGCGCCATGTGATTCCCGAAGTCCTTTATGAGTTCGATCCGACGCGCCCCTACCTGCCCAGCTCGCCCTATTACAGCGAAGCCGTGTGGGAGAAGGGGAGCCTCGAACAATACCTGCCCGAAAACCACTTGTGGGGACCGCGGGGATATTACAAGGACAAGTTCTACACGACGGCTCCCTGCACGTTCGTCAGCGAGATCGGCTATCACGGCTGTCCGAACCGCAGCAGCATCGAGAAGATGATGACCAAACAGGGCGTCTATCCGTGGACCGAAGGCCGTAAATGGAACGACGAATGGATCACCAAGTCGACCCGCCGCTACGAGGCGTGGGGGCCGACGATGGATCGCAACAATCTGATGCTGAATCAGGTGAACATTCTGTTCGGATCGGTTCCGGACGATTTGGACGATTTCGTTTTCGCATCGCAGTCGGTACAGGCCGAGGCGATGAAGTATTTCGTCGAGATGTGGCGCAGTCGTAAGTTCGAGCGCACGGGCATTATCTGGTGGAACGTGCGCGACGGCTGGCCGATCATTTCGGACGCCGTAGTCGATTATTACGGTTCGAAAAAGCTGGCCTACTATTTCCTGCAGAACGTGCAGAAGAACGTCTGCCTGCTGATCAACGATCCGGTCGACGGGGCCTATCCGCTGGTTGCGGTGAACGATACGCGCCTTCCGGCCGAAGGGACGGTGACGGTTACCGACGTGGCGACCGGCAAAGAAGTGTTCAAGGGCAGCTACAATGTCGGCCCCAACGGGCGGCAGTGCGTTTCGAACCTGCCCGTGATGAAGGGACAGGGAATGTTGCAGATCCGTTACGATGCGAACGGCGAAAGTTGCAGCAACCACTTCCTGTACGGCGAACCGCCCTACAAGCTGAAAGAGTACAAGGGATGGCTCGACAAGACGAAAATGTATACGAACAAAGATAAATAGCGGTCGGTTGACATGAAAACGAATATCATCGGAGTGGATGTCGGGGGAACCAAATGTGCGGTGACCTACGGACAAAAGGAAGGTTTCGAGCTGCATATCCGGGAGAAGATCCGGTTTGCGACGACCGGTGTCGACGAGACGATCGCCAACATCGTCCGCGCAGTGGACGATGTGATGCGAAAGAACGGATTGACGGCCGGCAATACGGCCGCGATCGGAGTCAGTTGCGGCGGTCCGCTCGACAGCCGTACCGGCGTAGTGATGTCGCCGCCGAATTTGCCTGGCTGGGACAACATCCCGATCGTCAAGTTGTTGGGCGATCGTTTCGGTATCCGCACGGGGATTCATAACGATGCGAACGCCTGCGCGTTGGCCGAATGGAAATTCGGAGCCGGCATCGGTGCGCGGAACATGGCTTTTCTGACTTTCGGCACGGGGCTCGGCGCAGGGTTGATCCTCGACGGGAAGCTCTATGCCGGAACGAATGACAACGCCGGCGAGCTGGGGCATATCCGTCTGTCGGATTTCGGCCCGGTCGGCTACGGTAAGTGCGGTTCGTTCGAAGGATTCGCCAGCGGCGGCGGGATCGCGCAGCTCGCGCGGTTCAAAGTGAGCGAGAAGCATCAGATGGGCCAACGGGTAAGCTGGTGCGCGCCCGGACAACTGGATGAGATTACGGCTCGGGACGTGGCTGATGCGGCCGCTGCCGGCGACGAGCTGGCTCTTGAGATCTACCGGATTTCGGCTACGTACCTCGGCCGCGGGCTTGCGATCGTAATCGACCTGATCAATCCGGAGGTGATCGTTATCGGGGGCATTTATACGCGCAACCGGGAGATGATGGAGCCTTTCGTGCTGCGGGAGATCGAGCGCGAGGCGCTGTCGCACGCCCGGCGGGTTTGTTCGATCCGTCCGGCTGCGCTCGGCGAACAGATCGGTGATTATGCGGCGCTTTCGGTAGCCGCGGATTTAATAAAGGAATAATTATGGGAATCATAGAAAACAGTTTGCATCAGGCGGAGACGGCGTTGCACGAGTTCATTTCGGACCCGCAGACGCCCGTGCTGATGGAAAAGGCGGTCGCAATTTTTAAACAGGCGCTCGATAAAGGGTGTAAAATCATCAGTTGCGGCAACGGCGGCTCGCTGTGCGATGCCGCGCATTTTGCCGAAGAGCTGACCGGGCGTTTCCGAGGCGACCGCCGTCCGTTGCCGGCCATGGCGATCAACGACGCGGCTTACATGACCTGCGTGGGCAACGATTTCAGTTTCGACCAGATTTTTGCGCGTTGGGTCGAGGCGTTCGGACGCGAAGGCGACGTGCTGCTGGCAATCAGTACCAGCGGCAATTCGGGCAATGTGGTGATGGCGATCGAGAAGGCCAAAGCCTGCGGTATGAAGGTCGTTGCGCTGACCGCCAAAGGGGGGAACAAGCTCTCCGAGTTGGCCGACGTCGCGATCTGCGCTCCGCGCACCCCGCACTCCGACCGCATCCAGGAGATCCATATCAAAGTGATTCACATTCTGATCGAAGCGCTCGAAGACGCGATCTTTTACGCTTCGGATGCGAAGCGATAAACCGGCGACGGGCCGGATAACCTAAAACCAAAAACAAATGAATTCGAAAACTTCGTTGCTGAAAATATTGCCCGTGATGTTCGGATTTTTCATCATGGGTTTCGTCGACATCGTCGGCATTGCGACCAGTTATGTCAAGAGCGACTTCGCGGGCCTGAGCGACTCGGTGGTGAATATGATCTCGTTGTCGTGTTTCCTGTGGTTCCTGGTGCTGTCGATCCCGACGGGGATGCTGATGAACCGCATCGGGCGCAAAAACACCGTGCTGCTGAGTTTCGCCGCCCATGTGCTGGCGATGTGTATGCCGCTGATCGCTTACGATTTTGCGTCGGTGTTGATTGCCTTCGGGCTGATCGGAATCGGAAATACGCTGTTGCAGGTGTCGATGAATCCGCTGGTGATGGAAGTCGTTACCAAAGACAAGCTGACCGGAACGCTGACCCTCGGGCAGTTCGTCAAGGCCGTCAGCTCGTTCGTCGGTCCGATCCTGGCCGCCTGGGCCGCGGGGACGTTCTTCGGGTGGAAGATGATCTTCCCGATCTATGCCGGCGCCTCGCTTGTGGCATTGCTGTGGCTGTGGTTGACGCCGATCCGGGACATCCGCGAGAAATCGACTAATATTTCGTTCCGGGCGACTTTCGACCTGCTGCGCGACAGCCGGATCGTGGCTTATTTTATCGGTATCCTGGTGCTGGTCGGCGTGGATGTCGGCATGAACATGACGTTCCCGAAACTGCTGATGGAACGGTGCGGCCTGGAACTGACCGACGCCGGTATGGGCAATAGCGTCTATTTCTTCGCCCGCACGGTCGGAGCTTTCCTCGGCGGTATCTTGCTGATGAAGTATTCCGAAAGCAAGTTCTTTACGTATAGCACCTACATCGCGCTGCTCGGACTCGTTCTGATGCTGCTGAGCGAGAACCTGTGGTTTATCCTCGGATGCGTTGCGGTGTTCGGCGTGGGCTATGCGAACCTGTTCTCGATCATTTTCTCGCTGTCGCTGAAACGGGTTCCCGAAAAAGCCAACGAAGTTTCGGCGTTGCTGATCGTCGGCGTGTCGGGCGGCGCGGTGTTGCCGCCGCTGCTCGGCGTGGTGACCGACCTGTTCGCCACGCAACTGGCTGCCGTCATCATGCTGGCCGCCGCCTGGCTGTATATGGTCTGGCTGACCGAAAAAATCAAAACAAAAGCATAAATCCTGAAATCAAACGAACCGATGAAACGAACTGCAATCCGTTACAGTTTTTTAATCATGCTCATCCTGCCGTTGTTCGCGCACGGTCAGGCTTCTATGAAAATGTCCGCCGGGCAGGTCGATGCCGCCCGCTGGATCGAAACCCGCTTCGCGCGGGGAAAGGTTCCGCCGTTCTCATTCGTTTACGGCGACAAATCGTCTAAAAGTCTGCTCCCCGGCTGGAATTATTCGATGAAACGCCTGCCGGGCGACGATCCGGACGTAGTGAAATACCTTTATACTTATACCGAACGTCCGTCGGGGCTGAAGGTGGAGTGTTTTGTTACCGGCTTTCCGGCGTTCGATGCCGTCGAATGGGTGCTGCACTTTACCAACACGGGCAAAAGCGATTCGCGGGTGCTCGAGCAAGTGAAAGTGGTCGATCTCGATATGCAGGCGCCGGCGGCCGGCGACTTCACGCTGTACTATGCCGACGGAAACCACATTTCGAAGGAGGATTTCCATCCCCGGACGACCGTGCTGAGTACGACCGAGCCGTTTCGGATGGCGCCCGAAGGGGGGCGTTCGTCGCAGGGCGATTTCCTTCCGTTCTTCAACCTGACGGCTCCGTCGGGCAAAGAGGGCGTAGTGGTAGGTATCGGATGGACCGGTACGTGGTACGCCGATCTGACCAAAAACGGCGACCGCGGCGCTACGCTCGTTTCGGGGATGAAAACCATGCGGTTGTACCTGCATCCCGACGAGTCGATCCGCACGCCGAGCATCAGTCTGCTGTTTTGGAACGGCGACGACCGGATGGCCGGGCACAACCGTTTCCGCCGTTTCGTCCTCGCCCATCATACCCGCAAAGTGGACGGACAGATGCAGAAATATCCGCTGTGCAGCGGATTCAACTACCGCGATCCGGCTCCGTGCACCGAGTATTCGTGCCTGACGGCCGACTGGGCGATCGCGATGGTCAAACGTTATAAACAATTTGAACTCGTTCCGGAAGTATTCTGGCTCGACGCCGGATGGCATACCGGCGCCGCCGATTACAAAAACGGCAAGTCGTGGGCCAATACCACCGGTAACTGGACGGTCGATACGACCCGTTTTCCGGACGGGCTGAAGCCCGTTGCGGACGCCGTGCATGAGACCGGAGCCAAATTTATGGTCTGGTTCGAACCCGAGCGCGTGATCAAAGGGACGCAGTGGGCCGTCGAACACCCCGATTGGATGCTCGACTTGCCGTCGGAACCCGACGGAACCTACCTGCTGTTCGACTTGGGGAATAAAGAGGCCCGCGAGTGGCTGTGCCGTTACATCGGCGACCTGATCGAGCAGAACGGCATCGATTACTACCGCCAGGACTTCAATATGGAACCCGATAAATACTGGGCCGCACACGACGAGGCGGGGCGTACCGGTATGAAGGAGATTCGTCATGTCGAAGGACTTTACGCATTCTGGGATTATCTGCTGGAACGGTTTCCGGGCCTGCTGATCGACAACTGCGCGAGCGGCGGTCGCCGGCTCGACCTGGAGACGACCTCGCGCAGCGCACCGCTGTGGCGCAGCGACTATTACCACTACGACGATCCGGACGGCTACCAGGGACACACTTACGGACTGAATTTTTTCCTGCCGATCCACGGAACCGGGATTTTGCAGACCGACGAATATTCGTTCCGGTCGAGTATCAGCAGCGCGTTGATCTATAACTGGAAGATCACCGAGCCCGGCGTTTCGTTCCTCGATATGCAGGAGCGCGTGAAAGAGTATCAGGAAGTGCGCGACTATTATTACGAGGATTATTATCCGTTGACGGGCTGCGAAGACCTGACCCGCGACAACATCTGGCTGGCTTACCAGTTGAACCGCCCGTCGGACGGGACGGGGATCGTCGTGGCATTCCGCCGCGCCGCCAATCCGGACGGCAGCATTACGGTGAGATTGTCGGGACTGGATGCCGCGAAGCGTTATGACGTGCGCAACCGCGATACCGGCGAGTCGGTCGTCAAGACCGGGGCGGAACTGGCATCCGGTTTCGAGTTGACGCTCGCCGAGCCGAAAAGTTCGTTGTTGCTGCAATATAAACCCGTCGAATAGTTTCCGCATTCATTAAAAATTTAAAACGATGATACGAAATACAATCCATACATTCCGGTCGAAATTCCGGTCGTTCGTTTGTTCACTGCTTACGCTGGCGGTGTTCCCGCAGTTCGTTTCCGGACAGGCCAAATCTGCCATGACCGATAAGCCGTTCGATGTGACCCGTTGGATCGAAACGCATTTCGCCAAAGGGAAAATTCCTCCGTTCTCCTTCGTTTACGACGGAAAACCGTCCCGCGAGCTGCTGAAAAAGTGGAAATACACGGCCGCCCGCGTCGAATCCGACGAACCGGAGGCGGTCGAATACTTGTATACGTACCTGGATCGTTCGACCGGACTTCTGGTTGAATGCCGGGTGAAAGGTTTTACCGATTTCGATGCGGTCGAATGGGTCTTGAATTTTAAGAACGATTCGCAAGCCAATTCCGCGTCCATTTCTCAGGTCAAAGTGGTCGATCTCGATTTCGAATACCCGCAAAAGGGCGATTTCATCCTGCATTACGCCGACGGAAGCCATGTTTCGAAGCACGATTTCCACCAGCGCACCAAGGTGCTTGCGCCGGGCGATTCGCTGTACATGGCCCCGCAGGGCGGACGTTCGTCGCAGGTGGCTTTTCCGTTTTTCAACATCGAGTCTCCCGCAGGGCAGGGCGTGATGGTGGCCGTCGGTTGGACGGGAACGTGGTTCGCCGATATCGCCGGTAAGACCGACCGCAGCGTGACGTTGGCCTCGGGCATGAAATACCTCGATACGTACCTCTATCCGCAGGAGTCGATCCGCACGCCGAGCATCTGCCTGCTGTTCTGGAAAGGCGACGACCGGATGGTCGGACACAACCGGTTCCGTCGGTTTGTGATGGCGCATCATACGCCGAAGGTGGACGGCAAGCCCGCCCATTTCCCCGAATCGTCGAGTTTCAACTATGGCGACCCGTCTCCATGCAACGAATACACCTGCCTGACGGCCGATTATGCGATCGCGTTGATCCGGCGTTACAAGCAGTTCGACATCGTACCGGAAGTATTTTGGCTCGATGCCGGATGGTATTCGCAGGCGGCCGACTACAAGAATCATAAGAACTGGGCCAATACGGTGGGCAACTGGACGGTTGATCGCGAGAAATTCCCCGACGGACTGAAGCCGGTTTCCGACGAAGCGCACAAGGTCGGGGCTAAGTTTATGGTATGGTTCGAACCCGAGCGGGTTATCAAAGGCTCCCAGTGGGCCGAGGAGCATCCCGAGTGGATGTTGGATGCCGGGACGGATGCCTACCTGTTCGATCTGGGGAACCCGAAGGCGCTCGAATGGTTCTGCGACCAGATCGGCGAACTGATCGAGCAGAACGGCATCGACTATTACCGTCAGGATTTCAACATGGAACCGGATATCTTTTGGCAGAAGAACGATGAACCGGGCCGTACCGGAATCCGTGAGATCCGGCATATAGAAGGTCTGTACGCGTTTTGGGATTACCTGCGGCAGCGTTTCCCGGGCCTGCTGGTCGACAACTGCGCGAGCGGCGGCCGCCGGATCGACCTCGAGGCCACTTCGCGCAGCGCCCCGATGTGGCGTACCGACTACAATTACGGCGAACCGGTCGGCTACCAGTGCCATACTTACGGGCTGGAGATGTACCTGCCGCAGCACGGCACGGGCGTGCAGAAGACCGACAAGTTTACGTTCCGTTCGAGCCTCGGCACTTCGGTCGTTTACAACTGGAAGATCACCAACGGCTCCTCGTCGTTCTATGAAATACAGGACTGCATGAAGGAGTTCCGCGAAGTGCGTCCCTATTTCTACGAAGATTATTATCCGCTGACCGGTTCCGGCGACATCACCGGCGATAATATCTGGATGGCATACCAGCTCTACCGGCCGTCCGATAAGAGCGGGTTCGTCGTGGCGTTCCGCCGGGAAGCTTGCCCCGACAAGACCCACACAGTGAAGCTGTCGGGCCTCGATCCGGATGCGGTTTATTCCGTTACGAATAAGGATACCGGCGAAACGGTGTCCAAGAGCGGCCGCGAACTGGCCGAAGGGTTCGTGCTGACGCTCGACCAGCCGCGCAGTTCGCTGCTGTTGAAATACCAGGCCGAATAGCGGGCCTGCCCGTATGTTATCGTACAAGGCGGGAACTCTTCGGATGTTCCCGCCTTGTCGTACGGTTCGTGTTGAATATCCGGATGTTATTCGTATCTTTAACACGTTTGGGCGAATAGGTAAAAGGAGTCTGAATCGAAATTAATAATATAAAACGGATGAAAAGGATATTTTACGTTGCTTGTGCCGTCCTGCTGTGCGCCTGCGTCGGACGTGCGGATCGCAATCGGGCGGGCGCGACCGATCCGATGAAGGCGGACGGAGGTCTGGTTTACGATGTGAAAAATTTCGGAGCTGTCGGCGACGGCGTGACCGACGATACGCGCGCCATCCAGTCCGCCCTGGATTATGCGGTGGATCACGGGGGCGGTACGGTTTATTTCCCGAACGGCCTGTACCGGCTCGCTACGTTACAGGATACGTGCAAAGTGCGGGCCCACCTGATCGTGAAGCCCCGCCAAAGTCCGGGCCGCCGCGATTACGTGATGATCCGGCTGCAAGGCGAAAGTAGCGTCGTTACCCCGTGCTCGTATGCCAGTCATACGACCGAGGATAAAGCCGAAGTGTGGAAAAACGGCACCGTCCTGGTTTCGGACGCGGTCGGCGAGTTGCAGACCGATCCTGCGCAAGCCCCCGTATCCGTCCTGGCCGCCGGAGCCGGAGACAATCTCTATCTGCTGAACCAGGCGGTCGTAAGGCTGCAGGATCTCGCGTTCCAGGTGAAAGCCGAAGCGGGAAAATACCCGTACCTGTCCGGTGTGAACATGGCCTATGCGGCGACCGTATATACCGATAATATCCTGATTTATTCGTCGACCCGAAATATGGCGCTGACCTCGCCGACCAGGGACGGGCACTATTCGGCCGGATTCATCGCTCCGCGCACCTGGTGCAATCCGGAGCAGGAATTCCGGAATATCTGTGTCAAAAGCGCCTTCCGGTTCGGCTTCGTCTTTTCCGAACATGCGAACGGAAACAACCTGTCGGCGTGGAACTGCGACAACGCTTTCGTCTTTTCGAGAATGGATCATTCCGCCTGGTTCGGTCGGATCCACGCCCAGAATTGCGCGAACATCGTTTCGTCGTTGAACGTGGAGTTCGCCGGACACGGCGTTGGGGACGCTTTTTTGAAAATCGAACAGGTAGGCATCGAGGTGAACAGCGGTCAGAAGCCGGTCGATTTCAACTACCGCTGTTTTGTAGACGATCCGGACAACCATTTGTACGGCACGTTGTATTACCACATCGTCAAATCGAACGTAGGGGCCGATAACTCCTATTTCAAGGCCGACGGCGGCGCGCATCTGAAAGCGATTCCGTCGTTTTGACGGATCGGTTCGTTCCGGCGGTCCGCTATCGGGGGACGATTTCCCGGTAAAGCTGTTGTAGCCTTTTGCGGAGGAGGCCGATCGCGTAGTGTTTCCGCGACAACAGCGTGGGAACGGGAACCCCGGTCGTTTCGGCGATCTCTTTGTAGGGAATCCCGTCGTATTCGGTGAGTTCGAATACCGAACGTTGCTCGGGCGGAAGCTCCGACAGCGCCAGTTCGATTTCTTCCCGGATCAGTTCGTTGCGGAACATGATCTCCGGATCGTTCCCGTCGTCGGCCAGGAAGTCCGACAGCGAGTCGAGGAAATAGTCGTCCTCGTTTTCCTGCCGGGTTTCGGGTAGCGCCTGCTCCCGTTTCTTTCGCCGGCGGTCGATGATGCGGTTTGTAACCGCTTGGTAGAGCCAGGCCGACAGGTATTCGATGGGATTCTCCTGCAGATCCGTTTTCGTCAGTTTGTAGAAAACGTCCTGGAGGATGTCTTCCGTATCTTCCGCCGAGTCCACCCTATGTCGGATATACCCTTCGAGCTCCGGCTTGTACTGATCGTAGACCAGCGGCAGGTCGCTTCGGGAGTCGAGTCTCCGTTTCTTTTTAACGGCTGTCATGGTCGGTTTTTTCCGGTTGATCCGGGCCGCAGCCGAACATCTGCCGGCGGATGTACTCCCTGCGTTCCTCTTTGCCCATCGCCCGGATCCTGTCCCGCATCGCGGCGCCTCTTTCCACGTGGGGAAGGTAGGCCCTGACCGGCGGAGGGCGTTCATGCCGAAACAGTGCCTTCCCATCCCGCCGAACAACAGTTTGTTCAGCAGCACCAGGCCCGCCGCCTGCCAGAAGGTAACGGCCGTCCAGCCGATGATCTGCGGGACGAGCCAGTTCCACAGCAACATGACCGCGGTAGATGCCGCGCCGAATACGGCGATGAAGATCGACGTTCCGATCAGGCCTCTCAGAAATTTGTTTTTCATGGTATCGTGTTTTTGTCGTTTTGTTCTTCGCGGGCGAACGTTCGCCCGTATTCCCTGACGAACGTGAACGGAAGATATTTTATAAAATAGCGATTAATCGCGACAACGTGTTTTTCGGGATTTTTCGGTCGGTAGTACCACATAGATGTTCGTAAGGCGTAAAGGGACTCCCTTTACGCCTTATTTGAACCTACCTTCGGTCTGTTTAAGTGAGATAATACGACTACGTGCGAACAGAAATGTTAAAAATACGTCAAAATGGAGCGAATTTCCCGCTCTGTTTTTGTTGAAAGCCGTCGTTAATTTATTCAGCGATTTTCAGATTATTTTGACGAAATCCATGACCTTGAGGTTATTTGTTTTTCACTTCGAACCCACTTTCCGTTTCATAACTTTCCCCGTCGGCCGTATGTACGATTACTTTCAGGATGCAGTGCCCGTCCGGCACCTCGGCGGTATCCCATAAGTTGTCGTCGCCGTAGGCCACGTAAGGAGCGGATTTTTCCGTGCAAATTTTTTCTCCGTTAATATAAAAATCGACTCCCGTGACAGATTTATTTCCCGTGACCGTCGCGACGTAAGGGACTTTGCCGGACAATACGATGCCCACGGTCGGGGAGACTATTTCGACTTTGATACCTTCGCCCGTCAGGTATTCCTCCGATTGTTCCGGCAGTTTCTGTAATTGGACGTTGCGCGTATTGAGGCCCTTTGTCTTTTCGGTCAGGTTTTCGAAATCGAGTATCCTGAAGACTTTATTCCCTTGTTTGCGGTCGAAATTCGCAGCTTTGAATATTGGGAATTTTTCGCCGTCGAAATAATCGTGAGAGTAGAGCGATATGCGTCCCGATTCGGTACCCACCAGCAGGTCGGGGCGGCCGTCGCCGTCGAAATCGAACACGCATGGCATACAACAGTGCCAGGCGTCATGGCCGTCGGAACCGGTCCATTCCACAAAGTAACCGCCGCGCGCCATCATATAATCGTATTCGAATACGGGATCTTCGTTCGTGCCGACATTTATGGCGATAGTCATGTTTCCGCCGCCCAGGTAATTGCGCGGCTCGCCCATTATCAGGTCTAAACGACCGTCTCCGTTCCAATCGGCGACGTCCATATTGAAACGTCCCTGACCGCCGGGGTGGGTCAGGCGTCCTATATGGAAAACCGAGCCGTCGGCTTTGCGCAGTTTGCGTTTGTTTTCCAAGACTTCCGGATTATGTGCGGACTGCGAATACATCACCAGGTCGCTCCGGTCGTCCAGTACTATAAAATCCAGTCGTCCGTCGCCGTTCCAGTCGGCGACGCCGGGCCTGTTGCGCCATGGGGTCACGAGCGGCTGACTCCCGTAATAGAAATTGCGTACATTCTTCGACAGTACCGGTTTTTGTCGCGTCCCGGTATTCTCTATCCACCGGACTTTGCCCAGGCAGTCGGAAATAATGATGTCCAGGTCGCCGTCGCCGTCCACATCCCTCGGAACGCATGAGAGGTATCCCCAATACTGTTCTTCCATACCCTGTACGGTACCGCCGTTCTCCACGGCATTGAAAAAGAATGGCTCCCCGGAATCGTCTTGCAAGAATACGCCGCCTTTATAATTCGGCTGAGTAGGCGTCCCGGTGTTCTCGAACAGCATGATGTTGCCGCCGCATCCTCCCGATATTAGGTCGAGGTCGCCGTCGTCGTCCCAATCCACGGCGTAGGGGGTCGGCGAGTCGTTATGCACGAGTACCCCGCCTTGCTGGAAGAATCTTATCGGCTCTTCGAATTCGAGACTGCCCTGAACGCCCTTGTTGCGGAACAGCCAGTAGAATCCTTGCCATGCCGTGCATACGATATCGACGTATCCGTCACCATCCCAATCCAAAGGGAAGGGTTTGAGCGACATGTCACCCGAAATATATGGATCGTCACCGAAATATCCGAAAGGTACTTTGTTCACTTCCGCAACAGGCAGCTCGCCGTCCACACCTTTGTTCGTCAATACGAACAAGTCGCTGTTGGCCGTGCCTACCAGAAGGTCGGGACGGCCGTCGTTATCCATGTCTGCCGCCTTCAGCGCAGACCATGACGAATTGGGAAATTCAACGGGACGGCCGTCGGGAGTATGAACGACCTGCGGCGTACGTTTGCCGTTACGGGTGAGTTCCACAACGATGTCTCCTTTCATATTGTGGTAACGGTTGGTGCGCGGATGCCTGCGGAATCGGACGCGGTCGGACACGCCGTCGCCATCCCAGTCGAGCGTTATATACGAAAGTTCCGGCGACGGAAGTCGGTCGGTGGGCAGGGCACGGCTGCGGGGCAGGAACCTGGGTTCGCTGTTGCTGCCTATGTTGCGTTGCAACCAGGTTCCCCCGTCCGTTCTTATCCCATAAATATCGAAATCGCCGTCTCCGTCCGCATCGACCGCTTCGAATTGCATGCCCGGCCATCCGAGCCATGACATGTTAGGCTCCGAGGCATCGTAGGTCAGCAGTTCGCCGACTCCGAGGTTGAGGTTTCCGGCTTGCGGTCGGGGGCCTTCCGCATGGGAGGCGGCAAAGTATATCTCGTATCCGGCGGCTCCTTCGGGAGCTTTCCACTTGAGGGTGCCGTTGCGCAGGTAATGGTCGCTCAGCGACGACAGCGGATCGCCGAAAGAGACGGGACAGTCGGTTTTCTTTCCATCCGTGTCTACGGCGAAAATACGTACGGAAGCGGGATCTACGGGCCGGTTTTGCCCCGCCGCCAGCAATAGTCTCGCAAAATCGAGATCCGCCCATACGGGCGCTCCGGCGCTGTTGTCGTCGGTGCTGCCGGTTATCCTGTACGGTAACTCGGGCGCCGCCCAATTGCCGTCGGAGCGGAGGCGCTTTTCGACGATGTCGTAGCGGTTCTCTTTCGGGAGTTCCGCGATAAGCGGTTCGTCTACGGATTCCAGTCTCAGACCGTCTATCCAGGCCGTACCCGCAGAACCATAGAATTTTATCGTAAGAGTGCCTTTATCCAGTCCCGGCGGAACCCTGAACGTACGTTCGAGATAGCTGAAAGGTGTATTCCGATTGTATTGGGAGAGTGTATATGTGAATCCTTCTCCCGAAAAAGTAAGCTCTACAATGGCGTCCCGCCGGTAATTTACCTTCTCCGTTTTAACCCATCCCCCCCAGGCGCATGAATTCTCCCCGGAGGGAGTCGAATTCGAAAGTAACGGAAGCGTCGGCATAACTTTTCATGCCGTCCCCTGCCACTTTAAGGGAGCCTTTTCCGATCACTCCTTCCAAAGTATCTATGCTCCATGACGTTTCGGGCGTAAATTTCCATCCGGAAAGAGCCTGTCTCTGTGAAAAATCTTCATCCAGCCACACTTTCGTTTCAGGCTGTACGGTACAGGAGGATAGCAGACTAACGGTAGCCAGCAAGTTCAATACAAAGGCGGTGGTTCTAAGCGTCGTCGTCATTATCGTAAGTTAATTGGAAAATTTTGAAGTTTGCAGGCGAATGTGATATCTCAGAAAACACTTTCTCTTTCAGAAAGTACCGCGTACGGTATTCGGAAACAAAAATAGCGTTGATTGTCAACGCTATTAGTACCCCCGACGGGGTTTGAATTACCAAAAACTACCAAATCACATTCAATCTAAAATGAACTATAATATTTTGTATATCAATATATAACGACTTATTTTGGTTGATTGTATTCGGATATGATTTTAATAGTTTTTGCAAAATGCGGACATAATGCGGACACGTAAAATTGCTTTATTCCTGAAATACAGTTATATTTGGTAAAAGTAATTTATCCATCATGGCACAAACTAATTATTACATCGGACAATCGACTAATAGTGCAGGAGAATCCGAAATCAACATGCGTCTGTATGTATCGCGTGATATTCGTTTGCGCGTAGGCTCAGGGATATGGATAGACCGTAAACGGTGGGGAAAGAAAAACGATATCAATATCCCATTGATCCAAGGGGAAGAACGCGACATGCTTTTGGATAAACGCACCAAATTGAAAACGCTGACTGATTATCTCGAAAACATCATCAATACCAGCGAAAACAAAAACATGATAGATCGGCCATTTATTGAAAAGCAGATCAAAAAATTCCATCGTCCCGCCCGAAAGTCAGCGACACCGGCAGAAGTGTCTTTTTTCGATGTGATGGAAAAATATGTAACCACGCATAAATTGTCTGAACCGCGCCGCAAGAATTTCAGAGTTGTCATACGGAGCCTGCATCGCTTCGAGTTATTCAGGCAAAAAGAAGGACACAAAGGGTTTAAGATGGTTTTCGCTGACCTTAATTCGGAACTGTTACGGCAAGTCGAAGGTTTTTTATTAAACGAAAAAAAAGTATTTTTGAAATATCCGGAAATCTACGATCAATTCCCATATTCCACCAAAATGGCGCTAAAGACCCCGAAACGGGAGCGTCCGCCAATCATTGACGAAGAAGGCAACAAAGTCCTTAAAGGGATACCGAAACCCCGCGGCCAAAATTCCGTCGCAGATATGTTTAAACGGTTTCGGGCATTTATTATATGGGCCATCGACAACGGCTACACGGCGAACAATCCGTTCAAGCATTTTACTATCGGGGAAGTCGTTTACGGTACGCCAATTTATATCAGCAACGAAGAACGAAATAAATTGTTGGGAACGGATATGTCTGCTGACAAGGAGCTGGAAACGCAACGGGATATTTTCGTATTCCAATGCCTGGTCGGTTGCCGCGTCAGCGATCTGTATAAAATGACTTACCGTAATATCATTAACGATGCCGTGGAATATATCCCGCGGAAGACAAAAGAGGACAGGCCGATTACCGTACGCGTACCGCTAAACGATACCGCTAAACAGTTAATCGCCAAATATCAGGATTACGACCGCGATAGCCTGTTCCCATTCTGCACAGAACAACACTATAACCGTAAAATCAAAGAGGCGTTCAAGAAGGCAGGATTAGACCGTCCCGTTACCGTACTCAATCAACAGACCCGACAGGAAGAGCAAAGACCGCTATGCGAAATTGCATCGTCCCATATGGCTCGCCGCACGTTCATCGGCAATATTTACAAGAAAGTCAAAGATCCAAACCTCGTAGGATCTTTAAGCGGTCATAAAGAGGGAAGCAAAGCATTTGCCCGATATCGGGATATTGACGAAGAGATGAAAAAGGAGCTGGTTGGGTTGCTGGAGTAATTATCATTGTTCATCCCCAAAATTTATCAGGCTCTAACTATATAAAAACTTTTCCTCAGCTTCTTTACGCTTTTCTCGTTTAATTTCTTCGTCGAAATACTGAATATTATGCTCCGCCCATAGAGCCACTTCTTTATACTTGTGATCAAGAAGTATGTTCAGCGCTTTCTTCCTATTCTCCAAAAGAGGGATTACAGAGCCTACCCAAGAAAAAGAGTGTATCCTAGCTGATAGTGTGTCTAATACTTTTTTTTGATTACCAAATTCGTTTAATAACCTCATAATCAAAGGATGAAATTCTTTGCTATCATATAAAGGTAGTATATGTGCCAAACGAGCTGGAGCAACATCAGGATTCACTTTACACCAATCAAAGATTTCGTCAATATTTTCCTGCGTTATAATTGTGTTAGGAGTCTCGTTGTTGGCCATCATACTAGCCTGTAATATTTCGTGAAGGTTATAAAATGTCATGTAATTTTCTCCATCGGACAATAATGCTTGGTTTAAATCTGGCCAAATAGCATCGAAATGTTCCTTAAGTATAATTTTTAATGCTTCCTGTAGAGCATAATCTTGATGAATATAATATTCCGTTCGTCCCATTAAAAAGATTATCATTCGAATAACTTGTTTTGCAAATGCATTGTCATTCTGGTTTTTTAATATTAATTTTATATTTTCAAAACAATAGTCAACACCTATTTCCAACATATCTTCTCGTGACAAAGAGTAAATTATTTTCTTCAATGCTTCCAATACTATTGGTGCCTTGTCTTCATTAAAAAACAAATGATTATGAAGGATTTCTACAGCGACCTTTTTCCCTTCAACGCCATAATCTACTAATTGCATACATAAAGAAACTGTGTTTTCAGGATTGACAGCATCGCCATAATTATTAAAAAATTGCATGAACTCTGATACTTTTACTTTCTTCTCAGATATTAAAGAAAATAACAGCCCAATTTTTGTCAACGGAACTGTCCATAAACCATATATAGGAAAAATAAGGGCAGATAGTTGTTGGTTCGCTCTCAGAGAATCAATTAAATAATCTTTCAATTTCTGAACCTGTAATCCTTGAGCAAAATTCAAGATGACATGCGGATTCCTTTCGTTGGCATCAATTTCATCAAGTATTTTTGTCGACAGATCAATAAATCTTCGAGCTTCGTTGAGATCACTTTCTATTAGTTCAGCGATCCGTTTACCAAATGGATTAGAAATAATCCGATTATTCTTATATAATGTTTTTAAATTATCTTCAGAATAATCTTTATGCTGTACGAATTCTTCGGCTAATTGTTTGTATCTATTTTGTTGAACTTCGGTCCTTTTTCGCCAGTCATGTTCAAGACCTTCATAGTAATTAGAATCACTAATCATTATATATTTGAACCTAAACGTATCCTTTTTCAATAATGAAATAAGATTTTGTATCTTTTGAAAATCGTCAGGATGTAAACGATTCTTCATCCTTGTTCTTACACGATACAAAACACTAAGCAAAGCATCCCATTCATATTGTTTCAGTTTTGCAACCTCCGATAAGACTGGTAATATAAGTCCAGGAACACCTATTCTTAAAAGTTCAGCCGTATGATTTGTGATGATTTCTCCTGCTAAATCAGAGTAATTAGAATTTTTGCCTACTGCATTAACTAAAATATCTAGGGCTGCCTTCCAGTATGCGCTTATTTCCTCTGGGGAAGGATTATAGTCAGACAAAATTTTAGTTCCTTGTTTCTCAGCTCCTCCCGTGCGGTGGAAATGGCTGCAATTCAAAGCTACATCAATTGCTTTGAAGGCTAAAGTCGCATATTCGTCACTTTGGTTCAACCCCCACTTAATTATGTCTAATCTTTGAACCAGATCAGCTTCCGTTCCCGCTAAGTGAATATTAAAGAGATGTAAAAATTGCCCTGTTGCGTTATTACCCCATGCTTCGTTTTCTGCAACAGCAAAAGACATTAGCACTTTAGTGGCAGCAAAAAAGGTGCTCTTATTAAAACAAGCTTTCTCCAATACCCACACTAAATCTCGTCGCCCTTCGATAACGTTTTTGAGTTGGGCGACACTCATTGTACCAAAGTTCCTTGTTAGATTGTTTGTTACTGCTTCTGGATTCACTTCGACAAATGAGCGAAAGAGCCGTGAACCCAGTTCTGTATTTATTACTTTCGCGTTATCAAAAGGGGACCCTGGGCCAATTAACTTCTCAAGCGTTTCCATCGCTTTGTCATGAAATCCTAGATATTTAATACGTTCGGCAAACGAATTTGTAAGTGACTTACTATAGGGATTTTTTTTATCTTGAATAGAGTTGATAACTTTCAATAGAGTTTGATCCGAGCATCGATCAAACCATTCTACCGCTAAGGAAATAGCTAACGGTACTGGACGCAGCCTTACCAATCTGCCATTTTTCTCAAAGATTTCTCTTTTAAGAAATCGATTAAATACTTCATCAAATTTGGAAATGATTACATCATCCTGTTCTGAAAGAGAAGTTATATTTTTATTTTTTGCTACAAACTCCATTTCCCCACGATACTCATCTTCATAACCAAGATGATCAAACAGTGAAAATGATTGCAAGATTTTACGTTCGGGGGAAGCTTCGTCCACTGATAATATTTTATTCATTAGAGCCTTGTCATCAAGTCTACCTAAATATTGTTCTCCTTTTCTAACTGATTCACCTAATAAAACAGCCATTAATGGTATTCCGGCTGAAAAATTTTTAATGATTTCGATTTGATTTTTCTCAAGATTATCAAAAGATTCTGATAATATGTTATCAACTATAGATGTTAAATCCTTAGGAGACAATTTTAAATATCGGGTATTCTTATCACTATCATAATATTCCTCTTCCGGTTTATTATAGACTGTCAACAGAGGATTAGCGGCACCAATATTATGTTTTAGTGTCAAAATACGCCGATGAAAGTCTAAGGGACAATTATCAATAACAAGATGGAGCTTTGGCTCGGTATGAAAAATCTTATCCAAAGCACTCATTATTTTTTCTTCAATTGTGGGATGGTAGTCACAATATAAATATAGCTTCGTTATATTATCGTCTGATCTATAACATTCAGTTATAATTCTTGTTTTTCCAAGACCGGACAATCCAAGAATCCGGATATTAGCGTCATTGTCTAATATTGACTTCTTAAAAGAGGTAATCGTTTCATTATCGAAAAATTGATTTATGAATGCTTGTTCTTTTTGATGGTCAGACCACGTTTTAAAAGGAAGATATTTATTTTTCATGGTCTTGAGAGCCTCACGAGCACAGTCAGATATTGCCACCACTAAATCATCAACAAGTTGCTTTTTTATTGACATTTTCCCCCTCCAATTTTTTTTGTTTAGATTATATTCAATAGGGTGGCGTAAATGGCTTATATCAAAGTAAATATTGTCCGGGTTTGAATTAGGCGAACCATACGTTTTATTCAATACTCCAATAATTTTTGCAGATCCAAGTTTACTAAGAGCGTAACCATGTTCTTCAACAACATTATTAGCTTGATGGACCTGTCTTCGTTTTCTAAATATTTTATATAAAAAATGTTCTATTCCGCTTGGAGCATCGGTTACAGATAAGTCAGCGATAAATAAATCGCAATTAGTTATCCGATCCAATATAGTATCTGCAACAGGAGGTGATCCGGGTTCTCTAGTTATTCCTTCTTGTACAAGAAAGTTTATTTCTTGTACATTCAGGTTGTTGCTTTTTTCAATTTTTTTACACGCAGATTCTATGCAATCTTTTATGAAATTTTTGTTGTATTTCACTTCTGTTCTTGATTGCCATGAATAGAAAATAGTTAATTTCATACCCAAACTTTTTCTTTTATTCAAGATTATCATTCATTATGCTTTGTATTAAAAATCCATTGTGTTTAAATGGCGTCTAATTAATAACTTCGAAGTGTTTAGCAATGGAAGATTTAATTTGTATATTTGAGTGAGTTTTTTATTGATGTAAAATTAAAAAAAATCCGTCGTTTGTCTATCAATGGATTACCGCAAAATCAATAATCACATTATATTACTGGCGATAGCAATTATCGTCGGGTTGTTTGTGGCTATGATCGCACGGCTAACTATACTGGCAAAAGGGGCCGATACCGGTACTGCAAATCTTGTGTTTTTAATAGCTTTCGGTATTTGTGCCGTAGTCTATCTTGTTATTATGGTGGTATTCTCTCATGTCATTATTCCCTGGATCGAGAAAAAGATCCCAGAGAAGAAACAATATGTTGCTGACACGGAGACCGCGCAACCAATCGAAAATACGCCCGCTGCTAATGTCGAACGAATCAAACAAGATGCAGACAGACAATATGCAGAACGATTTAAAGAAAAGGTCAGGCTATTTCAGCGGTACAGTCATCGTACGGTAGGGCCATATGTAACGTCCGACGAACTGGCCCGGCTCGACCGGTACATCGAATGTTACGCCCGGCAGGAAACATACCCGGCAGATCTCGCACCCATCAGGCCGGAGAAACTAAAAAATGTGGATCTATTCCATTTCGGTTGGAACGCGGCCAATTATTTCGGACAGCAGAAACAAGAGATTGTTCCGTGGTTAAAAACAGTATTCATTCCTCTGTCGGAATTGGAAGATTCCTATATCAAAGGGAAGCTACGTGATTATCAAACCGAAAAATACACGATTCCCAATATAGAGGACATCCCCGGATACATGGCTGAACACAAAGGCTAACCCTCAATTTTAAGAGACTGTCGGGAGATTTTAAGGAGATTTCAAGAGATTTTGGACTCCCCGAAATCTCTCATTTGATTTGCCCCTGTTCCAATCGGATGGAACAATTAAATTATGTTTAATCCCGAAAAAATCAATTATGAATTTAAAAGATTTGTTGGAGTCCGGGGCAGACGTAAGCGTAACTGTCAAGCTGGACGACCTGAGAGAAATTTTTAAGGAGGTGGCCGGCGGCCTCAAACCGATCCGTCAGGAACCGCTGCCGGAGGAGTTTTTAAGCCGAAAGGAAGTGTTATCTGCTCTTAAGATTGATTCCTCTACGTTGTGAAGTTGGGAAAAGACCGGATATATCAAGTCGTTTCCTTTTGGCGGGCGCAAACGGTACAAACGTGAAAATGTCGAGGCGATACGCACCGGCAGGAAAGGGAGACGCTGTCATGGATAATGAAGAATATATCCGCGTAGGAACGTGCTACCTGAAGTCATGCCGTGTCCCGACCAGTACAGGCGGGTTTCAGGAAAAATACATGCCGTGGAATGTCGAAACGCTGCGGCAGGATTTCGGCAAGGATTATATCGCCAAAATCCCAAAGTACGACGGTTTCTGTACCGTCCCCAGCCACACGAATTATTGCCGAGAGGTACACGGTTTTTTGAATCGTTACGAGCCAATCTCGACCACACCCGTCGAGGGCGAGTTTCCGCATATCCGGGAGTTCCTTGCCCATATCTTCGGCGAACAGATCGAGTTGGGCTATGACTACCTGCAATTGCTTTACATGCATCCGTTACAGCGATTACCGATCTTATTGCTGGTATCGCAGGAACGCAACACCGGCAAAACCACCTTCCTGAACTTCTTAAAGCAGATCTTCGAGGATAATGTAACTTTCAATACGAATGAAGATTTCCGGTCGCAATTCAACGACGACTGGACGGGGAAACTGTTGGTTTGCGTGGATGAGGTGTTACTAAACCGTAAGGAAGACTCCGAGCGGATCAAAAACCTTTCGACCGCCCGAAGCTATAAGGCCGAAGCAAAAGGCCGGGATCGTCGTGAAGTGGAGTTTTTCGGCAAATTCGTCCTTTGCTCTAACAACGAGCGCAACCCCGTGCTAATCGAATCGGGAGAAACCCGCTACTGGGTGCGGCGCGTACCGCCGCTTACAAGCGACAATCAGCACCTATTGACCGACATGCGTAGGGAGTTGCCCGGATTCCTTTTCTTTCTGGCCCATCGCACGCTGTCGACACAGCAGGTGTCACGTATGTGGTTTGCATCGCACCTGCTCACAACCGAAGCCTTGCGACGGATTATCCACTATAACCGCAGCAAGACCGAAGCCGAAATGATCGCCATTATCCGCTACATTATGGATGCCGAGGCGTTGGAGCAATACCGTTTCGACGTAAGCGACATGGTAAATATGCTGGAGGTGCGCGGCATTCGCACGGATCATCCGTCCGTCCGACGTATCCTCTCTGAGAATTGGCGACTATCGCCCGCTCCGCCGACCTACTATTTGCGTTACACAATTACCTGCAACGATGAAGTAATAAAGCAGGATAGTAAAACGGCGCGGGTTTATGTCGTCACGCGGAAAGTGCTCGATGATCTGTTGAAATGCGGAGCCATGCCGTAAGATTATTAGACATATAGATATATTTTATTTATATCTAATGACTTACAATTATTACAAAGTCTCTTACAAAGTCTCTTACAAAGTCTAACAGTCGCTTACAGTCTAACCACCGCAAATGGGTGTAAGAACGGTGTAAGACCGTATCTTTTTCTTTCACTGATTATTACATGACTTTATAAACATTCTGACAAGATTATGAACGACATACAGCAAATAAAACGACTTTCGATCCATGCCTTCCTGTCACACCGGAGCATCCTGCCGGCAGAATACCCACTGTTGTTTACCACATCGGTCGGAACATCCGCCGGACTTTTGGATGGATTACGCACTTAATACCGATATCGGAAAGAATCCCACGCAGGATTGCAATTCCACTTGTGCAGAGGTGTAAAATTATACTTAACAACTTGTGCCAATGTATACTGATTCGGGTAGACAATAGAATATCCCGGCAACCGGAGAAATTTATCGGCATATCGGGATTTCCCGGATCTGCCCGATATCGAGCATAAAGAAATCGATTCCTGCGATCCGATCGCTGTAAGTATGGTGGTAATGCCCGTAATACCATAGGGAGAGGGGATGTCTGTCCGCGAGCAGCCGATTATGAATTTTATCCATTGCCGCGCGTTCGTCGTCTATATCCCGACTCAGATCCGGATCTTTACTCATCCACATTTCGATTCCGCTTTTAGTGGTGGGATAACAAAATGAAGGCGCAGTATGGGTAACGACCGTATCGATATGCAAGTCCGCCTCCTTAATCGCATCCAGCTCCCGTTCCCTGAATTGCGGCGCCTCGTTATCCCAATACAGCTTAGGGGACGAATAACCTTCAACCTGATTGACATGCATCTGCATGGTACGGTATCGGCGGTCTATCGAAATGGCGCCGCCGACACATAGGATAGTTCGCTCCCTGAACCGCACGACCGAATAGTCGGGAATGGTTCTCATCCTGGGGAAAGCGATCAGTTCCCGCTCGAAATATTCCGGGTCGTCATGGTTGCCCCGCACCAAAAGCAAACCGCAATTGATCTCATCGAGTGTATGTACGATGCCTTCGTATACATACTGATAATAATCCGGATCATCGAATCCGATGCCGCAATCCCCGGCGACGATAACCAGCGTGTCGGTAAGTTCCAGACGTTTCATTTCTCCGATCAGAAAATCGAACCCGCCGTGAATATCCCCGCATACCGCACAAGCTGCGTACTGCTCCGAATAGTCATATATTTTCATCTGCTGAACTGTTTCTTGCAAAGGAAACGGATTCTTTTCCCTTTGTCAAATCTTTCCGGCTTTATTTCATTGATATAGTGGCAATAAGGCTCAGCTAGCCTTTGTTTGGCTACTTGCCCCCTGCACTGCGGATACCTTCTTGCTGGTTACACAATTGTACTTGTAGAGAAATAGAAAAGTAAAGAAGTACAAGACTACAATTTTACAACTTTGTCAATGTATAATCACTGCGAAAAACTTTCCGGTTCGTAGAACTTTCTCAGAGACGAATCGACAAACAGGCTTAGCGATCGGACTACTTGTGCAAAAATACAACATTACACAAAAGCACTTGTACCAAACACTTTCTGTTTTTTCGAGAAAGAAACAGGATTTTGGCCCAGAATCGCAGGTTTTATCCTGTGGAATTCAGTTTCCTCAAGGCAACAGCAAGTTGGGTTTTCGTTAAACGAAAACATTTCGGTTTAACCAGTTAAACCGAAACCCCGCCGGGGAAATGCTCCGGTGTCGCATTTTTTGAATTTTAACAGACCTATGTATCATGGCCAAGATTACGTCCAAACCGCCCAAAGCGAAGGAACAGAAAACATGAAGGGGCGGCAGGCGCCCTAAAGAAGAAGCGAACCTGCATTCCTATTATTATGGATTTCGTCTGGATGAACGGCAAAACATCGAATTCGAACGCCTGTATGAATTGTCGGGTGCCAGGACAAAATCGGAGTTTATCCTCTCCGCCATTTTCGACAAACCGCTGAAAGTCGTCAAAATCGATAAAGCGGCAATGGATTACTACGTGAAACTGACAAACCTGCAGAGCCAATACCGTGCGATCGGCGTGAATTACAATCAAGCGGTCAAAGCGATTAATACCCAACTTTCGGAAAGAAAGGCTCTGTCGTTCCTTTACAAACTGGAACAACAGACCCTCGAATTGGTACGGACCAACAAAGAAATTATCCGGATCAGCCAAGAGTTCGAACAAAAGTATCTGCAAATCAAATAGTCCAAATTAGCAGGGGAAAGGCCGGAGGGATATTTTCGGCGCATATATTGTAAAATAAACACATAGCGGATTTGCAAATTTGAGCAAAGCGTAGCGAATTAGCTGATAGAGCGTTCGTTACGCTTTGTTTTTCTATGGGGCAGAGCCAACGAAATACCACCTCGAAGCCAAACGGTGCAGAAGTTCAGTTACCAC
>OGXI01000046.1_pt1 | contig 91154 bp, 91 predicted proteins | sample 1576221 | NCBI WGS metagenome assembly OGXI01 (sample SAMEA3541523, study PRJEB24748) | human gut metagenome | biome: human gut; feature: human-associated habitat; material: faeces | place: China | collected 2012
CAGCCATAACGGACTGGAAGAGAGGATCGACATTGTAACGGGAGATATCAAGGAGGCAGCATCCATATTCGGAGCCGCCTCTTTTGGAGTTATTACGACCAATCCCCCGTACATGATCGGAGACCACGGACTGAAGAATCAGAATACAGCATTGTATATTGCCAGACATGAGGCACTCTGCACGCTGGATGATATATTAAGAGAAAGTGCGAAACTATTGAAGGTCAAAGGAAGGTTTTACATGGTCCACAGGCCATTCCGGCTTCCGGAGATCATGACAAAGATGTGCGCATACGGAATCGAGCCAAAACGTATGCGGCTGGTATATCCGCATATAGACAAAGAACCGAACATGGTTCTGATCGAGGGTATGAAAGGCGGAAATCCGAGAATGCAGGTGGAGCCGCCACTGATCGTATATCAGAAGGATGGAAGTTATACAGAAGAACTGCTTGAGATGTACGGGATGAACAAGAGCGAGCATAAGATGGAGGAGTAAGAGATGGCAGGAACATTGTACTTATGTGCGACACCGATAGGAAATCTGGAAGATATGACCTTCCGGGCGGTGCGGATTTTGAAAGAAGCAGATCTGATTGCGGCAGAAGATACCAGGAACAGTATCAAGCTTCTGAATCATTTTGAGATTAAGACACCGATGACCAGCTATCATGAATATAATAAGATTGAAAAAGGACACAAACTTGTGGAACGCCTGCAGAATGGTGAAGATATTGCAGTGATCACCGATGCAGGTATGCCGGGAATCTCTGATCCGGGAGAAGAACTGGTAAAGATGTGCCAGGAGGCCGGGATCACGGTTACAGCTGTTCCGGGAGCCTGCGCATGTGTGACGGCGCTTACGATATCCGGGCTTGGAACGAGAAGATTCGCATTTGAAGCATTTCTTCCGACGGATAAGAAGGAGAGACAGGCTGTCTTGAATGAACTGAAAGATGAGACAAGAACAATGGTGATCTACGAAGCACCGCACAGACTGGTCCGCACGTTGAAGACGCTTCGGGAGACGCTTGGTAACAGACGCATCAGTATCTGCCGGGAACTGACGAAGAAGCATGAGACGGTATTTGCCACAAAGATAGAAGACGCACTGGCATATTATGACGTACAGGAGCCGAAGGGAGAATGCGTCATGGTGATCGAAGGAAAAAGCAGGGAAGAGATCCGGAGTGAAGAAAAAGCCAGATGGGAAGAGATGAGCATGGAAGAGCATATGGAACTCTATCTCGGACAGGGCATGGATAAGAAATCCGCGATGAAACAGGTGGCAAAGGACAGAGGTATAGGGAAAAGAGACGTCTATCAGGCACTGTTACAGACACCCTGACTTTAAATAACGTTCCGTTCGTCAACTTGTATAGAAAATGAAAAAAAGATTGTTCAACTTGGGCATTACCCAGGTTGAACTTTTTTTATATACTTTTTATCAGAACGAAACAGGTAACAAAATGAAATAAAACGATTATAAATCAGGAGGATTATAACAATGGCAAGTTTATCATTAAAACACATTAACAAAACTTATCCAAATGGATTTGAAGCAGTAAAAGACTTCAACCTTGAGATTGAAGATAAAGAATTTATCATTTTCGTAGGACCATCCGGATGTGGTAAATCTACAACGCTCCGTATGATCGCCGGTCTGGAAGATATTACTTCCGGAGAACTGAAGATCGGGGACAAAGTAGTAAATGACGTAGAGCCAAAAGACAGAGATATCGCAATGGTATTCCAGAACTACGCTCTGTATCCACATATGACAGTATATGATAATATGGCATTTGGTCTTAAGTTAAGAAAAGTACCTAAGGCTGAACAGGAAAGATTAGTTAAGGATGCAGCTAAGATTCTTGACCTTGAACAGTTACTTGATCGTAAGCCTAAGGCTTTATCAGGTGGTCAGAGACAGAGAGTTGCTATGGGACGTGCTATCGTTCGTAACCCTAAGGTATTCCTTATGGATGAACCTCTTTCAAACTTGGATGCTAAATTAAGAGTACAGATGCGTGTGGAAATCGCTAAGATTCATAAGAGATTAGGCGCAACAATCATCTACGTAACACATGACCAGACAGAAGCTATGACACTTGGTACAAGAATCGTAGTTATGAAGGATGGTGTTGTACAGCAGGTAGATTCACCTAAGAACTTATATGATAAGCCGGTTAACTTATTCGTAGCAGGATTCATGGGTTCACCACAGATGAACTTCATCGATGCAGAAGTTGAACAGGAAGGAGCTGACATTAAGCTCCACATTGGACAGGCTAGAACATACATTACAGTACCGGCTGAACAGGCTAGAAGGCTTATTGACGGTGGTTATGTTGGTAAGACAGTTGTTATGGGTATCAGACCGGAAGATATTCATGATGAAGAAAGCTTCATTGAAATGTCACCTGATAGTGCATTTAAGACAACAATCAGAATTTACGAATTACTTGGTGCTGAAGTATACTTATACTTTGACCTTGAAGGATTCGATTGTACAGCAAGAGTTAATGCTCGTACAACAGCTAGACCTGGTGATGAAGTTGTTATGGCAATGGATCTTACAAAACTTCACATCTTTGATAAGGATACAGAAAAAGTTATCACAAACTAATATATATATTTATCAAAAGACTGCCCGATTTGGGCAGTCTTTTTTACTTAATAAGAAATTCCTTTGGAGTTTTTATTAGGCTCTTTGTCAAGAGTGGGGGTAAAAAAATCATACGATATTATAAAGGATTTTTTTGGCGCTGTAAAATAGTTGGTTATTTTGACAAAAATTACAAGATAAAAGTACTATTGATTAGCTCTTTTCTCTTGTTTTTTGTCATAAACTGGTTTAAAATATAGTTTGACAGAATGTACGAATTTTTTAGAACAAGGAGTGGCCTATGATATCAAATCAGATTTTACAGAACACAATAGAAGGAATAAAAAGTATTTCAAGGGTAGATTTACATGTGGCAGATACAGACGGAAAGATTATTGCCAGTACTTCCCAGTTAGGAGATGAGTTTGAACATGCTATAATTAGCTTTGTTACTTCTCCGGCAGACAGCCAGTCAGTACAGGAATACCAGTTCTTTAAGGTTTATGATGAAAGCCAGTTAGAACTGATTCTGATAGCTCAGGGAACAAGCGATGACGTGTTTATGGTAGGAAAGATGGCTGCCTTCCAGATTCAGAATCTGCTTGTTGCATATAAAGAAAGATTTGATAAAGACAATTTTATCAAAAACTTATTATTAGACAATCTACTCCTTGTTGATATTTATAATAGATCAAAGAAGTTGTACATTGATGTGGATGCAAGAAGATGTGTCTGTATTATTGAAACAAAGAACGAAAAGGACAGTGTTGCTTTAGAAACAGTTAGAACATTGTTCTCAGGTAATAAGAAAGACTTTATTACAGCAGTAGATGAAAAGAGCATTATTCTTGTTAAGGAGTTAGACGAAAAACAGGGATATGAAGATATTGAAAAGATAGCAAGGACAATTGTGGACATGCTTAACACAGAGGCAATGGTTAAGGCTACTGTAGCATACGGAACTATTGTTAAGGAGATTAAGGAAGTATCACGTTCATACAAGGAAGCAAGAATGGCCCTTGATGTAGGAAAGATTTTCTTTAGCACTAAGAACGTAATTGCTTACAATAATCTTGGAATCGGAAGATTAATTTATCAGTTACCAATTCCACTTTGCAAGATGTTCATTAGCGAGATTTTTGAAGGAAAGTCACCGGATGAATTTGACGAAGAAACATTGACAACAATTAATAAGTTCTTTGAAAACAGCTTGAATGTATCTGAAACATCAAGACAGCTATATATTCACAGAAATACTTTAGTATACAGACTGGACAAGTTGCAGAAGAGTACAGGACTAGATTTAAGAGTATTTGAGGATGCAATTACATTTAAGATTGCCCTTATGGTTGTTAAGTACATGAAATATATGGATAACACAGATTTTTAGAAAATAAATAGTTAAAATGTAGCAATATGAAGGTCCCTGTGGACCTTCATATTGTGCTAGTGGAGCAAATTCAATTCGGAAATATATTAAAATTTTATTACAAGGATTGTTACGTGCTTTGTCCACCCACAAAAAAAAACACATTTGTGTTATATATTTCTATTTAGAGCAGAATATTAGGAGGCATATAATGATTAAAATAGAAGGTGTAAGTAAGTCTTATGGCAACGGTGCACCGGCGTTAAGCAATTTAAATCTTGAAATAGAGGAAGGAGAGTTTGTATTTGTTGTTGGAGCCAGTGGTTCAGGAAAGTCAACATTTATCAAACTGCTTCTTAAAGAGTTAAATCCCACAGAGGGAACAATAGTGGTAGATGATGTTAATTTATCAAAACTTAAATCAAGAGGAACAGCTAAGTATAGAAGAAAGGTTGGAGTTGTTTTTCAGGATTTCAGATTGTTACAGGATAGAGATGTTTACTCAAATATTGCTTTTGCACAGAGAGTAATAGGGGCGTCACCAAGAGAGATTAAAAAGAATGTGGCAAGAGTATTATCTTTGGTGGGACTTTCAGAAAAATATCGTTCCAATCCGTCAGAATTGTCAGGTGGTGAGCAGCAGAGAGTTGCCCTTGCAAGAGCACTTGTTAATAAACCACAGTATATTTTGGCTGATGAACCTACAGGAAACCTTGACCCTGAAAATTCATGGGAGATTATGAAACTGCTTGAAAAAGTTAATGAGCAGGGAACAACAGTTATTGTTGTTACACATAACATGGAAATAGTTAAGGCTATGAACAAGCGTGTCATAACTATGAAGAAAGGTGTAAAAGTAGAGGACAGCAAAGGGGAGGGACAGACAGATGAATACTAGAACAGCAAACTACTGTTTAAAACAGGGTTTTGTAAACATAAAGAGAAACAAACTGTTTTCCCTTGCATCAATAGGAACTATTGCTGCATGTATATTTTTAATAGGTGTAATTTTTACAATTATTATAAATGTAAACTTTATGGAAAAGAAGGTTGAGCAGCAGGTTGGTGTAACAATATTTTTTAAAGAAGGATTAAGCCAGCAGGGAATAGATGATATTGGAAAAACAATTAAGTCAGATTCCCGTGTAAAGAGCTATGAATATACATCGGCACAACAGGCATGGGAAAGCTTTAAGAAGAATTATTTTAAAGATAATCCTGATTTGGCAGAAGGATTTTCAAAAGAGAATCCATTGGCTAATTCAGCATCTTACACAGTTTACTTAAAGAGTATTAACGACCAGAAAGCTTTTGCCACAGCAATGGAAAAGGTTCAGGGTGTAAGACAGGTTAAGTATTCAAACCCAACAAGAGAGTTTCTTACAAACTTTGGCAAAATGTTAGGATATGCGTCTATTGCATTGATTATTATTTTGCTTGGTGTTGGTATTTTCCTTATAAGCAACACGGTTATGATTGGTATTTCAGTAAGAAGACACGAGATTAAAATTATGAAGCTTATTGGAGCAACTAATAGTTTTGTAAGAGCACCATTTATTATAGAAGGTGTAACAATCGGTTTATTAGGTTCAATAATTCCGCTTGTTATAATAAGACTTGTTTATGACAGATTAATTGATCTTATTATGACTAAATTTGGTGTACTTGGCAACAGTATTCCTTTTGCGTCAGTTCATCAGATTTTTTTGGTGCTTGTTCCATTAGGACTTGGAATTGGAGCAGGTATTGGTTTAATAGGATCAATTGTGTCAATGAGAAAGCACTTAAAGGTATAAAGTTAATTGAGTTAACAGGGAAAGAGATAAGGAGAAAGTAATGAGAAAATCTAAAGTATTAAGTTTTGCTCTCGTGGCAGCGTTGGCAGTTACTGCTATTCCAATTAATGCGTTTGGAACAGTTAGCGATGAGAAGAATAAGCTTTCAGATTTGCAGAATCAGAAGCAACAGGCTCAGGATGAAAATAATAAACTACAGAAATCTAAGTCTGATGCACAGGAGTACATTCAGTCAGTTGATAAGAAGTTAACTAATTTGGCTACAGAGATGTACAAGACTAATCAGAAATTATCAAAAACAGAAGACAAGATATCTAAGACTCAGAAGGAATTGAACAATGCTCAGGTTAGCATAAATGAGCAGTATGAAGATATGAAGCTTAGAATCAAATATATGTATGAGAATGGTGATACTCAGATGATAGATTTGATTTTTAATTCAAAGAGCATAACTGATTTCTTAAATAAGGCAGAGTACATAACAGAGTTATCACAGTATGACAGAGATATGCTTAATAAGATGAAGAAGACTAAAGAGAAAATAGCTTCTGCAAAGAGTACTCTTGTAACTGAGAAAAAGAATCTTCAGACAATACAGGCACAGCAGAAGAGTGACCAGACTAAGCTTACTAATCTTTCTGAATCAAAGCAGCAGGAACTTAAAAATTATGAAGATTTGATAGCACATAATGAGGCCACATCTGATGAATTGGAAGCAGAAATCAGTGCACAGGAAAAGAGAGTTGCATCTGCTGAAGAACAGCGCAAAAACCAGGCAGCTGCTGAGCAGGCAAATAAGGCCGCAGCGGAAAAAGCAAGACGTGAGGCGGCAGCAAAGAAACAGCAGGCAGCTAGTTCAAATAGTAGTACAAGCAATACATCATCAAATACAGGAAGCAATACAACAGATACTTCAAACAGTGGAAATTCAGGAAGTAGTGGAACAGTTTCAGGCGGTGGATTTACATGGCCACTTCCGGGACATACAACTATATCTTCAGGATATGGATATAGAGGTTCTGAATTTCATAAGGGTATTGATATTCCGGCATCAGCAGGAACCACTATTGTTGCAGCAGGTTCAGGTACAGTAGAGTGGGCTAATTATAGTACAACAGCAGGCAACTGGATTGGTATTAATCACGGCAATGGTGTATATAGTGTATATATGCATATGTCTGCACTTTTAGTTTCAGCAGGAACAAAGGTAAGCGCAGGACAGAGCATTGGACTTGTAGGAAATACAGGAGCATCACAGGGTAACCATTTACATTTTGCAGTACGTAAGAACGGGGCATATGTTAATCCTTGGGATTATTTAAAATAAACTTGAATTAAGGAGTCATGATGAAAAAGAATAAGAACCGTTTTTTACTTGGATTCTTTTTTGGAATGCTTGCCATGGCAGTTGTGGTAGGTGGTGTTGGAACAGGTTTGTATTTTGCAAACCAGAACACATCCGGAAAAACAATCAGTGAAAAAACATCACAAAAGCTTGATTATATAAATAAACTTATAGATGCTAAGTTCTTAAATAAGGTTAATGAATCTGACTTGGAAGATGGAATTTACAAAGGATTGTTGGAAGGCTTAAATGATCCGTATTCTGTTTATTACACGGCAGAAGAATACCGGAAAATGATGGAACAGACGTCAGGAACTTACAGCGGAATAGGTGCTTTGGTATCTCAGAATGCTGAAACAGGAATAATTACGGTAGTTAAGGCTTTTGCCGATGCACCGGCTGCAAAGGCAGGAGTAAAGAACGGAGATATTATTTATAAAGTAAAGGGCAAAGAAGTAACTGGTGTTGACATTAACAATGTTGTTACTGAAATGAAGGGCGAAAAAGGAACAACAGTTGACATAACTGTTTACAGAGAGTCCGAAAAGAAATACATTGACTTTACAATAACAAGAGATCAGGTTAATGAGCCTACTGTTGAATATAAGATGCTTGATAAGAAGAAAAAGATTGGTTATATACAGATAAGTCAGTTTGAAGAAGTTACTTATGACCAGTTTACGAAAGCATTGGATGACTTGAAGAAGCAGGGAATGAAGGCTGTTATCTTTGATGTTAGAAACAATCCGGGTGGATTGTATGAGACAGTCTGCAAGATGCTTGATGAAATACTTCCTGAAGGAACTTTGGTTTCAACTAAGGATAAATATGGAAATGAGGAAAAGCAGACTTCAGACAGCAAGTATCTTGAAATGCCAATGGTTGTTTTGCAGAATAAGAACAGCGCCAGTGCATCAGAAATTTTTGCAGGTGCAATTCAGGACTTTAATGCAGGAAAAATCGTAGGCACACAGTCATTTGGTAAGGGAATTGTACAGACAATTCTTCCATTAAGCGACGGCTCAGCGGTAAAACTTACAGTTCAGGATTATTATACTCCAAGTGGCAAAAACATTCACGGAAAGGGAATAACTCCTGATGTTGAAGCAGAATTGGAAGAAAATGCAACAAGCGATATACAGCTTGAAAAGGCAAAAGAAACAATTATGGAATTAATGAAATAATGAACAGAAAGACCATACATATATCTTGCAAACGAAGATATATGTATGGTCTTTTTCTATGCTTTGAATAACTGTATAAAATAAGTAAAAGGGTAAATGAAAAATGTTCCTTTTTATTTTGACAAATGCTTATGAAAAAATTAAATTTGTAAAGTGTCAAAATAGACAAAGTTTTTACGAAAGTTTTGGTTATTTATTTGTCTAAAAATCATATTAATAGGCTGGGTTTCACATTGTTATCGTGACGTTAAAATGCTATAATATAACATGCAATTATAGAGACAGATGTATTAAAAAAGGGACAAAAACGGAAGTGTACTTCCTATTTCTGTTAATGTTTCAAGAGTAAATTTCTATAGAACTAATCTGGTATCAAATCTTTTGGAACTGGTTGAAAAATATAATTTGGAACCAAAGGATTTGCAACTTGAAATTACGGAAACAGTATATACTGAGGAAAAGCAGGTAATATATTCAATAATAAGTGAATTGCAGGAAGCAGGCTTTAAGATTTTGATGGATGATTTCGGAAGTGGATATTCATCACTTAATATGTTAAAGGATGCGCCTATAGACGTACTTAAATTGGATATGGCGTTTATGCGAAATTTGGATAATGAAAATGAAAGAAACAACATAATTGTTGAGTCTATTGTAGAATTGTCCAAGAAATTAAATATTTCGGTAGTAGTAGAAGGTGTTGAGTCAGAAAAACAGGTTAACTTCTTAAAATCAATTGGAGCAGAAGTGATTCAGGGATATTATTTCTCAAAGCCAATACCTACGGACGAATATGAAAAGTTAATAGAGGAATAATAAAAGAATAACAAAAGTACAGAACAAACATTCGATTTTGTTCTGTACTTTTCTTCTTTTGAATGATATACTTGACAAGTAACAATACTAAGAAAAGTAGTTGATAAATTATTTGGGTTTGAAAATACTCAAATATTGATTAGAGCTAATTGGGAGAAATCATATGGATCATTTTGAATTAGTTTCAGAGTATAAGCCTACCGGGGACCAGCCACAGGCTATTGAAGAGTTAGTTGAAGGCTTTAAGAAAGGAAAACAATTCCAGACTTTGCTTGGTGTAACAGGTTCAGGTAAGACTTTTACAATGGCGAATGTTATTGAACAATTAAATAAACCTACACTTATTATTGCTCATAATAAGACTTTGGCAGCTCAGCTTTACGGTGAGTTTAAGGAGTTTTTTCCTAATAATGCTGTGGAATATTTTGTTTCCTACTACGATTATTATCAGCCGGAGGCTTATGTTCCAAGCACAGACACATATATTGAGAAGGATTCATCAATTAATGATGAAATAGATAAGTTACGTCATTCGGCAACAATGGCTTTAATGGAGCGTAAAGATGTAATTATTATTTCTTCAGTTTCATGTATATATGGTTTGGGAGACCCAATAGATTACAAGAACATGGTTGTGTCTTTAAGACCGAATACCATTAGAGATAGAGATGAGATTATTCATAAGCTTATTGAAATACAGTATGACAGAAATGATATGGACTTTAAACGTGGAACTTTCAGGGTTCGTGGAGAGAATCTGGAAATATTTCCTGCTTCGTATACGGATAGTGCAATTAGAGTTGAATTCTTTGATGATGAAATCGAGAGAATTTCAGAGATTGATGCTTTAACGGGTCAGATTAAGAACGTGCTTGAACACGTAGCAATATTCCCTAATTCTCATTATGTTGTACCACCTGAAAAAATGGAGCGTGCCATTAAGGATATAGAGAAAGAGTTAGAGGAACAGGTAGCATATTTTAAATCAGAAGATAAATTAATAGAGGCACAGCGTATAGCAGAACGTACTAATTTTGATATGGAAATGCTTAGAGAAACAGGTTTTTGTTCAGGAATAGAGAACTATTCAAGACATATGGCAGGTTTGGAGCCGGGAGCCACACCTCATACATTAATGGAATATTTCGGAGATGATTTCTTAATAATAGTAGATGAGTCTCATATTACGATTCCACAGATTAGAGGAATGTATGCCGGTGACCAGTCACGAAAGTCCACATTGGTTGACTATGGATTTAGATTGCCTTCGGCTAAAGACAACAGACCACTTAATTTTGAAGAGTTTGAAAGCATGATTGATCAGATGATGTTCGTATCTGCAACGCCGAATGTTTATGAACAGGAACATGAATTAGGTCGTGCAGAGCAGATTATAAGACCTACAGGATTGCTTGATCCGGAAGTTGAAGTAAGACCTGTTGAGGGACAAATAGATGATTTGATTACAGAGATAAATAAGGAAGTCGAAAAGAAGAATAAGGTTCTGGTTACAACTTTAACTAAGCGTATGGCTGAGGATTTAACAGATTATATGCGTGATGTTGGTATCAGAGTAAAATATCTTCATTCAGATATAGATACGTTGGAAAGAACTCAGATTATCAGAGATATGCGATTGGATGTTTTTGATGTTTTGGTTGGTATTAATCTTTTAAGAGAGGGTCTGGATATTCCGGAAATAGCTTTAGTAGCTATATTGGATGCAGATAAGGAAGGGTTTTTACGTTCAGAAACATCACTTATACAGACTATAGGACGAGCAGCGAGAAATGCAGAAGGTCATGTAATAATGTATGCAGACAATATAACTGATTCAATGGACAAGGCCTTGACTGAAACTAACAGACGTAGAGAGATTCAGCAGAAGTATAATAAGGAACATGGAATTACACCTACTACCATTAAAAAGGCGGTAAGGGATCTTATTAGCATTTCTAAGGAAGTTGACAGAAAGATTAGCGATGTTGAGAAGGATCCTGAATCTATGGATTATAAGGAACTTAAAAAACTTATTGAAAAGGTTAAGAAGAAAATGGAAAGAGCTGCAGCAGAGCTTGATTTTGAAACGGCTATTGAAATGCGAGATAAGTTGGCGGAATTAAGAAAGTTGCAGGAAGATAACTAAAAATCTATAACGGAATTTATTTGGAAAAGATATAAAATAACCAAATAACAAAGATAGAAAAAAGATAGGAAAATAAAATGAAAGACAATAAAAAATATATTCATATAAAAGGTGCAAATGAGCACAATTTGAAAAATATTGATATTGATATACCAAGAGATGAATTTACGGTAGTAACAGGTTTAAGCGGTTCAGGTAAGTCATCCCTTGCTTTTGACACTATTTATGCAGAAGGACAGAGAAGATATATGGAATCATTATCTTCCTATGCAAGACAGTTCTTAGGGCAGATGGAAAAACCACAGGTTGAAAGTATTGAAGGATTGCCACCGGCTATTTCAATTGATCAGAAATCAACAAACAAGAATCCACGTTCAACAGTTGGAACAGTAACTGAAATATACGATTATATGAGATTGCTTTATGCAAGAGCAGGTATTCCACATTGTCCAAAATGCGGACGTGAAATAAAGAAACAGACAGTTGATGAAATGGTAGATCGTATTCTTATGCTGGAAGAACGTACTAAGTTTCAGATATTGGCACCTGTTGTAAGAGGAAAGAAAGGACGTCACGAAAAAGTATTTGAAAGTGCTAAGAAAAGTGGCTATTTGCGAGTAAGAGTTGATGGCAATATGTATGAACTAACTGAAGAGATTAAGTTAGAAAAAAACATAAAGCACAGTATCGAAATTATTATAGACCGACTTAGCATTCGTGAAGGAATTGAAAAGCGTCTTACAGATTCTGTTGAAAATGCTTTAAAGCTTGGCAACGGACTAATGATAGTAGATGTTATTGGTGGGGAAGAGATGACTTTTAGTCAGAATTTTGCCTGCCCTGACTGTGGAATAAGTATTGACGAAGTACAGCCTAGAAGTTTTTCTTTTAATAATCCTTTTGGGGCTTGTCCTGACTGTTATGGTTTGGGATACAAGATGGAATTTGACGAAGACCTTATTATTCCTGATAAGAGTTTAAGCATTAATCAGGGAGCAATTGTAGTATTGGGGTGGCAGAGTGCAAATGACGGAAAGAGTTTTAGTAATGCGATACTTCAGGCATTGGCTTTAAAATACAATTTTTCTCTTGATACGCCTTTTGAGGATTATCCAAAAGAGATACATGATATTTTGATTTATGGAACAAATGGTGAAAAAGTAGCCGTAAGATACAAGGGGCAAAGAGGTATTGGAGTTTATGATATTGCTTTTGAAGGATTAATTAAAAATGTAGAAAGACGATATCGTGAAACAAGCGCAGAGTCAACAAAGGCAGAATATGAAACATTTATGAGATTTACGCCATGTGCAACATGCCACGGACAGAGACTTAAAAAGGAATCGTTGGCTGTAACTATTGGAGATAAGAATATTTATGAAATGACAGAAATGTCTGTAAGAGATTTGCGCCAATATTTGGATGAATTGCAATTGACTGAAACTCAGCTAAAGATAGGAAAAGAGATTTTGAAAGAAATTAAAGGACGTCTTCAATTCTTAGTTGACGTTGGACTTGATTATCTTAGTCTTTCAAGAGCTACGGGAACTTTGTCAGGTGGAGAGGCTCAGCGTATACGTTTGGCAACTCAGATAGGTTCAGGCTTGGTTGGTGTTGCTTATATAATGGATGAGCCAAGTATTGGATTGCATCAGAATGATAATGATAAGCTTCTTGCAACGTTGAAGCATTTAAGAGATTTGGGAAATACTTTGATTGTAGTTGAACATGATGAGGATACAATGCGTGCAGCAGATTATGTGGTTGACATAGGTCCGGGAGCAGGAGAACACGGTGGACAGGTTATTGCTACAGGAACTGCAGAGGATATAATGAAAAATCCTAATTCAATTACAGGAAAATATTTAAGTGGAGAGATTAAAATACCTGTTCCAAAAACACGTAGAAAACCAAAGGGATTTTTAAAGGTTGTAGGTGCAAAAGAAAATAACCTTAAGAACATTGATGTGAAAATTCCTATAGGAGTGCTTACCTGTGTAACTGGAGTTTCAGGCTCAGGAAAAAGCTCACTTGTTAATGAAATATTATATAAGAGTCTTGCAAGAAAATTAAACAGGGCAAGAACAATTCCCGGAAAATGCAAGAAGATAGAGGGAATGGAGCAGCTTGATAAGGTAATAAATATTGATCAGTCACCAATAGGCAGAACTCCACGTTCAAACCCGGCAACATATACGGGAATGTTCGATATGATAAGGGACCTTTTTGCGGCAACAACCGATGCAAAAGAAAGAGGTTACAAGAAGGGAAGATTTAGTTTTAATGTAAAAGGCGGTCGTTGTGAAGCGTGTTCAGGTGACGGAATTTTAAAAGTTGAAATGCATTTTCTTCCTGATGTATATGTTCCATGTGAGGTTTGTGGCGGAAAGCGTTACAATAGGGAAACACTGGAAGTACATTACAAAGGTAAGACTATTTATGATGTTCTTGAAATGACTGTGGAAGAGGCTCTTGATTTCTTTAAAAATGTGCCTAGGGTTCTTAACAAGGTACAGACATTGTATGATGTAGGTCTTGGCTATTTAAAATTAGGACAGCCGTCAACAACATTGTCGGGTGGTGAAGCACAGAGAATTAAGCTTGCAACAGAATTAAGTAAGAGAAGCACAGGAAAAACAATATATGTATTGGATGAACCAACAACAGGTCTTCATTTTGCTGATGTGCATAAATTAGTAGAGATTCTTCACAGATTAACAGATGAAGGTAATACAGTATTGGTTATTGAGCATAATCTGGACGTAATAAAAGTGGCAGATTATATAATTGATATGGGACCTGACGGTGGTGACCGTGGTGGAACAGTTGTAGTTGCAGGAACACCTGAGCAGGTTGCAGAACATCCAACAAGTTATACCGGCAAGTATGTTAAGCAGATGTTAGAGAGACAATAGTCATTTTTTATAAAAAAACGATTCATAAAAATGTTTAAATAAAAGGGCATTTATGCAATGTTTATAAAGATGAAAAAAGTGTTTGAACCCCCTTTAAAATAAGGGAAAATTATGCTATATTGAACATACAAACAAAAACGTATTGAATACCTAAAAAGACTTCTACAAAGAAGTTAACGACCCATTTGTTATTAGATGTCAACCTAATAACAACAGTATCTAAGTTTAGTGGTGAAAGGAGTTTTACCCAGTGATATCTGCTAACATGGCAATCAACGGAAGATTGTTTAAGTAGTGATTATTGGATGAGGTGTTACAAAGAATTGGATAGGATAGGAATTATTCAAAACGAAAATTCAATGAAGAATAACATCTTATGGTTAAGGTAGATAGTGAAGTCGAAGCAGGACAAATAGTAAGGAATAGACTAGGTATACAGATATTCGGAATGCGATCGAAACGAATAGTGTACAGAAGAAATTCCCGAGAAGATTCATTTAATAAAAAGTACCTGCGGTTGTTAACAAAATTGTAAAGTTAGGGTATTGAAATAGGGAGCATCTGTCATACGAGGAAGTAGGGCAGGTGCTCTTACTTCGTTATAAGTACTTGAAATGGTATTACAATTTAGGAACGTGTGAAAGTATATTATGAGTCTGAAAGATGTATAAGTTTAAAAATATTTTGTATATAGAGAGCAGTCAGGTTATAAGTTATGGGAATTATAAAAGTTAGTACAGTGTACTTGTTTTAAATAGAAAAATAGGGTAGAATTAAAAATTAGCAGGTAATTAGATTTTATATAGCAATTACCTTTTACAGTAGTATGGTGCAGGCACCATTTTAGGAGGAAATACATTGAAGAAAGAATTAGTAATCGTTCTTGACTTTGGTGGTCAGTATAACCAGTTGGTTGCAAGACGTGTTCGTGAATGTAATGTATATTGTGAAATATATTCTTACAAAACAGACATTGAAAAAATCAAAGCAATGAACCCAAAGGGTATCATCTTAACAGGTGGACCAAATAGTTGTTATGAAGCCGATTCTCCAACATATTCAAAAGAATTATTTGAATTAGGCGTTCCAGTGTTAGGACTTTGCTACGGAGCACAGCTTATGATGCATGTGTTAGGCGGAAAAGTAGAACGTGCAGATGTACGTGAATATGGTAAGACAGAAGTATTAATAGACAAGACTCAGTCAAAGATTTTTGCAGATGTTTCACCAAAAACAGTTTGCTGGATGAGTCATTTTGATTATATATCACAGGTGGCACCGGGATTTGAAATCTCATCACACACAAAGGATTGCCCTTGTGCATCAGCAGAAAACGAAGAAAAGAAACTTTATGCAATACAGTTCCATCCGGAAGTACTTCACACACAGGAAGGAACAAAGATGTTATACAACTTCGTTCGTGGAGTTTGCCAGTGTTCAGGAGACTGGAGAATGGATTCATTTGTAGAAGAATCAATTAAGGCAATCCGTGAAAAAGTTGGCGATGGTAAGGTTTTATGTGCATTGTCAGGTGGTGTAGATTCATCAGTTGCAGCAGTAATGCTTTCAAAAGCCATTGGAAAACAGCTTACATGTGTATTCGTAGACCATGGCTTACTTCGTAAAAACGAAGGTGACGAAGTAGAAGCAGTATTCGGTCCTGACGGTCCATATGACTTAAACTTTATCCGTGTAAACGCACAGGAACGTTACTACAGCAAGTTAGCAGGAGTGAAAGAACCTGAACAGAAGCGTAAAATAATTGGTGAAGAATTTATCAGAGTTTTTGAAGAAGAAGCAAAGAAAATCGGAGCAGTTGACTTCCTTGTACAGGGAACAATTTATCCTGACGTTGTTGAAAGTGGTCTGGGCGGTGAGTCTGCAGTAATCAAATCACATCACAACGTAGGTGGATTACCTGACTGTGTAGATTTTAAGGAAATAATCGAACCACTTCGTGATTTATTTAAGGACGAAGTAAGAAAAGCCGGCTTAGAAATGGGTATACCCGAATATTTAGTATACCGTCAGCCTTTCCCAGGTCCGGGACTTGGAATCCGTATCATCGGTGAAGTAACAGCCGAAAAAGTTAAAATGGTACAGGATGCAGATGCAATTTATCGTGAAGAAATTGCAAATGCCGGATTGGATAAAACAATAGGACAGTATTTTGCAGCACTTACAAATATGCGTAGCGTAGGTGTAATGGGCGACGAAAGAACATATGATTATGCCATTGCACTTCGTGCAGTAAATACTGTAGATTTCATGACAGCAGAAGCTGCAGAAATACCTTACGAAGTATTGTCAAAGGTAATGAGCAGAATCATAAACGAGGTGCGCGGGGTCAATAGAGTAATGTACGATTTGACAAGTAAGCCACCTGGAACTATAGAGTTTGAATAAGTGAACAAACGTTCGAACATCCCATAAATAAAGGGATTCCGTGGAATAAAAAGTGCCTATGAGAACATTTTGAGAACAAAATTTGGAATAAGAAGAGTTATTTTGACTAATAAGTTAGAATAGCTCTTTTTTTGTTGCATAATTAGGTCAAATTATATGGAGCGTATAAAAGGTATAGTGCAACTAACTCCTATTGGAAAAGTAAAAGGGTTAAAGTAGAACTACGGTCAAACAAAAACAAACTAAGCAAAAGAGAGAAAGGAGATTACCAACATGACAGATAAGATGTTTATGGAAGTTCAGGATGTAATAGAGATATTAAACATTTCAGAAGGAAAGGCGTATGAAATTATACGAATGCTCAATGCTGAACTAAAAGAAAAAGGATATATCGTAGTTCGCGGAAAGGTAAATACAAAATACTTTTTCAAAAAACTTATATACAACGAGGAATAGGAGGTGGAAATATGTCAGTTTACAAAGATGCAACAAGAAACAGCTGGTATGTAAAAATTAGATACACAGATTATTATGGAAAAAAGAAGCAGACAACAAAGCGTGGTTTTAAAACCAAAAGAGAAGCAAGTGAATGGGAAGCGGCAGAAAAGCTTAAGAGAAACTTCAGCCTGGATATGCCATTTTCAAAATTTTATGAAATATACGAGGCTGATTTAAGACACAGAATTAAACAAACAACATGGGAGAATAAAAACATAATCATAACAACTAAAATTCTACCTTATTTTGGAGAAAGAAAAATGACAGAAATAACTCCGAAGGATGTAAGACATTGGCAGAAAAAAATGATTGAGTATACAGACGAAGATGGTAAGTCATATTCTCAAGCATATCTTGCAACATTACATGCACAGTTAAGTGCCATATTCAATCATGCAGTAAAATTTTATGATTTAAAAAATAATCCTGCAAAGGTTGCCGGGGGTATGGGAAGTAAGAAAGGTGGAAACATGATGTTTTGGACGCAGGATGAATATAAGAAGTTTATAAATTGTGTAATGGATAAACCGTTATCATTTTATGGATTTGAAATTCTTTACTGGTGTGGTCTTAGAATAGGTGAATTATTGGCATTAACACCAAAGGATTTCAATTTTGAAAAGAAGACATTGTCAATTACAAAAAACTATCAGGTAGTAAAGGGCGAGAAAATGATATTAACACCAAAAACTTCTAAAAGTGTAAGAACAATATATATGCCGGATTTTCTTAGTGAAGAAATAGAAGAAATGATTGAAAGCATGTATGAAATAGATGGAGACGATAGGTTATTTCCATTATCAAAGAGATATTTTCAACACGAAATGGACAGAGGGTGCGAATTGTCGGGAGTAAAAAGAATAAGAATACATGACTTAAGACACAGTCATGTTTCACTATTAATAAATACGGGATTTTCAGCATTGGAAATTGCCGAAAGAATGGGGCACGAAAGTGAAAGAATTACATATCATTATGCACATTTGTTCCCGTCAAAGCAGGTAGATATGGTAAAAAAATTAAATCAGATTAAGGGAGAATTGGATGATGTCAGATAAAAAATTAGACAGAAAAGGAAGATGGCGCAATAGGGTGGTTGCGTTTAGGGTTTCAGATGAAGAGGCGGAACTTTTGAACAGATTGGTTGACATATCAGGTCTTACAAAGCAGGAATATTTAATAAAGAAGACAACAGACAGAAGAGTTGTTGTAAAGGGTTCCATAAGAGTATTTGGAGCCCTGAAAGTGCAACTCACATTTGTATATGAAGAGTTAAAAAGATTAACAGAAGTTACACCAGACAATGATGATTTAATAGAGTTGCTGAAAGTTATAACATTAATACTTTTAAAAATTGAAGAAAATCAAAATTTAAAAGAACAGCAAAGTTTGGAGAGCTTTGAAAGAAAAATGGCTGAAAAAAAGAAATATAAAAACAGTAGTATGGGAAATAGAAAATTAAAAAGTTTTAGAAATGAAGGAGAAAAGAAAGATGTGTAAAATAATTGCGATAGCCAATCAAAAAGGTGGAGTAGGAAAAACAACCACAACATTTAATTTGGGAGTTGGATTGGCAAGAGAAGATAAAAAAGTTCTTTTAATAGATGCAGATCCGCAGGGAAGCTTAACAATATGTGCAGGGATAAATGAACCTGACAAATTAAACTATACGCTTGCAAATGTGTTGATGGACATAGTAAATGAAGAAAAAATACCTGAAAGCAAAGGAATAATCGAACATGATGAGGGAATAGACATACTCCCAGCTAACATTGAATTGTCAGGTATAGAAGTGTCATTGATTAATGTAATGAGCAGAGAACTTATAATGAGAGAATTAATTGAAAATGTGAAAAATGATTATGATTATATTTTAATTGATTGTATGCCCAGTCTTGGCATTATTACAATAAACGCACTTGCATGTGCAGACACAGTGTTGATACCGGTGCAGGTTTCATATTTGCCGGTAAAAGGGTTACAACAATTGATGAAAACAATAGCAAGAGTAAAAAGGCAGATTAATCCCAAGTTAGAGATTGAGGGGATTTTACTTACAATGGTGGATTACAGAACAAATTACGCAAAGGACATTTCATCTGCCATATATGAAACCTATGCTTTGGACATTCCAATATTTGATAGCAAAGTTCCAATGTCAGTAAGAGCTGCAGAAACATCAATTAAAGGTACAAGCATATTTAGACATGACCCAAAAGGAAAAGTAGCACAAAGTTACATGAAAGTTACAAGGGAGGTTTTAGAGCATGGCAACAAGAGAGAAGATTAAGTTAACAAGTTACAACGAATTACTTGGCATAAACAATGAAATGATAAGTGAAATAGACATAAACAAGTTGCATCAGTTTAAGGATCATCCATTTAGTGTGGTGGATAATGAAAAAATGCTTGAACTGGCTAAATCAATAGAAAAAAATGGAATTCTATCTCCAATATTGGTTAGACCGTTGGAGGATGGAGAATATGAAATTATTTCAGGTCACAGAAGAAGACGGGCAAGTGAAATAGTAGGAATAGCAAAGATTCCGGCAATTATAAAAGACATAAGTCATGAAGAGGCAATACCACTTATGGTTGACGCAAACTTTCAAAGAGAAGATACGTTACCAAGTGAAAAAGCAAGAGCTTATAAAATGAAAATGGATGCTTTAACACATCAGGGAAAATGCGCAGATTCCAAAGTTACATCTGCAAAACAAATAGGACAAATGGCAGGAATTTCGGATAGGCAGGTACAAAGATACATAAGGCTTACGGAATTAATACCGGAATTAAGCAAAATGGTGGATGACAAAAAAATTACATTTATGTTTGGTGTAGAAATTTCTTTTTTGAAAGAAGAATACCAGCAATTAGTTTATAAAAATATCAGTAAGGGTAAAAAAGTAAGCAAAGATAAAATTAAGATGGTTAAGGAAAATCAGGACAACCTGTCAGTTGAAGAGGCTGAGCAATTGCTGTTTGAGGAAAAAGAAAATACGAAGAAAAAGATATGTACCCTAACACTTAAGGAAAATAAACTATCGGAATTTTTCGACTCTACTTATACAAAAAAAGAAATGGAAAAAGTAATTTATTCGTTACTAAAGGAATGGAAGAAAGGAAAGGATTAATATGGCATTTGAATATTACTACGGCAAACAGGCCGACCAATACAATTTCATAAAGGTGCCAAAGTTATTAGTGCATGATGGTGCGTTCACGGAATTATCTGTGGACGCTAAGATGCTATACGGACTTTTACTTGATAGAATGAACCTATCTATGAAGAATGGATGGTTGGATGAACAAAACAGAGTTTACATCATTTATCAGATAAAGGACATAATGAGTGACATGAGCATGGCAAGGGCAACGGCAGTAAAATATTTGCAGGAGCTGGTTAATTTTGGCTTGGTGGAAAAGAAAAAAAGAGGATTAGGACTTCCGAATATATTGTATGTTAAGAGTTTTCTTGTGGAAAAAAATAATTTGGAACAGGAAAAAGCTTTGGAAGAAACAGGCGAAAATATGCCTGAAACACCGATAAATACACAGAAGTTCAAAAATTATACTTCAAGAAGTTCAAAAAATGAAATTAAAGAAGTTCAGAAATTGAACTTCAAGGAGTTCAATAATTATACTTCTGGGAGTTCAAAAGTTGAACTTCAAGAGGTTCAGGAATTGAACCCTAGTAATACTAATATTAATAATACTAAATTAAGTAATAATAAAATCTTATCTAATCATATCACAGACGAAAAAAATTCAGATTGGAATGACTATGCGGATGAGGAACAATACTCAAAGTTTATTGAGAGAATTAATGATGGGATTGGAAAAGAAAAATCAGTGTATGAGCTATATATGGATTTTGTCAAAAAACAAATTGAGTATGATTGTCTAATAGAAAGACATCCTTACCACAAAGAGCAAATTGACGGAATAGTAGAACTTATAGCAGAAACTGCAGTAAGCAACAATGATTACATTGTTGTTGCCAGCAATAAGTTCCCAAAGGAGGTTGTAAAATCGAAGTTATTAAAGTTAACGTTTACTCACATTGAGTATGTTTTAGAATGTCTAAGCAAGAATACAACGAATGTTAAAAATTATAAAAAATATTTGCTGGCATCATTATTCAATGCACCATCAACAATTCAAGGTTATTATGCGTCAAGAGTAAATCATGATATGTATTCGTAAAGGAGAAACAAAATTATGGAAATGATTAAAAATGTATTTGGTTTTATGGTAAAATTGTTAATGATAGTAGTGAAAATATTAGTTGCGATTATGTTGTTAGTGGCAAAACTAATATTAATGTTAACCTTTACAATGTTCAAAATAACATTATGTTTAATAAGAGTAGCAGAATACAACTAAAGACATCAAGGAGGAATGCCCTATGATTAAGCATTTTAAGAAAGCCATTATAATGTTACTGTTTGTAGCATTAGTTTTTTCGATTCCAACAACAATAAACGCCAAAGAAGTCAGTGTTGGAAAAGTTAAATCAGTCAAGTCGAAAACCGACTATAGATATTATAAAGGCCTGGTAAGTGCAAAGAATATGCGCTTTAAAAACATAAAGTATAAATACGGAATTAAAGTAACTTGGGAAAAGGTAAAAGGGGCAAGTGGCTATGAGATATATACATACGGTGTTGCAACTAAAAAGTGGAATAAGAAAAAAGACACTAAAAAGAATAAGTACACATTTACTCATTTAGCAGAGAAAACAAAGGTTAAGTTTAAGATTAGAGCATATAAAAAGGTTAATGGTAAGAAAGTTTATGGAGTCTGGTCAAAGGCAAAGACAATAAAGAGTCCCAAATTACTGATAAAGATAAAAAAGAATGCACAGCATGATGCAAAATTCTACGAAAGATATGCTGCAGAGCAGGCATTTGTAATTCAGAATCAGTATCGAAAGACAAGAGGTATTCCTGAACTCAAATGGTCAGAAGAAATCTATCAGGTGGCAATGATAAGAGCAAAAGCAATAGCGAAGAATTTCAGCCATGATGGGTTTATGTCTACAACAAATAATTATTTTAAAGACAAATACGGAATATTGAAAACAGAACTTCGAGTTGATAATTCTACAGAATATAATAATCTAGGTGTAGAAACATATCTATTCATAAATGGAGAAAATATTGCAGATGGATATAGAACCGCAAAAGATGCATGTGAAGGCTGGAAAGGAAGCAAAGGTCATTACTTAAATCTTCTTGGGGACAATTATAAAAGTGGAGCAATAGCCTGTTATTATGATGGAAAGATGCTAAACTGGGTATCATTGTTTGGGGAAGTTGAGGATTTGGACCAGCTGGTGCAAGAGATGAAGACAAAATAAATAGAGGTAAATTTAAATATTAGGAGGTATATATAGATTGGTATTCTCAGAAAAAAGTAAAAAGTTTGACATTACATATAATAGCATGACTTTAGAATTTGAATTCTATACTAAAGAATTTATACAAAAGAAATTAGAAGAGTTAAAAGAGGATAAAAAAATTTCTTCATTTAGATGTGTTAATATTCCTGATAAAAGAACTCGTTTTTCTGAAATTAAGAAAGAATATACAGATGAACAAGGTAATGAAAAATATCATTTTTTTTCTTATATTAAATTTTTTGAGTATGACGAAAAAGAATATGGACTTGTTGGAGGAAAGACAAATTATCCAAGTCCAGATATAGCTTTTGATTATTTGAAAAAAAGAGATAACAGAATAGCAAGAAAATTTTTGAAAGATAATAAATTAAAATGGAGTAGGAAAGTAATTATTGTTAATCATGCTCCTTTTCTTGAAAGAAAAAAAGATGAGAGACAAGCATTATTTTTAGAATCTTTTTTACAGCGTGAATTTAACTTGTTTGATAGTTAATGTTTGTATAAATTACAATGTATATAAAAAATAATGAATATATTGATATTTATTTAATTGATTAGCAAAGATTATATTAAACACTTCCCGACATTATGTCAGGAAGTGTTTTTATGTTCAAACATTATTTTCGCAGTCACAGTGTAAAAAATATGTTACTTTAACACTTATGGTTTTAGGAGTTAATCAACCTTTATGTTAAACTAAACGTGTCAGACCTAGGAAAGACAATTTAATAAAAATAAACAAACGCCAAGAAAAATCTACAAGGCAAAATGTAGATTTCATTCTTGGCGTTATTTTTTTGGAGGTTAGGAAAATGATAAAGAGAGTAAAAAGAATTATTGCAGGAGCATTAGCAATGATTACGTTAATGACTGCAATACCAATCACATATGTAAATGCTGCAAGTGATGGAGAAAAAAGAACAGCAAGTATTGAAAGCTTAGGAAAACTTGGAACTGTAAACATTGGAAATAAAAGTGAAGGTGGAACGTGGGTAAAAACAAAAGTAGGAGATAATGACGTTTTCTGCTTAGACCTTGGTAAAGCATGTCATACCGGTTACATTTATGTTGCATCTAACGCTACTATTTCAAGTGATAGCAAAAATAAGTCTGATGCTTTAAAAGCAAAGATTGGGTACTGGTATCACTCAAAAAAGAAATCAAGCAATAAAGCATGGGTTTATGCACAGTGTCTCATATGGAGCGTTGAAGAAGGAAAATCAGACGAATCAGATTTAAAGAATGTCATAAAGCAGGTTAAAAATAATACAGGATATTATGCAAATGACAATATTTATTCAGATATTTTTGACATTTCAGCGACAGTAACATGCAACATTATCAAATGGAAATATAGTAATAAGACAGATGAAGATGAAGTTCAGGAATTATTGGAAATTGTATCTGACAAGAAAGACATTCCATTTAAAACTACATCTGATAGTGATTACTATAGACAAAGAATTACATTACAGAAGAATGATGAAGATGGCAAGGGGCTTTCGGGAGTAACTTTTAAATTTACGGCCAAGAATGTAAAAGAACTGTATTCTTATAACTATAACGGTGAAGGAGACACAGTGACAGGCGATGTTGAAGATGGTGCTTCCAAGTTTAGTCAGGAAGTAAAAACAGATGAAAATGGAAAGATTACTTTTAGATTTACTTACAAAATTTATGCGAAATCTTATGCTTATGTTGAAAAGAAGTTATTAGATGAAATGACATCGGATAATAAAAAGAAAATAAAAGATGAGATGGATGATCAAGGATATGATTATGCATCAGACTTATCTAAATCAGGAGCCGAAAAGTTAATTAAGAAAGATATTGAGGACCAGATGGATGACATTTCAAACAATTACATAATTGAGGAAATTTCATCAGGTAATGACAACATCTTAAATTCCTTTGTAGTTGATTCAGGTTCAAACAAGATGACAAGTCAGTCTGATGGCAAGGTAACTGTTACACTTAAGAAGGCTGATTCCTGGACAAGAAACAGTGATGGCAAGTGGCCTGAAACAGCAGAAGGAACTTATAGCAACTATAAGCTTGCATACAAGCCTGTTCTTAAGGACAAGTACAAGAAGGTAAAATTAACAGCCGTAAAGATTGATGAAGAAACAGGCAAGACTGCTCAGGGTGATGCAACACTTGAAGGTGCAGTGTATGGTGTATATTCAGATGCAGCCTGCACAAAGTTAATTAAGTCATATACAACAGACAAGAATTACCAGTTTGAAACAGACTACATAAGATGTGGAAAGACTTATTATCTAAAGGAAATCACACCACCAAGGGGATATCTTAAGAATGACAAGGTGTATGACATTGTAGCTGACGGTGCCAAGTTCACTGCAGAATACAATTCAGTTGAAAAGCAGGTTTCAGAAAAGCCAATCAAGGGTGATGTGGCAATCATCAAGGGCATGGGTAACGGAACTGCAGGCATTGTACCATTTGAAAAAAGTGCACAGTTTCAGATTTATCTTGCAAGTGCAGGCTCTTATGACAAGGCAAAGGCAACTGAAAGAGACATCTTAACAACAGACTTAAACGGTTATGCCAAGTCAAAGCAGTTACCATATGGTACATATGTTGTACATCAGACCATTGGAGCAGACAATACTGAAAAATGTCCTGACTTTTATGTGAATGTAACTGAAAACGGTAAGACTTATCAGTACTTATTAAACAATTCTGAATTTACGGCATACTTAAAAATCGTGAAGAAGGATTCAAAAACACATCAGACAGTATTAAAGAAAGGCACAACATATCAGATTTACAAGGTGGAGGAAGATGGCAATGAGACACTTGTGACACAGAAGTACAGCAATGGAAACAAAATGGTGGTCGTTGACAGATTTGTAACAGATGAAACAGGAGAAATCATTACTTATGAGAAACTTAAGGCAGGAACATACAAGGTATACGAAATCGAGGGACCGGAAGGATACAAGGTAAACAAGAGTCCTGTAACAGTTGTAATAAACAGCAATTCATACAAGACAATGAAGGATGAGCTTGGAAATGAATACCTTTATGCAGAGTGCGAGTATTACAATGACGTGACATATGGAAAGTTTACATTAGACAAGATGGGACCGGAGTTATGTGGCAGAAATGATGAAAGCAACGATGATAAAACAACAGAGGTTAAGATTCGTCCTTTTGATTATGAGGATGTAAAGCTTAACGGTGTTGTATTTGAGCTTACTGCAAAAAAAGACATCATGTCACAGGACAATCAGGGAACTGTGCTGTTTAATAAGGATTCAGTTGTGGCAACAATTACAACAGGTGAAAAGGCTGAGTTTACAAATGACTGTAACGGTATTTGTAACTACACAGTAAATGATGATGGCACAATGACATTAAACGTACCGCTTGGTGAATACACATTAAAGGAAGTAAAGACAAAGTATGGTTACGTTCTTCCGAAACAGGCATCATGGGACTTAAGCTTTAAGTGGAATAACAAGGATGATGAATATGTTCTTGATGTTTCTGAAAATTCCAAGGAAGGAAAACTTGATGTTTACAATGAACTTGTAAAGACTGACATCACCCTTGAAAAGCAGGATTCAAGAACAGGAGAACCTGTTGCTGATGCAGTGTTTGGATTTTATTCAAGAGACAACATTTATGACCGAAAGGGAAACGTGATTGTAAATGCAGGCGAAAAAATCACTACAGTCACAACAGATGAAAATGGTGTGGCAAAGATACCATTTAATGTGCCGGTAATGGATGAAGGTTATGGCAAGGTTAATGAGCAGGGAAAACTCATTAATGAGGCATTAAATTCAGGTAATTACTATTTCCTAGAGGAGAGTGTAAGTGGCAGCTATTACATTGACAGGGAAATGCACGAAGTTCACCTTGAATACAAGAATCAGGAAACAACAACAGTTTCAGCAAGGGTAATGGTTAAGGAAGACCAGACTGAAACAGTAATCAGCAAGAGAATGATTGCATCATCAGTGGAAATCAAGGACTGTCATTTAAGGATAAATGATGACAAGGGCAATGAAATCATAAGCTGGGTTTCAGGTGACATTTCATCAGTTAAGTTAAATGAAAATCTTAAGGAAATGGGATATTCCAACGTTCATGTCGAAAAAGACAACGATTATGCATTAAAAATCAATGGACTTCTTAAGGATAAGGAATACACATTGGCTGAAACAAGACCTGCAGATGGATTTGTAACTGCAGATGCCATTACATTCAAGCTTGTTGAAAGTGGTAGCAATAATTGTAGGACAAAGGTTTATGTTAAGAGTGGAGACAGCTTCAAGGAAAATATTGATAATCAGGTGGCAATGTATGATGACACAACAAAGGTTGAATTTTCAAAGAAGGACATTACAAACGGAAGGGAACTTTCAGGATGTCGCATGCAGGTAACTGATAAGGACACAGGAGTTGTAATGGACGAATGGGTTTCAACGGAAGAAAGCCACGTGATTGAAGGTAAATATGCCGTTGGAAAGACATACATTTTAACTGAAAAACAGCCAAGAGACGGTTATGCAACAGCAGAAAGTGTTGAGTTTACCGTTGCAGATGACGGCAAGGTTCAGAAGGTAAACATGACTGATGACACAATAAAGGTTCAGTTTAACAAGACTGCATCAGACACAAAGAAGCAGCTTAGCGGTGCAAAGTACAAGGTGTATGACAGCAAGGGCAGAAAGGTTTATGAATTTACAACCGGCAAGAATTCTGAACTCATTGAAGGAATTCTAAAGGCAGGAGAAACATATACCTTTAAGGAAGTAAGCGCACCAAAGCATTACAAGGTTGCAAAGGATAAGAAAATCAGGATAAGGGACACAGGAAAGCTTCAGAAGCTTACAGTGGTTGATGAAAGAATACCGGAAGTACCTGACACACCACAGACAGGAATAAAGGGAAAGACTGCAGGAATGATGATTTCACTTATCTCATTATTAATGGTAATTGGATGTTTTGCATGCGTGAGAGCAAAGGATAAATCAAAATACAATTTCAAAAAGGAGAAGGACGATGAAGAAAATAATTAAAATATCTCTGATACTTCTTTTATTGGGGATGGCTGTGATTGCAGCTGTCCTTTTTTTAAAGGAAAAAAGAGCAGAGAGAAAGTATGAGAATGAATTTAAGAACATACAGGAAAGTGTGACAGAAAAGAAGTCTGATGTAAATGGTCTTGTAAAGAAAAACAAGGAATGCATAGGTTATGTGGAAATACCGGGAACAACCATAAGTTATCCTGTGATGCAGACAAAGGATAATCCGGATTTTTATTTAAACCATGATTTTAACAGAAATTACAGTTTTTATGGAACACCTTATTTAAGTGCATACTGTGATGTGAACAAATCGGACAATCTGATTATTTACGGTCATAACATAAATGGTGGAAAAATGTTTGGAGCATTAGAACAGTATAAGGATAAGGAGTTTTTTAATAAGCACAGGAAGATATATTTTGCAACTGATAAAAAGAGAGAGTATGAAGTGTTTGCAGTGATGAGTGTTAACATACATGAGTTTGAATACTGGAAATTTGTAATGGCAAGGGATGAGAAAGAGTATGACGAGTTCGTTGACAAGGTGGAGAAGCATAGTTTGTGGAGACAGGGGGATAAGCTTAAGTATGGTGAGCAGATATTGATGTTGTCTACTTGCGATAACGGGAAAGGGGATGATTGGAGAATTGTAGTCATTGGGGGTGTACAATAGTGACAAAAAATGACTGTGAATAAACAATGAAAGTTGTTGAAAATAGAGAAAATAAAAAAATTAACTGAAAATGGAGATTTTAGGCAAAAAAAATAGCATATTAATATTGTGAATATTTATATACGAAGGAGGATAAAAATTATGGAACATTTATTAAGTAGCGATAATTTATTGTAGGCTGTGCTAACCTTAGTTGGTGTGTTCTTTTCCTGCTTTTTTTCTACAGGAAAAGCGACTCGAAATATGAAAAAGGAACTAAAAAAACATGAAGTGTATCTACAGGAAAAATTCTATATTTCATCTAAAAGGGTAGATTTAGAATTTGAAATATTTGGGAAAATTAACCTTAGGTGTGGAGAGCTTAATAAGATAATGAAAAGGATGCTCCCTATTGGAATAAGTACATATGAAATCAATAACAATGAGGGAATTCCAAATTTGTATGATCTTTCTAGTAAAATAGAAGAATTAGAAATTGAAATTAATGTGGGTATGATATTCATTCCCCAAAGCATTGTAGAGCAATATGAAATGCTTTTAGAGGATGCCAAGAAATTTATTTGTGCGATGGATAAGTATAATGCAAATAGGCACGAAATAGAATTAAAGGAAAATTTAAGAGATAAAGCGTATAAAATTTTAAGCAATTTTGAAAAAAATTGGGTAGAGTTAAATACAAAAATAAAGGATTATATGTATAAAATTAAAGAAGAGATAGAATATTAAAAATAATATGTATACTGATATTGTGAGTGTGAAAATTTAGAGCAATATTGGAAAAGCAAATATCCATTCAAGATGATATTTTTAATATATCATTTAATTACAAGAGGCAAAGGTATATGGATAAAAAAAAGATAATAGCAGAAAGTCTTAACTATATTGAGAACAACATAAAGGATAAAATAACCATTGATGAAATCGCTAGTAATGCAGGATATACGAAGTTTTATTTTTCAAGACTATTTAAACAAGAAATGAATGTTTCAATTATGGAATATGTCAGGGAAAGAAAAATGATATATGCAACCAGAGAAATATTAAATGGAAACAAAATTCTCGATGTGGCAATTGAATATGGCTGGGAATCGCACAGCGGATTTATTAAAGCTTTCAAAAGTTATTATGGTTTTTAACCTTCACTCTTGTATGCAATGAAATTAGAAATAATACATTTTGGAGATAGAGATATGAGCAATTGCAACTTTTATAAAATAATGGATGAACATTTATCAAAAGAAGAACTATTTCAAGTGCTGCACGAAAAAATGATAGAACATGGATATGATAATCAAAAACTAAATAATATTTATAATTTCTGTCAGAGTATATATGGAGACAGAAAAAGATATTCGGGAGATGACTATGTAACGCATTTATTAAATGTATCTTTGTTGCTTGTGCAAATGGAAGCGGAAGAAAGTGTTATTTATGCAGGAATGTTTTGCGATGTTTTTAGAAAAACTAATATAGCAATTGATGAGTTAAAGGAAAATTTGCCTGATAGCGTGGTGCAGATTTTAATAAGATTAAAGGACTATGATATTGAAAAAGTAGGTCTTGAAGATGAACAATGTGCTGTTTTAAAGATTGCAGAACGACTTCATAACATGAGAACTATAGAGTATATGGAAGAATGTGAGAGGCAGAAAAGAGCAAAAGAAACAATAGCAATATTTATGCCTGTTGTAAAGAAATTGCAAGATGACAAATTAATAAGTGAGTTAAATGAGATTTCGATAAATTGTTTAAAATAGGAATTATATGCAAGTCGGTTTTGTGAATTCAAAACCGGCTTTTTCTTTCAATAGCTAAATGTATATGATAATATTATAAAAGAAAAAAGCCGTGAATCTAAAAATAAGCAGAATTGCATAGTATTTGCAATATCGAATACTATTTGGAGAAATAATATGTTAGGAAAGATTGTAAAAGTTACGGTTGATAGACCAATGGGGACATATCACCCAAAGTATAAAGATATTTATTATCCGATAAATTATGGATATATCGAAGGAATAATGGCACCTGATGGAGAAGAACAAGATGCTTATATATTGGGTGTAAATAAACCGGTTGAAGAATTTACAGGGAAGGTAATTGCGATAATTCATAGGTTAAATGATGTTGAAGATAAATGGGTTGTGGCACCAGAAGATGAACTATATTCTAAAGAACAGATAGAAGAACAGGTCAAGTTTCAGGAAAAATATTTTGATTATGAAATATTGTTTAGGAAAAGTAACATTTAGATTAATAGGAGTCTTGAAAATAATTAAAGAAATATCTATATAATTGTAGAGTGTGGAATGGTAGTGTAAAATAAATATAAATTAATGGTTAAATGAAGTTGAAAAGTGCATAATAGTCGATAGGAACTGTGAGGTATATGATGACAAAAGATATAGAGTATAAAGGAATAAAATATCAAGAAATGGATAACGAAGTCCTATTTAAAGAAAGCGTACAGAAATCTTTGCAAGGTAACAATGAGCTGAAAGAAATTCAAAAGAAAATAGTGACTTTGGAACGAAAAAAGGAAGTAACATTATCATTAAATTTACCAATTGCATTGATTTTTTTAAGTACTCTTGTTGGTGTGTTGACAAGTTATTATTTAAGCAAAAGTGAGATATATCTAGCGGTGATTATTGGAACGATATATTTGTTTATAGGGGCATTCGTATTCATAAAAACAACCAATAAATTACTCGATGGGTACAATAAAAAAATAGACTTATATGATAATATAAAACGTATTTTACAGGAGGATGATGAAATGGCAAATGAAGTGAACGAAAAAAATATAGCCAATACAGAAAGGGAAAAAGTTTTGGCAACTGTAAGAATAGAAGATACATGTATCAAAGAGTATTTGGAAATTGTAAAAGGCGAGTATCAGATAGAAAGAAGTAAGAGACAAAGTTTTGAAAGTAGAGCAGGAATAATTATAACAATTTTGACGGCATTGAGTGTGTTTGTATTCAAAAATATTCAGATTAAAGATATCTTTGTGTTAATGCAACAAAAGCAATGTTCATTTTGGGAATTAATTCAAATTGTAATGGCAATTGTTGCATATGGTGGATTTATTATTGCTCTTTTTTATGCACTTAAAACAATTAATGTAAGAAATTATAAAAATTTTAATGTGGCTGCTGTAAATGAACGTAAAATGGGCAAGCCAACGATAGAAGGGTGCATTGAATTAGTAAAAACCTATAAAGATATTATTATTGATCATAGAGAAGAAAATGAAAAAAAAGCACAATATTTGAAAAAAGCATATACGGCAATATTTGCATCAATTATTGCAATAATAGTATATGTGAATATAAATTTTTAGTGAATAGGAGGTGAAATGTATGTCAGATGAAATTAATTGGGCTGAAATTCTTAAGGCACAAAGTGGTCAAAATGTGAAAAGTGAAAGAGGAGATTCTTTGATTACAAACTGTAATGAGAGTGCAAATAAAATGATTTCGCATGAGACATTTGAACGAAAAGGAGAAAAAGAGGACAAGTAATACATAAGGAAATATCCACACGTTATGATTGCTAGGATATTTCCTTTTTTATATAAATAATAAAAATGTTAGAAATATACGAAAGTATAAGATATAAGAAAAAATTCCGTAATTTAAAAAATAGAGTTGAGTTTATTGAAAAAGTAATATTACGATATGTAGGTATTACAGTATATTTTATCATCCTAACTGTAATTTCCCACAAAATTTAACACTCCTACTTTTAGGTAATTCCCCATCTCCATGATATTATATATCTATCAGAAACCTAGGACTGATACATAACAATTTAATAAGCAAATTAAGAAACGCCAAGAATAAACTTAGTGAGTTAAGTTCATCCATTGGCGTTTTTCTTTTTGCAAAATTCATATTAGCAGGAGGAAGACAAAATGATGAATTACGAAGAATTCAAACAGAAAGTTCAGAATGAATTTAAAAATTATCTTGGAGAGGAATACAAGGACGCAGAAGTATTTATTAGAGAAGTAACAAAGGTTAACATGCAGGTAGATCAGATGACATTGCTAAATCTTCCGGGAAATGATTTCGCATCACCGTCAATATCATTACAGAGCATTTATGAGAATTATGAAAAAACAGGTGACTTTGAAGGTGTTATGGAAGCATTAAGCGAAACTTTTAAGGAGGCTATTGAAGGCTTTGAAAAGTCACCATTAAACAATGGATTAGATTTTAGCAATGTAGATAAAAATATTATTTTTACATTAGTAAACGCAGAGCAGAACAAAGAACTTCTTGAAAATGTTCCACATAGGAAATTTGAAGATTTGGCAATTATATATCGTTGGAATGTAGGAGTGGACAGTAATGGTTTATACACAAATATAGTGACTAATGAATTTGCTGAGAAAATTGGAAAAAGTGAAGAAGAATTATATGAACTTGCAAAAGAAAATACAAACAGAATTTTTCCATCAGAGGTTAGAAATATGGCTGAGGTTATTGGTGAAATCATTTTTGGAGAAGATGGCGAATACATGCCGGAGGATGAAGAGTTTAAAAATATGATGAATGAGACACCTGATGAAAAATCAATGTATGTTATTACAAACAAGGCAAGATTATTTGGTGCGGCAGCAATGCTTTATGAAGATAATCTTCACGACTTGTCTCAGCAAATTGATTCAGATCTCTACATTTTACCTTCATCAGTACATGAGGTAATAGCTATTAGTGACAAGTTTGGAGATGCAGATGAACTTGCAGATATGGTTTACGAAGTCAATATGGAGCAGGTAAGTATTGAAGAAAGATTATCAAATCAGGTTTACCATTATGATAAGGAAGCACGAACATTAAGACTTGCAACAGATAAGTTTGACAGAAAAATTTCTGATGATATTCAAGATAAGACACATCAGATTGAAGAAGGAAAGGCTAGGTAGAAAAATGAGTAAGAGAATTGAAGTAAAGGAAATTGAAGACATGATTGGAATAATCAAAGACATAGTAGAAGACTTAAAAGAAGATGATGAAATCTTTATTAGCATAGAGGTGGTAAGAGATGGAAAGAAAACAGTTTAATCAGGTATCCATAAGGCTTGTAAAGGATGTACCGCTTATTACAGAGGAGCAGCTTGACACGCCAGAAAAAGCTTCCAAAGTTGTGGGAGATTTTATAAGGAACATGGATAGAGAAATGCTTTGTGTTGTTAATTTTAATTCAAAACTCCAACCCATTAATTTTAATGTGGTAAGTATTGGGACAGTCAATCAGTCGTTGGCTGTTCCAAGAGACATATTGAAATCAGCAATACTATCAAATGCATCAAATATAATGGTTTTGCATAATCATCCATCGGGAATTCTGTCACCTTCCAAAGATGACATAGTAACAACTGCCAGGATTATAGGTGCCTGCGACATGATAGGTATTCCACTTTTAGACCACATTATTGTTGGACCTAAAAGAGAAGAATATTTTAGCATGAAAGTAAAGGATACCATTAAATTTAACAAAAGTGTTAAGTATCAGGCAAATCTTGAATACTTAAACTTTAAAGAACCAAACCTGAATCGGGTGGAAGAGAAAAATAATAAGCTGGCAAGATAAGGGGTATTAGGGCACTCCCTAACAAGAATGCATTTGTAGCCACAAATGCGTATCTTGCAATATACATACCCGCTACCTGTCTAGCTAAGAATACAGGAAATGAAGAAGGTGATTGTATTGAAAAAGAACAACAAGGATATTACAAAGCGTGTACGTCTTACAGAAAATGAATGCAGAAAAATTATGAAGGAAGCTAAAAAGAAAAACATGAATTTTTCAACTTATGTAAGATATGTTGCAAAGCTTGATAAGAATATGGATCCTGAATTTATAAAAGCAATTTATAAGCTGGCAAATGAAATCAACTACATAGGTCATAACATTAATCAGGTTGTAAAAAACAATAACAGTAAATTGTATTCTGAAATTGATAAGGCAAGATTAATGGAATATATGAGAATTTTAAACGAAAAAGTAGAAAGTCTTTTAAAACAGAATGGCTATAAGCAAAATTCTTCATATTAATCCACATATGAATTCGGAAACTTATCATTTAAAAACCGGATTAAATTACATTACAAAAAGTGAAAAGACTATGAATGGACTTTATGTGGGGGCTGTTAATTGCATGGTGGAAAATGCATATGAATGTATGCGAACTACCAAGGAGATATATGGCAAAACTGATAAGAGACAGGCATATCATCTTATTATCTCATTTGAAGAGGGAGAAACAAATCCTGAGACAGCATTTGAAATAATAAAAGAGTTTGTTAACAGGTATTTGGCAGATAATTATGAGGCTGTTTATTCAGTACATAATGATACCAACCACATTCATGGTCACATCATCTGGAACAGCGTGAGATTTACAGATGGTTACAAATACAGATACGAAAAGGGAGACTGGGAAAGACAGATTCAACCGTTAGTAGATGAAATTTGTGAGAAATATGGACTTCACACACTAGAACAAAATAAAGCTAAAGATGATGAAAAGGAATGGGATGTTTCTAAAAATGGTCCGTTTGTTTGGAATGAGCAGATAAAAAAGGATGTTGATGAATGTATTATTATGGCAACAGATTTTGATATGTTCATACAGATGATGGAAGAAAAGGATTATACGATAAAGTATGGCAAGTACATTTCTGTGAAGCCTAAGAGAATGGAGAGGTTTAGAAGGCTTAAAACTCTGGGAGAAAACTATTCGGAGGAAATAATCAGAAAAAGAATATCACAGAAAAGTATAGCTGGATACAAATCTATTGATATGCCAAAAGGACTAAGAATTAAAAGTTACAGAGGACATATTAGAAAGAAAAGACTTACAGGATTGCAGAAACAGTATTTTGCCATACTTTATAAATTAAAAAAGATTAAGAAGCGTTCATATTCTAATAACTATAAATATAAGGATGACATTAAGAAGTTGAATATATTGCAGAAACAATATCTATTTCTTTCAAATTATGACATAGAGACTATGGAGGATTTAGAAAAAGCGCAGGAGTTAATAAAGGCTAAGATTCAGACAACCAATAAGGCAAAAAAGATTTTGATAGAGGAAAATAGTAAGCATAAAGAAATCTTCAAAGCAGTAAGAACGATTAAGAAAGAAAAGCAGGCAGCAGCATTTTATAAGCTGGGAGATAAAACGTTTGAAAAACAAAATAATCTTGTAGAAGAGGCAAGAAAAATTTTAAAATGCAAAGAACTTACTTACAAGGAAGCGGAAAAGTTAGAGGCATACTATCAATCGTTAATTGATGAATGCAATAGAACAATTAAGAAATTAAAAAAAGATATGAGAATATCTTACGGAATCTTAAATGACATTAGATACAGAGAACAGAAAGAAACTTTACGACATGATGTCGCAAAGCAGGAAAAAATAACTTCACGACACGATGTCGCAAAGCAGGAAAAAATAACTTCACGACACGATGTCGCAAAGTAAAAGAAAATAACTTCCCGACATAATGTCGTAAAGTGTGAATGGAGGAAAAGATGGGACAGGAGTTTGAATGTGCATATAAGAATGCACAGAACGAGAGAAAGAAATCTGAAAGATTAAGGATTGAAAAAACGGAGGTACCCAAGAAAAAATTTGGATTATTAAAAAAGGTATTTTTATCAAAGAAATACAATGACAGTCTTGTAAGAAAATTGTCAGCAGGAGAACTTACTGTTGCACAATTAAAGCAAATTAATAGAGCAATCAAAAGTGGTCTTTCAGACAAGCAACTTAATTCTATTATAAATAGTAAAAAAGATGCTAGTAGAATGTCTGTGATAATAGACATTGCTATAAATGTTAATAAGATGAATCAGAAAGAGGTGAAATGTTAATGGCAGATGAAATTATGGAAGCAATACAAATGTTAAGGTTTGGATATGATGGTATAAAGTTAGGATTAGATGTAACAGGTTCCTCAATAAGAGAGGCAAAAAATCTAACAATATTCATTGTTGGACTTTTAAATCATGAGAAAACACAAGGAAAAACAAGTCTTAAAAAGATGCTTAAAAATAGTGGTAATCTTCAGGTACTTCAAATAAAAGAAAAAGACGTAAAGGAATTTGAAAAACTGGCAGGGAAATATGGAATTTTGTATTCAAAAATGCCGGATATAAACAAAGGTGATGGCATGAAAGAATTTATCTTTCCGGTGGAGGCAACTCCAAGGGTAAATGCATTGATAGAAAAACTAGGTAATGGCAAGCTTGAAGATATTGCAGAATATGTAAGAAATGGAGATGGAAACTGCAAGAATACAATGGACTATCTTAAGAAGAAAAAATTATTACCGGAAGCACCAGTATCTGTTACAGCAGAAAGAAAAAAAGAAATTGTAAATGCAGAAAAGAATATTAAGTATAACGAGAATATTAATGACCTTGAAAAAACAGATATTACAATTTCAAAGAATCTTGTTGAAAGTGAAAAAAGAGATTTATTCATAACAAGAGTACCGGGAACGTTTGGAGAAAATGTTAAATATCTTACTATAAAAAAGGAAGACATAATAACAATAAATGGAGGAAAGACATTTCTTACATTTTTAAACAAAAATCAGGAATATGAACTTCTTGATAAAAATAAGAAACCGGCAGGAAAAATGCGTGGTGAGGAATTAAGGGACAACTATTATGACAAAGTTGGAGAAGAGATAAGAAAGAGAGCGAATAAGCAAAGGGACAAAGAAAGACAGAAAAAGGAAAAAGTGAAGAAACATCAGGAAAGGGAAAGTAAGCCTATTGCAAAAAAGAAATAACAAGATGTTAGTTCCTTTTCTTATTGCAGGAGAACTTTTTGTCTTATTTATTTCATACATTATAAGTGGTGTATGGAAAGAAGGAATGGATGTAATAACTTTACTTAACAAGGTAAATGATACATTAGATCATCCATTTAAAAATTATTGGACTGAACATAGTTTAAAGGCTATGATAGTCGGAACACTTATTTATTCAATGGCAGTACTTTTGTATATTACAAGCAGAAGAAATTTTATGCATGGAAAAGAGTATGGTACTGCAAGTTTCGCAAACATAGATCAGGTAAATAAATCTATAAGTGATAAATCTGATGAGAAGAACAGAATACTTAGCAAGCACGTAAGGATGAGTACAGATACTAAAGTTACAAAGCTAAACAACAATATGCTTGTAATCGGTGGTTCAGGTGCAGGTAAAACATTTTATATTGTAAAGCCAAACATAATGCAAATGTTACCAAAGGGTTCGTTTATCGCAACAGATCCAAAGGGCGGTGCGAAACGTTCCATAGTGAAAAGCTATGGCACGATTGCAACTAATAATTGAATAAAAAAAATAGTAGTAAATCGGAGAACTAAACACACGATATGTCGAATGATGGGGTAACGTCCTGAAAGGCAATCCTAATCCTCCGACTTGCACCTAAGTTAGTAGAAACTAAAGTGTAAGAAGCTCGGTGAAGTCGGCAGAGAGATACCGAAACAGATTAGATGTCGAAAGCATTTCAGAGGTGAGATGTGTATCCTATATGCCGGGGGTCTATAAACTATCTATGGTGAGAATGAAGAGAGTTAAGCTCTTCTGACGAAACTTCGAATGTACGGGTCTATATCGGGACTATGTAGAAATGCATAGTGGCACAAATAGTGTCGTTACTGTGGGCGAGTAAGACTCCGCCTTTATGAAAGTCCATACATTGTTACAGGCAGTGTCAAGGTAACAGGCTCATAGAAGGAACCTAAGGATAGATGTAAAGATAGTGTGTTTGGAACGTTGGAAGCTGACAGCGTGGAGAATCTACTTTCTACGAAACGTATCAAACGGGAAAATCACAATAGTGATATAAGTGAGATTATGTCAGTGAAAGCGGAGGTATAGTACCGAAGAAACCGTGATAATAAGCGGTGGAGGGAAAACCTCTAGTCATACAGTTAAGCAAATTAAAGTCGAATGGTATGGGTTCGAGTAAGACTAAGAGATGTAATCACTCCTAGATAGGAGGTTACAGACCATGCTAAAGAAAACCAAATTGAGATACAACGAATATTATGATATGCAAAGAGTATATGATTCATTGTATTCAGCAAGTAAAAACGGTAACAACTTTTATAAGTTACTGGAGATTATTGGTTCAGAAGAAAATATCAGGTTAGCATATAGAAACCTAAAGAGTAATAAAGGTAGTAATACCAAGGGAACTGATGGAAAGACAATAGACGATATTAAAGAACTAACAGATGAAACTGTGATTAATACAGTGAGAGAGATGTTAGCTGACTACAAACCTAAGTCTGTCAGAAGAGTGTACATTCCAAAACCAGGAAGTGACAAGAAAAGACCATTGGGTATTCCGTGTATATGGGACAGATTGGTTCAGCAGTGCATATTGCAGGTCCTTGAACCAATCTGTGAACCTAAGTTTCACAACCATTCATATGGTTTTAGACCAAACAGAGACACACATCACGCAATTAGTAGAACAGTTAGTATGATAAATATGTACAAGCATTACTACTGTGTTGATGTTGACATAAAAGGGTTTTTCGACAATGTCGACCACGGAAAACTTTTGAAACAGATATGGACACTTGGAATAAGAGACAAGCGTTTAATAAGTATCATAAGTAAGATACTTAAGTCAGAAATAAAGGGAGAAGGAATACCGACAAAAGGTACACCACAAGGTGGAATAATAAGTCCACTACTATCCCTAATAGTCTTAAATGAATTAGATTGGTGGATAAGTAATCAATGGGAAACATTCAAACCAAACAGAATGTCTAATGTTGCAGCATTTCGAACATATGCGAAGAAATACACCAATCTGAAAGATGGATTTCTAATAAGATATGCAGATGATTTCAAAATAATGTGTGGAAGTTATAACGAAGCACAGAGATGGTATCACGCAACAGTGGATTTCTTAAAAACAAGATTGAAATTGGACATAAGTGAAGAAAAATCAAAAGTCATAAATCTTAAGAAAAACTCATCAACATATTTAGGTTTTAAAATAAAAGTCGTTCCAAAGGGGAAGACCAGATATGGTTATATAGCAAAGACTGATATGAGTGACAAGGCAATTAAGAATGCAAAAAGCAATCTAAAAGCCAAAATAATTAACATTCGAAAAGACAACCCAACAGTGGCAATTAAAAACTATAATTCAGCCATTAGAGGAATACAAAATTATTATTGCATAGCAACAAATATTTACAACAATTTAACGGATGTGAATTACGCTCTCTTACCAACCATAAGAATACGTCTTAGAGACATTAGCAAAACAATTCCATTTAAGGAAACAGACATTAATTTTCAAAAACAAACAATGGGTATTCAGAAAGAAACAAAAATTGTAACCATAGGAGATATGTGTTTACTCCCATTAACGGGAGTTCACCATAGGAGTCCTATGAATTTCTCTCAGGAAATAAGTAATTATACTTCAAAAGGTCGAGAGAAAATACACAAGAATTTAATGCTTATTACACAAAGAGAATTTGAAGCCATAGCTAAAATGAGAGACCCAACAGAAACAATAGAATTTAATGACAATAGTTTATCAGCATATGTCATTCAGCAAGGAAATTGTTACATAACGGGTAAGAAGTTAGATGTTAGCCATATGAAGTGCATTAGAAAGAAACCTTTAAAAAAGAGGGGAACTAATAATCACGGAAATATAATCTTTATAAATTCAGATGTGTACAAGGCAATATTTACGAGAAAGATGGTTGAAGCCCAAGGTTTATTAAGAAAATTTAAGTTGAATGAAGAACAATGGAAAAAAGTTAATTATATAAGGCAAAATTATGATTACCAAAAGGTTTAGACAATAAATAATTTGCAAAAGTATGATGGCACGCCGTATGAGGCGAAAGTCTCACGTACGGTGTAGAGCAGGGGAAAAGGTGGAGATAATATCAAATCCTTACCTATTGCTATAGCTGCTTAGAGCAACTGGTGGTATGTTGAAGAAAAACGGATATAACGTAAAAGTACTTAACTTGATAGATATGGCTAAGTCGGATTGCTACAATCCATTCAATTATATAAGAACAGAAAATGATGTGATAAAGCTGGTCACAAATTTAATTAGTAATACAACGCCAAAGGAATCAGCCCCTACAGACCCATTTTGGGAACATGCGGAGGGGATGTTACTTCAGGCGTTGTTTTATTATGTATGGCTTGAGATGCCATCAAACCAAAAGAACTTTCAATCGGTTTTAAAGTTGCTGTCAGAGGCAGAGGTTAATGACAAGAAGGATTCAAAACTAACTATACGAATGAAAAAACTTGTAGATACAAGTTCACTTGGTGAACATCATCCGGCATATAGGCAGTATATGAAAGTGGTAAGAGGTGCAGGAGATACTGTAAGGTCAATTATTATTTCAGCAAATTCACGGTTAGCATTATTAGAAAATCCGCAGATATTGAGAATTTTGTCAAAGGATGACCTTCATATTGAAGAACTGGGAATAGGGACAAAACGAAACAGGAAAAAAAGAACAGCATTGTTTTGTGTAATACCCGATTCAGACAAGTCATACAACTTTTTGGTTGGGATGCTTTATACACAGCTATTTCAGGAACTTTATTATCAGGCTGACTTTAAGTTTGGAGGAAAACTTCCACTTGATGTCACACTTATGTTGGACGAGTTTGCCAATGTGGCGTTACCTGATGACTTTTGTTCGTTATTGTCAACTATGAGAAGTAGAAGAATCAGCGCAATTATCATTATTCAGAATTTGGCACAAATAAAGGCACTGTTTAAAGAAACCTGGGAAACAATTACAGGTAACTGTGACACCCTTGTATATCTTGGTGGAAATGAAAAGTCTACCCATGAATATATATCTGAGTTACTTGGTAAAGGCACTATAGACAAAAGGTCAACAGGTGAAACAAGAGGTGTACATGGTTCGGCATCAAGAAATTATGATGTGCTTGGCAGATCCCTTATGAATCCTGATGAAGTAAGAAATATGGATAACAAAAATTGCCTTATTTTCATAAAGGGATTTAATCCTATATTTGATGAAAAATATTGGCCTTTTGACCATAAGAATTTTAAACAAACAGAAGATGGAGGGGCAAAGCCTTATACACACAATATTAGGAAAAGTAACAAAATTAAGGATGGATTAAAAATTTACAGTGAAAGAGAAATCAAAGAAGTTGAGAAGTCAGGAGAAAAAGTTAACATTATTGATTTGACTCCACAAGAGATTGCAGCATTACAGGAGAGTGAGTTTCAGATGGAGACAAAACCAACAGATGAAGACTTAAGAGAGGAGCTTACAACAAGACTATGTACAATGGATTTTTCAGCAGAGCAAATGGACGAAGCAAAAAAGGCATTAGCAATAAAAATGGATTTGGAGTATTTGCTTGAATATTTAAAACCAGAAACATCCATTGAGGAAATGAAAGAGAAACTAGAAAAATATCAAAGCAGATAAGGAGAAAATCAGATATGAAGAGATTTAAGAAAAATATTGGAAACATAAAAAACTGTTTAATTGGGGCAATGTATATGACAGTATTTCAGGTAAATAACGTACTTGCTGCGGGAGATGCAAGTTCAGTTACAAAACCACTTGATAACTTAAAGACACTGGTGCTTGCAATCATTGGGGCAATCGGCGTAATCATTCTTGCAAAAAATGTAATGGAGTTTGCACAGGCATATCAGGCAGCTGATTCATCAACAATGAACTCGGCACTTAAGGGAATTGTTGCAGGAGTAATGATGGCAGGCATTTCATCAGTACTTGGAATATTAGGATTCTAGAGGGAGGTGCAACATGAACGAAGTGAATGTTTTGGAACGCACCGACCGACTTGCCGACGAGCAAAGCGAGGGGGCGTTACCGAAGGGAGGTAAGAGATTATGGACATATTTAGCTTAGGCGGTGTAATCCTTGATCTTTTGCAGACGGTTGTTGATTTCTGGAATGACAAGGTGTCTCTTGTTTTTGAACTGCTGGGGCAATCCCCGGTAAGTTTCAAGAACGGAGGCCCATGGGCAGTGGTGGCAAACCTTGAACCCATATTTGTGGCGGTTGGTTCGTCACTGGTGGTTCTGTTCTTTGTAATAGGTTTCTGTTCGGAGAGCATTGACGTAAAGGAAGAGGTAAGATTTGAAACCATACTAAGGATGTTAATGAGAATAGGAATAGCAGAATGGCTTGTTGCAAACAACGTGACAATAATGAAGGCATTCTTTTCATCAGCAGGAAATCTGGTGGGGCTCATGACACAGGGAACAACAACCAAGCTAAAGATACCAGATGAACAGCAGACAATCATAAAGGACCTTGGATTCGGGGAAAGCCTTTTAATGATGATACTTGCAGTAATCATTGCACTTGTAATCATCTTCTGCGGTTTCATGCTCATATACACCGTGTATTTCAGATTCTTAAAAATACTTGTGATTGTACCCTTTGGTGCACTTGCGTTTTCAACAGTAAGCGGAAACCGAGTGGTAAGTCACTCGGCAGTGAGTTATGCAAAGTACTTTCTGTCAATAGTGCTGGAAGCTGTGACAATGGCACTTGCAATAATAGTCTGCAATGCATTTTTAAATGCAGGACTTCCTACATTTACAAGTGATTACGCGGACTGGACCAAGGCACTGATGTACATGTGTGAACTTACATTCAGCGTGGCAATGACAGTCGGAGCAGTGAAGGGAGCACAGAATCTTACAAGTAAGGCACTTGGATTATAGAAACAGGAGGAACAGATGAACATATCAATTAACAGGGACATAGAAAAATATCAGGAGTCAGTGGTGATGGGACTTACTGCAAGACAGCTGATATTTTCCATCGCATCAGTTGCATGCGGTGGCGCAATAGTTCTTCTTACATACAGATATGTGGGCCTTACGGGAAGTGCATACATTGCTATTCCCGTGGTGGCACCACTTGCATTAAACGGATTTTATTCATATCAGGGAATGAGTTTTACACAGATGTTTAAAAGAAAACTGTGGTTCGCTTTTAAGAACAGACCACTTACGTACATTTCAGAGGAAAGTGAGAAAATCATAAAAAGAATGAGAATGGAAGAGGAACGGCAGAGAAAAAAGGAAGACAAAAGGAAAAACAGGAGAAGTAACAAAAACAGAAAATGAGAAACATAAAGGAAAATTTAACACAGGAAAATAAATGGAGGAACAGGAATGAACATATTTAAGGACAGGTTTTCTGAAATAAAGAAGGCATCAGAGCCACTTTACAAATCACCAAAGTCGGTGCAGGAAACAATAGAAATACTAAGGATTTCGGAAAGCGGAATATTTGAGGTGGCGGATGGAAAATATTCAAAGACATACAGATTCAGTGATGTCAATTATGCCACACGTTCAGAGGAGGAACAGGAAAGCTTCTTTCAGAGATACTGCAGGTGCCTTAATTCATTTGACTGTACATTCAAGATAACAGTCAACAATAAAAACAAGGACATGGATGTGCTGAGAAATGAGGTAATGCTTAAGTACAGAAATGACGGATTCGATAAGATGAGGGAAAGTTACAACAGAATCATTGAGGAAAAGATACTTGAGGGAAGACAGGGAATTGAGCAGGAAAGATATCTTACCATAACAATTGAGAGAAAGAACTTTGAGGAGGCAAAGGCACAGTTTGCAACAATTGAGGCATCAATGTTTAGAAGTTTTGCCGAACTTGGTTCAAAGCTGACACCACTTACAGGAAATGAACGATTAAAGATTCTTCACGACTATTACAGACTTGGAAGGGAGGATGAATTTAACTTTGACATAAGACAGGGAAGAATTACAGGAACAGACTTTAGAAATGAAATCTGCAACACAAGGATAAAATATCATCCTGACTGTTTTGAGAATGAAGGAAAGGTTGGAAGGGTTCTTTTCATAAAGAAATATCCAACATACCTTTCTGACAGATTTTTTACGGAGCTGACATTTCTGCCGGTACATTCGGTTACAAGTGTGGATGTGGTTCCGGTGCCAAAGGACCTTACAATGAAGATGCTGCAGAAAAAGTATCTGGGCATTGAGTCAGACATAATAAAACAGCAGAGAACAAGAAACAGAAACAATGACTTTTCATCAGACATTTCATATGCAACGAGACAGAAGAAAAAGGACATTGAGGAGATAATGAACAATGTAAGGGAAAATGACGAAAGCCTTTACTATGTTTCAGTGACAATGATTGTCATGGCAGATGACAGGGATGAACTTGAAAGCATCTGTGAGACAGTGGATTCCATTGCAAAGGGAGCAGGATGTGCTGTTGACACATGCATGTATAAACAGAGGGAAGCAGTTAACACAACACTTCCCATAGGAGTAAGACAGATTGAAACAATGAGAACAATGCTTACACAGAGTCTTGCAGTGCTGATGCCGTTTAACGTGCAGGAACTTTGTGACAAAAACGGCATTTATTATGGCGTAAACCAGATATCCAAAAACATAATTGTGGGCAACAGAAAGAAACTCTTAAACGGCAACGGATTTATATTTGGTGTGTCAGGTGCAGGAAAGTCATTTCAGGCAAAGATGGAAATGGGTTCGGTTTTACTTTCAACAGATGACAATGTAATTGCAGTGGATCCAATGAATGAATATGAGGATGTCACTGAAAAATACAATGGAACTTACATAAACATTTCAACAAACACGAGAAACTACATTAACCCCATGGACATGGATGTGTGGAATCTTGATGTATTGGACAGCAAGGGCTGGGTAAGGGACAAGTGCCAGTTCATGTTAAGCATCTGTGAGCAGATAATGAAGGAAATAACACCACAGCAGCGTTCAATCATTTCAAGATGCGTAAAAGACTTGTACATGGACATTGCAAGAAGCAGGGAAAAGTACGTTCCAACAATGGAGGACCTTTACAACAGACTGCTGGAGCAGGAGGACAAGGAGGCAAGGGACGTTGCACTTGGACTTGAAATATTTGTGACAGGCGCACTTAACATATTTAATCATCAGACAAACATAAACGTAAACAACAGATTCATTGTTTACGGAATAAGGGACCTTGGAGAATCACTTGCCCCACTTGCAATGCTTGTGATGATGGAGACAATACAGCAGAAAATCATACAAAACGGAGAACACGGAAAGGCAACATGGTTCTACATAGATGAAGTGCATGTGCTCCTTAATTCACCATTCAGTGCGGAATACCTTAGACAGATGTGGAAGAAGGTAAGAAAGCAGGGAGGACTGTGTACAGGAATCACACAGAACATCGTGGACCTTTTAATGAGTGAGACAAGCACCACAATGCTTTCAAACTCAGCATTCATACTTCTTTTAAATCAGTCAAGCAAGGACATAGAAAAGATAGTGGAGGCACTGGAAATATCAGAGGAGCAACTTAACTATGTGATAGACTCACCGTCAGGATGCGGACTGATAAAATGCGGAAGCAGAATGGTGCCGTTTGACAATGTGATTGACAAGGACAGCGAGTTGTACAGACTGTATAACACTAATCTGTATGAGAAGATGGAAAATCGCAAAAAGGATGAGTAAATCTATTAGAGAGTAGATAAAATATAATTGCTGGGAGATGGGCGGTGTGGTAGAATTGTGTAGGTTAGAATGTAAATGAGTGCAACATAAATTTGCACTCATATCTTAGGAGGGTAAAATGAAAGTAATAGCAATTGCTGCTGTGACAGCAGGTGGAAAAACAACTATAGTTAATGAACTGAAGAATCAAATCGCAAATACGAAAGCTTTGTATTTTGACGATTATTCTTTTGAAGGTGAAGTTGATAATTTTTATGAATGGACGAAACAAGGAGCAGATTATAATGTATGGAATTTGAGTCCATTGGTAGAAGATGTTATTGATATAAAAAATTCAGATTGTGAATATCTATTGCTAGATTATCCTTTTGCATACTGTCACAAAGCCTTAAGAAACTATATTGATTGTGCGATTTTCATAGATACCCCATTAGACATTGCAATGGCAAGAAAGGTTTTGCGAGACATGAAAAACGCTACAGGTGAGGAGATTAGACAAGAGATGGAGACATACCTAAAGTATGCCAGAATTGCTTATGTTCAAATGTTAAAAGATATTTTGCCGTCATCTGATTATGTAATAGATGGGACAAAAGAATTATCTGAAAAGGTTGACGAAATAAAAAAGATTATTTTATCGCTATAGCATTAATTTGCCAGAGCGGTTTATCGTTAGAGGGAGTGATGAAATTGAAAATTGAAACTGATAGATTAGTAATTCGTTCTATTCAGTACGGAGATGAGAAGAGTTTTGCAGAGATGGCACAAGATGGTAGCTTGGAAGCAATAGGATTTGATTGTAATTGTTCTGAATGGATTGAAGATTGGATAGAAGAAGCCGTTGAATATGATAAAAGGGATAACCCGGAAAATGATTATTTGGCATATACAGTTTGTCTCAAGAAAGACAATAGAATTATTGGTTCGGTTGGGTGTTCATGGTACAATGATTTTGAGCAAACAGGTGTTACATATTTTTTAGGAAAGGAATATAGAGGAAAGGGTTATGCTTTGGAAAGTTTGAAAGCATATATAGAATATTTCTTTAAGCAATATCAAATAAATAAAATTATTGCTACTATTCGAGATGATAATATAAATTCATGGAAACTATTGGAAAAGACAGATTTTTATTTGTGTGAAAAGAAAATGTGGAAGGATTACGATGATTCAAAAGAATGCATGTATAGGTTTTATGAATTTGTGAAGCAATAAGAAATGGAAATGATAACAAATAAATTGAGTGAGGACAATAAAAATAATGGAATATATATTTGAAACAAGAAACTTGAAAATTAGAAGATTTGAAATACAAGATGCACAAAAATTATATGAAAATCATCTTGAAGAAGAAGTTAAAAAATGGATACCTAACGAAAGTTATGCAGACATTCAAGAGGCACGGGAAGCAATAAGGTTTTATGCAGAGTGTGTTAATGAAAAGCATTTACCATTTGTATTGGCTGTAGAATTAAAGGAAAATGGAGAATTAATTGGAGATACAGGCATAAATGAAGTTGATGGAAAACCAAATGAGGTAGAAATCGGTTATACAATTTGTAAAGAATATAGTGGAAATGGTTATGCAACAGAACTTGTGCAAGGAATGACAAGGTTTGCATGTGAAACCTTTAAAGTAAAGATTTTATATGGTCGTGTTATGCATGGAAATAATGCTTCGGTACGAGTATTAGATAAGAATGCATATTCATTTGTTTCAGAAGAATTTGATGCAGATGACGATCCATACGGCAAGGGAATGTTAATTTATAAGAAAGAATGTTAGTTTTATATTGATAATATAAGAAATATTGGAAAGAAAGGAAAAAAGTCATGGAGAAAGGAAAAATTATTTTCTTAAATGGAGTAACCAGTTCAGGGAAAACATCAATTGTAGAGGCATTGCAGGATACTGACGATATATTCTTTTATGTTGTGGCAAATGATTTGTTTGAAGAAATGATTGGAGAAAAATATTTAAGGGAGAATTACTGGAAATATTTAAGTGAAGTGATAATAATGATGTATCATACAGCAAAATTATATTCCGATATGGGTAAAAATGTTCTAATTGATGGAATTTTAGTCGAAAGAGATGAGATAAAACCACATTATAAGCAAATGTTAGAAATTTTTAATGATAATCCACTGGATATAATTGAAGTTTATTGTCCTTTAGATATATGCAAACAAAGAAATATTGAACGAGAGAATAGATATGCGGAGCAATCAGCAGAACAACATGAAATAATGTCAAAGGGCATAAAATATAGAATGCGAGTTGATACTAGCATACATAGTCCCAAAGAATGTGCAGATATTATTTTGAAGGAACTGTTTAAATAATTTAACAATTTACAAATTATATAGAAAACTAAAAGTATTATATCTAAACGCCAAGTTAGCATAAAGCTAGCCTGGCGTTATTTTTTACCCAAAATCAAGGAGGACAACATGAAAATAAACAAGGAGCAAGAAGTTAAGACAGAAATACACAAGAAAAAGACCGGAAAGATTCATAAAAAGAATGAAGCTAAAATTGACAACAAATCAATGACAACCAGAGCCAAAAGAAGTGTAAATTTAGCAGGAATAATGGCTGAATCAACTATTACTGAAAATGTTGAGGGTGGTGAAAACATTGATGGAGCATTTGAGGCAACAGGCATTGCAATAAGAGCTGTAAAGGGAGCGATAAGCGAAGGTAACCGAATTAGAAAAAAGGTGAGCACGTCAAAACTACAAAAGGAAGTGGCAGGCAAGAGAATCAGAAAGAAAGCATCGACCAAAGGTAAAGAACTTGCCAAAAAGTCAGTCAAGAATACATCAAGAAATGTGGCAAAGAAAACATCCAAAAAGGTAGTCAAGGATACAACAAAGGAAGGTACAAAACTTGCAGTAAAAATAGGCACTACAGCGGCAGGTCCTGAAGGCACATTGATTGGAATGGCTGCAGGTGAAGCGGTGGGAATGAAGATTGAAAACACATTTTACAGGGCAGAGCAAAAAAGCAGGATGATGAAATATTTCATGGACAAGCTAAAGCCCGGTGAGGAGCAAAACGACAGCATATTCAAACTTGTAAGAAGCCTGATAAAAAACAAGATGGCATATATGATTAAGCAGGTGGCATCCTTGCTTGCACCATTGGTAGTTCCAATACTAGTAGTGGTAATGGTTGCAACAGGAATTGTGTTTCCAATCATAGCAGTGCTATACAATTCACCATTTGCAATCTTTCTTCCACCACTTGAAAGCGGAGATACAATACAGACTGTAACAACACAGTATGTAGCTGAATTTAATCAGGAAATACAGACACTGGTGGATGAACACAAGGATGCGGATGAGGGCAGAAAAGTGTATGTGGATTATGAAGGAATGAACAGCGAGCCTTCAAACTACTATGACATAATGTGCGTGTACATGGTGAAATATGGTTACAAAAACACGGCAACAAAAATGAATGAAACAAACAAGCAGAATTTAAAGGCAGTGTTTGATGACATGTGCAAGTATACAACAGAAAAGGTAACAGAGAAAAAGTACCTTGAAGTGAGAATTACATTAAAAAGCTACACGGAAATGTCAGTGGAGTATCAGTTTGATGAGGAAAGGAAGGAAACACTTAATCAGCTAATGAGTGCCTGCATCACAAGTAATCCATCAAGTGGTCAGACAGGTGGAAGTCAGCTAAGTGGCTTGCAGGGAAGCCTTACTCCACAGGAAATAACAAGCATAACTGACAAAATAACAAACCCAACACAAAAGGCAGTGGCATCCTTTGTATTGTCTAAGGTGGGATATCCGTACAGTCAGAACTTAAGAAACAGTGGAAAGGCATTTGATTGTAGCTCACTGGCATACTACGCATGGAAATCGGCAGGCATTGACATAGCATTTGGTGGCTCAACAACTGCAGCTGCAGAAGCAGAAGGATTGAAGGATAAAAGCGTAAAGGAGGAAAATTTACAGCCTGGAGACTTGATATTTTATAGTTACACAACCAATGGAAGATACAAAAATATAAGTCATGTTGGAATATATGTAGGAAATGGAAAGATGGTTGAAGCAGTGGATGAGGCACACGGAGTATGCTTGGGTAATTATCATAATGGAGGATTGGTGATGATATGCAGGCCGGGAAAATAAGAACCCTAAGGTATAGCAACACTAACTCTTAAATCAGATGGCTTTGATATATCATAACCATACATGGTTAAAAAAATTATATTTATAAAAATAAGAAAAAGGAATTAAGGAAAGGAGACTAGCTATGAATTATAGTATAAAAGTAAACAAGTTAGAAAAAGAAAATTGGAGTACAAAGGCTTTTGTTTCAGTAGTATTTGAAGAAAGTCTTAAAGTAACAGACATTACAATCAGGGAAACAAAAAAAGGAGAAATATTTGTGGCAATGCCGGGATATAAGACAAGTAAAATGGATGAACATGGCAATCCTATTTATAAGAATTACTTTTATCCGACAACTGCAGAATTTAGAAAGGAATTGCATGACAACATCATAAAGGCATATAAGAGTAATGCAAAGGAAATTAGTGTTAATTCAGGAAAAGATAAAGTTGGTGTTTCTGTTGCAATGTATCCTTGTAATTTTAATGAAAATATAGAAAGCATTGGGAAGATTTATATAGACAAGCGTTTTGTAATAGATGGTGTCAGAGTAATTGAAGGTGAAAAAGGTAGTTTCGTTGCAATGCCGACAAAAACCACCGAAGGTAAAGATGGAAAAACAGAGTATTCAGAAGTATGCTATCCAGTAACAAAGGAGTTCAGGGAGCAGCTTTATGGAGAAATTATAAAAAAGAGCAATGCGGTAAAGGAGCAGAAAAAAGAGATTGGAGGATTTGAACCTATAAGAGACTTTGGAGATGAAAAGTTGCCGTTTAGATAAAAATTTAAAACAGTAAATCACAAAAAGCTTAAAATGAATATTTTACAAAGTTACATAATCAGAAAATAACTATAGTTATGATTGAGAAAAATAAATCTTGACAGTGAAATATAAAGATTATACAATGTGGCTGAAAAAAGATACATTGTGAAATATTAGAAATACATAGTTTGTTGAATTATCTACTATCACAATAAAGTTTTATAATCAGCAAACATTGGGAGATGATAAGGAAGCATGGTGGCTTCCTTATTTTTACATTATGAAAAAATATTTGAAATTTAGTGTGTTAAATTAAAAACAAAACCAAAAAACAAAAATTTGAAATTTTGCACCCAACGTTTGAAAACAATCGTGTTCTATATAGAAAGAGAAAACTTTCAAATAAATCAGAAGGGAGGAATTATATGTATAAAGAATATGCCGGCATGAGCTATGAAGAAGTTATAGAAAAATATTCTGATTACATAACAAGAATGTGTGTGGTATGGACACAAAATGAAGAAGCAGCTAAAGATTGTTTTCAAAATACATTTATCAAGCTTTATAAGAGTTCAAAAACATTTAATGACAGTGAACATTTAAAAGCGTGGTTGCTTAAGGTGGCTAGAAATGAGTGTAACGATTATCATAAGTCCTTTTGGAACAGAAATGTATCCGTTGGTTTAGAAAAGGACAGGCTGGAAGGAATGCAGAATAATTCAACTAATGGACTACAATTAGATAATGACACAGAAATTCTGGTAAAGGCGTTGAGAAAAATATCTTTAAAATATCGTGAAGTTTTAGTTCTTTATTATTATCAGGAATATAGTACAAAAGAAATTTCAGATATTCTTCAATTAAGTGTTAATACTGTGAAATCAAGATTACAACGAGGTAGGGAAAAACTTGCAAAAATTTTAGAAAAGCAGGTTTAAGAGATTATAACCAAAAAAATTGGAGATTGGAGGCAAATATGAATTTAAAAAAATTGGATACAATTAAAACTCCGGAAAATTGGAAAAAAGAATTGCTTAACCAGCAAATCAATGTGTCAAGTGAAGAGAGCAATGGTAGGTTTATAAAAATAAGAAAAATGAAATGGGTAGCAGTAAGTTTGGCAATAGTTGTGGTTTGCGCAACAGGAATAACTGTTGGAGCAAGCACATCTGATTCCTTTAGAGAATTTTTACAGGGAGTATTTGGAATTAAAAAGGTGCAGGAAGTCAAACTGGAGACTACAACAAACAGTGAAAAAACAGAAGAATGTAAAACACCAGAAGGAGAAATTAAATTAAGCGATAACATGGAAGTTGTGGGAAGGAATGAAACCTTCATATTAGAATACAGCAAAGATGATTCTGAAAATGTTAAAAATGTATATTCCATAAAAAACAATAAGCTTCTTAGCGAACAGGTTAACAAATTTCAGGGAAAGTATAATAATGAGGCGTTTTCTTTTGACTATGTTATAAGAAATAAAGAAATTTGTGGATTTAATTATAAAGGTGCTGTAAGTGAAATTTTTCCGATTATGAAAGGAAGAACAATTTATGCAGCCTTGTATCAGGAAGAAAAGGGTAAGGTAGTCAATGAAGCAATTGCAGAAATTGATTTGGATACAAATGAGATTGTGAAAATATCAAATGATAAAATGATTTGTAATTTTGTTATGTCTCCAAATGGAAAAACACTTCTTTGTAATTTCAGATCAAAAGGATATTGGGCAATATTTGATTTGGACAGCAAAACTGAAAAGAAATTCAACAAAAATCTTATAAACGGATACGCAACAGTTGATGAAATAAGTTTTGTGGATGATTACCATATATTAACTTTGGGTAAACCGTTTACAAAAGACAAAACAGAATATTATAGTAAATATTTAATAAATCTGAAAAACGGAAAAGTTGAGAAGGAATTTTTCAGCACACAAACAGATATAAACTTCAACCATACTTATTCTTTTGACAAAAAAGTAATGACAATTGAAAATATAATTGAAGGCTCTAAATTTAAGATTAAAACTAATGAAAAAACAATTGAACCTATTGGTGCATCAGAAAAATATGCAATGTTTAATACCGGCTCAAATGGAATAATGTATTTGATAAATCTTGAAAAAAAGGAATGGCTAAAAATAAATATTCCGGTCAAAAGTTGGGAGAACATGAATTTGTATTTGATGGGAAAAGAAAATAAGATGTTAATTACATTTGATAAAAAAGCATATATAGTGGATATATCAGATTTAGGAAATATGAAATAATCAAAGAGGCTGTTCTAAAGGGCAGCCTCTTGGTATTTATGAAATTAAATATATTTAAGAACATCATAGAATAAAAGAAATAAACAGTTAATATGCAAAAATAAATTCAGTATGAAAGAGTAAATTTTAATTTATGAGAAAAATATATGTATAATTGTTTTGTAGAATTTAGAAAGAATATATGATAGAATTAAGCAGGAATTTTTCGAATAGTAAAAAACAAATTGACAAAACAGAACATATGTTCTAAAATCTACTTAAGATAAAACCCTGGACATTTTTGAAGGTAAATGTTAAAATTTAGGAAAAGGAGGAAAATAATAATGCCATATGCAATAGATTTATTTTGTGGTGCTGGTGGAATGAGTGAGGGACTTATTCAAGCAGGTTTTCACATCCTTTTCTCAAGTGACATAAATCCAGATGTTCAAAGAACCTATATGAACAGACATGAGCAGTTGGGATTACATCAAGGTGTAAATACTTATTTTCATCGTGGTGATATAAGAGAATTGACAGGAAATTTAATTAATGAAAAAATAGGTAATCTGGAAATATTCAGAAATCGAGATGTCCCTGAGATAGATGCAGTTTTTGGAGGACCACCATGTCAGGGATTTAGTAGAGCGGGACGTAGAGATCCTAATGATCCAAGAAATATGCTTTTTAGAGAATATTTAAGAGTAATTAATGAAGTTCGTCCAAGATATGTAGTTTTAGAAAATGTTACAGGATTTATGGATACGAGGTTCTATGGTTTTGAAGGGGTAACAGGTCATAGATATCCAGATGGTGAAATAGTTCCTAATATATTAATAAATGAATTTCAATTAATAGGATATCATACTCTGCAACCCAGAATTCTAAATGCGGCACATTATGGAGTGCCACAGAGAAGAAATAGAGTAATTGTTATGGCATATAGAAACGATATGGTGCCACCTGTATATCCAGAACCAACGCATGACGATGATACAGCGTTAACAATTACAGATGCAATAAGCGATTTAATAAGAAATGAAAATATTCGCAATCAGGTGCACGATACAGACACAGATTTTCAAATTGCTTCAAGAGAAGGTCGCACACCGGATGTTAATGGGAACACAATTGATAGTAATGGAATAGTATATAATAATGAGATATCTGCACATCAACAAATTATTGCTGAAAGATTTGCTTTATTTAGAGAAGGTGAAGATGGTGCAGGACTGAAAAATCGTGTAATGAGTGAAGGGATAGATATTTCTAATTATCCGGCGCTTATTAACCATTGTGTTAATGCGATGGGATTGGAGCAAGAACAGGTTATAGAATTATTTAGAGCAGGAAATGTTAGCAGAGAGAATGTAGATATTCTTTTAACAAAGAAAAATATTAGAACTAGGTTGGATAGAAATAAGCCATCAGCAACAGTTATGACTATAGCAGATGATTATATTTCACCGTTTGAACCAAGAACGTTTTCTGTAAGGGAACTCGCAAGATTACAATCGTTTGATGATAGTTTTGAGTTCCTTGGAAAGAGGACAACAGGTGGATTGCGTAGACGTGTGGAAGTACCACAATATTCTCAGGTAGGTAATGCTGTACCACCATTATTAGCTAGAGCTGTAGCTAATGAAATAATGAGAGTTTTGTAGATAAGTTAGATGGGCAATCTGGTTTTCAGATTGCCCATTCTTTATGGATTATAAATCATCTTATAATTCTACTAATTCAATTTCACCGAACAAATTTTGCTTCGCATATGGCTTAATACGCCAGGCATTGCCGTGGTTTTTCCCAACATATTTACCTTCTTTTGTAGTATATCCCCGCCAATCATAAGTAATTAAGCCAGCTTTAATGAGGGAGAGGAAAGTTGTAAATTGAGGAGCTCTGGAAAATTCAATTTCGTTATATTTGAATTGAACCATTCCAGAAATTTCTCTACTTTCTGCTTTTACCCATAATGTAGATGGATGTTTCATATATAACTGCTGTTTTAAGTCGTCAAATGACCAATAAGCAGCTATTTCAGGTTTACCTGTAATTGGATCGCACCATATAATGTTAACTTGTCTGTTTTCATCATTTACATGTAGATAGAATCCTTGGTTATTTTGAGGTGCATCCATTGAACCAATTGTTATGTAGAGACTACTATATCCAGGGTGAGAATCGGAATCATATCCGTATATTCTGGCAAAAGCGGAAACTCTGTTTCTATCTATTGGTTCGTATGCTGCAACCCTTGTACCTTCAAAGTGTGGTCGTAAAGTAAAAAGTGTATCTAAAGTTCTGCCACCACCTTTTGATTTGACTTCTATTAGACCGTTATAATCTGCATCTGAACGGTTATTCGTGTTTATTCCAAGAAGATATTCTAAAGTGTCACCAACATCCTTTGGAGCAATTGGACCATATCCTTTAGAGTTATCAAAAAAGCCACCATGAATAATCTCATGCAAACGAGGTTTGATGTCATGGAACAATTTAGTAATTGCATCCATACCGATGGCATTAATTAAATCACTTTCACTTGGAATATTGTGCGTTAAGTTAATTATGTAAATTAAAGGTGTATCATTTGCTCGTTGGAAAACAGAAATATAAAGAAGATCCCCTTCATTGATTTCACCATTTTCCATCCTTCGTTTTATGGTTTCGATGGAAAAACGTCTATCACCTCGAGCGTTAGCAACTCTGTAAAATTTTAGTTTAATAAAGTCTGTTTTACCGTGCTGAATAAATAAAGCATTATAAGATATGCCAAATTTGCCACCATGTTCTAGTTGGTCATAATCTACAAGACCCCAGTCAAATAGGAGATCTCTAAGAATAGCATTTGCATCTAGGTTATTTTTATCGATCATAGTATATGTCATACGTATTAATGCATAATCCTCGTTTCGTATGCGTTGTATCATATTAATCACATTAGATTCATCTGAGTAAGGTGTAAAAATCATATATCCTCCTTAATTGAACTTCTTAAAAATAAATTGTACATTTCTACGTCTATGGTATAAGCCATAGCGTAAAGAGTTTTAATTGTAGGATTAAGTGCCTTTCGGTTTATTAATCTACTTATCAGTGCTGGCTGAATATCGGTTGCTCCATATATTTCAATCTGTCTAAGTTGTTTACTTTTCATAATTTTTTGAAAATTCTCAATAAAGACAAGTAGATAGTCATCCTCAATAAAGTTACCGGAGAAATTTAAACTATTGTATCCTAAGTCCGAGAGATAGTTTCTTGAAAACAAAGCAGGAAAAGATACATTAAGTTTTCGAGCAAGATTTAGAGCGGTCAAATATTCAATGTTTTGTTCACCGTATTCTAAGGCTGAAAGGCAATTACGATCATAATTTATTGAAGTGGCCAAATCGGAGATAGTGTATCCTTTCATCTCACGAGATTTCCTAATATTGCTACCAAATACTAATAAAATTTCCGACGGATCAAATTCCCAGTTCACTTTATCACCTCCTTCTTAATAGCTATTATATTTTATTTAACCCTTAATGTTTTGACTTATAACCATCGATTTAAAGGGAAACAACATATAGTGACTATTTATAAGAAAAATACAAAATGGTGGACATGTCTGAATGTACATTTATATGCAAAATAAAGAACTCTTTTTTGTAAAAAGAGATATAAGGAGAATTTTTTATCTCATAAGTCCGGTTTATGGGACAACCTATAATGTATAATTTGAATAGTGGGGCAATTTTACCCCATGAATTTACTAATAAATATAGTAATTTGTACATAATAGGAGCGATAATTATGCTTAAAATGAAAGACAACAATTATATAAACAATATAGCAGCTATCCGTAAGAAGCAAGGAATAAGCCAGACTCAATTTGCTAATGCAATTGGTGTTGAAACCAGTACTATTAGCAGGATAGAAACCGGCAAGTCTGATCCATCAGCGGTTACATTGTTTGCTATTGCTGAACATTTGCAGGTTTCAGTTGATGACTTATATACAAGGAAAACTGAAGAACAGATTAAAAATGAACGAGAGCAGGAATTCTTCAAGAGAAATATTAGATATTATGTCTCAACGATTGAAAGTAAGAAAAATCCTTGAAACGAACATATTTTCGAAATATGGCGTATGTGCTATAGAAGATCAAAGTTATTTTCGCTATAGTTTAGATACATTCTAAAAAGGGGTGTGAGATCAGCTTAGCTAGGGCATTGGATTTGATGCTACGGAATACTAGCGTATTATCTGCAGGATTTATTTCCCTTATCAAGCAGGTATTTATTGTAAAAGCAAAAATACTGATTAAAGGAAGTGAACAAAGGAATGAGCAATTCTATGAAGGTATCATTCTGTTGCAAAGACTGTAAGAGAAAAATGTTTGATTATTATGCAGGAATTTTAAACTTGTCTATCAAATGCAATAGATGCAAAAGAGTTTTAACACTTAAAAAGATAGATGAGAAATATGTAGCAGAGAGAATGATTAACGGAAAACTGTTTGTGTGAGGTGTAAAAATTGATTTACAAGTATGGCATTGGAGAGCACGTGTATATCATAGAAAATGGGATGCACATAAAAGAAGTGATAATAGTTAATATAGCCAATGGTTTCTATCAGGTCTGCTTTACGGATAGAAAAGGCTCAATTAAATTAAGAGAGTCAAGACTATATAAGACTATTGGAGAAGTAGCAACAAAGAACAGTGCTGCGAAAGATGAATTAAGCAAATTACATAAGAAAAAAACATACCATTCACCATATGATTACGAATGTGGATATTATGGGTGATAGAGAAAAGTTTATTATAAAAAATTAAATAGGCCCACCTGATAAGGGCATACAGTTATTGAGATAAGTGTAGGAGCACCAGAGACGCAGGGGAAAATCAGTAAGAAGTAGATTTACTTTACCGGATTTCCCTTGCGTCTTTTTTGATTTCGCATAGAAAAACATATATGTAATTAAATTGTCAGGTGCAGACAACGAACCTTTCTGGTTTTCCAGAAAGGGAAAAGATGTTTTATTACGATATTAAGGAAAGTGGAAAAAGAATCAAGGAGTTAAGAAAAGCAAAGGGATTAACACAGGAAAAGTTGTCAGAAAAGATTGGAATTTCGTGTCAGGGATTAAAGATGATTGAGTGTGGAATAAATGGAGCCAGGATAGATACATTTGTTTATTTGGCAGAGGTGTTGAATACAACGATTGATTATTTGGTTTTAGGCAGAAATTGTATGGTTATTGATGATGAGTAAAAGGTATAGTACCACTAACTCTTATTTTATATTTGAAAACAGTATATTAAAAGAGGCTCAAATGAGTCGGCAAATCTCCTTTAAGGCAATGTATAAAATAGTTTCTACTTATTATGATTATAAGTTTGAAGTTGTTGACTATGCCGTGACCCATATTGAAGTATGGTAGCAAGCTACAACACATATACTGGCGACGGTCAGAGGAAAGAAACAAAGTAGTAAGTAATGATTGGCGTGTTATATTACTGCAACCGTATCAGACGTGATGCGATGCATTGCAATAGAGGAGAAAATTAGGAGGAATAAATGGAATACAAAGGTTTAGAAGTTGGAAACATAATTAAATCATTAAGAATAAAAAAGAATGTATCTGTATTTGAATTGGCTTACAGAGCGAAAATAAGTCAATCGCATGTGTACCAGTTGGAAGAAGGAAGTAATAAAATGAGTATTGACCTTTTGTATAGGCTGATGGATGCGTTGGATACAGATGCAAATACAATATTGGGGATAAAGGAAAAAGATGAGGTTTCAGTGGATGAAAGGCTGAAAGAATTAAGTCCTAAGATGAAAGAAACACTGACAGAGTTGTTTTTGCGGACAATAGATGGGGTGGAGAAATAAAGATATATAGGAGCTTTTATTAAGATCAGATGTAAATCTGGTCTTTTTTTTTGGTAAAGAGCAATGCTATAATTTATATATAATACATAATAAAAGACATAATGGATAAAGGTGATAATATGATTGTTAGAGAACCATTGGCAGAAAAATATCTAATAGAATTATTCCAAATTTTTGTAGAAAATAATTGGGAAATACAAAGTGAAGATGATGAAGAACAATCGACATTTGATATGTTTTGCAAAAGATTGAACGAATTAGATAGTGATGCAGATAGAGAATTAATAATGGAATTAACACATAAATACTTGGTAGTTAATGTTGAAGAATATAGTAAATATTTAATAGATGTAACTAGAAAGTTTCTAAAGGATAATAAAAAGAGTATTGATACGTTAGATACATTACATATTTTTCCTGTTCAAGATGCTAATTACTTAGGAAAAACTAAGAGTGGAAATCTTATGTGTTATTTACTGCAGGGATGTTTTATGAGAAGATTTAAAGAGTTTCATGATAAGAGAATTAGGATAATAGAGACTTTTGACGCCTTAGAAAAATATAGAGACGATATTGAATGTTTAATACTTATAGACGATTTCATAGGATCAGGAGACTCTGTGTTGGAGTGCGTAAATTTAATTGAGGAAAGAGGCATTGAGAAAGATAAAATTAAAGCAATTGCATTAGTATTGCAGGAACAGGGGAAAAAAGCAATTGAAGAATACGGAATTAATGTATATAGTTCAGTTTTGAGAAATAAAGCAATTACAGATAATTACAGTAAAGAAGAGGCAGAGAAGAAGAAAGAGCAGATGAAAGGAATAGGTAAGAAGATTAAAGCAAATAAAGAATTATATTTGGGATACAAGGAGTCAGAGGGATTAGTAACGATGATAAAGACGCCGAATAATACATTTCCATTTTACTGGTTTGAAAAAAAGAAAGAGGGAAAACACACAACGGCACCATTCCCAAGAAGAAATAACATTGGAGTAGATGAATAGATATGAGTGAATTTGTAATGTATAAATTATTAGATGTAATTAACAGAAATGAAACGATAGGAATTTTATTTAAGTTAGGCTATTCTTATTCGAGTATTATGAAATGGTTTTGGGAATTAAAAAGTCTAGGTTATATTTATATAGATGATGATGCTAGCAAATTTATTACTACAAAAGGTGAAAAGAAATTATATGAATTAGAAAAAAAATATAAGAGTAAAGAAATTGGAAAACTTGAGCAATATAAAATAAAACAAATGAAACTTGATGAAATATATTTACCCTGATACAATACTATTATATCTTAGGGTTGCTAGACTTTTGCACCTTTTGTGCAGGATTGGCGAGTCGGTCAATCTGAGAAGAACTTGTTTTCAAGCCTGTGTAAGAACAAGATTGAATTTAGTCGGAGTAAATTAAATCTTGTTCTTACGGAATAGAGAATTCAAAGAATTCTCTAAACATATAACCTTAAAAAAGAGTTTACATTGAATATCACATTTTTTTTAAGGTTATATGCAGATGAATTTATGTAGTAACCCTAAGATTTTTATGGAGGATAGTGTGGACTGGGAAAGATATTGTAAGGAATTTAAAAACGAAGCATATTACAAAGGAAAAGATGAGGAGTATTGTGGTAGATGGTTAGAATACGCTAAAAAACTTCATGAAAATAATGTTCCTATAATATATAATCAAGAACATTTGTGTTTGTTATTGGGATATCAAAAAGAATATGTTTATGCAGCAAGTAATTCAGCCAATAATTTTTATAGAAATTATGAAATTCCTAAAAAAAATGGAGGAAAGAGAAAAATATCGGAGCCGTTACCTAGTTTAAAGGAAATTCAGAGATGGATTTTAGATAATATATTAACATCAATGCAAGTTAGTGTATATGCTAAAGCGTATATAAACCACAAGTCTATAAAGGATAATGCGAAATTTCATAAAAAACAAAAAATGGTTTTGTCACTGGATGTTGAAAATTTCTTTGAGAACATTACAGCAGATAAAGTGTATGATGTGTTCTTATCAGTAGGATATAGAATGGATGTGGCTGTCATGCTGACAAAATTATGTTGTTTAGAGGATTGTTTACCACAAGGTGCACCTACAAGTCCTATGTTATCTAATATAATAATGAAAGAATTTGATAATGTAGTGGCAAAATATACAGGTAATAAAAAAATTAGATATACAAGATATGCAGATGATATGACGTTTTCAGGAGATTTTAATCCAGGACAAATTATTTCATTTATAAAGAAGGAATTGAATAGATTAGGATTAAAATTGAATGAAGGAAAAATAAGAACTAGGTGTATATGGCAGCGTCAAGAAGTGACAGGCATAGTGGTTAATGAAAAGATGCAGTTGCCTAAAGTGACTAGAAAAAAAATCCGTCAAGAAATGTATTATATAAAGAAATTTGGGTTAGAGTCACATATGGAACATTGTAATATAAAAAAAGAAAACTATATATATCATTTAAGAGGAAAAATACAGTATGCACTATTTATTAATCCATATGATGACGAATTGAAAGGATATTTAGAATATTTGGAAAAAGAATATTCTGATTATTAAAGGATAAAATATAATGCAAAGCGTGGTTTAGCGAAAGCTATTAATCTTGATAATAAAAAATGATTGATTAAATGACCGTCATAAATTATACTATAACTAGTAGGAGGTAGTGGTATGGCAAAGGTTGGCAGACCAAAGATAGAAAATCCGAAGGTTAATAAGATTTCGGTTAGGCTATCAGATGGGGAACACGAAAAACTCATTGAGTTTGCTAAGGAGCATTCAATGACAAAAGCAGAGACTTTCAAAAAAGGTTTAGAACTTTTGTATGAACAATGCAAATAAATTGCAAGCCAGTTAGTACTATTCTTCAGTATGACCACACCGTGGTAACAAAAATTTAATAAGTCAAAATAATTAAAAATATTATTAAAATAAAAGGCAAAATACGGACAGAAAAAGCAAATAAAAACACCTTTTAACCGTCAGCCTTTTTAGAGTTTGAATAGACACAAAAATCCCACAAAGCCTTTATTTATGGGCGTTGTGGGAGGTAGTGATTATATCGTGGCAACGATATGGCAACACTAAAACAATTTACCCATATGTATAAATGAAAAAACCTTACTGATTTTGAGGAGTCAGTAAGGTTTTTTATGCTCTTTTATAAATCAATTAGTTTATGATATCCGTGAGTATTAGCAGGATAGTTGTATCTCCAATTATCGTATTCTTTCTTGGAGATTTCTCCGGCATCAAGCTTGGACTTCATCTTTGCCCAGGACTTTGCCTCATAACCTAAAGCGTCGTGGATGGCACCTAAGTCAAGGGTAATATGACTTCCTTCCTGTCTGACGGATATACCATAAATATCTTCAAGAGTGAACAGAAGCTGCATAATTCCCACATGAGTATCAATGTCAGGAACATTAATAGCCGCAGGAGAAACTTCCAAAATGGAAGAAAGAGTTTCAATCAAATCATCCTTGGGAACACGTTTCTCTGCTTCATATTGAGCCATGCGGATATCAGCAGTACTTTCCTTAAAACCTAACTGAACTCCCAATTCCTTTTGAGTTAAACCTTTACGCTTGCGAAAAGTTCTAATTCTTTCACCAATTGCCATAACAAACCTCCAATTTAACATAAAAATTCCCAATGCGGGATAACTTAAACAAATTCGCTATGGTAAGTATAACATAGGTAAAAATGTATATCAAGAAAAACTTAAACAAAAAAAGTTAATTTTTCTATTGACTTAAACTAAAAAGTTTAATATAATGCACATTATCTTAAACAAATATGTTTAAGAAATATAATACAGGAGGAAAAAAACATGGAAAAGAACTTTATGACAGTCGACGATGTTGCCGAAGAACTTTCTGTTTCAAAGTCCAAGGCTTACAAGATTGTAAGACAGCTTAATAAGGAACTGGAAGAAAAAGGCATCATCACGGTAGCAGGACGTGTCTGTACTTCTTATTTCAGAAAAAAAGTAATGTACAGCGGTGATTAGAAAATATTTATTAAAGGAAGGTGATGAACATGAGCGTTTATTCTTACATGGCAAATAATAAGAAAAAATGGAGAGCTGTTTATCGCTATACTGACTTTACCGGAAAAAGAAGACAGACACAGAAAAGAGGCTTCAACACAAAAAGAGAAGCGGAGTTTTGGCTTGAAAATAAGAAGAAAGCCGAAAACGGACAATTGAACATGACATTTGGAAGTTTTTATGAAATATACGAAAGGGACAAGAAGGCAAGGGTAAAGGAAACCACCTTTGAGACAAAATCATATGTGGCAAGAGATAAAATCCTTCCTTACTTTAAGGACAGAAGAATGGATGAGATTAAACCGAAGGATGTAATGGAGTGGCAGAATGAACTGCTTAATTACAGGGATGAAAAGGGAGAGCCTTATTCATCAGGTTACTTAAGGACAATTCATGCACAGCTTAGCGCAATATTTAATTTTGCAAAAAGATATTATGGGCTGTCCACCAATCCTGCGGCAATAGTGGGAACAATGAAAAATGACGTTGAAAAGGAAGTGGAAATCTGGACAAAGGAAGAATACCTGAAGTTTTCGGAAGCAGTCATGGAAAAGCCATTATCGTTTTATGCATTTGAAGTATTGTATTGGACAGGTGTCAGGGAAGGAGAACTACTGGCACTTACTCCGGCAGACTTTGATTTTGATAATAACACAATGAGAATCAACAAGAATTATCAGAAGGTAAAGGGGCGTGAAATCATTACCTCTCCAAAGACAAAAAAGAGTAATAGGGTGGTGAAGATTCCACAGTTTCTGGCAGATGAGATTAAGGATTACATGAAATGCTTTTATGACCTGAAGCCTGACCAGAGACTTTTCTTCAAGTCAAAAGGGTATCTTGGACACGAAATCACAAGAGGTTCCAAGAAGGCAGGAATTAAGAGAATCAACATACACGCCCTTAGACATTCACACATTTCACTGCTTATGGACAGAGGATTTTCAGCACTTGACATAGCTGAAAGGGTAGGGCATGAAGCAATCAGCATTACTTACAAATATGCCCACATGTATCCAAACAAGCAGGATGAAATGGCAAGAAAACTTGAAGAGGAAAGGAGTTAGGAATAATGGAAAAATCATTGGACAGTCACGGTCGTTGGAGAAAGAAGATAGTAGCCTTCAGGGTTTCTGAGGAAGAGGCAAGAATCATTGATGACAAGGTTGCCCTGTCAGGACTGACAAAGCAGGAATACACTATCCGCAGGCTGTGTGAAAAGGAAATTGTGGTAAATGGAAATCCAAGGGTTTACATTGCCTTAAAAAACAGACTTAATGACGTGTACGAGGAGTTAAAAGGAATTACAGGTGCAGGTGAGATTGATGATGTTTTATTGGAGGTAATTGAACTTATTGCAGTGACAATGAACGGAATGAAGGAGGATAATAATAATGAATAATAAAACAACAGTGACTGCCCTTAACGTATCTGTTGGAGCAGATAACGGGCAGTCACCAAGTGTTACCAAACACAGTAACAGTATAACAGATAATAATTGTGTCCGCAATTTGCAATCCACCGGTACCCTGGTGGGTGAAAATCTGGAAACAGTATCAATGGAAGAACTTTATGACACGGTATATCCGATTAAGAAGCCCTTGGTGGAAGATCTGATTTACAACGGAGTGTATCTGTTTGTCGGTGCACCAAAGGTTGGAAAGTCGTTTTTAATGGCTGAAATAGGTTTCTGTGTAAGTGCAGGAATTGACCTTTGGGGGCATAAGACCAATCAGGGAACAGTGCTGTATCTGGCACTGGAAGATGATTATGCAAGACTTCAACAGAGACTTTCAAGAATGTTTGGAATTGATGTGGCAGAGCATTTTTACTTCGCCACACGTTCCAAAAATCTCAATGAAGGTCTGGAAGAACAGCTTAAAGCGTTTCTTGTGGCTCATGCTGATACAAGACTTGTAATCATTGACACACTGCAGAAAATCAAGGAAATAAGTGGAGATAAATTCAGTTACGCAAACGATTATGACATCATTACAAAGCTAAAACACTTTGCTGATGAACATAACATTTGCATTCTGGTGGTTCATCACACAAGAAAGATGGATTCATCAGATGCCTTTGAAATGATATCGGGAACAAACGGACTGCTTGGTGCAGCTGACGGAGCGTTCATCATGCAGAAGGAAAAAAGAACTGACCTAAAGGCTACCGTTGACATAACAGGAAGAGACCAACAGGACCAGAAACTTTATCTTAAGTTTGAATCTGAGTTGTGTTTGTGGAAATTTGAAAAGGCTGAAACAGAGCTGTGGAAAGAGCCGGAAGACAAAGTACTTTCTGCTGTTAATACATATCTGATGGAAGCAGGATGTTTTCAGGGAACGGCAAGTGAACTGATGGATAGGATACCGGAGATTGATTTAGTTCCGAATCAGCTGACCAGACAGTTGAACATTAAGGCAGGAAGGCTGTATGAGGATTATGGCATCAGGTATGACAATAAGCGTTGTCACGATGGCAGAATCATAACTTTGGAATATGAAAAAGAGTAAAGCGTGACGATGGTGTCGATGGTGACGATGTTTTATGGTACGTAAATCATCGTCACAACCGTCACGCATCGACACGGAACAAGATTGATTGCAAAACAGTGAGGCTTGAAAATGAGCAAAAACAGAATGATAAGCAATGAATTAATGATGGCTTTGATTAAGTATCATGTATTAGACATGAAAGATAATGAAGAAATTAATAATCTTATAATTTCTGAATTGGAAGAAAAACTAAGCAAGATGTCAAGGCACGAGGATTACACAAAAAGTAAAATGGCACCTACAAAAGAAGAGAGGGAAGAGTACAGACAAAAATATCTTGACACCGTTGGAATGCATCGGGACTTTAGATGGTAGTAACAGCTTGCAACATAATTAGGTTTCCCGTTGATAATATCAATACCTGCAAGTGACACTTGCAGGTTAAAGAATAATCATGGAAAACCAAAAAGGATTGGTTACAGTTAAAAGTTAGTGACATGATGTCACTAAGAACCTCGGGACCCGGAGTCCCGAGGTTAAACATAATGTAGCTGCCATTACAATTACAGTAACCACTAAATGCCATTTTACAGGTTATGAGTAAGGCATTAATAGCAGCTATATAAGCCCTCGGCAGAGCCCCCGCAGTTGTGTCTATGACAGAACTGCTAGGGGGTTATCAATTATGGCAGAGCCAAATTGATAAGAACCACCCGTTTTCAATAGCCTCGGGCAGACTACTAAAGACTAACAACGTGCAGGTGTCACCGCACGTATCAAAACAATAAAAGAAAAAAGGAGTGAGATTATGGCAGGATTATCATATTCAGCACACCTGAGTCAGAAGAACAGTGCCATTAACAGTAAGGCAAAACTCTCAGGTGTTGCAAAGCACAATTTACGAAAGTACCGCTCCTTGGAATACGATAAGGAGAACATTGTAATTTTATGTGGTACGGATAAATTGGTGCAGGATGTAAAAAAAGTATATAAGGAACAGTTTGACGAAGCAGTCAGGGAATACAACAAAAAGCAGACAAGGGACGACAGAAAGATTGATGATTATTTTGAAAAGACTGCAAAGTCAAACAAAGACATGGCAGTGGAACTTATTTTTCAGATAGGAGAAAAGGAGTTCTGGGATAAGAATCCTGAAAAGCGAAGAAGGATGGATGCAGCCTTTAAGGAAATGCTTAATCTGTTACAGAAGGAAGCACCAAACCTTGTTGTAGCAAATGCTGTGGTACATTATGATGAGGCAAGTCCACACATGCACGTGGTGGCAGTTCCCGTAGCTGACGGATTTAAAAAGGGAATGTCAAAGCAGGTATCAAAGAGAAAAGTATGCACAAAGGAATTTCTTGAAAAAGTACTGCAGGGCAGAATAAGAGAATATGCAGAGGGCAGGTCATTCATATGGATTGGAGAATTTCTGAAAAGAAAGGAAAAAGGTCGCAATAATGATTTGGCAGTTAAGAAATATAAGGTAAAAAAGCAAAATGAAAAATATGAAAAAGCAGTAAAAGAGGTTGAAAATCTGAATAATGAAATCCTTAAAAAGACTGCTGAAAAACAAATCGCAGATAAGAAGTTGGAGGAAACATATAAAGAAATGAAAAAAGCTGATGCCGTGGCACAATGGGGAATAAAGGACATAAAGAAATTTGAAAATAAAGTAGCAAAAGGTCCGGAAGAGCCTAAAGGACTGATGAGTGCAAAATCTTATAGAGAAAAGATTGTTATGCCGTTTCTTGCAGGCTTAAACAAGATATTTAAAAGAATAGTTAAAATGGCAAAAAGCTGCTTTGCGGAATCAATAGAATTAAAGAAGAAGCTGGAGAGGGTGGATGAAGATAGGAAAACGTTGATAAGAGATAATGATGAACTTAAATGGTCTAAAGAATATCTGGAACAGGAACTTGATGAAAAGAATAAAAGGATTTATGAATTGGAAGAATCAGAGTTTATGCTTGGATATTTGAGAAGATTTATTAAGGATGAGGATTATGAAAAGATGGGGAAGGAGGAAAGGGAAAATAATTTAACATTATAAATTTGCTACAACAATATAGAATATATATCATGTTGAAAGAAGTGATGTAGGTACAGCAATGTTTGGAATAGTGGTACAAAGTATTGACATAGTATCAGTAGAAAGGTTTTTATGGATCATAAAGGAAGAATTGTGAATGACAATAAAATTTAAAAACAGCTTTTAAAGAACAGTAATTAGGTTTTATATGAACTAATTAAAAAATACAATTTATGTGTTAAAGCAATAGGGAGGAAAAGATAATGGAATGTAGGACTATTACAGTATCATTATGCAATGATTTTCATACTAAAACAATCTTTATTTATAAAAAAATATAAGTAGAGATTAAATAGGCAATATGGTAAAATGAACAATAGATATGTACAATTTTTGTGATATGAAATTGCGCAAAAAGTAAGTGTATGTTATATAGGATAGTATATTTGATACGATTTAGCTAGAAGGGAAAAAGGAGATTGTGTTATGTCAAAATACGAAGAAAAAACAATAGCATTAGAGGCTGTAAAAATAGTAGAAGAATTCGGAGAAATGACAATGGGTGAGTTGATAGCTGAATTAACAGATAGAATGAAACCAAGTGGGCATGACAATGATATTCTTAGTGGAAGAAAAGATACATATTTCTCCCAGAAAGTAAGAAATTTAAGATCCCATAGTAATTCAATATTTTTTGATAATGTAGTATTTGATGAAAAAGAAGGAAAGTACATATCAAAGGAGTATTTAAAAATCAAATCTCAGGTTTCAAAAGAGGATTATGTTGAAAAATTAACTAAGAGAAAAGAAAAAGTATTGACATTTTATGCAAGAAAATTAGATTACGAAAAAATTAATAAGGAAAAACAAGAAATAGGTAATAAAGGAGAATTGTTTGTTTTAAAAGATCAAAGAAAAAAAGTAAAACAGCTTGATCCTAAATTGGCAAGTAAAGTTAGACATGTTTCTAAATTAGACGGAGACGGAGCGGGATATGATATTAGGTCATTTAATGATGCAAAAGAAATAAATTATATTGAAGTGAAAACAACTAAAGGGAAAAAAACAGCACCTTTTTATATGAGTGTTACAGAGCATGCTTTTTATGAATTGCATCGAGAAAGTTATGTTATTGCCAGAGTATATAACTTTGATGTAAATAAAGAAAAAGGAGAAATAGAATATGTAAAAGGTAGTGATTTTGAAACAGTTTTTGAAAGAGAAATATCTGCATATAAATTAAGATACAGAAGAGTTTAAGCAAGGAGGATAAATATGCCTAGACATATATTAGAAAATAGATTATTTCCATTAATAAAATATCCAGGTGGAAAAGAAAAGGAATTAAGTTATATTATTCCTGCTCTACCGAAAAATATAAATAGATACTACGAACCCTTTATAGGAGGTGGAGCGGTATATTTTTCTATAGATGCTAATGAATATTTTATTAATGATAAATCGGATGAATTGATTTCACTTTATAATATGGTTAGAGACCAAAATGAAGAGTTTTTTGAAAAAATGGAAGCAATAGAACACAATTGGAACATCATAAGTCAAGTGGTAGATCATCATGAGGATACTTTGATAAATATATATAATTCATATAAAGATAATGAAGTTAATGAACAACAATTAAGCGATATGATTACAGAATTTGTTCTTGAAAATGCGGAAGAGTTTAATGGATTGTTAAGAAGAGATTTTAATTATCAGATTGAGAATTTTGTCGTAGAGTTGTGCAAAAGCATAAAAAATAAAATGAAGAGAATGAAAAAAATTGCTGAAACTAAGGGTGAATTAGATAGAGATGATTTGGTAGATAATATTGAATCATCATTGAAAGCAGCATTTTATACACATTTTAGATATTTAATAAATTATCGTGATGAACTAGGATTAAGTAATGAATTTGCAACAGCTATATACTTCTTTATTCGCCAGACATGTTATTCGTCAATGTTTAGATATAATAAAAATGGTAAATTCAATGTACCTTATGGTGGTATTTCTTATAATAGAAAGTCATTTGCGAACAAAATCGCATATTATCGTAATCAAGATTTGATAGAGCATTTAGAAAATACGACAATAGGGAATATGGACTTTTATGATTTTATGATACAGCATGCTCCAGAAGAAGATGATTTTGTTTTTCTAGATCCACCATATGATACAGAATTTAGCACATATGCAAAGAATGAGTTTGATAAAGATGACCAAGCTAGATTAGCAGAATATCTGATTAATGAGTGTAGAGGAAATTTTATGATAGTAATAAAGAATACAGAGTATATTTCTTCACTTTACCAAGAAGGCACAATTACAGCTAATGGAGGGAATATACATGTGAGTTCTTTTGACAAAAAATATTTTGTCAGTTTCCAGGACAGAAATAATAAAGAGGCACAGCATTTGTTAATTACGAACTATGAATTATAGGAGGGCAAAATTGGACGAAAGAAAAAAACAGGCAATACAAAAAATAGTAGATGAAGAAATACGTAAATTCACAGACAGTTTTGAGGCAAGATATACAAAAGAAGTTGACAATCCAGATGGAGTTATTAACAGTAAGATTAATAATTGTTTTGTTGCTGAGTTAGGAAAAGAATTTATGTTTTATAGTGCTTTTGTAAGAAGCTTTGATAGTTCTTTTGGCAAAGTGTTGGAAGCGATGGGAAATAAGATTGCGGAATTGTCTTATGATGTGAGAAAAGATGTTAATTCATTTCTCCTTCCACAGCAATCTCAACATATGGATTATATCATTTTAGAATATGAAAAACATAGAAAACCTAAAACATCTGATTATAGTGAATTCTTTTGTATGATACCGGAAGATACGAGAAGTTTTGAAAAGAATCATGTTACGGACCATTATTTTTACAATGCACAAAAGAATGAACATTATCTGATTGAATTAAAGGCTAGTGGTGATTTGGACAACAAAAAGGCCAAGTCTGAAAAACTAGCAATGCTACAAGAATACTTTATACTTAAGAATTCATTAAGAGATAAACCAAATGATAAAATAAATTTGTATTTAGCAACCGCTTATAATAAGTATGGTGAAGATTCTGAATGGAAGCAGGAAAGAGTTAAACAGTTCTTCGCAGAAGATGAGTTGCTTATAGGAAGAGATTATTGGAATTTTGTATGTGATGATCTAGAAGGATTTGATATTGTATTTGAGCAGTATCAGAGAAGTGCAGTGTATATTAAGGAAGCATTGGAGAGAATAAAGGAATTGTATTTTTAATTTAAGAGAGAATACAAGAATTGTTATAAGGAGAAAAAGATATTATTGTTAAAAGTGAATTAAAGGTAACGCTTAAGAGACATAAAGGGAAGATAAGACACTAAAATGAGAAATTAAAAAATAATATATAGGTGATTGAATCTAACAATAAAGTGTATACGTTTTATTTATTAAATTATTTCAATTATTTCAATATATTCGTGACAATACTATGGCAAAAGAAAATCAGAAAGATAATATAAATTATATAATACAGATAAAAATATAAAAGACCTAAATACATATGTTTAAGTTGAACTTGTTACAAACCGAAGAATGATGATTGTGCATACTTTCTTGTAGAAGCGATTGCTCAGTGGTCATAGAATAAACGTTTGTTTGTGGATAGGAGAAGTACAGTTAATGAAAAAGGAAATTATTACAACATTGTCTAGTATCATACTCAATGTTTTTTCTGATGATGTTTCTAAAAATAAACAGAGTGTAATAGAAAAGGTTAATTTGTTCTTTTTTGAAAAAAGAATAAAAAGGAAAATCACTAGTTTTTGTAAAGGTAAGGATGGAACTGTATTAACTTCAGGCAGATTTGAAACATTCTTAAAATATCATAAGCCTGTTGAAAAAATTTATGCTTATATTTTGGACTGTGGTGGAAATTCTATCTCAACAAATACATTTATTAATCAGTTGTTGGATGAAACAAAAAATTTCTACAATGATGGAACACATGAAATTACAGTAATTGACGAAGCAATAATTAAAGAATTTTTTTCGTTTATTTATCAAGAATATTACAGTTATTTAGCAAAGGGATTATCATCAGAGCAAAAGTTTATGACGACTACAATTTCACATACTATGGGCACGCAGACAGAGATAATTACTGACTCATTAGAAAAAGTTAAACAGTTAGTTGATAATAGAAATGTCTTAAATAATCCTGAGGAAATTATTAAGATATATGATGTATTAAGTATAGAAATTCAAAATGGTAATCTGGAAAAGATTCATGATATAATGCCTGTATTTAGTGAAAAAAATTCGGATATAGATTTAGGTATTCGTATAAAAATGAACATATTTTCAGATTATAAATGTTTGGATATAGATATCTTGGATGCATGGAAGAAAATAAATAGTATTTATATTTCAAATGATATTGTACGTCTTTTGATTTTATGTTGGATTAAGGAAAAAAACAAGTTATTAGAATTATATAATTTGATGAAAGAAAGCGAATTGAAATCAATTATACTGCATATTTGTGAAGATAAAAGAGACAAATTTATTATAATAGAAACAAAAAGAGTGAATTATGCAAACATATACAACTATAAATTAGTAGGAGCCTATCCTCATGAAAAATGGCTGGTTAGCAGAATTTGTGCGTTTTGGCTTTTAGATAATTCAGCTGTTAATATATATATGGTATTGAGAAACTTATTAGGAGATGATTTAAGTTATATTGAAGAATTGTTAATATTAGAAAAAGAACAAGAGGCAATACTAAGTACAACAGCAGAATTGGCGAGAACAAGGATACAAAATATTGACAAGGTTTTAAAGGATATGAAATGTAAAATCAATCATAGTCACTGGTTGATAAAAGAGAAGTATTATCTGATCCTTTTACGAAATCAAAATATACTCAAAAATAATGAGGATGTAGATATTATAAGTATTATGCCTGCTTATGTGAAAAACAATGCAGAAATCAAGCCACAAATTATTCAGCACCGAATAGACAAGGATGAAGTAAGTGAAGAAGAGGTATTTGAATTCTGTAAAGATAAAGGAGAGTATTGGTTATATAATAATTTTTTAACAAAGTATAGCGGAGAGCCTCTTAAAATCCTTGCTTTAATAGAAAAACATATTGAAATATTAAAATTGGATGTGCATATTTATTTGATGTATGTACAAACGGTAAGGATATGCAATGGAATAAAGCAGGCAATTATTGTGGCAGAAGAATATAAAGAATATCATAAAGACTATATTGAATTTTGGATTGAACTACTTAAATTATTGGAGAAAAAAGATCAACTGCTTGACTCAATTTATAATAATTGGAAAGAGGAAAAATTAAAGTATATTAATTTGAGTTCAGAAATAGATTTTGCCGAATTATTAGTAGACTCAAATAAATATGAGAATGCTATGCAAGTGGTAAAAAAACTGGAAACATTGGGAAATATATCTCCAAGAGTTTTAAAACTAAAAGCAAAGCTTTTAGTGGAAGAGAAACAGTTGATAGAAGCTCTTAATATTTTAGAAGAAATCTTTGAAGATTATTCAAAAGATTCTTTTGTTGTGGATACGTATATTGTATTATCTTTAAATACAAGGCGAGAAGTGCCTCAAAAGATTATAAATGCTGCTATAGAAATTGGAACTGCCAGATTGTTTATGTTAGTGGCTGTTATGTATGCGAGAAGTAACAAGCGTACAGAAGCGATGAATTATATTACAAAATCGTTATTAAGAAGTGGAAATAAAGATGCAGATGTATTTGCTAATTATTTTATGATGAATATTAAGTTTTCAGATGCTTCGACAAGGGAAATAAATGGGGTTGAAGAAGATACAGCGGTATTCTTGGAAACTGAAAAGGGGGAACGTATAATATATTGTATATATAGGGAGGAGGTTTTGCCACAAGCACCATATTCATGGCAGTCAGCAGTGCATATTTATAGAACAGAAGCAATAGAGTATGGGCTTGTCAGAAAAAAGACAAGTGACACGGTTGTTATTAATGAAAAAACATACGTTATATCTGAAATAATGCCAATTGATTGTTATTTGGCTAGACTGTGTACATCAAAATTGCTTGAATTAGATGTGATTAAACAATTTACTATCGAAATGAAAGCAGATGGAGAGGTGGATGTAGAACATTTAACTAATGAATTATTAAAGTATATGCCCCAAGCTGAAGATTCTTTTGGATGGCTTGAAAATTATAAAGATTTATCTAATTGGCCACTGCCATTTTGGCTTTTGCAGAGAAATGTTCGTGTTAATGCAGTTCAATTAGTTATGGGATTTATGAGGGACAATAGTATTATTATTAGAGAACTATACGGCGTTGAAACTGTTAGTGGAGAAAAATTCATATTGTCCTTTGCTTCAACGATTATGATGCACATGTTAGGAGTGAGTGCGCAAAGTTTATCTGAAAATAATGTAATTATTCCGGAATCTTTAAAAACAACTATAGTCGATATGTGTGAAGAAATTATAGAGGACAATGATAAAGATACGGTGTCAGCAATTGGCGTAACTGATAATCAATTGTATATGACAGTTGCAACGGAAGATGAAAAAGTTGAACTCATAAAATTTGCAAACGAATTAAAGCAATTTGTATATAAATTAAAATCATACAGTAATAGTCAAGATATTAAGGGAAAGATAAATGATAGAATTGATTTGTTAGATACGTTTGGTATTTCAGATTATGATGCATTATCTTTAGCACAGTCGTCTGGAGCAATTCTTGTAACGGGTGAAGTTACAATTATGTATTTAACACAAATTAAAGAACTTGGTATAAGAGGAATAGGTATACTAAACTTTCTTGTCGAGATTCACACAGAGCTTTATGAACTTTTAATTTACATGAAAAAAATGATAGAATATGGTTTTCTTATTTCGTTGACAAAGGAGAGTTATATTTACATTCAGAATAAATATAATGAGTTGACAGATGATGATATGAAAGAACTATGTATGGAACAATGGATTGATTATTTATCAAAACCAAATGATATGTCTGAAGAATATAGTAAAATTTTTATTCAGAATATGATGACAGTGTATAAGTTACTTGCAAAGGAGCAAATTGATTTTACAAATCCAATAGGAAAGAATTTTATGTTTTTCTTTATGAAGTACAACAAGATAAGCCTTAAGGTAGAAACGCACAGCGATGGTAATGTTAATATAATAGCAACTAAAGATGAAATTTAAAGTTGTAAATAAATTCTTCATGCACATTCCTCATATTAGATTCATAATATCAGTAGGTACACTGATATCCATTCATGATACCTGAAATTTTGAAAACTAAAAATAATTATGAGAAATAGACAAGAATATACTGTTTCTGAAAGCAAAAATCTACTCAAATACAGGAAACAAAAAAAGTGAAAATAAATTTGAATTAATGAAAAAAGGACCAATCTATGCTATAATATCTTCGTGGCAACACTATGGCAACACGAAATCAGAAGGATAATACAAATAATATAATATAGGTAAATTAACAGATAAAAACACAAAAAACTTAAACAAATATGTTTAAGACAAACCCGGTACAAGCCGAGTTTGAATAACGTACATGAGACAAGAAATGCCGAATTTACGGTGTTTCTTGGCTCATTTTTGATTGTGTGACAATCAAATGACAATAATTTTGAAAAAATTGGAGGGATAATTTATTTGAGTTAGTATCTTAATAATGGTGCTAATACACTTTGAATTGTTCCGGTATCCATTTCTTGCTCTATTAGTAAATCGACAAAAGAATTGAGGATGGATTCTTGAGAATCCCCACATCTTTCTTCTAATATTTTTAGAACTATATCCATTTTTTGCTTGCATAGTTTTCGTGGACTTTGAGCATTGCATGCAGTATATCTGTTGTCTGTTAAAATAGTATTAATTTCACAGTGGTAATTATAACGTATGCAAGAAGTCAGATTAGCATCTCGATTTTCCAAGTGTTCAATTAGCCAAGATTCTGGCGTACATTTTAATGAAAAGATGAGATCGCGGTTTTGCTCATATAGTTGAGCAAATTTTTGATTGTTATGTATTGCTTCTGTAAATACATCATCATCTAAAAGTGCATATACCTTAGAGCGTTCAAAAAGTTGGTGTCTAGTATTTTTTGCTAATAGGGCTGTTTGCTCATATCCACCAACCGGAACAATGCAATACATCATGGATTTAATGAGGGTATTAATATTGGCGTACTTAGCTATCATTGCTTTTAAAACAAGCCTAGCCATATCATCTTCGACAAAGAAAATGGTATCAAAAATAATATTTGATTCAAAATCTACGTAACCAATTGCCTTTGCTGGATAGCAAGGTGTAGAAATAACTGTATTTTCTGAGGCATCATTTTCCATCAACATAATATTATTTCTATGTGTTGATTTTATCATAGTGATGGAATGTGTCGAGATGATAATTGTTAGTCCTTTCTCGGTAGCTTTTTCGTTTAAATAATCCAAAAGATTCTTTTGAATTCGGGGATGTAAAGCCATTTCGGCTTCGTCTAACAAAAAGAGAGAGTTGGACATAGTTGTTTGTAAACGTTCTACTAATCTTATTATTGCGAGTTCACCAGTACTGAAACGTTTTTCTGAGTAATACTTTCTTCCATCTTTTAATATATAAAAGTAGGTTGAATTTCTTCCACGACCATTGACGTTTCTTAAACGTTTAAGGTTATTGTATTTTGTGGTTTCAAATATTTTGTTAAGTGATTCAATAATTGTACTTTCTACGTCAACTAGATTTCCGCTTCTAATTTCTTCCTGAGGTACATCAATTCTTTTTGAATCAGCTTTAATAAAGATTGTATTTTCGAATCCAAATTCTCTTTTTAATAATGGAGAACTATTGGTGCGAGGAGTACATGTCCAACGTCGGGTGCCTTTCCGAAATTTAATGTGTGCATGTTCTGTTATGTATTCAATTGAAGAATCAGAATATTGGTCAATATTATTTGTATTATTAGCAGATGTGAAGTTTGTAGCAAAAGCATATGGATTACATATTCTGTCAAGACAAGTGAGTAAGGTGGTTTTTCCAGCACCATTAGCACCAACTAGCAAGTAAACACCATTATCATTTGGAATGTCAAAAGTTAATTGTTTAATATTTTTTGTATTTTTTATGATTATCCGTCGCATATTTATCTCCTTTTTTAGTATTTTGAAATAGATATAAATATCTACTCCTTCTTCGATTTCCGTTTCCTCTTCACATAAGAGAAATCCGGAAATAAGTCTTTTAGCAACTCAGCAGTTTCTGCTGCCTTTTCATCCTCATTCAGATTTTGAACCAGTAGTTGGTCGCCATCATCAAGGTTCAATGAAACAGTATATTCCTTATCCGACTCTATTGGATTCATTGGAAACTTTATCTCTTTGAGATAATATTCCGATTCGGTTATTTCGCCATCCTCTAGCTTATCTCGCAGGCATGCCCAGTACTCAACCATCTTTTGGAAGTTATCAAGGTCTTCCTGCGGGCGGGAACCGGCACTTGGAAGACGTTCTTCAAATTTGAAGTATACTTTTCCGTCCTTGATTGTAGGGCGTAGTCCGTATGCCCATTCGATATCAAATAGTGCATGGAGCGCACTGAAGATATTGGCAACATCTGGGTCTGATAATGAATAGAAACTGACGCCCAGATTGTTGGCGATATTGAGTAAAGTCGTCTCGTCAGGATATCTGTTTCCAAGCTCGTAATTTCGGATTGTGGATTCGTTTAGTCCACACTTATCTGCCAATTCCTTTTGTGTCATTTCTGCTGCAATTCTGAAATTTCTAATTAAAAAGCCTACCCGGCTGGTGAATTTTTCGCCCATTTTAACTGCTCCTTATAAGTGTAATGCATGTTGTAGCTTGTATGAAAACACGAGGCACAAATCATGCATATACAGAGATTATAACATCAACAGTACAAAAATGAAATGTTTTTTAATAAAAAGTATTGACAGTACAAAAATGAACTGTTAATATAAAACACATCAAAACAGTTCAGAAATGAACTGAATAATAAAACGAAAGAGAGGAGGCATTTGCTTATGGAGAACAAACGATTTTTAACAGCGCAGGATGTCATGGAAATGCTGGATGTATCACTATCCTATGCGTATAAGTTGATACGTCTGCTGAATGCAGAACTTGAGTCGGAAGGATTTGTGACAATAAAAGGGCGTGTCAGCACGCTGTATTTTATGGAACGAATCTACGGACTGTCCACAGATAAGGGGGGATGGATAGATGGCGGTTATCAAGAACAAAAAGACCGAAATGTGGGAGGTGAGGACCTATTATAAGGATTTGACAGGAGAAAGGAAGCAGAAGACAAAGAGGGGCTTTGCTAAGAAAAGCGAAGCCCTCGAATGGGAACGGAACTTCAAACTGAAAGAGAATCAGAGTATCAGTATGAGCTTTAAAAGTTTTGTGGATATTTATTTAACGGATTTAGAGCCGAGAATAAAACGCAATACGTTCCTGACCAAAAAGCACATTATTGAGACCAAGATTCTGCCATATTTCGAAAAAAGGAAGCTGGATGATATTCGTACTTCGGATGTCATCCAGTGGCAAAATGAGATTATGAAACTGAAAAAGGATAATGGGGAGTTGTTCTCCCAAACTTATTTGAAAACGATTCACAATCAGCTCAGTGCCATATTAAACCATGCAGTCAATATGTATGGACTAAAGGATAATGTGGCACGAAAAGCCGGAACTATGGGGAAGGAAGAAAATAAGGAAATGGAGTTCTGGACACAGGAGGAATTTCAGAAATTTTTGGAGTGTGTGGCAGATAAGCCGATTTCGTATTATGCATTTGAAATGCTTTACTGGACGGGAATATGAGAGGGAGAATTGCTTGCCCTGACACCGGCGGATTTCAATTTTGAAAAGAAAACTCTTCGGATAAATAAGTCATATCAGAGGCTGGAGGGCGAAGATGTGATTACGGATCCGAAAACACCAAAGAGTAACAGGACAATCGTCATGCCGGATTTCCTTGCTATAGAAATGGAGAATTTTATAAAAAGCATATACGGACTAAAGATGAACGACAGAATTTTTACCATTTCAAAAAGTTATCTTCATCACGAAATGGATAGGGGAGCAAAACTTGCAGGAGTGAAAAGAATCCGAATTCATGGATTACGACATTCCCACATTTCTCTGTTAATCAATTTAGGATTTTCTGCATTGGCAATAGGGGAAAGAGTCGGACATGAGGCGGTAGATATCACTTATCATTATGCACATTGTAGTGGTAAACTAAATTTGTAACACCTTGTTTGAATAATATATTATAGTATTACTTAAATAAGGAGGACATCACTATGTCAGTACGTTACAGCGAAGACTTCAAAAAAGAAGTCGTTAAAGCCTATATGGCAGGCGACAAATCAATACATCAACTTGCTGTTGAATTTAATGTTGCAAAAGGTTCCGTTAGCAAGTGGGCTAATGAATACAGGAAAGAATGCCTTTATACCGCCGATACAACATCCGAGTCTAATGACGCAAAGGAAATACGAAGATTAAATCAGCTTCTTAACGAAAAAGATAAGGAAAATTCTTTCCTAAAAAAAGCAGCGGCATTCTTTGCAAAGGAAATCGATTAGTGGTATATCGATTCATTGACGATAACAAAAAATATATTTGGTTTAAGATGGTTATGTAAGAAGTTTGGTATTAGCCCTAGTTGTTGTTATAACTACAAAAAAGATACCAAGCGTGAACATCACAAACGTTTGGAACACATTTTTGAACTTATAAAATATGTATACTATAATAATAATCGTGTTATAGGCTATAGGGCTATGCGTATTTTTATCAAACGTTATGGCTATGAATTAAGCAATACCACTATCACAAATACATGAATAAAGAATTAAATTTATGTGCCGTAATCATGCATTCCAAACCGGGATACAAGACTGGAAAAAAGAATAAAATCTTTGACAATCTCTTAAATCAAAATTTTACTGTCGACTGCAAAAATAAAGTATGGTGCACTGATTTTACATATATGCGTCAGCCAAATGGAAAATTCAGATACAACTGTTCAATAATTGATTTATTTGACAGGTCGGCTGTTGCTTTATTAAACAGCGATTATATCAATACAGACTTATCAGTAAACACACTTAAAATAGCATAAAAAAAAGGAAACTACCCTAAAGTGATTCTGCACTCAGATCAGGGAGTACAGTTTACCTAATGGGATTTTGTGAATTTCTGTAAAGATAATAATGTAACCCAGAGCATGAGTAAGGCCGGTTGCCCTTATGATAATGCTCCAATGGAAAGATTTTATAACACTTTTAAAAGCAATTTCTATAATATAACCTCATTTTCAAGTGTTGAGATGATGGATGAACTTACTATGAATTATATCAATTGGTATAATTATGTTCGTCTTCATTCATACAATGATTATTTAACACCAATGGAAGCTCGTTACAGATAGGTATTTATCGAACAAAGTGTTACAAAAATGCTTGACCAGTACAGATAATCGAAAGAAACTGAAAGCGGTGGAGCGGTGCCTTGAGAGGGATGGAAGTCTGCTGGAGGCTGAATTGGAAATGCGGATACCTGTTGATGATATGGAGGATATGGCAGATGTTGAGAATGATAAAGTGCCGGAGAATCCATATCGGGTGCAGAAGGTTGGGAAAGTAGAGAATGCTGATTTGGATGATGTTGTGGAAGCAGATGTGATTACGGAACCGGAGTTTGAAGCGGTTGTAGATGATGAGCTTGAAACAGAGGTAGAAACGTTTGCAGAGACTGATATTACAGGTCTTGAAACTGTTGGAAAGACTGCTATTACAAATGCTGAAAGCATTGTAGAAACAGATATTGATTTGATGGCTGAGAGTATTGAACCTGGCTTGCAGAATGATGATATTCGGAAGTATGGTGAAACGGTAAGATTACCATCTGATAAGGCTGATTATATGAGAATGAGTGTAGATGAAAAAGTCCGTTGTTATCCGTTTGATGACAAGGGTACAGATGCAGCATTTGAGATGGTTGGACTTATTTTGAAAAGATAGGTATGGACACAGGTTTTGATTCTGTTTATGAGGAGACTAAGCTTTTGACAGATTATTATGAGAAACTGAAGGAAGTAGAATTTATCCAAGAGAAAACAGAGCAGATAATAGGAGCAATGATACTTCTAGGGCTAGATGTGGGTAATCTTGCAGAGTATTCAGCAGATGTATTATCTGAGGTGTTCGGATTCGGAGATATGGAGTATTTTGCTGGGATTAAACTGTTTAGCAAGGTAATTGACAGACTTGGAGTAGATATGGATCAGCAGAAGCGGTATGAAGTGTTTGATCGGATTTATGAGAAAGGGCTGCGAGAAAAGAAGGGCGAGCGAAATAGGAATAGGTGATAGGGTTAATGATTTGGGTGCTATGGCGTAGGCTGTAGCACCTGAATTGGTCTACGTTCCAGGGTTCTACGGTTCTAGGGGAAGTTTTTGACGTTACTGATTGAGAGACAATCGCAAGAGATTGCGAAAGTTTATTGAAAGGAAATTCATATTGTGGTATCCTAGAAACGGTAAAGTTTATTTTGAAGATGTTAATGGAGAATAATAAAGTGAAAGAAAATATACATAAAATATTTGAAAATTGGAATGAAACGATCATATGGTCATGTTTGCAGGGAACAATGGGGGAAATTCACACCAATGTATCCAAGGATGCTGCGATGGCAATATTAGGAGATTTTGCATTTTATGCATGAAATCCAAGCGAGGATTTAGTTAAGTATAAACCGGAAAGTTTCAAACAGGACTTTATCATTATGGTGCCCAGAATGCCAACTGGGCTGAAGTGATTGAAAAATGTTACGGGAATAAAGCGAAAAAAGTAACAAGATATGCAATTAGAAAAGAAATGGAAATATTTGATGTAGGAAAATTGCAGCAGGCGGTAGATAGTTTGTGATCGGGTTATGTAATAAAGAAAATAGAAGAAGCAGAATATAACATGTGCAAGGAAAATGCCTGGTCAAATGATTTGGTGTCACAATATAAGGATTATAAAGCCTATAAAAATTTTGGATTAGGCATAGTTGTTTTAAAAGACGGAGAAGTGGTAGCCGGAGCCTCCTCGTATAGTAGATATGATAAGGGTATAGAGATAGAAATTGATACACGGGAAGACCATAGAAGAAAAGGATTGGCATATGCGTGTGGAGCAAAACTTATTTTGGAATGTTTAGAGGAAGGATTATATCCAAGTTGGGATGCACAAAACAAATGGTCAGTAGCATTGGCAGAAAAGCTAGGATACCATTTTAGTCATGAATATGTGGCTTATGAGATAATGGGTTATTAGCTATTGGCTGGAGAAAAAATATTATGTGTTGTTACTGCTAAAAGATATGATGAATACGGATGCTGCAAAGAGAATAGCGGAGAATAGACAAGCAGTTATGGAAGCATATCTTGAAGAATTTACGGCAGAGTGGGAAGGAGAGCGGTGAGATGTTAGAAATCGACAAAGGTATGGTTCGAGAAGCAAATAAAAATGATTTAGATGAAATATTACAGCTTTACCTGTATCTTCATGAGAAAAGCATTCCGGAAGCCTCAGAGCATTTACGAAATACAGGGGACAATATTATGAATGATGCAAATCATCATCTTATTGTTTGTGAGATTGATGGCAAGATTGTAGCATCCTGCGTATGTGTGATTATTCCCAATCTCACAAGAAATGTTCGGCCATATGCATTTGTTGAAAACGTGGTAACACATGGGAAGTATCGAAAGAAAGGATATGCTACGGCTTGTCTAAATTTTGCTAAGAAAATCGCAGAAGAGAATCATTGCTACAAGATGATGTTGCTTATAGGTTCAAAGGAAGAAAGTACATTGAATTTCTATCGAAATGCCGGTTATAACAGTTCTGACAAGACTGCATTTATACAGTGGATTGATATGTAAAATAAGGAACAAGATTATGAAAAAATGAGCCTTGCGACACCATGAGCTTGCTCATATGGTGTCATAAGGCGAAAATAGCAAGGAGACGAAGACGACGTGATATATGAATTGGCAAAACCAGAAGATTTACAGGCTGTGTACAATGTGGTGCAGCATACAGTAAAAACAATATATCCGAAGTATTATCCAAAGGAAGTAGTTGGTTTTTTCTGCGAGCATCATAGCGAGGATGCCATAGTAAAAGATATTAAAAATGGTTACGTAAGTGCGCTAAAAATAGATGGAACAATCATAGCAACAGGTTGTTTTGCGGATAATCACATTACAAGAGTTTATGTCCTGCCGGAACACCCAAAAAAGGGATATGGCACATTTATTATAAAAAATATAGAAGAACAGATTAGTGAAAAATACGACAAGGCATATCTGGATGCTTCACTTCCAGCGGTAGCACTTTATGAAAAGCTGGGATTTGCGACTGTAAATCATGAGCGTTATCCAGTAGAAAATGGAGTGATACTTGCGTATGAAGTTATGGAAAAGGAGCTTCATAAAATCTCGACAGATATAAATTATGATGGAAGAAAATTTATTACAAAAATGAATACTGAAAACGGTGAGGTTGGTGAACAAACTAACTTTACATATCATCAAAATGGAAATCTATTGTGGGCTGAATATAGCGGTGGAGATATATTAAAAGGTTCGTTGATTGGAACGGTTTTATGTAATGGGAAACTTGATTTTGTGTATCACCACATGAATCAGAATATGGAAATAAAAACAGGTAAGTGCCATAGTGTGCCAACTGTACAAGAGAACGGGAAAATAGAACTTTCTGAAAAATGGCAATGGACAAGTGGAGATTATTCTAAAGGAGTGTCTTTGTTAGTTGAGGTGTAGGATGTTAGAAAGATTTGAATATAAAAGAGCAACAATGGAAGATTTAGACGAATTGGTAAGAACAAGGATTATTGTCCTTCGTGCAGCAAATAAGTTGTCAGATGATGAGGACATGTCAGTTGTGGAGGAGAAATCATATGCATATTATAGGCGTGCGTTGGAAACCGGTGAGCATATTGCGTATCTGGTGTATGATAACGGGGCATTTATCGGTGCAGGTGGTGTCAGTTTTTATCAGGTAATGCCCACTTACCATAATCCAACAGGTAAAAAGGCTTACATTATGAATATGTATACGGCACCTGAATATCGCAGACAAAGAATCGCGCTTCATACGTTAGATTTACTGGTTAAGGATGCGAAGGGACAGGGGGGGTTACAGATTTCATTAGAGGCAACGGATATGGGACGACCTTTGTATGAGAGATACGGATTTGTGAAAATGGAAGATGAAATGGAGCTGAAGGTATAAATAGTTAAAAGTAGAAAGCAGGTATAGCATGAGAAACAGATATATAACAGAAGAATGCAATAAAATACTTAATTTTTGGAAATTGGAAGAATATTTTACACCATCGGATTATCCCGAATTGACTTTAACAATAAAAGAGGGAAAACAAGATATTCCGTTTGATGCATATTATAATGCTTACAGTACAAGAAGTTTACCATTAAAAGAATACAAGGCACATAATGAGTATTTGAGCCAAAAACATAAATCTGATGAGAAGTTGTATAATCGTGCAAATGTTTATTGTGGTTGTTACAAAATTAAAACCTTTGTGGAAAAAATGGCTGAAAAATGCAAATTAGATATGGAAAAATATGCAGAGATAAACGAATTGTCAGGTAGATTTTATATTTTCTCAGTTCAGATAGACTTAGATGGAAAACTTACAGAGGAAGGTGTGCAAATCAGTCCTTTCTTTTATGCTGTACTTTGTATGATAAAATCAGAAGGCATAAATGTTAATATTATGCAAGAAGACATATGCAAGTTAAATGAAGATGTAAATGAATTACTTAAACAGAATGATATACAAATACTGGAGTTTACAGACATAACGATAGTTAAAAATATTGTGTTTGACAAATTAGGAGTTGAGAATGAAAGTCAAGTAGGGTTAGAAGGTGCCTCGGATAAGGTTTATGCATGCAAAGGTTTGAAGAAAGAAGATGAAACGAGTGACTTTTTTAGCTTTTACTTGGACGAAATAGAAAGAGTTCAAAAAAACTATAAGAATAATGAGCATGTAATAAAATATATCACCTCGTTATTGTATGATAATCAGAAAAAGATAATGATAGACAGCGATGTTAATGCCATGAAAAAATGGTTAGAAGTAGATAGATTTCCACTGGCAAAATACCCATCAAAGTTCTCACCGACATTAATGCAACAATTAGCTATAAATATAGCTATATCAGAAAAGGATAGATATGAAAAAATATTCTCAGTAAATGGACCTCCAGGAACGGGAAAAACAACACTTTTGAAAGAAATTATAGCGTCAAATGTTGAGCAATTGGCAGAAGTTTTAATTAAATATGGAATTGATGGTGGTAATTTTGTTTCTCGAAAAATTGAGTCTGCTTCAAATGCTAGTTATAAAGAAAAATATTATGAAATACCAGAAGAAATTGCTAAATTTGGAATTCTCGTTGTATCAAATAATAATGGAGCAGTAGAGAATGTAACGCTTGATTTACCGAAATCTGGTGACATGGAAAAAGAAAAGACGAGGACAGATTATTTTGATAGGAAAATAAATAGGGAAGTGTATTTTTCAGCTGTGGCAGATAATCTTTTGGGAGAAGAAGGAAGTGCATGGGGATTAATATCGGCTCGTATGGGAAGAAAGTCCTATGTTACTGAAGTGTTAGAATCTTGTGTATTTGCCAGAAAAAATGATGATTCAAATAAAGTGACATTGGATCTGGCAAGGGTTGATAGTATTTCGTGGAATGAAGCTATAGAAAAATTTAATATAGCCAAAAAAAAGGTTTTATCATTAAGAAATGATATCAAAAATGATCAGAAACTTTTAGTGGATTTTTATCAGGAAAAAGAGAACTTAGCTAAGAGAAAATGGGAATTAAAACAGTTGACTATAGAAAAAGAGCAGCTAAATAAAAAGTTAAATGAGGTAAAAACGGAATTAGAAAATAATGAAAAGGAGACTTTAGAGCAGGAAGAGGAAATCAAATATATTAAAGAGCATAGCTCTATTTTTAAGAAACTACTTATCCTTCTGGGGTTAGGAAAAATAGGTAGACATGTTGCTGAAAAACAAAAATATGTCGATGAGTTAATAATACTGCACGAAGACATTAAGCGTAGGTATAGTTTGACCAAGAGAAATACAGAAGAAGTATGTGGAAAAATTGAAAATCAATATAGCATAATTTCTACTCTAGAAAAGAAAGTACAGATACTTGAGGAAAAAGTATATGGAAATAATGAGTCATTGAAAAACAAATACAAAAATAATTTTGCAGATAGATATTTCTATGAAAATATTAAGGAATCTGAAAATTCACAGAATGCATGCCCATGGACATTTGACGAATACGATATGGCTAGAGAAGAATTGTTTTATGCTTCATTACAAGTGCGAAAAGCGTTTATTTTGAATTCGCCATATATAAAAAGAAATCTGTTTGTATATCAGGCATATAACAATGGAAAATATACAATAGCAGAAAAACAAGAGATGTTTCCACATTTGTTTAATTCCTTGTCAGTAGTGATACCTGTACTCTCTTCTACATTTGCATCAGTTGGAAGGTTTTTAAAACATGCAGGAAATATGAGCTTAGGCATGCTAATAATTGACGAATCGGGACAAGCTATGCCACAGTCTGCTTTAGGAGCACTTTATAGGACAAGGCAAGCAGTTGTTGTGGGAGACCCATTACAAGTGGAACCTGTTGTAACAATTCCTAAAGTGTTAATTGATATACTTGCTGATAGTACAGGAGTAGCAAATGAATACAAGGTGATTGAAAATTCAGTTCAGACTTTTGCAGACAATATGAATGAGTTTAACGGTATGATTGGAGAAAGACAGGTTGGTTGTCCGTTGGTTGTTCATAGAAGGTGTATAGAGCCAATGTTTTCTATCTCAAATATGATTTCATATGACAATAGAATGTTCAATAAAACGAATAAAAAGGAAGATTATTTGAAACAAGAACAACCATTTTTGATAAAAAAATCAGGATGGATAGATGTTGAAGGAACAGAAAATGGTAGCAAGGATCATTTTGTAAAAAATCAAGCAGAGAGAGTATGTCAATTATTGGAAAGTGCACTACATATATATACTGATTTGTTTGACACAGACGATAAGATCTTTATAATTACACCTTTCAGAACAGTGGCAGAGTCAATGCGTAAATTTGTAGTTGGTTATTTTTCAGCAAAAGGAAAGGACAAGGAGGTGTTGAAAAAATGGACGAAAAAATGTGTTGGCACAGTGCATACTTTTCAAGGTAAAGATGCTAATGAAGTGATTTTTGTATTAGGTTGTTCAGATAAAAGTGTAGGTGCAATGAATTGGGTAGTAAAAAAGGCTAATATACTTAATGTGGCATGTACGAGGGCAAAATACAGAATAGCCTTTATTGGAAATTTAAATGATTGGGAAAATAGAAGATATTTTAGGGAGTTTATTCCCAAATTTATTGACACGATAGATGTGTAGAATATATACAATGTGAAGACGGAATAGGAGAAATTATCATGGCTGTATCATATAAACGATTATGGAAATTATTAGTAGATAAAGAAATGAGCAAATCGGATTTGCGTAAAAAGGCAGAAATTGCCCCTAACACAATGACAAAGCTTCGCCGTGATGAAGAGGTGAGCCTAACAATTCTTAGCAAAATCTGTAAAACCTTACATGCAGATTTTGGGGATATTGTGGAGTATGTGCCGGATGCAGAAATATGGGATTTGTATAATGAGAACCGAGAGCTTCTGGGAAAAGACCATATCAGAGGAGAACAGTTACCGATAGATGGATATCATCTGGTGGTGCATGTATGGATTCGTAATTCTAAGGGACAGTACCTTATCTCGCAGCGTTCCGCAAACAGACCGACATATCCTTTGATGTGGGAATGTGTAGGTGGTTCAGTGGTAAAAGGGGAAGAAAGTTTGCAAGGTGCGCTTAGAGAAGTAAAAGAAGAAGTAGGGGTCGATTTATTACCGGAAAAAGGACAGGTTATTTTGTCTGAGATAAAGAAAATAGAGTTCGGTAAAGTAGTTAATAAAATTGTAGATGTTTGGTTGTTCGAGTATGATGGAGAGGTTGATTTGAGTAATGCTACAACAGATGAAGTGGCGCAAGTTGCGTGGATGGACAGAAGGCAGATAAAAGAATTGTTTGATGCGGATATGTTTGTGGATACATTGGAATACTTCTTTACGGAAGTGGATAAGTAGTAACTATTGATATAAATTAAATTACAAAGAAATGAGGAATTAAAGTGGAGACAAGTAAAAATATATCATATTTTAAAGGTAATAAGGAAACAAAAGTTGACGATTATTTTATTAAGAATGAGATGGCTCAATTTCTCCAACTAGATAATTTGAACTTTTTAGTAGGAGCAGGATGTTCTAGTAACATAGTTGATGGTACTGAACTAGGCATTCCGGGTATGGCAAGTTTATATAGTGGTTTTTTTGCAAAATATCCTAATTTTGAAATTGCAGGACAACCTGTCGAAAAAATTTTTGATGGAAATTTGGAAAAGATGCTTGAAACTATGGGAGCAATTTTGGTGGCTAATCAAGTCAGTGAAATTGATTCGGATATAGAAGGTAAAATGTTGATTGTTCAACAATACATAAGAGAGCAAATTATAGCTGGATTGCATGGAAAAGAGGTTCTTGATTTCTATCATAATTTTTATATGAAAACAGTTTCGAGAGGTAGGAAAACACCGGTCAATATTTTTACAACAAATTATGATATATATAATGAGCAGGCGTTAGATATGTTAGCATTTCCATATAATAATGGTTTTATAGGAACATACAATAGAGTATTCAATCCGGCAAGCTATAAATATGCGTATGTAGAAGATATGAATTTATCTAAAGATGTATGGGAGCGAGTCCCGAATTTTTATAATTTATATAAGCTACATGGTTCAATTACATGGGTAAAAAAGGATAACCAAATAAGAGAAGTCGACTATAATCACATTGCAGATAAGGATACAGTGATGATTTATCCTACGCCACTTAAAGATCGAACAACATTAATGACCCCATATTCAGATTTGTTTAGAGCAATGGAGACGGCTTTGCTACGAAAAAACAGTGTTTTGATTACATTGGGATATAGTTTTTCTGATGATCACATTAATAGATTAATATTAAATTCGCTTGCGATACCGACATTTAAACTAGTCGTATTTGGAAAAAGTGATGCAATTAACAGATTAATTGAAATGGATGATTCGCGTATAATTGTAATTAATTCAGAAGATAAAATTCACTATTTTAAGAATTTTGTGGAAAAGGCTATGCCTGATGTTCAAGAAGATATAAAGGAACAAATTGATTTACCAACTGTTACAAAAATAATAAAAGCATTTGAAGGTGAAGTACATGAATAGTCGAACAATTGGAAAGATAACATCTATAGGAATTCGAGGTATTATTGCCGATGTTTATGATGATCTTGGTAATTACATAAATACTATGGATGGAATTTATTTTGTAGGTGAAATGGGGGCATATGTTTCGATATATGAAATTGGTAGAACCATAATTGCGGAAATTATAGGTGTTGATGAAAAAACACAACTATCAAATACAAATGAAATGAACAAACCGAATAGTAAAAGACAGGTTTATCTTAATTTAATTGGAGAAATAATAGATAATAAGTTTTATTTTGGGGTTTCAAAAATGCCATTAATCTTTTCTGAAATTCATTTTATTTCTGAGAGAGACCTAATGACAATGCTTGAAGTGGGAATGGAAGAGGCGGTTGTTGGAGAAAATGGAGAAACAAGGGCGATATTATTGCCAATAGGAAAATCAGTTATTTTTTCTGATTATGATGTTAAGATTAATATTGATAAGTTTTTTGGATTTCATTTTGCAGTTTTTGGTAATACAGGAGCAGGAAAATCTAACACAGTTGCACGTATTTTACAAAATATATTTGCAAAGGATAATTATTCTGCAAAAGGAGCAAAATTTGTAATCATTGATTCTAATGGAGAATACAACAAGGCGTTTTCGAGGTTGAATGAGATAAATCCTCAAATTAGCCATTCGTTAATGATAGCAGATGATAATAATGATAAAAAATTTGAAATTCCTGTATGGGCCCTTTCGGCAGATGATTGGGCGATTCTTTTGCATGCTTCTGAGAAAACGCAGATACCTGTATTGAAGAGAGCAATTGACATCGCTAAGATTTTTTATAGCAATGGTGAAAATAATAATGAGCTAAAAAATCATATATTAGCATCTACATTGTTGGGGATTATTAATAGTTCAGATACATCTCCATCCAAGGCAGATAAACTTAAAGCGATTATATCTCATTTTGGAACCAACGAGATTGGTATGGATACAGATATTCAGGGTATGACTTTAAGGAAAGGAATTGAAATTAGCTATGGTTCAATGTCAAATGAGGAAAAGGTAATTAAATACCTAACAGCATATTTGAAAGCAGATATTATTCAGGAGACAGTTATGGGAATGATGGTTCCTTATAGCTTAGATGAATTTTGTCAAGCAGTTGAATTTGCAACGTTATATGAAGGGAGTATTAGTTCTCAAAGGATACAGGAATACACAGCAACATTATTAACAAGATTACAAACTATACAAGAGGGAATACAAGGAAAAATACTTTCTAAAACGCAATATATAAGTGTGGACGAATATGTTGATAATATGCTTGGACAGAATCAGATTGTAGATGTTGATATTAGTTCTTTAGATGATGCTTCTGCCGAAGTTGTTACAAAAGTTCTCGCAAAATTACTTTTGGATTATTTGAAACGACGTGCAAACAAAGCTGACATGCCCATTAATTTTCTTATTGAGGAGGCCCATAGATTTGTTAGAAATGAAATGAGTTATGGGGCTGTTGGGTACAATATATTTGAACGAATTGCAAAAGAAGGAAGAAAGTATGGAATGTTATTGGGAATTTCGTCGCAACGCCCGAGTGAATTGTCGAAAACAGTTGTATCACAATGCAGTAATTTTATAATCCACCGCGTGCAAAATCCCGATGACTTGCAGTATATTTCCAAGATGGTCCCATATATTAATCAGAATATGATTGATAGATTGACATACTTGCAGACTGGGCATGCGTTAGTTTTTGGAAGTGCAATAAATTTGCCAACATTAACAAAGTTCGCTCAGGCTGAGCCGAGGACAGATAGTGATAATGCTCAGATATCTGAGAAGTGGTACATTAAATGAAAATTGGAGGCGATAGAATGACAAGTGATTTTATGAAAGAATTGCTTTCAAAAGATGAAAAAATAACAGTAGAGTACAAAACCTGTCAGTATGGTATTCAGGAAGATGTGTATGAAACAGTATGCTCTTTTTCTAACAGATATGGTGGGTATATTATCATGGGTGTAGAGGATGATGGTATCCCAATAGGTATTAATCCGAATATAGTTAAGGATATGAAGAAGAATTTTGTGAATCAGCTAAATAACCCGGATAAGATGTCACCAACATT